>Ga0209517_10005070_pt1 | contig 16930 bp, 18 predicted proteins | sample PeaSoiMetSII2010_FD_187695 | JGI IMG/M metagenome (GOLD analysis project Ga0209517, IMG submission 187695) | Peat soil microbial communities from Weissenstadt, Germany - SII-2010 (SPAdes) (version 2) | ecosystem: Environmental > Terrestrial > Soil > Wetlands > Peat | place: Germany...
TCCCCGATGACAAATTTCGCGGATTTTCCCAAACACTCGTCCCCCCATTCCAAGTCACAAGCTCAGAATTACCCGCCTGAACTTGAGCGATAGAAAACATAAACGGAATGACCAGTATCAAGAACAAAACTAGAAACGTTACGTACCTTGTGAAGTGGCGATTAATTCGATTGAACAACCTGATCCTTCCGGGTATGCGCCTTACAATCTCTAGGAAAAAGGTTATTCGATCATTGAAAACTGTGCAAACGATGGCTGGGCCTATTCGATAATGCTCAAGATGCGAAAACTCTTCAGCGGTGCTCCCGATGAGTACGATAGATTGCTTTCGCGTCTGAAACTTCGATCAGACGACGAATGGAGAAGATCAGTCATTGAATCCCCACGCATTGGTAAGACGGCGTTCGTTTTGGACGTCGCGAGCGGAACTGGGTTGATTGCATTTGACTTCGCCCGAGAATTAAACGATCAAGGCAGGGTTATCGGTGTTGACCTGTGTATCCCTATGCTCAAAAAAGGAATAGCGAATAAGCCAATGCGAGAAGAATGAACGCTATACGATTCAATTTTATCGTTGGTATGCCCAACAGAAACGAAAATCCGGCTCGAAGACCTGACCAGTGATTCTCCTCATTTTTTGGACGTGTCTGAGTAGGTGGATATTTTCTACGGGTAATCGAATTGGTAGGCTTGCTTCAATCTTCCTCTAATACAGCCTTCAACTTTCGACAACGGAGTTCCACCATGTAAATGTAAAGGCTCCAACAGGTGCCGTGTTATGCCATAGTAATGGTTTACACACCTGTCAATAGCTTCTCTGGGATAGGCTCGGAAACGATATTTTCGTTGATACTTCAAGTAATGGTAAATCTCTGCACCTGTGTCAAAGTTTATCCAGCTTGGCTTCTGACCGAAGTATGTTCTTCTAAAGACATGTAACGGTTCCCAGATCCTAGGGTTTCGAAGAATTTCAAGGTGCTTCAAGTATAGTATAGTTCTCGACACGAACTGTGACGGTCCAAACTCGTTAACGAGTACCCTCTGACGAAACGAACATCCCGCCCTTATCGCTTCTCTAACCAGAGAAGTTTTGAGCATTACGAAGGGAGCGGAGAATCTTTCCACGTATAGGCCCTCCTCCTGACCAGGAAGCCATCCAGGACACCGTCCCATGGTATTTCTCCATCCAGAGCCGAAAACACTAGTACCATCAATAGAATGCAGCATAAACGATACAATCTCAGGGCTGAGGAGTTCAAGATCTGAATCCATCAACACGACCTTTTTCGACGGAACTCGGTCGAAAAGCCAGTCTAGAGTTTCGCCGTGGTGCACAGTATTCCGCAGAGGTATTCGAGGACAAGACATCAGATCAAATTCGTATCTCTTCATTAGAGTTGAGAAGTATTCATAACTTCTGTCTCTGAGCGGATAATCGAGTATCAGAATAGGCATCGGGGCATATCTAAGTGCGCTCATCAAAGCAAGAGTAGTCGGCAACTTGGTGCCGACATTGATAATTACGAGCTGTTCTTCCGATTCAGCAAGCTGACTCAGAGAATTCAAGATCATCCAGCAAGTTCTCCAAAGCAAAATTTTATCGTTTCTCCTTGCGGTCCCGCGAGGAACTGTCATTTATTGTAACGCGTGCGGTGCCAAGTACCCGAATAGTTTCAAATAATCTAACTAATTCTACGAGTTTAAATTTGGACATGAAGACATCACATAGCTCGGCAGAGTGGACTTCTATGACGCATGGACCCAAATCGTGTTCTGAACCGAGCAAGGCAACTTCACCACCTTCACAGTCAACTTTCATGAAATCGTATTCCCGATTAATATCGCCCAACTCGAATGAATGATCTAAAATTTCGACATTCCAGTTATTTCTGGCCGAATTTTTCCTAAGATGTGCTAGTGCCTCTTTGTCACATTCTACACAAATGACCTTTGACGCACCGTGGTTAAAGTAGAAGAACGCGGTCTCACCACATCCCGCCCCAACATCAAGAACCACCTTACCCTGCAACGAGAACTCTGGAAGATAGTACTCCATCCAGAGGTCCCATTCCGTAAGGAGTAGAAACAAGTAAAAGGGGGTCAGGGTCAACGTTGTGCGACCAATGCGTACAACCAATGCTCCGTCAGTTTGAACAACATTCCAAGTTAGCAGGCGCAGATATGCTGAGGTTTTCTTTCTAAAGTTTTTCCGGCTTACTTCACCTATAAACGGATACGATAGGACCATTCTTCTATTACGAATCGCAAGAGTCGGTAGCCACAACAGGCTGCACCTAGAAATGTGTCACAATATGTCTTGGCTCCGCATCAACAGACGATATTATCCGAACGTTTAGTTTGGACCTCTAAGCCATTCAAGCATCAGCGACAAACCATCGTCTAAGGGTACTCTTGGTTTCCAATTCAGGTTTGTCATGGCTCTAGAAACATCGTAATATTGAGAAAAAATTGGTCCCTTATTTTGTAAATCTTGTATGGGTACGTGATTAATCATCATAGAAATTTTTTCAGCAAGCTGTTTGAGCTTAATCGGTTTACCGGTGGAGATTAGGAACGTATCATAAGGTAGACTTGGAGCCTTCGCGCCTATCACTAGAGCATCAATAGCGTCGTCAACGTACAAGAATTCTCGAGTGTGACTGCCATCACCAAGCAGATCGATCGGATCATTGCTGATCGCCTTGCGCATGAACTGTTCGATAACGTTGGCATGTTTCTGGTTCGGTCCGTAGATGATTGAGAACCTGAACACTATGACCTTCGTGTTCGCTCTTCTAGCGTACTCCCTTACGAGCATCTCTTCGCAAACCTTGCTCGTAGCGTATGGAGTTAGAGGTTGGGATCTGGTCATTTCAGATATTGGCAAATCATCGTCCTGCACGTTCCCGTAGATGGAAGTGCTTGATGGGAACACGATCTTCCTAACGCTAAACCGAGTCGCCGCCTCGCAGATGTTAAGCGTGCCCTGAATATTGTTAAAGTAGAGATCGTACGGTCGATCAAAATTTGGATTATTGTCATTTATCGCAGCTAGGTGCACTACTACCTCGGGCATCGATGATTCGAACGCGGCGTTTACACTTTCTTTGTCACGTATGTCCAAAGAGACGATCTCGTCTGTACTTTGCAAATCTGCAGCGACTACATCCAAATTCATACCCCGTAATTTTGTCACGAGTCGCTTTCCCAGAAATCCGGTTGCCCCCGTCACTAAAATTCTGGAATCCACAGTAAGTCAGACTACACGAAGCAAACGTCGATATATAAGCCACCTCAAGAGAACCCACGAGAAATAATTCAAGATGTGCCATGAATCAAAGCACCGAGTTACAGCCACGCGTTGGAATAACTCCATTTCGCGATGCTAGCCAGTATGGATCCGACCCCAGCCCCGAATTCTGGAAAATTGGATGAGACGGATCGATGAAGTCTATCTGCATCGCTACACCCGAGATCGAACCGATGACTCGAGTTGGAGGTATAGGCACTCATTATTCCGCTTTAACAAAACTGCTTTCGAAGAATGGTTGGGATGTGACAGTACTACTCTGCACGCAGGAACTAATCAACCTTAACAGTATCATCGACGAAAATCGAGAGGAACCTGGACCACGATTTTATGATGCAACCGCTTTGGGCGATATAAACGGTGATCTCAACAAATCGAGAGCGGCCCTCCAAGGTTTTACGTTGAAACGAAGCCAAGTCATGCATCATGCCCTTCAAGCGTTGACCAAGGAGCGGGGCCGAGAGTTCGATTTAATTGAGTTCCCTGACAATGGTGGCACCGGATTCATTCCCGTCCAGATGAGACGAAATTACAGAGCCTATCATACTTCTCGGATTATCGTAAAACTTCACGGATCCTGGACATGGTCTGAGAGCGATAGACCATCGCTAACCCTAGAAGATCTAAAACGCTACTATATGGAACAATATCCATTTGAAAACGCAGACATCCAAGTATCATCAAGCAATTATCTATTAAATTGGTACCGAAGCCGTGGTTGGATGGTTAGATCAGACGCATCGGTATGCAGACTGAACCCCGGAGGGATTACACCGAATGATGTTTATCGAAACTTAACTGAACAAAACGAAATCATCTTCTTCGGGGAATTCGCTGAAAGAAAGGGCGTACAGGAGTTCATTGACACACTCCGCTATATCGTCCAAGTTGACATAGAATTTCCAAATCGTTACTCTGTAACATTCGTAGGAAAAAGAGCTGCAACTCCTTCCCAGAAAGAGATCCTAAATCGTCTTAAGAAATATGAAGTGAGCTTCCTAACTTTCCCCACACGCGAAAAAGCAGTCGACTACCTCCACAAAAACGCCCGACTGGTAGTGATACCGTCTCGAATCGACAATTCTCCAAACACAGTCTTGGAATGCATGCTAACGAAAATTCCCTTCATTACCTCAAGATCAGGAGGAATACCGGAGATGCTTGGACTCGAAAGTGAACTCTATGAAAACGTAAGCTGCTCAATTGAAAACCCAAGAAATCTTCCAACACTCATACAAAGATACTTGAAACAAGATAAGGCGTTCACCAACAAACTCTTGGACCTAGCCTACATACGCGGAAGATCACTAATCAACCACGAAAAAATTCTGCAATGGTACGAACAACACCTACACGAACCCAACGAGCTATCACAGAATCCGCACCGGGAAACACAACCCATCACAATAATAATACCCACAAAAAATGACCGCAAGTACTTAGAAACCGCTCTCAACGCACTGCTCAATCAGACCTACAAAAATTTCAAACTCATCATCAACGAATCCAAAATAGAATCAAAAAACTTCCTCGATCTAGAGAAAACCTTGAAGAAATTCCCCAATGCGAAATTAATTCAAAAAGAAAATTTCTCCCAAGGCGAAGCATTGAATCAAGCCTTACCATACGTAGATACGAAATACTTCATAGAAATACATGATGATAACATCTCTAAACCGAACATGATTGAAACCTTCCTCAGTGCCATGGAACATAGAAACGATGCTGCAGTCCTATCCTCATACATCGCCGTTTTTACTAACGACGAAGAAACAAAAATATTGGATTCGCTGAAAGCGCAAGCGAGCATACAGTTCGCTCCACTTACATGCTATGAACCAATCGGACCATGCTTCCCAGCATTATTATTTCAGAATACTCAGGGAGACGCGAATAGTATCTACCTCACGGAAGCGGTAAGAACAGTAGGGGGCTGGCTTGAAAACAAGTACTGCCCGAATGACTACGGACTCTTTCTGAAATTAGCCGCAGCCGGATACATCCTAGACGTGATCCCCGAAGTATTGTACTACTATAGGATGCATGAAGGAAATTTGTCAAAAGAACTAAAGAAAAACCCTCGCAGCAGCAAGGCAAAACTAGACCTCATAGAAAGCATCGTTCAAAGCCATCCAGAACTCATAACACGTAATTACCGAAGTCTCCATAAGCTCGTAGTAGGTTCTCAAACAGATCCCGCCTTGTACTTACTTAATTTTAAATTAGCGGAATTGGCGGCAAAATCACCTGAACTTAGAAGGCTCCTGGAATTTTCTGGAAAAATCCTACGGAAGACGATAGGAACTGACTCCGATTAGTCGGCATTAGTGCACACTAAAAATAAGCATGCTATTCTTCGATAACCTACACGACGATAACCCTGAACACACTGCAGAGTACGCAAATTGAAACCTACACTCCGGCACCGATGGTTACACAAACACAGATAGAAATTCCAAACTACTATTTTCTTATCTTCATATGCGTGATCGCGGCAGCGACGATTAGTGTGGTATTTAAAATGAAGCGGCGTCGTCGCGACCTTATTTCCTGAAACTTGCGATCCGATAGCTGAACTACATCGGTCATGACTAGACGCTTGTGAAAACCGAATTTCTTATGTAACAACACCTCTAGTCGTGGAGGCGAAATTCAGGAGCGCAGAACATGAAGTTAAACGGAAAAATCGCATTGGTAACTGGAGGCGGTTCCGGCATCGGACGCGCCACCTGCCTGCTTGCCGCGCGAGAAGGAGCGCATGTCGTCGTAGCTGATCTAGATGACACTCACGGTGTGGAAACCGTTGAACTCGCGAAAAAAGAGAAAGGCAAAGCATCCTTCATTCATCTTGACGTAACGAATGACAATAATGTCCAAAATGCCATTGCGAACATCAACAAAACGTATGGAAAAATTGATTTCCTGCACAACAATGCCGGAGGATGGGATCCGACGATGGGTGATACATTCAAGGTCTCTATGCAGGAATGGTCACATTGGCTAGAACTGAATCTCACGAGCGTATTCAGAGTCACACGTTGCGTCGTTGAAGGCATGTGTGCACGAAAATCGGGTTCGATCGTGAACACCGCAAGCATCAATGCTTTCTATCCAAACCCAGGCTCAGTCGCATACTCAACCGCCAAGGCAGGTGTCGTCGGATTCACGAAAGTCATGGCTCTAGAACTCGCTCCATACAACGTGAGAATCAACGCCGTCTGCCCAGGTGAGGTGAGAACAACAATATGGAACAAAACCTTCAGCCAGCTTCCCGATCCGAAAGCTGCCCTTGAGTCGCTCGAACATGCAATCCCGCTTCGTCGCTTAGGTGCAGCTGAAGATATCGCAAAATCGGTAGTGTGGCTTGGATCTGACGAAGCCTCATACATAACGGGCACAATTCTAGTCGTAGATGGAGGACGCACCGTCGGAGTCCCGGCCGATTAGTTCTAAGCTGACTACATTTCCTAAATCAAAAGTCATGTGAACTTGCTGAAACCAAAAAGCGTTCAATTTGGATTGCTCGGCCTGGGACAAGTCGGACGAAATGTAATTCGGCAACATGGATCCCTTGGATTCCATTGGGTATCCGACAGTCAAGGCCTCTGGCGGAGAACAGATGGCCTGCCCCTTAGACAAATTGACCTAATACACATCATAAAATCAAAAGATACAATGCTACCGAACGACAGCATCAGGAACGTTACCTACAATGATTTCGATAATCTCACCAAGCAGAAAAATCTACTTCAATCGATTATTGGCGAACGAAAAGATCGTTGGATTATAATAGATTCCACTTACACTGACGCAAAATCAGCATTCGAAATCTGCAGTACCACCATGGGATGCGTCGCGTACTGCTGCGCTAATAAAACTCATTGGGCAAATTACGAATTCTGCAGACAATTGTATGAACGAGCCGGCCAAGAACAGACCCTACTCTGCCTCAACTGCGCCCAAGGCGTCTGGCTTGATCAAATGGAATATCTCCCCGTTTTGCTTGAAAACTTTCAGAGCGGCAAACTAAACATCGTTAAACGAGACAACTCAAGTCTGAATCTTTTCTACGAAAAAATATGGAAGAAAATTTCACCAGCCGACGCCTTCTCACAGATAGGCAGACAGGGATACCTGGAGCCCAATCCGACGGATCTCTTTGCAGAAGTAAAAGACCAAATGATCAAAGCGAAGGTTACCCGAAATTTCTGTTCAGTAATAACCAAAATCAAAGCGCATGAGACAGAGGAGATTCAACTCGACGACTTATTTTCCAAGGTCCCGAGATCAGCGAATCCTGAAGATATTGCAAATTGGCATATTTCCAATAGGAAACAAGGACTATACCCAGCTTTAACCTCAGAAGTTCAAATTGAAACCGACCCGGCCGAGATTAAAACTGACTTAACGTTCGTCAATCTGCTCCCAAATCATCCTCTGGCTCGCGATTTCGGCGGTCGGAATGCGCTTTGTATTGAAGGAGACGAAGCGCATTTCACTTGGACAAATCTTCGACGCAATAAGAAGAAACGAGGATTTTTCGTGCATAGCGGATTCGGAGGCGCACTAAAAACTGCGGATAAGCTCGTATGGGAGGCAAAGAGAGTCCGTCGCCTCAAAACCTACAAAGAATGGAAGGAGTTCAGTCCTATCCCAGTAATACTCGGCTTGAAAGTAGGGGAAGCATACGCGCTACGAGTGAAGCATGAGTTATCAAATAGCTTCTAGAATTTCCAGCAATCTTAGTTTGTTCAGGTAAATAATTGAACCGCGGAAACATACACGAGATAGTCAGCTTGAGGCTTGTTCGCTACCTCTACCATGAAGGCTCCGCAAGTTTTGAGTATGCACATGCATCCCACGGTGAATATCTTCGGTTGTGATACCGATAATTTCCCCGAATTTGAGAACGTGCTCCCCTGATCTGATGTCATGTATAGCAAATTTATGATTTGGTGGAACAGCTTCTTGTAGCTCAACGATGAGTTTGCCTGAAACAGTCTTTACATGCATCTTTTGTCCCTGAATTAGCGGACTAAGAGCGGTTGCTACGTTATCTTTTTCGTTCATGACAATTGCATCGGGTTTGTCGTTCATACTTCTACCAGACTATTGACTTGAGGAGAATTGTCTCTCCGATATGTTTGTTATCTTCGAAACCACTTAGAATTTCAGGCGCAGCGAACAATTACTCTTAACCGGGGTGGAAATCATTACGCAACGACTTGTCTTTAATGGTTACCAGCGCCCTGATGGCCAGGTAGGTGTGCGCAATCAGGTAGGAATTATTTACACTGTGGACTGCGCGAGATTCGTTTCGGAAGAAATAGCGAAAAAAAACAGAAACGCTACGGCGTTTGGATGGTTCAATTGCTACAGCATGGCCAACAGTGAAGATTCCAACATCCTGATCGGACTTGGACGAAACCCAAACATCGGCTCCGCACTAGTTGTGGGACTAGGATGCGAAACCAATTCCCCATCAAAAGTCGCAGACGGCATATCCAAAACTGGAAAAGACGTGCAAATACTGACAATACAAGGCATCGGGGGAACTAAGAAAACAATCCGGAAGGGAACAGCTATCGCAAAACGAATGTCAGAACGAATTATGAAGGTGAAGCGAAAATCATACGACATCTCCCACCTAACTCTCGGAATGAAGTGTGGTGGATCCGACGCTACGTCTGCGCTATCCGCGAACCCAATCCTCGGCCTCACCGCCGACAAGATCGTAGAAAACGGCGGACGAGTCCTCTCCAGCGAATTAACCGAACTCACAGGATGCGAACACCTCGTCGAACGTCGAGCAATTAACGAAACAATTGGAAAGGAAGCCACACGATTAATCAGATCTGCAGTCACGGAATTTGAAGCCAGATTTGGATCGGAACATTCCATGATGTCCCCCGGCAATGTATACGGTGGACTAACGACAATCGAAGAAAAATCATTAGGAGCATATATGAAGACCGGGCATAGCCAGCTGCAAGGAGTCCTTCAACCCGGTGAATACCCAAAACACGCCGGATGGTATCTAGTAGACGGCCTCGTCGCCAAGAGCATTCGCCACTTCGGGTTGGAAGCGGACGGCGAACCAACAGACTTCGTAGCCGCCGGAGCTCAAGTAATAGCCTTCACAACAGGTCGAGGATCAGCAGACGGAAACGTAATCAGCCCGACCATCAAAGTCTGCGCAAACCCCCAGACCTACCGTAACATGCGTGAAGACATGGATTTCAACGCAGGCGCCGTCCTCGAAACCAAGATAACGTTAGACGAATCCTCTAAACTCCTACTCACAAAAATACTCAAGGTCGCATCAGGAGAGGAAACTAAATCAGAAAAACTCGGTCATCGAGAAGGCGGAATGATCCTCGGCGGCAGACCCCTAGCATCTGCCGTAACCCAATTCTGCGAATAACGCCAAACGCTGAATGCACTCGATTCTTGAACTTGGTAATCTAAACCTAATTTAGTCCGCTACCTCTTACGCTGACGGTATTCCAGCGAGCTCTCGCGAACGTTTGACCGTCACGTCGAATAGTGCCCTGAATCTTCCGTCGGTCATAGATTGTTGAAGGTCTTGGAAGCTGGTTAGATCAATTCCATACACGTTTTCGTATTCTTCGTCTAAGAGCCCGTTATCCAAAGGATGAAGTTCGAGCATTGAGTAGGAGACGGCTTTGTGCAAAATAGTAATGAAGACACTTGCCAGAGACCCTTTATGCAGTAACTGTTCGCGTTTGTCTACGTAGGGGCAATTGATGAAACTCTTTACTGCGCACGAGTTCTCTTCTTCTCTGAATAGTTTACCGTATACTTGAGCTACTGTGTTCAAGAATTGTGAATTTGCGTAGAACGCTGTAAGGTTCTTGGATTTTGTCGGCGAGCGGTTTACGTGCTCCTTCATTTGTTGGAGATCCATCTGCGTTTTCCGTGCTCGTTCAGCCCAGTAGTCTCTCGACCATAGAAGACAACACCAATCGCACTTTTCTTCAACTTTTGAGTCTAAGTGAAGTTCTCTAACGAATTCGGTCGCATATTTCTCAGCAATAGGAGTCAGATCATCCGTTCGCAAAGTGTTCATCAAATGTCGGTGTGATCCGTAGCGGTTTATCCTTTGCTAACGGTTCTCTGTTGTGGTTTTGAAGCCATCTAAGACGAGGCTCTTTGTTTTGGCACGTATGGACATGCTGGATCTTCTTGGAATGGGTCGCCGTATTCAGAGAATGCTCTCGAACGTGATCCTCCACATATCATTCGGTATTCGCATCTACCGCAACGCCCCTTCAGATTTGATGGGTCTCTCAATGAGACAAAAATTGGGTTTGATCGGTAAATGGATGGCAAATTGTTCTCCGGTAATCTGCCAGTGCTGATTGGAAGAAAACCACTTGGGTATACTTGTCCGTCGTGTGTTATGAACACAATGCCCTTACCGTCTCCCGTCTGTGTCAACTTTGTGACTGGCGAACTAGAGGGAGGACCTTCGGTGATGTGTAAGTTGGTTTCAAGTCGCCTGTATAATATGCTCTGAGGTGGAGCTTCGTGGTTCAATCGTTGAATCCTGACTCGTCTGAATTGAGGACCTTCCGCGGTTCGTACTGGGATTCCATATTGCGATGCGTCAAAGAGCAAATGCATTACGTCTTCGCATTCGAAAGGCTCTAGACTCTCCAGCGATGATCCACGACCAGTTCGAATCAGGAAGAAGACTTCCCAAGCTACCGCTCCAGTTCTACGCACAAGATTGAATATGTCAGGTAATTCTTCGATGTTGCTTCTCATCACAGTCGTGTTGATTTGAGTCTTCAACCCTAATTTCTGAGAATTTTCAAGCGCGTCAACGGTCTTTTGGAACGTGCCGGGAACTCCGCGAAGCTTATCATGTGTATCAGCAGTCGCTCCGTCAACACTTACAGACATCACGTCTACATCTAACAGGCGCATCCTTTCGATCGTATCTTCGTTTAACAGTGGAGTTACGCTCGCCGCTACTGCCACGTAAAGTCCTCTAGTCTTCGCGTACTCGATTAGTTCGAAGAAGTCCGCTCGCATGAGTGGGTCGCCGCCAGTCATCAAAAGAGCAGGATATGGTTGATCGAATTCCAATAGTTCGTCGATTAAGTTGAGAGCCTGCTGATGATCCAACTCTCCGGGCAGAGGCTTTCTAATTGCCCTTGCTCTGCAATGTCTGCATGCGAGAAGACATGATTTGGTCGTTTCCCAACAAACAAAGATAGGTGCCTCCGAAAAGTTTGTTCTCATAGTCCAGGGTGGGCGCGTCAAACTCGATCCCGAAGCACACTTGCCGAGAAGGACGAGACACTTAAGACCTGTTGCCGCTTTACCATAATTGAAAATCTCAACAACGCCAAACCAGATGTTCAAGAGTTTTCGACCAAAACGTTGATCCCACAATACTACCTCTTATCCACCTAGGCATTAGACATGGGAGCGCAGTTACGCAAAACTGAGGAAGAATGGAAGCGACTACTCACTCCTGAACAATTCCAGGTGGCGCGAAAGAAAGGAACAGAAAGACCATTCACGGGGGCATACTGGAATAACCATGCAAAAGGGGTCTACAAATGCGTCTGTTGCGGCACCAACTTATTCAGTTCGGAAACAAAATTCGAATCGGGTACGGGATGGCCGAGCTTTTGGGCACCGATAGCTGAACAGAACATTAAGACGCAAGCGGATAGGAGCCTCTTCATGAACCGTACTGAAATTCTATGCAGCGCCTGCGATGCCCATCTAGGTCACGTGTTTGACGACGGACCCAAGCCCACTGGATTACGTTACTGCATTAATTCCGCTTCTCTAAACTTCTCTGAAACTAAATGAAATGTTCGAGAGTCAGAATCTTTTCCAATTTCAAACGTCGAAGATCCCTGTGCGCGTTCCTTTATTGATTTTCCATATTCTTCCGTTTCCAAGTAACCGCGAGTATTCCACCAATCAAACCTAAAACTAAACCGATACCGAACCCTCCCATTGCCGCTCCATAAATGCTGAACAACGAGAAGAGGATGATCAACGATCCCCAGGTCGAACGTTTCTTTGGTCTCTTAACAAGCATCACCGCAGCCAGAATCACTATGATGCCCGCGATAACTCCAACTACTCCAGTGAGAATCACACCAAACTCAAACAAGCCCACTCCAGAACCCAGCACCCCAGGCCAAGTTGCTTGACCATTAGCGGACTCAAATCATGTAATTCGAAGCAGAATGGCAACCATGCTCGTAAATAAACCACCAGTTACGATCAGGATTCCAGCGATCAGCGAAATCAGAAAAGCCAGCCGCGGTCTTTCCGGTTTCACAGTTATTCGCCTTCTTGTAACTTATAGTGAAATGTGAGCGTGTTATTCAATCGGCGCAAAACTAAGAGTGACGCTGGCTGTACCTTAAGTTTGAGGCTGTCGCATTGTCGGGTATGAGCCGTAAAAGAGTGTTGATGATACCGGGACCGTCGGAGGTCGATCCGCGAGTTCTAGCGACTTTATCGCAAACTATTCTTCCTCATTACGGAACAAATTGGGGAGAAGAATATGCCAAGGTTCTCGAAGATCTCAAAAAAATCTTCAAAACCAAGGAACAAGTGATTATATTTCCAGGCCCTGGAAACGGTGCTGTCGAACTTGTCGCCTTGAATATTATCGAACCAGGCGATAAGATCGCGAATGTTGTCAACGGTTGGTTCGGCGAAATCCTCAGTGACGTTATCCGAACCTACGGAGGAGAACCAGTTGAAATAAAGGCGGAATACGGACGCGCGATTAGTCCAGCCGACGTCGAAAAGGTGCTGGATCATGAGAAAGATATCAAAGCTCTCTTTGTCGTGCACAACGAAACATCATCAGGTGTCGAAAACCCAATTCAAGAAATTGGTAAGGTGGCGAAGAAACACGGAGTGATCTACTTTGTAGATGCGATTTCATCATTCGGTGGTGTTGACATTGATCTCGATAGCTGGAACATAGACGTGTGCGTTGGTTATCCAAGTAAATGTCTCGGAGGCATTCATGGAGTAGTTCCAATTGCGATAGGAAAACGCGTTTGGGACGAAGTCGAATCTCGACGGAGCAGTATTCCGAGTAGATTCATGAGCCTAAGAGTCTGGAAAAAATTCATTCAAGAATGGGGTCCGATAGGACATCCATTTCCCACCTCCATGCCGACCACAGTAATTCTTGCCCTCCACGAGGCGGTAAAACTCGCTCTTGAAGAAGGACTTGAGAACCGATACAGGAGACATGTCGTAGCCTCCGCAGCTCTAAGAGCAGGTTGCAGGAAAATTGGATTTGAACCACTCGTGTCTGAGGAAGCAAGATCAAAAACAGTCACTCTTCTGGGAGTCAATGGCGCAAATGGAGAGAGCAAACTTCGCGCTATCCTAGAGAACAAATTCAACATAATGATTGCGGGAGGCGTATCCAAACTGAAGGGTAAAGCAGTGCGGATAGGCACTATGGGAGTGACAGCTTCACCGGCCTATGTTCTTCCAACCCTATTAGCTCTGGAAGTCGGCGGACGTGAGCTCGGCCTTCCCGTAACCCCTGGGGCTGCCGTTGCTGAGGGTTCGAAAATCTTTCAATCCGGATAGCATTACATATTACGATTTATTCTGGGGGAATCTGGAGTAAACCATCGATAGGTTGACTCCTCTACTCTTGTGAACATAGTAGCTTGCGACGTAGTCACAGTGGACAATAGAGGAAAAATCATCGCTCAGTTGATATTCGCATTTTCGATTGCATTTTCGAGGTATTTCCGGGATCGAAGGTATGTGTCATCGATTGAGTCACGTAAGTGTGGGGCGCCTCCGATGTCTAAGCCGAATACGCCATCAAATCCTTGCTTCTTCAGAGCCATCAAGAGGCTTGTCCAGTCGATCAGCCCTTTTCCTATTTCTATGTGATCTTCAATTTTGAAATCGGAATCGCTTGCATGAACATAGAAGATTTTCTTACCTAACATTTCAACCGCCTGAACTAGGAGTGTTTTTTGACATGCTAAATGTGCCGTATCGAACACTGCGCCCACATTGTTACTTCCGACCTGACGGAGTAATTGTTCCATGGCCCAAACGTTAGGTATGTTTTCCCATGTCCTTGGCTCAATACACAGTCTTAACCCAGATTCCGCCGCAAGGTCGTTGCATTTACTCACGGAGTCAACGATCACGTTGTTGAAATATTTCCAGAAGTCGAAACTTTGTTCGAATCGCATGGTTGGGGGTTGATAGTTGAAGCGAAATTCTTGAGAGATGTCATATGGTTTGATCAGGTACAATGGCGAGTAGTGAGTGTCTATTTGAATCATGTCTGTCTCAAAGAAGGCTGCTGTTTCACATGCTGATCTGAAGTCTGCCAAGGCGGTTTTTCTCTTTATTTCATCCATGCTCATGAGGTCTGGGAGAACTGGAATGAAATTCATAATATGCACTCCTGTCTCACGGCATTTGGTCCGTATAGCCGCTTTATTTTCAATCAAACCACGTAAATTATCACCAGCAACTCCTTCAATCTCAAAAAGCGAGAAACCTAGTCTATGAGCATCATCTATCGAGCGGAGGAGATCTTTGACGCTGATTACGTATCCATACTTAGTTATCGCGTATAACCAACAAAGACCTATGCGAGACATGTAATGGCATCACACGAATTATGAATATCAGATCAAATAAAAACTCTATAGAAATGAAAACACATTACTCTTTGTCGATGCAAGTCGAGGAATTAAGAGAATCGTGTCTCTAGGGAGGCCTATTCATGAGGAAAAATGATGCATTAAAACGGGCTTCTATGAAAGAGGACTTGAAAAATCAGCTCGTTTTCGTTGTTCAGAAGCACAAGGCCACGTCACTTCACTACGATTTCCGACTTGAAATCGGAGGCATGATGCCATCATGGTCCATACCTAGAGGCCCATCACTCGACAGTAGTGTAAAGCGACTTGCACTACCCACGACTGATCATCCAATTGAATATCGACATTTTGAAGGAGTCATTCCGAAGGGTGAATATGGAGCGGGCCCCGTCATGATTTGGGATGAAGGCACGTATAACCCTGAAATTGAGATAAGCAAAGGCGTAAGGAAGGAAATCACGAATAGGAAAGAAGCGGAAGACGTCGCCCGCAAGAGCCTGCAGGACGGGAATCTAAAATTCCATCTATACGGGAAGAAACTACGAGGCTCTTTTGCATTAGTTCGAACTGCAGGGTTTGGAGGTAAAGAATCTTGGTTGTTGATCAAACACCGCGACGAGTACTCCAAACCTGGTTATGATGCGAATGACTATGATTTTTCCGCCATTAGCGACCGCTCGCTCACCCAAATAGCTGCGAAGCCGGCAGACAAGACAGATTAGAGACAACTCGGAATCATGCTGTCTCAGTGTCTGGAAATGTCGTCGCAAGGTCGAACTGTTGTTGAAGAAGTTAAGGTGGCAGCTGATGAACTTGTTAGAAAAGTGCGGGAGCTTCTCCATGAGGGTAATGTCCGCCGTATCGTAGTGAAAAAAGATGGGCACGTAGTAATGGAGGTCCCGTTGACGGTTGCGGCAATAGGCGTAATTGCTGCACCTCTTTTGGCGGCTATCGGTGCCTTAGCCGCCTTCGTGGGCCAGTACACTATTGTGATCGAGAAAAGCGAACACTGAGTTCGTTCGTAGAACTGAATGAATCATGAAGATCGTAGCGCTCGGAGATAGTCTCACGGTAGGAGAAAACGAGCTCTCCGAGTCTGATCAAGTTAACTCGTACCCGAAATATCTTGAGAAGCTTGCCGAAGAACATCTACGCAATCTCCAATCGAACGTGAAAGTCAAGGTGCTGAATAGAGGAATTAACGGCGATCTAACCTCGGGTATGCTTGAAAGATTCTCGAGGGACGTGGTTGATGAGAAAGCGGATTACGTGATCATACTGGGAGGAACCAATGACTTAGGATGGGGTTTTGAACCAGCAATGATAACCCAAAACTTGACTACCATGTACGATGCCGCTCTGAACAAAGGCATTCCGTCCGTGGCATGCTCGGTGCCATCCATTCTTGGATTCGACGCGCTGATCCCTCCCAGACTCCTGCTTAACAGAATGATCCGCACAGAAGCAGAGAAGAGAAACATGCCCTTCATGGATTTTTTCACAGCGACTGCTGACCCACAGACCAATAGGCTCCTAGAGGATAACTCTGCCGACGGACTTCACCTAACAGCACAGGGTTACCAGCAAATGAGCAAATGCATATTCGACAATTGGTTGAGAGCGCTTCTGGATCAACATACAAAATATGTGGATTATTAACCGCTCAGAAGTTTGGAATATTTCTAAATGTTTTGACTATGATCTTTTGATTGATTGGGAATCGTACTGATAGAGGGTCGATCTACGACATGTGTCGCTTTGAGTTACTTTTTCTCGGAATTCTTAGAGAGGAGCTATTAGAGCCTACCAGTTCATCTTCCATCATTGTAAACTGAAAGAATCACTTTTAGGTTTCATCAATGATGCTATGCACATACGACCGCAAGTCCTGACTGACTTAGTGACATTTGGGATCCATTTGGAAAGAATTCTAAATCAGTCCAGTACCAACATCTTG
>Ga0209517_10005071_pt1 | contig 16929 bp, 13 predicted proteins | sample PeaSoiMetSII2010_FD_187695 | JGI IMG/M metagenome (GOLD analysis project Ga0209517, IMG submission 187695) | Peat soil microbial communities from Weissenstadt, Germany - SII-2010 (SPAdes) (version 2) | ecosystem: Environmental > Terrestrial > Soil > Wetlands > Peat | place: Germany...
GGTCAGCCCCGCCCGCCCGCGCTGCTAGAATCCCCTAGGAGCAGCTTCGATGAGCGTGAAGGCCCTCTATCCCGGCACCTTTGACCCGCCGACCAATGGACACGTCGACCTGATCCAGCGCGGCGCCAAGCTCTTCGAGCACCTGACCGTCGCCATCCTCAAAAACCCGGTCAAGAATCCGCTGTTCACGGTCGAAGAGCGGGTGGAGATGCTGAAAGAGGCCACCAGCGCCCTGGGCAATGTCTCAGTGACCTCATTCGACGGCCTGATGGTGGAGTTCGCGCGCCACCAGGGCGCAACCGCGGTGCTGCGCGGCATTCGCGCCATCTCCGACTACGAACACGAGTTCCAGATGGCTCTCATGAATCGCCGCCTCGCTCCCGAAATCGAGACCGTCTTTCTGCAACCGGCAGGCCGCTACTCCTTTGTCAGCTCGCGGATGGTCAAGGAAGTCTTCAGTTTCGGCGGCGACGTGAGCGGCCTGGTGCCTCCCAACGTGCTGAAGCGGCTGCGCGCGCGCATCAACAACGGCGCGTAGAGCAGGCCTAGTCTGTGTAGTCATTTCGGAGACGGCACACTAGCAAGCCGGACCGTGCCCGATAGGGAACGGCATGCCGGGATCAAACTCTGCACTACAGCCGTCGAATCCTGCTAAGGAGGGCGAATGATGTCAGTGTCCTGCAAAGCGCTCGTATACTTGCTCGCGGCTTTGCCTGCCGTCGCCCAGTCGCAAACATTTGCAACGATCACCATAAAGCCTGCTCGCTCAGCCGACCCGCGCAACGCGCAGGTGCAAGTGCTGCCCAACGGTGACTTGATTGCGAGTGCGGTCCCTGTGATCAGGTTATTAAGTTACGCTTACGACGTGCCGGTCAACCCTTCGCCGCGTCTTTCCACCCTTCCCGACTGGACCCTTGTTGAGAAGTACGATATCGAAGCGAAAGCGCCATCCGACGCCATCCCTCCCGGTCTTCAGCACAGCGAAGTGCGAAGCCGAATTCAGCAAATGATCCGCGGATTGCTCGCCGATCGTTTCGGGCTCGTGATGCGGGTTGAGAATAAAACGATGCCGGTCTACGCTCTCGCCGTAGCCGGCGCAGGTCCGAAGCTCCAGAAGTCGGCCATCGCCGAGAAGGACTGCACCTCCGATACCGGCCCGGAAGCTTGCCATAACTTTGTTGGCGGCCTGGGCCATCCCCTGAATGCAAAAGCCATCGATATGGACGACCTTGCCCATTACATTTCGAACTGGACGGATTTGCCCGTCGTGAACCGTACGGGGCTCAGCGGGCTGTTCACCGTGAACACGGAAGGCTGGGTCCCCATGCGGCTGCCCCCGCCGCCACCGAACGCCACCCAGGCCGCAAACCCCTTCGCCGGCCTCCCCACAATCTTCACGGTCCTGGGCAAGCTCGGTCTTGAACTGAACCGACAAGAGGACATCTTGCCGGTGTACACCGTAGAGCGGATCGAGCACCCGGCCGCCAACTGACAATTACTTTCTATTACGCACGGGCCGGTGGGAGGCCAGATCGGTCCGCGTGACGTCTACGGCCAAACGCCAGCATTTTGTCCTGCGCAAATAATCTGTCAAGATAGAAGAGTTATGACCGTTACAGCTCCTGCAAAAGTCTTTGCCGATCGCATTGGCCGGATCGAAGTTTCCGCAACCATGGCGGTGGCCGCCGAGGCCGCCAAGCTCCGCGCCCAGGGCGCCAACCTGGTGGATTTTGGGGCCGGCGAGCCCCACTTTCCCACCCCGCGGCCCATCAAGGACGCGGCCATTGCCGCCATCGAAGCCAACTTCACCCGCTACACCGTTGTGCCCGGCATTCCCGACGTGCGCAAGGCGATCGTCGAGCGCCACGCCTGCGACTTTGGCTCCGACTATGGACTGGACGAGGCCATCTTCACCACCGGCGGCAAGCTGGCGCTGTTCAACACCATTCAAATCCTTGTCGACCACGGCGACGAGGTGATCCTGCCCGTTCCCTACTGGGTCAGCTTCAAAGACATCATCCAGTACGCCGGCGGCAAGGTCGTCTTCCTCGAAACCAGCGAAGCGGAGAGCTTCCGCATCACCGCCGACGCCATCGAGAAGGCGATTACGCCACGCACCAAGGCCATTATTCTCAACTCGCCGTCGAATCCCGCCGGCTCGGTGGTCAGCGCCGAGGACCTGGAGCGCATTGTTCACCTGGCCCACGAGCGCGGCATTTTCCTGCTTCTGGACGAGTGCTACGTCTACCTGAACTATGCCGGCAAGCCTGTCTCCGGCGGTTCCTACACCTGGGCCAAGGACCACTTGGTCATCCTCGGCTCGCTCTCCAAGACCTACTCGATGACCGGCTGGCGCGCCGGCTATGCGCTGGCCTCGAAGTCCGTGGTGGCCAACCTGAGCAAGCTGCAGTCGCAGTCCACCTCCAACGCCACCAGCTTCGTGCAGAAGGCCGCCATCGCCGCCCTGGCCGGCTCACAGGAGTGCGTCAGCGAGTTTCGCGCCGAGTTCATCGACCTGCGCGACTACATGCTGGCAAGGCTGGCTGAGATTCCCGGCGTCACCTGCACCAAGCCCGATGGCGCCTTCTACGTCTACCCGAATATCGGCGCCTTCCTCGATCCGACGGGCGCCCGCGGCGGCGTCCGCACGACCACCGAGCTGGCTACCCGCCTGCTCCATGAGGCCCATGTCGTCACTGTTCCCGGCGAGGCCTTCGGCACCGCGGAGCACATCCGCATCTCCTACCCGGTCACCAAGCAGAACATCGACGAGGGGACCCGCCGCATGGCTGAATTCCTCAAGAATCTGAGATAAGTCCGCCGCTCGGGGAAAGTGCCCTGCCGGTGCTTTGGCGCTCTGGAGAATGCACATCCATGGCTGCCGCAACACCGGCTGAGGGACCATCCGGCAAAAAGTGACGGATGACACTGTGCAAACATGCACGCTGTCGAGTAGGATGTGTCTTCAATGCCGAAGCCAATCGATTTTCGCCCTGTTATCTTAGCTGGAGGAAGCGGTACCCGTTTCTGGCCTCGTTCCCGCCGTGCGCGCGCCAAGCAGGTTCTCGCCCTTGACGGCGAGCGCTCCATGATTCAGCAAACGGTGGAGCGGTTCAAGCCGCTGGCAAAGCTCGACAAGACCTGGATCATTACCAACGAATACCTGGCGCACGAGATCGCCGACCAGCTCCCCGGCCTGCCCGCCGGACAGCTCGTCCAGGAGCCCGTGGCGCGCAACACCGCCCCGGCCTGCGGTTTGGCTGCCTTCCTCATCGAACGGCAGAACCCCGACGCGGTGCTGGGCGTCTTCCCTTCCGACCACGTGATCGCCGACGAGCCGCGCTTCCTCAAGGCGCTGCAAAAGGGCATCGCCCTGGCCGCCGCGGGGGACAACATCGTGGTCCTGGGAATTGAGCCCACGCGCGCCGAAACCGGCTACGGCTATATCGAAACCGGCGACTACACCGGCGACGAATCTGCTCTGCACGTACGCCGATTCATAGAGAAACCCAACCAGAACCGCGCCGAAGACTTTGTAGCCGCCGGCAACTACTACTGGAACTCCGGCATCTTCCTGTGGTCGGCGCGAACACTGGCCAATGCCGTGCGCGAGCACCTGCCGGAGACCGCCCCCCTGCTCGAGTCCATTGCCGCCGCCCACGGCACGCCTCAGTTTGAAGAGGTCTTTCACTCCCTCTACCCGAAGTGTGAAAACATTTCCGTGGACTACGCCGTGCTCGAGCCGCGGTCAGCCAAAGGGGAGCACCTGTCGCACCTCTATTGCCTGCCGGCGGAGTTCAGCTGGAACGATCTCGGCTCCTGGGCCTCGCTCTACGAGTACCAGATTGAGACCCGCCTGCGCGGCGACGGCGACGGCAACGTGGCCGAAACCGAAGGCCACATGACCCTCGAGGCCGGCAACAACTACATCTACAGCCCCAGAAAGTTTGTGGCGCTGGTGGGGGTTGAGAACCTGGTCATTGTGGACACCGAGGACGCGCTGCTGATCGCCCACCGCGATCACTCCCAGGACGTGGGAAAAATCGTGAAGGAACTGGGACTCCTGGGCCGCACCGAGCTGATCTGAAACACGCGCAAGTCTGCATCTCCCGCTCAAAACACATTTGCGCGAGTGTGGGCTCTCCCCAGGCTGGCCGTTGGCGCATGAACCGGCTTCCTTCCGTTATTTACACTCGATGCGAGGGAGAACCAGAAAGAAACCATGCCCCATCCCCAAATCAAGTTCGGCACCGACGGCTGGCGCGGCATCATCGCCGACGATTTCACCTTTGCCAACGTCCGCACCGCCGCCGAAGCCATTGCCGCCTACGTCCACTCCCGCCAAGGCTCGGCGGAAGAAGACCCCGCCCGCGGCCTCTGCATCGGCTACGACACGCGCTTCGGCTCACGGGCCTTTGCCCGAACCTGCGCCGAAGTTGTCGCGGCCACCGGCATTCCCGTGGCGCTGGCCAACGACATAACGCCCACCCCGGCGCTCAGTTACGCCGTGCGCGAGCGCAAGGCGGCCGGCGGCATCATGATTACCTCGTCGCACAATCCCGCGCAGTGGAACGGCGTGAAGTACAAGGCGTGGTACGGCGGTTCCGGCAAGCCCTCCATCATCGCCGAGATCGAGTCCCGCCTCGGCGAGCCGGCGCCGCGCTCCGCCGGGAACCCTCTGGGTGCGGCCGCGATTGAAGAGGCCGACTTTCTGCCTCCCTACCTCAAGGCCATCGAGAGCTTTGCCGACCTGGACCTGATCTCGAAATCGGGCAGGAAGTTCGCCATCGACTCGATGTACGGCGCCGGACGCACCATCATCTCCGATATCTTCACCCGCATCGGCGTAGCCCACGTGCAGATTCGCGGCAACGTCGATCCGCTCTTCCCCGGCATCAACCCCGAGCCCATTGAGCCGCACATTCGCGCCCTGGGCGAGGCAGCCGTGGCCAACGGCTGCGACGCTGGCCTATGCACCGACGGCGACGCCGACCGCATCGGCGCGACAGACGAAAATGGGAACTTCGTCGACCCGCACAAGATTTTTTCCGTCCTGCTGAGCTGGGTGCTCAAGCGCAAAGGCTGGCCGGGCGCCGTGACGCGGGCCTTCAACACCACCAAAATGCTTGACCGCATCTGCGCCAAACACGGCCGCGAGCTGATCGAACACGGCATCGGCTTCAAGTTTGTGTGCGACTACATGCTGGAGCGGGAGATCCTGATGGGTGGCGAGGAGTCGGGCGGCATCGGCTTCCAGCGCCACCTGCCGGAGCGCGACGGCCTGCTGAACGCTCTCCTGCTGGCCAACGTGATGGCCGAGGAGGGCAAGACGCTGGGTCAGCTTGTCGCCGACCTGCAGGCCGAGTACGGCGAGCACCAGTATGGCCGCATCGACCTGACCATCCCCGACGACATTAAGAACGGCGCGATCTCCCGGGCGCAGGCGCTCAGGATCGGCGACCCGGTCTTTGCCGGCATGCCCATTTTTCGTCAGGAAAACCTGGACGGGGTGAAGTTCTACCTCGACAACCCGGAAGCCGCCGCCAAGCCCAACGCTGCGGAGACCTGGCTCCTATTGCGCGCCAGCGGGACCGAGCCGCTGATGCGGATCTACACCGAGTCGTGCTCGAAGGAAGCGGTGACCAGATTGCTGGAGTCGGCGCGGGTGTTTGCGCTGGGCGGATAAGATCCCTGAACTCCGAAATGCGGCCTTCCGGGGCTGAAGAGACCGCGGAGAAAGGCCAGTGTTCGTGGAGAAATCCCGAACAGCGTTCCTCCTGGGCTAAAGCCCGCGTTGATTCTGCTGGCTTTATGCGGGAGTTGAACCCCCGGCCTCCCTCCGTATCCGGGGGAATTCAGAGACCGTGTTGCAGGCGGAATTCTCTGACTACTTCGGCGGGGTCGCGGTGCTGGCTGTCGACGGCCTGGTTCATGCGTCGCATGTCGGCGGCGGTAATGCGGCCGGCGAGGGCGTCGAAGGCGAGCTGAATCTGCGGCCAGCGGCGCAGGGCTTCATTGCGAACGAGGGGGACGGCCTGGTAGGGCGGGAAGTAGTGTTTGTCGTCGTCGAGGACGGCGAGGTCGAGGGCCTGGATGGGGCCGTCGGTGGAGTTATCGGCAATCATATCCACCTGGCCTGCGCCTAGGGCGCGGTAGAGGAGGCCGAGATCCATGGTTCGCGGCGAATCGGCGAAGCGCAGCCCGTAGGCGGCCTCAAGGCCGGGTAGGCCGTCGGGTCGCTGCTCAAACTCGTAACCCACGCCGAGACGCCAGTGGGGTGTGTAGGCGGCGGCTTGACTGAGGGTGGTGACGTGGAGACGGCGGGCGTCGGTGCCGCGGACGATCATGGCAAAGGTGTTCTCAAAGCCCAGCGGCGGCGCCACGGCGACCTGATAGCGCGAGGCGTAGAGCCGGCGGACGGTGGCCAGGACGGATGCGGGGTCGCGGTCGACGGGCTGCTTGAGGATGGCGGTTAGAGCGGTACCGGTGTACTCGACATATGCGTCGATGCGGCCGGAGACCAGAGCTTGCTGGCAGATATAGCTGCCGGCGAGGTAGAAGCGCCGCTCGACCTGGAGGCCGGATTTGGCCTCGATTTCCTGGGCCAGGAGTTCCCCCAGAACCACCTGCTCGGTGAAGTTCTTGGCGCCGATGACGGGGTGATCGGGGTGCGGCGGGGCGCAGCAGACAAGAGGGAGAAGCAGGCCCGAAACGAGCGCGGCGATGGCGGTCGAAGAGAGACGGTTCATCGTGGCGTCCGCAGGCGGCGTTCGACGAAGCCCAGCAGCAGGTCGGCAGCCAGCGCAAGCAGAGCCGCGGGGATGGCCCCGGCAAGGACAAGGCGGTTATCGACGGAGGCTACGCCGCGGAAGATGAGCTCGCCGAGGCCTCCGGCTCCGACGGCGGCGGCGATGGTGGCGATGCCGACGCAGGTGACCGTGGCGGTGCGCAGGCCGGCAAGGATGAGCGGGGCGGCCAGGGGCAGCTCGACCTTGAAGAGGCGCTGGCGGCCAGTGAGTCCCAGGGCGTGGGCGACCTCGACAACTGCCGGGTCAATATTGCGGATGCCGGCCCAGGTGTTGCGCAGGATGGGCAGGAGCGCATAGGCGGTAAGGGCAAGGATGGCGATGCGGGCGGCGCGCTCTCCCAGCCAGGGCAGCGGCAACAGGAATCCGAACATGGCCAGGGAGGGAATGGTCTGGAGGATGTTGGCGACGGCCAGCACGGGGGGAGCGAAACGCGGCGCGCGGGTGAGGGCAATGCCGGCGGGAACGGCAACGGCAGTTGCGAGGAACATGGCCGCGGCGGTGAGCCACAGGTGCTCGAGAGTGAGCGTGGCGATCTGGCTGCCGTACTGGTGGAGGAAGCCGGGGGTCATGGCGCGCCTGCCTCCTGGGTCGCGCCTGCCTCCTGGGGGTTGGGAGCGCCGGCGGTGACGCGTTCGCCGCGGTGAAAGGCGCGGATGTAGGACTGGACCTCGGGGTGGGGTGACGCGAGGAATTCGGAGGGAGTGAGGCTGGCCACCAGACTGCCGGCGCTGAGGAGAACGATGCGGCCGGCGAGAAAGAGGGCTTCGTCGAGGTCGTGGGTCACCAGCAGGACGGTCTTTTTGAAACGGGAGAGCAGGCCCCGCAGCAGGTCCTGCATTTCGGCGCGGGTGATGGGGTCGAGTGCGCCGAAAGGCTCATCCATGAGAAGAAGATCGGGATCGGCGGCGAGTGCGCGCGCGAGGCCCACGCGCTGGCGCTGGCCGCCGGAGAGCTGATGCGGATAACGCTGGGCGAAGGCTGCCGGTTCGAGGCCGGTGGCGGAGAGCAGCTCGCGGGCATGGGCAAGCCGCTGGGCACGGGGGCAGTCTTGAATCTCGGGAACGATGGCCACGTTGCGCTCGACGGTGAAATGCGGAAAGAGGCCGGTCTCCTGGATGACATAGCCAATGCCGCGGCGCAGGTCTACCGGGTCCACGGTCTGGACGTCGCGGCCATGTACGAGGACCTGGCCGGCGGAAGGCTCGGCCATGCGGTTGACGGTGCGCAAAAGCGTGGTTTTGCCGGAGCCGCTGCGGCCCAGGATGGCAGTGGTGGCGCCGGCCTCGACAGGGAGGGAGATGCCGTCGAGGATCAGCCGGCCGTCGGGGCTGCGGACGGAGAGATCGCGGAACTCGACGGCTGCCGGCATGCGAGTCCAGTGTACGGGGTCCTGAGGACGTCGGACTCAAAAAGGCATAACGCGGGCTAGCTGATCACGGCGACCTTGGCACGCTTGCCGAGGCGAAGCGGGGGCATTTCGCACGGGGGCTCCTCAAGAGGAACGTAGAGCTTGATTTTGTCTCCGACTCCTTTGACCTCAAGCGCACCCTCCTTAATCTTGCGTTGCGCCTCGGAATTCGAGGACGCTAACCCCATCGCTACAAGCAACTTATCGAGTCGAATGGGTTTGTTCACCTCCCAACCGACTTCCCTGGCGGAGACTGTCACTCTTTCGACATCGTCGGGGATCACATTTTGACGGTGCATCGTGCCCCAGTCGTGAGCGGCTTTCAGCGTCTCCTCCATCGGGTAAAAACCCGACACGATCGTTTGGGCGAGCAAGGTTTTCAGCACCATCGGGTGCTGCCGGCCATTTGTCACTTCGTTCCTTAAGCGATTCACCTCGCTCTGAGGGATGTCGGTCAACAATTCCCAGTACTTCCACATCAGCTCATCCGAGATGCTCATCAACTTGCCGTACATCTCGGCGGGCGGCTCGTTGATGCCGATGGCGTTGTTCAGCGACTTCGACATCTTCTGCACGCCGTCCAGGCCTTCGAGGATCGGCGTCATCAGCACAATCTGCGGCTTCTGGCCGTAGTGGCGCTGGAGCTCGCGGCCGCACATCAGGTTGAACTTCTGGTCGGTGCCGCCGAGCTCGACATCGCACTCGAGAGCCACCGAGTCGTAGCCCTGCATGACGGGGTAGAGCAGTTCGTGGAGGCTGATGGGCTGCTCGGCCTGGAAGCGCTTGTGGAACTCGTCGCGCTCCAGCATCTGCGACACAGTGAAGTGCGCGGTCAGCCGGATGGTCTGCTCGTAGCCCAGCTTGCCCAGCCACTCGGAGTTGTAGCGGACCTCGGTGGCGCTCTCGTCGAGGATCTTGAAGACCTGCGCCTTGTAGGTTTCCGCATTGGCGTCGATCTCTTCGCGCGTCAGCGGCTTGCGGGTGAGGTTGCGCCCGGTGGGGTCACCAATCAAAGAGGTGAAGTCGCCGACGAGGAAGATGACGGTGTGGCCGAGCTGCTGGAAGTGGCGCAGCTTGCGCATCAGCACGGTGTGGCCGAGATGGAGGTCGGGGGCGGTGGGATCGAAACCGGCTTTGACGCGGAGCGGACGGCCGGTTTTCAGGCTGTCTTCCAGACGCTCGCGCAGGTCGCTGACGCGGATGATCTCGGCGGCGCCTTTCTGAAGGAGGTCCATCTGTTCGGCAACAGGCGGGAAATTGGGGGGCAAAGACTTGGGCATGTCGTCTTTCAGTATAAGGTTGCGCGCCTTGAGCAGACCGCATACTGCATTTCCAACGGCGCCTCTCCCTTACCCGCCAGCCTTCTCCGACAGCTGGTTTTCCCTTCCGCCCTGTAGCGCAGCCGCATTCACAGCCCTGGAGAGCCGGTCGGTCATCACCTGGAGGTGATAACCCATCACTGCCAGCGTCATGGCAGCGCCCACGCAATGGCGATAGCGGGTGGCGACCGTGAGCAGAAACTTCCAATAGCTCCAGCGCTGGCGGCTGAAGACTCCCTGGCGGACGATGGAGGTGACGAAGGCGCGGGCGTTGCCGCGGGTGAGCCACCGCTGCCTCGATAACCGTTCTCCCGGCCGGGGCTGGGTGCGGCTGAGGTAGAGCTTGACGCGGTCGTAGTAGGCCTCGCAGCTGTAAATGCGCCTGAGCACGGAGCGGTAGCCCTCCACCAGCCGGGCCGGATCCATGTTGGGAAGAAAGTTGAGCTTGTCGCCGGTGTTGTCTCCGTGGCCGGCGTCGAGGATGCGGCCCTCCCTGCGCAGGCGCCGGAAGAGCTGGGTTCCGGGCATGGCCTGCAGCAGGCCGACCATGGCCACGGGGATGCCGCTCTTCTGGATGAAGTCGACCATGCGGTCGAAGATATCGTCGCGGTCGGTGTCGAAGCCGAGGATGAACCCGCCCATGACCTGCATGCCGTAGCTCTGGATGGTGGCAATGCTGTCGAGCAGGCTGCGGCGGGTGTTCTGCAGCTTGTTGGCGGCGATGAGGCCCGGTTCGTCGGGGGTCTCGATGCCCAGGAAGACGGAGATGAAGCCGGCGTCTTTCATCAACTGCATCAACTCGGGATCGTCAGCCAGGTTGAGCGAGGCCTCGGTATTGAAGTCGAAGCTGGTTTTGTATTGGCTGCGCCACTCGGCCAGGGCCACGCACAACTGCTTGGCGCGCGCCTTGTTGCCGATGAAGTTGTCGTCGACGATGAATACCGCTTCGCGCCAGCCGGCGGCGCGCAACTGGTCCAGCTCAGCCAGTACCTGGGCAACGGCCTTGGTGCGCGGACGGCGGCCGTAGATCTCGATGATGTCGCAGAATTCGCAATTGAAGGGGCAGCCGCGCGAGTATTGCACGGCCATGGTGGAGTAGCGGCGCATCTTGATGAGGCTCAGGTCGGGCAACGGGCTGGTAGCCATCTCCGGCCGTTCGGCAGCCTGGTAGACGGGCTTCGCGACGCCCTGCTCGAGATCGCGCGCCAGGCCGGCGATGAGCGCCTCGGCTTCGCCGATGACGACGTGGTCCGCCATGAGCTCGTCGGCCGGCACGCTGCTGGCAATGGGCCCGCCCACCACGGTGCGCAGACCGTGGGCGCGGCAGCGCTCCACGATGGCTGCCAGCGAGTCGCGCTGGATGTGCATGCCGCTCAGCATCACCACGTCGGCCCAGGCAAGGTCGCGGTCGCGCAGACGCTCGACGTTGGTGTCGACCAGGCGCTTTTTCCAGGCTCCCGGCAGCAGCGCCGCAACCGTCATCAGCCCCAGCGGAGGCTGGGCCGCGCGCTTGCCCAGAAATTTGAGCGCATGCTTGAAGCTCCAGTAGGTGTCGGGGAATTCCGGGTAGATCAGCAGGGCGTTCATTGGCTGCCTCGCAACTGGAGGAGTCGGCGTACGAGCGCAATCGTGAGGTTCAGACCGGGCTTCCCAGGCCGAAGACAACTGCGGACACACTCGTGACGGCCGGCGGCTTCTGCTTCTATTCTCCCACCGTGGGGCGGAGATGCTGGTCAAAAAGAGCCACTTTCAAACGAAACAGCTCACCGAAACCTGGCCAGAGCCCCGTAACCGCTGCGGGGCGCGCACAGCCGTAACCGTGTGCTTTGCCTTAAACTGGTCGAATGGAAGAGTTCAGTCGTATTCAGCGGCTCCCACCTTATGTTTTCAACATCACGGGGGAGATGAAGGTCTCGGCTCGCCGCCGGGGCGAGGACATTATCGACTTCGGCATGGGCAACCCGGACGGAGCCACGCCCAAGCACATTGTGGACAAGCTGGTGGAAGCGGCGCTCAAGCCGCCGACGCATCGCTACTCGGTTTCCAAGGGCATCCCGCGGCTGCGCAGGGCCATCACCAACTGGTACAAGACCCGCTACAACGTCGACCTGGACCCGGAGACCGAGGCCATCGTCACCATCGGCTCAAAGGAAGGCATTGCACACCTGTGCCTGGCGATTCTCGACTCGCGGGATACGGTGCTGGTGCCGAACCCGAGCTATCCGATTCATATTTACGGGCCGGTCATCGCCGGCGCTCACGTGGTCAGCGTGCCGGTGCACGACCGCGAGCAGTTTCTCGCCCAGTTGGAAGACCTGATTCCGCGCATGGTCCCTCGGCCCAAGGCGCTTATCGTAAATTTTCCGTCGAATCCGACGACCGAGTGCGTCGAACTGCCGTTTCTGGCGCGGCTGGTGGAGCTGGCCCGCGAGTACGGGTTCCACCTCATCCAGGACCTGGCCTACGCCGACATCGCCTTCGACGGCTACAAGCCGCCGAGCGTGCTGGAGGTGCCGGGGGCGAAGGACGTGGCGGTGGAGTTCTTCACGCTGTCGAAGAGCTACAACATGCCGGGGTGGCGCGTGGGCTTCATGGTGGGCAACCCGGTGCTGGTGTCGGCCCTGGCGCGGCTGAAGAGCTACTTCGACTACGGGACGTTTACGCCGATCCAGGTGGCGTCGATTCAAGCATTGGAAGGGCCGCAGGAGTGCGTGCGCGAGATTTGCGAGAACTACCGCAGCCGGCGCAACGTGCTGGTGGAGGGGCTGAACAAGCTGGGCTGGCCGGTGGCGCTGCCCAAGGCGACCATGTTTGTGTGGGCGCAGATTCCGGAGCAGTACCGGAAGCTGGGGTCGCTGGAGTTTTCGAAGATTCTGCTGAATGAGGCAAAGACCGCGGTTTCACCGGGGATCGGGTTTGGCGACTACGGGGATGGGCACGTGCGGTTTTCGCTGATCGAGAATGAGGAGCGGACGCGGCAGGCGCTGCGCGGGATGAAGGCGATGTTTGCGAAGGGATAGTGGACGGCGGTCAGTCAACGCAGGCGATGTTCGCCGCGGCCGAGGTCTTGGGCCGAGACCTCGGGGGTTCGGGTGAGTCATACGCCCCAAATTCACAGGCCTCCGATAGGAATCGCTGTTTACCAGTCGGCTACCAGAAATTGCCGAAATTCTGCGCCGAGCAGTTCTTAGAGGGCTAGGATCAACGCTTGGAGGGAAAAATGCCGGAGTCAGAGGTTAAGAAGAAAAGCTATCCGATGCTTCCGATATCTCACTGGTGGGCGCTTCGTAGGAAGTTCCGACAGAGCATCCCCGGGGTGGTCTCGGACACTTACCTGGCGACTGTTCTAAGCATGGGAACGCAGTCTGCGCGCGCCAACGTACTGCCCTTTCTGGAGACCCTCGGTATTATCGACCACGATGGCAAGCCCACCGAAAGAGCAAAACTTTGGAGAGATGACGAGAAATATTCTGAGGTCTGTAAGGCGATATTGAAGGAAGTTTACCCGGAGGAGCTGAAATCCGCAGTTCCAGATCCGGGGCTTGAAAAGGAAAAGGCCAAGAGCTGGCTTGCCCACCAGACTGGTGTGGGCGGCGCGGCAGCGAGCCGAATGGTAGCGCTTTATAGCGTCCTCGTGGAAGCCGATGCATCAAAGCAACCCGATTTGGACAAGAAGCGGGCAGCCAAGAAGACCCCGTCCAAAGCGGCCTCCGCCGGTACTGCAAAGAGTAATCTGGCCCAACCACCCGCTGCGGCTTCGAAACCCGCGTCTGACCTCCAGAAGGACCACGCGGGGGACAGTTCGAAAAGTCGAGCCTTGACCCACATCCCCGAAGTCAACATTAACCTCCAGATTCATATTTCTGCAGACGCGTCGCCCGACCAAATCGAACAGATCTTTGCAAGCATGTCAAAACACCTCTATAGGCATGGTTGAAACGCATGCTGCCGAGCGAACCATCCGAGATCATAGAACTGGTCAAGCGGCTTGCGTCCGATGCTCCCCGTGAATTCTTGCCGCCCTCCGAGGGGACCCGGCCTACCGGCGAACATATCCTTCCGTTCTCGCACGTACGTGGGACCCGCGGATATATTGAGCGGGTTGTAAACCAAGTAAATGGCTGCTACGAGAGGGGCTGGTTCGACGGCTGCGCAGTCATGATGCGGCGTCTCATTGAGACGCTGATAATCGAATGCTTCGAAAAGTTCGAGATCGCCGACACAATCAAGGACCCTAAAACAGGCGAGTTCCTTTTCCTCAGGGATATGATCGACATGCTCCTCCAAGAGAAGAGCTGGAACCTGGGAAGAAATACGAAGCAGGCACTACCGAAACTTAAGAATGTAGGCGACCAATCGGCGCACAGCAGACGCTACAATGCCAACCGTGAGGACATCGACAAGCTCGCGAACGATTTCCGTGTGGTCTGCCAGGAGTTGCTGTACCTCGCTGGCCTCAAGTGACGGGCCGGATGCCCTAGGCCTCACTCTTGAGACCTGAGCTACCGTTGGGTTCGTCGAGAAACGCGATCTACGGGGCCCTCGTGCGAAGCGTCTCCACCAGTTGATGTAGGCACAACGCCCGCCTCTACAAGTCGCCCTAACTAGCCACTTATCGCGCAAAACTCATGGGCTTAGCTCGGGCCGCAACATAACTGCACCAACCCTGGTGAAATCCACAGATCGGTCAGAGATTTGCACTTGCATTCACAGATCGGGCAGACCTACTCTCCAAACAGCTGGTGACCCTGCAGGGACTTGGATACGCAGTCCCGGCCTGGCAGGAAGATGCAGAGATTGGTTTGAGGAAGTCAGTTTGTAGCCGGCCCGTCCGGTAGTGGGCTGACGGAATGAGATTGAGACTGCATCCAGAGTCAGGCAGGGATGTGCAAGACCTGATTGGACGCGAAGATTCATCCGCGGCGCAAGCCGAGGATGCAAAGTTCGAGACCAGCCGGGGATTCATCATCGACCCAGCCGTAGTTGCAGGACTCAGGGCAACCTGAGGACGCAGTTACGGCAACGCCAGAGGGCTGGGAGATTCGGGGCGACCCGGAGATTCACCTCTGGCACAGCCGGAAGATGCGGAAGCCGGGGTAACCCGGTGGAAGTATCGGGAGGCGAGGCTTGTTTGCGCGGAACCGGGGCAACCCGGAGAAACGCTGGCAGGCAGCGCCGAAGGATGCGAGATTCGGGGCAACTCGAAGATCCATCGCCGGGAAAGCCGGACGGTGCGAAAGCCGGGGGCAACCCAGGCGGAAACACCGGGAGGCGAGGCGGGCAGTGCGAGAACCGGGGCGACCCGCAGCTTCACCGCCGGCAGCGCTGAAGGATGCGAGACTCGGGGCAACTCGAAGATCCATCGCCGGAAAAGCCGGAGGGTGCGGAGGCCGGGGCAACCTGGCGGAAACACCGGAGGCGAAGCGGAGGAGCGAGGACCCGGGGCAACCCGGAGAATCACTCACCGGCATCGCCAAAGGATGCGGGATTCGGGGCAACCCGATGATCCATCGCCGGCACAGCTGAAGGGCGGACGAGCCGGGGCAACCCGGGGAGCTACGCCGCCGGAGTCGCCGAAGGATGCAACCGAGGGGCAACCCGAAGTTGCGAAGCCGGCACACCCGGAAGATGCAGGAACCGGGGTAACCCGGGGACTCATCGCAAGGCTGGATGGGACGATCGATGATCCGATGAGCTGCAAGGGCACCCAGAAAGCGCCAGAGACTCCGGTCTCTGGCGCTTTCAATTTGCGCGGGTTTTTTCCGCTCGCGCAGTTCCAGCCTTTGCTTCATTCCTGAGCCACGGCCGCCTTGCATTGAATTGACAACGGCGCGTGAATTGGAGAACCGCCTTAGTGGATTCCGCCGGCGCCTTCGGGGGCTGCGCCGGGCTTGTTCTTGCTCAATAAGAAGGCGACCAGGATGAGGCCGACGGACATCCAGCTCAGTTCCATGTAGACGTCCTGATAGCCCTGCGCCTGAGCCTGCATGTTGAGCTGGTTGTAAAGGCTGGCCAGGGCCATGCCGCCGCCGTTGGGTCCGCCAAAGGTGCCGCCGAAGAAGCCGGTGAGGGCCTGGGAATGCTGCTGGAAGGCGCTGCTGGCCGAGGTCATGGAGTTCTGCAGGTGCTGCTGGTGCCACATGGCGCGGCTGGTAACCTGGGCGTTGGTGATGGCGATGAGGATGCTGCCGCCGATGTTGCGGGCGAAGTTGATGAGGCCGGCCACCTGGTTGCTTTCCTCCTTGGGCATGCCGACGTAAGCGGCATTGGTGATGGAGATGAAGCAGAACGGCAGCGGAACCATCTGGATGACGCGCAGCCAGGAGGACGCGGCAAACGTCATTTCGAGATTGGTCACGGCAGCGGCGTAGCGGTAGGTAAAGAAGAAGAGGGTGAAGCCGAGAACGGCAAGCCAGCGGGCGGCGATCCTTCCGGTGGCGATGCCGGCCAGAGGCATGACGGTCACCAGCGTGAATCCTCCCGCGGTGAGGGCGAGGCCGGAGGTGGTGGCGGTCCAGCCAAGGAGCTGCTGCATGAACTGCGGCTGCAGGACGGTGCTCGAGTTGAGCACGCCGCCGACCAGCATCATGAGCAGGCAGCAGATGGCGAAGTTCTTGTAGCGAAAGAGCTTGATGTTGATGAGCGGGCTCTTGTGATTCCACTCCCACAGGAAGAGGCCCGCCATACCGAAGACGAACAGGGCGGCGAAGATGCAGATGAAGGGTGACGAGAACCAGTCGTTCTCCTCGCCCTTGTCGAGCATGATCTGCAGGCCTCCCATAGCGATGGTGAGGAAACTCAGGCCGAGGTAGTCCATGTTGCGCAGCCGGGAGCGGTCGGGCTTGATCCATGGCGGATCATCGACCATGCGGGTGACCAGGATGAAGGCCAGGATGCCGACGGGGATGTTGATGAAAAAGATCCAGCGCCAGGAGAAGTTGTCGGTGATCCAGCCGCCAAGCGTCGGCCCAATGGACGGGGCGAGAACGGCGACGAGGCCATAGAGGGCAAAGGCCTGGCCGCGTTTTTGTGGCTCGAAGGAGTCGGCCATGATGGCCTGGGCCATGGGCTGCATGCCGCCGCCGCCTGCGCCCTGCAGGATGCGGCAGATGAGCAGGATGGGCAGGGAGGGGGCCGCGCCGCAGAGAAAGCTGGAAACAGTAAAGATAACAATGCAGAAAACAAAGAAGTTACGGCGTCCCATGACGCTGGAGGCCCATCCGCCGAGGGGCAGGACGATGGCGTTGGCGACGAGATAGCTGGTGAGGACCCAGGTGCCTTCGTCGGTGGAGGCGCCGAGGGAGCCGGCGATGTGGGGCAGGGCGACGTTGGCGATGGAGGTGTCGAGCACCTCCATGAAGGCGGCCAGGGCGACGGTCATGGCGATGAGCCA
>Ga0209517_10005074_pt1 | contig 16923 bp, 15 predicted proteins | sample PeaSoiMetSII2010_FD_187695 | JGI IMG/M metagenome (GOLD analysis project Ga0209517, IMG submission 187695) | Peat soil microbial communities from Weissenstadt, Germany - SII-2010 (SPAdes) (version 2) | ecosystem: Environmental > Terrestrial > Soil > Wetlands > Peat | place: Germany...
GGAGCCATATTATCGAAAAAACGTCGGTAGTCATAGATGACGTATCCCCAGGACCAAATCCCCCGATTCTCCAGGGCAGGTGATTCTGCTGCACTGAATTCACCCAGGTTGTCGAGCGTTTCGCGTGTCCGTGTTGGATCGTCCGAAGTTAGACTCGCGAGCCTCTTGTTGAAATCGATCGCGCCGTAGAGAGTCCCGGAAGAGTCAGCGCCGGCCACAACCACGATCCGCCGTTCCTTATTCCAGGGTGACCTGAGGCAAACGGTCGTATAAGATTCGGGCTTAGTGGGTAATTCGAAGGCGCCCTTACTTGCGATCCCAGCAATCAGAGGATTGTTTACACCGGTGCCAACTACCAGGAGATTCGCATCGTGGTTCACCGGCTCTCTTGCGCTTCGGACTTCCATGACGTACGGGACATATCGCTGCGTCATCTTTTGCAATTCATTGAGCGCGAATTCCTCCGCCCCAGTGTACGAGCCATAAATCAAATGCCATCGCGCTCCCTCGTAGCGTGGCTTGTACGCTTTGCTGGCTTTCTGCAGGCGCGTGGCGGGGCATTCTGCTGACTCTAACCCGGAGCTTGTCCCTTGCGGGCCGGTCGTAGCCTCACGAGCAGAGACCCGGGCAGAGCTCAGCAATGCTGGCGTCGCTGCCAGCGTTGCGCCGGCTGCCCCTGCCGACCTCCGAATGAAGACGCGGCGTGATATGCGCTGTCTGTTCATGAAACCCCCCGCGGTTCCTAGATGTGTTCAGGTGTTTCAAGAGCTGGCGCAAAATGCGCTTTGCGAGGGCGCGATTACTTCGCCAAAATATCGTCACCGAGACAGGTCGTACATTACGAATTCTCGCGAGTCATATGCGCGGCCTACTTGAGTGTGTACACGAATTTCATCATCTCCTTTTGCCGCGCTGCCACATACTCATGCATTTCCTTGTGCCGCTTGAGCGCCATTGTCGAAGCCTCTTTTGCCTTCTCCGTGTCGCCGGACCTTGCGTACGCCAGGGACAAGCCATAGTAGGCTTCGGCCGAAGCCGGATTGAGGTCTACAGCTCTCTGGTAGGCATCTATGGCCTGCTGATATTGCTTATTTTTGAAATAGACGTTGCCCAGCTCCAAATAGGCTTCCGGGAAGCTCGGGTCGATCTCCAGGGTCTTCTGCAACAGCCTCAATGCTTCGTCGCGCTGGTTATCCTCACTAGAATCTCGTCGCAAGAGCCTGACCGCGCGGACGTAATAGGGGATGGGATCATTCGGGCGAAGCTCCGAATACTTTTGAAAATCCAGATCGACCCAAGCGTCGTTGAACAAATCGCGTTCATTTGACAGCAGGACAAATGCCTTGCCCAGGAAGAAGTACCCGAGAGGAGATTCAGGCTCGAGCTCGATAGCTGCCTTCAGGGTGGGAACTGCCTTGTCGTATCGGAGCTGGGCAAAATAGGCCACCGCCAGCCCCAGCCGCAGTTTCTCAGAAGCAGGGAATCGTTTGACAGCGGTGTCGAATATTTCTTCTGCCAGGTCGAAGTTGTAGTGGATGAGGAACTCATGGGCCAAGTCAAAGTAGTAAGCTTCATTTCCGGGCTCAAGGTGGATTGCCGCCTGGTATTCCGCGACCACTTTATCATAAAGGCGAAGTTGTTCGTAAATTGCACCAAGCAGATTGTGCAGCGGAGCAGAATCTTGCTTCGCCAGCGCCGCTTCGGCGAGTTGTCGTGCCGGTTGGGGATTCCCGGACAAGTAATATGCGCGGGCCAGGTTGTACGCCACTTCCGCTGAGTCAGGCGATTCTACCCTGGCCTGTTCGAGTACCCGCAACCCTGCCGGATAGAGTCCTTGATCGACCAGTGGTTGCGCCAGCTTAATGTAGAATTCAGACTCGCGGGGAGCAAGTTTAAGAATGCTATCGACAGTCTTGTTCAGGTCTTCTTTCGCACCCATCCCGACTTCGGCTGCAAGAAGACCTTGCAAGATGGAAATGTCCTTGGGGTTGATGACTGAGGCGCGTTTCATGTGCTGCTCAGCTTGAGCGAATTCCTTTTGCTTGAGCTCGGCTAGCGCCAGATTGTATAGAGCGTTTGTGTCATTTGGATCGATGCTCAAGACCTTCTTAAAGTAATGGTCAGCTTCTGACTCGTTGCCGAGAGATAAGGCGTTGAAGCCCAAATTGTCGAGCACCGGGGTTGAGTTGGGCCGGAGTCTTAGAGCTGTCAAGAAAAACCCGCGGGCCTTCTGAGGTTCACCTTCCTCAGTGTAAAGAATCCCGAGAAGAAAGTGGGCCTCTGCAGATTTGGGCTTCTGTTTGACCCATTCAAGAAGCTGTGCCTCGGCGCTGGGATATTCATGTTTCTGGAGGGCCTGCTCTATCCTCCGGTACGTTGCGTCTTCACTGCTTGGCTTGCCTGCTTGGACGCTTGCCAGCCGAGCAGTTAAGAACCCCATGCAAAGAAAAATAGCCAGGAGGCGTATGAGGGAGTTGCGAAAAGACCGCGTTGGGTTAAGACTCTTCAATGGAAGCAACTCACGGGGGAAATACGGCGTGAAATGGGCCTCGGTGAGGGGCCCTCTGAGGAGGGCCCCTCACCTAAAGGTTAAAAGTAGAATTTGAGCGCGAACTGGATCTCCCGTGAGGTTCTGACGAAGTTCGCGGGAATCCCCTCACTTGTCACCTCTCCTGCCCCCGGGACACCAATAGTGGCATTAGGGCCGTTAAACTGAGGCGTGTTAAATATGTTGAAAAACTCCCCCCGGAATTGAAAATACCGCTCTTCATCAATATGTATATCTTTCATCAAAGAAAAATCGAATTCATGGGTCCCCGGGCCTGTCAGGATGTTCACGCCCGCATTACCGTATGTATACAGGGGTGGCGTCACAAAGCAAGAGGGGTTGAACCAAAGATTCACCGTCGGGTTGCCCAGTTTCCCATTACAGATCCGGTTTGGGTAACTGCCGGTGCCCGTGTTTACAGTCGGTACAGCAAGAGCAGGAGTAAATGGCAGTCCGCTATACAATGACACGATTCCACCGAATATCCACCCTCCTACAATCTTGTTGGTAACACCGTTCGCGCTGGTCAAAAAGCGCTGTCCACTACCAAAAGGCAATTGCCATTGATAGCTGCCCACAAGGTTGTTTCTAACGTCCATATCGGTCGGCCCCCTATCAGCACTACGGTCGTAGTAATTCTGGTCCACACTCCCTCCGTTAATTTGAACGTTCCCCAGGCTCTTCGCATATGTGTAGGACGCCAAGAACGTCAACCCGTGAGAGGCGCGTTTCTGCGTTTGCAATTGAAGCGAATGGTAGGTCGAACTGCCGGCAGCCGCCATCCCATTGATATTTGCCCAACCAGGAAACGGCGTACGAGGTGCGACTGCACCTGGACCGGGAACTGCCTGATCGATATCCATGTGCTCCAGGAGGTCCGTACCCTTAGCTGCAACATAAGCGGCGCTTAGAAGAAAAGTCGGAGTAAACTGATGCTCAACAGTCAAGTTCCAATCTTGGGCATTGCTCGGCTTGCGATATGGATCCTGCCACGAACTGGTGAACGTTACCCCCGGAACAGCATTTGGCAGCACATATTTCACTTTTGTACCCACTGTAGGTACGCTCGGCACCGCCGGAAACCCATTCACCATGAAGTTCGTCGGTGTCGTGACAGTGTTGATGATAGTTTCCGTGTCGGTAAATGGAGGATTTCCAAAGAGACCGTATTGCGTTCCTTGGTATCCGTTCACCCCTGTGGCATCGTAGAAAATGCCATAAGCGGCCCGGATGACCGTTTTGCTATTTAATTGGTAGGCGATTCCGACGCGCGGCGCGAAGGGGAGATAGTACGTGCAATAGAGGCCCCTGCCGCAAGGTGCGGTGGGGGAAGCTACAAGGATAGCCCCGCCAGGGTAATTGGGGTCGAAATTCGACTGACGGTTATAAATTTCTACTCGTGGGGTTACTAACTCATACCGCAATCCGAGGTTGAGAGTCAATTTCGGCTTAAGCTGCCAACTGTCGGTCATAAACGGACTTATTTCGTTCGAACGCTGGCCAGTGGTGCTAGTAAGTCTCACCCCTATGGCCGAAGTATACGGCAGATCGAGCATCATGTCGGCCAACCCGCTGCCCCCAGTCACCGTAGATGGCTGGTTTGAGTACACTCCTCCGAAGTAGAAGTCCCCACGCTCGTTGGGAGGTTGGAAAAAGTTAAACTGACGGCGCCGCGCGTCAACTCCAAAAGTCAGCCTGTGATTCCCGTGGATGTAATTGAGTGTATCAATGTACTCAAAAGTGTTGACGCGCTCGATGTCGGGTATGAAGCCCACTTCCCCGACAGAACTGAAGCCGGAAATGTCGATTTCTGGCAGGCCATTGGAGTAGGGGATCGAAGGCTCGTTAATGTTATTGATACCTATCAACTGGGCCGCCTGGATCTTCCCCAAACGATTCAGTGATACCTCATTAAATCGCGTATAGCCCACACGTGCATCGTTAACGAGGGCAGGGGAAAATATGTGGGTCTCACCAAGCATTGTGATGTCACCCTTTTCGTTCGTTGGATCCGTATTCAGCGGCGAGGTGTTGCGGTACAGGGAGTTCGGAAGAACTGTGGTGGCCCAAAACGTCTCACCAATATTGGAGTCTGAGAAGCTCTCGGAGCCGAACAATGTATCATGTTCCGAAATATAGTAATCCAGTCTTGTATCACCTTGGTCCGTAACGTTCGTCCGGTCGGGGTTAAAGGCATAGTTGGCAGACAAGCCTGTACGGTTGGGCAAGGGAAAAAAGATGTTCATTAGGTTGGTCGCAGTCGGACTGATCCGGTTTGCGGGTATAGTATCATTAGGAAATTCTTCCCTTGTATTTGTGGTTGAATCGTACGTTGCCGGATCATAAATCGGCCCGAGTTCCGAGAAATCCCCGGTTCGCATTAGAGCAGTTGGCACGGTTAAGGACTCGCTCTGTCCCTGTACGATACGGGTGCCTTGGTAGTCTGCGAAGAAAAACGCGCGATCCTTCTTAATGGGACCTCCCAAAGTGCCACCAAACTGATTCATTCGGAATTCAGGAATGTGCGCAGGGTCGAAGAAGTTTCTGGCGTCAAGCGCGTCGTTCCGGAGGAACTCAAAGGCGTCACCGTGGAATCTGTTCGTCCCTGACTTCAGCGTCACATTGACTTGCCCGCCGGAACCTCTCCCGAACCCAGCGGAGGAATTTGCTGTTTGAACTATAAATTCCTGAATGGCATCGGTTGGCGGAAAAATGATAACCCCCCCAATCGATGTCTCATTGTTGTCAATCCCGTCCAGAATGAAATCAGTCGCCAGATCGTTTTGCCCATTTATTTGCACCGCCGTCGTCCCGCGTGCACTCGACAGGATGGGGGACTCCTCGGCCGATTCTGGAACTCCTGGCGTCACCCCGGTGGTTAACGTGAGCAGTTCGACAAAGTTGCGGCCATTGAGCGGTAGGTTACTAGCCAAGTTGCTCCCGATCACCGCGCCCTCCGTCTCGCTCTTTGTCTGCAATAATGGAGATGTCTCCTTTACTTCAACCGTTTGCCTGGTCGAACCCACCTCAAGCTTGAAATTCACCGTGGCTACTTCGTTGACTTGCAGGACCACACTGGGAACAGTTGCCTTCTTAAACCCAGACGATTCTGCGGTCACGAGGTATTCTCCTGGTCGGAGCGTGGGGGCCATGTAAGCTCCCGTTTGATCAGTCTCCGTGTTAAATACCACATTTGTGTTGGCATTCGTAATAGTGATAGAGGCCTTTGGGATAGCAGCACCGCTGGGGTCCTGCACTGTCCCCGTGATCGTTCCTGTGTCCTTCTGCGCCCACAGCAAGGGCTGGCCAACAAAGAAGGTGCAAAGGACAAGAGCGACTCCAAACATGAACGTTTTCCGTAGCACTTGCATGGTCTTCCTCCTCGTTTCGGCAGAATCTAGAATGCTTCCGTCCTAGACACAAGCTGACCCAACGCCTTCATTTCGAGTCAGAAATCACTCGAACAAAAAGGACTCGTTTCCCCCTGCACACACCCTCCCTAAGCTTCTCGCCTCTGCCGTCGGGGGAAACGCCCCTGCAATACAACGCTTCATCTTTTTTCAGCTCGAACCGACTGTACGACCGCCGTATAGAAGTCCCCGCGGTAGGCGCTCGTAGTCACTTCCAGCGGGGTGTCGTTTGTTGTGTAAGTCCTCCGGCTGATTTGGAGGATCACCGCAGAGCGAGGAAGGTTTAGTAACTGCTTCTGCATTCGTGTTGGCCGGAGAGCTGATATTTCCTCAACTCCTCGTCCCAAATGCACCCCGAATTCCTCCTCGAGAATCCGGTATATAGAGTCTGTCGCCAGATTGAAGTTATCGAGTTTAGGGCACAGATACCGGGGAATCTGGACTTTCTCCAGCGCCACGGGGATTCCATCCTTCAGACGTAGCCTTTTGATCTCGAAAACTTGCTGATCCTCAGGCAACTGCAGGGACTCGCGCAAAGCGATGCCGGGCGTCGTTAGGCGAAAGGACAGCACCCTGGATGACGCCATGCTGCCGCGAGCCAACATGTCCTCGGTAAAGCTGCGGAGCTCGTGTGGTGCCTTCTGCACGCGCCTGGGGCTCACCACGGTCCCACGCCCGCGCCGGCGCTCGATTAATCCCTCCTGTTCGAGGATTGAAAAGGCCTGACGCAAAGTTAACCGATGCACGCCGAAACGCTCATAGAGAACTCGTTCGGGAGGAAGGATGGCCCCGGGGGGAATGGCTCCTTCGCTCAGGCACGCGCGGACACTTTCGGCAATCTGTGCGTACAGTGGCTTGGCGTCTGCTCTGTTGACCCGAACTGCCAGAATCTGATCGATACCCATTTGTACACCTAACATCTAAAGGTCTAGATGTATATACTTCCTACTGCTGAAATGTCAAGCTTTTTTTGGAACCGCCTCGGCTGGCGTAAATTCAAGAGCAAGTTATTACAGATCAAAGGGTTAAACGAGGATAGCGAGCCTCATCAATCCGTCCCGTGACGCGACGAGTAACCTCACAATAGATATAGACATCAATTTTTTTTTGATATATACCGTTTGGGCGAGCGAACCTGCTTTCGTACCCGTTTCGGCGATCGCAGATACGCTTTCTGGCCAATAAACCGTTTGTCTCGCTGTGGAGCCGCCGTTCGACTGCCGAAGTGGAGAATGGATCGGAGGATGCTATGACAGGGTTTTTTGAATCATATAGGAAACAATATCGTAGCGCGCTGTTGGAAGACGTGATTCCTTTTTGGGAACGTCATTCACTGGACCGCGAATTTGGAGGCTACTACGCGTGTCTGGACCGCGAGGGCAAGGTTTACGACACGGACAAGTTTGTGTGGTTAGAAGGCCGACAGGCATGGATGTTTTCGGTGTTGTTTAACCAATTAGAGAAGAAACAGGCTTGGCTAGAGACGGCAAAAATCGGGATTGAGTTCCTCAAACGCCACGGCCGGGACGAACAGGGCAATTGGTACTTCGCCCTCACACGAGAAGGCTCCCCAGTCACACAGCCATTCAGCATCTTCTCTGACTGCTTTGCCGCAATGGCTTTTGCCCATTACTTCCTTGCAACGGGAGATGATGAATCCCGCCTGATTGCCCTGGACACTTACCACAACATCTGGCGCAGGAAAACAAATCCTTCCAGCCCTTATTCGATTGCAGTGCCTGGAACGCGACCTTTGAAGAATTTCACTCTCCCGATGATTCTCACTAACGTCTGTGTCGAATTAGAGCAACTGCTCGATCGTGACGAATTCCGGCGCGATAGTGGCGCTGTTGTTCAGGAGGTGATGACGTTATTCCTGGATCGTGAACGCAAATTGATTTTTGAAAATGTCGCCCCCGACGGGTCGCACGTAGACTGTTTCGAAGGCCGTGTAAGCAATCCTGGCCACGGGATCGAAGCAATGTGGTTTGCTATGGACTTGGCACGCCGTAACAATGATAAAGCTACAATTGAACTCGCGGTTGACACGACGCTCAGCATCCTCGGATTCGGTTGGGATCCCGTGTATGGGGGAATTTTTGCCTTTCTCGATACCCATGGGCATCCACCCGAGCAACTCGAATGGGACCAAAAGCTGTGGTGGGTACACCTGGAGACGCTGATTGCGCTGTTAATGGGCTACTCACTGACCGGCCGGAAAGAATGCTGGGACTGGTTTGAGAAGGTCCATGATTATACGTGGAGCCATTTCCCCGACCCGTCATACGGAGAATGGTTCGGCTATCTGAATCGGCGGGGCGAAGTCCTGCTGAACATGAAGGGTGGCAAATGGAAGGGATGCTTCCATGTTCCGCGAGCGCTGTGGCGCTGTTCACTCGAACTTGAGCGCCTCGCAGCATTGTAAAAGCCTTTAAGCGCCGGGACACTTCGCACTAACACCGATTCTCGTTGAACCCAGTTCGATAATTTACACGTTGGCTAAGATGGCGGTACTGTGAGGACCAACTGAGGCATGCGGCGGGCGAGCCCGGGTGGTTCGAACTCGCGGTCTTCTCTTCCGCGTGAAGAGCCCAGCACAGTACGAATGGAGCGTTGGAGGGCAGCTGCAACATGGTCGGACTTGGCGTTTCTTTGGCGGCAGTTTCTGGGATATGCAACGGACTCTTCACCGCCCCGATGAAGGTGATCCCGCGCTGGAAGTGGAAGAACATCTGGTTGGTGTTCATTATCATATCGTGCCTTGTCATTCCCAGTGCGGTTGTCGTCGCCACCATAAGCGCTCCTGGCGCAGTGTTCGCGCAGGCTCCGCGACCAGCGTTGGCCGCGGCGCTGGGTTTCGGGTTTGCATGGGGCTTTGGGGCAGTTTTCTTCGGTGCTTTGTGCTCTCGCCGCCAGCGAGCGTGTGTCATGATGCTGCTTCAGAGCGGTAATGAAACAGGGCGTCTTTCGTGAGCTGAGACTTCCATAGCCAAGCAGATTTCGTGCGTCTTCGCAGCGTCGGCGAAATTGCAGTGCGACTCCATATCGTTCCGGATGCAGTCTACAAAGTGGTCGATCTCTGCCGCGAAAGGATGATGATTCACATCGGCAGTGTCCGGCAAGATGGTTGGAATCGTCGCCCAATCCTTCTGCCCGGGCCAGCGGCGAGTGAAAACCTGGTTATTGCGAATGGTTCCTTCTTCTCCAACCAGCATGATGTTGAACACGTAAGGCATCACTCCTTCGATGGTACAGCCAACCTTGCCCATCGTGCCATTGGCAAATTTCACGGCCGTAATGCTGTTAGTCTCATACTCGAATTGCATGCGATTGTGCGCACCGGTGTTCGCATACGCGAACACTTCAATGGCATCGCTCCCCACAAACCACCGGAGAGCATCGACGGCATGGCAGCCCGCTGCTAGCAGGTTATTGCGACCTGACGCCTTCTTCCGAATCCACTTATAGCCGGAATACCACGGCCCGATCCCATGCATGTAATCAACTTCAGCGTACGAGAGCGGCCCCACCATTCCTTGAGCCAGCAACGCCTTGATATTCTCCACCAGCGGGTTCCAGCGAAGCACGAAACTTACCAGAGATTTCACCCCTGCTTTGCGCACGGCGGCATCGAGTGCCCGGACGCCTTCGAGGTCCACTGCCATCGGCTTTTCCATGAGGATGTGCCGTCCCGCTTCTGCGCAGTCAACGCCTTGCTCCTTGTGCAAATGGTGCGGGGTGCAGATGGAGACGATGTTGATAGCATCGTCCTTGAGCATCTCATGCACGTCGGCGTAGGCACGACAGTGGTCTAGGTTCCACTCCTGAATCTTGGCGGCAGCCCGAGACCGCTCAGACCCTGCGATGCCCCGCACCTCCGTATAGGGATTCTGCCGATAGGCCCTGATGTGCTCGTTCGACACCCATCCCGTCCCGATGATCCCAACACCCAACTCGTTGCTCACGATCGCCTCCCTAAAGCTCGTAATTAGCTGCATGCACGCGAGGACGCGCTTCGGCTTAGTGCTGCTGCGAGACTACTTTGTGATTTCGCTCAACAGTGCGGGTGCGCCGCCTCTGCTCTTGCTGACGTCTGCAGCCTCCATGAAGGCGAACATTTCCAAAGTATCTGCCGAGCGGACGGGAGCTACGCCGGTCTGGAAGAACTTTACGATTTCCACCAACAGAGGGCGATAGCTGTAAGGTCGCGCTTCTGTTTTCACTATGCCTTTGTCGCCAAATATCGTGATCCCATAATCCATCTGACCCTCGCGAATCCCGCGTACCATCCCCAGGCGGCCGTCCTTCCACTTGCCGATCACAATATCTGTTCCTTCCGTATGGACGCGTGTTACTGACTCACATCCACTGCCCATGATCGTAAAGAGCATCTCAACCGGATGTATGCCGTACCACATTAAATCCGGGTGATGAGGTTCCGTGGGCGAAGGTCCATAAACATCAACCCCCACCACCTTCCCGGCTCCGGGCGAGTTCTTCACTCGCACCGTCTCTTCCCAGAAGCGCAAGCCGGAGGAACTGAACCAGGGCACCCCCGCTTCGTCCGCCAGACGTGCAATCTCCTTCGCGTCCTTATAACTCGCCGCCAGAGGCTTATCGATGAACACGGGTTTCCTGGCGGCGAACACGGGTTTCACTTGTTGGAGGTGCGGCCGCCCGTCGACACTCTCAAGTAAAACGGCGTCGACCTTCTGGCAAAGAGTGGGAATGTCCGGCACGATCTCAACCTTCCATTTGTCCCGCAATTCGGAAGTAAATTGCTCGAGATACTTTCGGCTGGTCTCATTGTCAGGGCTACCGCCTTTGAAAGCGGCCACTACCCTGGCGCCCGGAACATGCTGAGGGTTGCTCGGATCATTGAGCAGTTCGGTAAAAACTATCACATGTAAAGTGTCCAGTCCTATGATGCCCAACCGTAAAGTCTTCTCCGAATCAGATTGACAGGGGGTCCCTTTCGCAAAAAGCAAAAAGACCGCAAATAGCAACATTACGTGGACGAAGAGCTTGTTCATATTGGTCTCCTCAAGGTTCTTTCCTCGACTGACGGCTTAAGAGAAATCGCGCGCTGCTTCGACCAGCGCCAACAGGTTTTCCGCAGGGGTATCCCGCGGGACTTCGCAACCGGGGCTCAAGATGAATCCGCCGCCAGAGCCCGCGGTGGAAATCAACTCCGCGCTCTTCTGACGCACCATTTCCGGCGTCCCCTGGAGCATCACACGCACCGGATCCAGATTCCCAACCAGGCACGTGCGGGCGCCAACTTGTTTTTTCACATGGGCGAAATCGTTGAAGTGATCGAGCTCAAGCGCGTCGGCGCCGGTGTCCGCCATACAATCGAGAATGTGCGAGGCCCTGCCACAGATGTGGAGAAAAATGGGGAGGCCAAGAGCGGATCGTAATCTCTCAACCACGTACTTCTCGAAGGGATACGCGTACTTTATGAAATCTTTCCGGCTGATCAGTCCAGCCGCAGAGTCACCGAAGGTGAGAGCATGCGCGCCCGCCGTCCCAACTGTCATGCCTAAGTGAACGACCAACTGCGAGCAGACTTCCAGCAGGTCTAGTACGAACTGCTCGTCATCATGCATGTCGGCCATCAACTGCTCGATACCTCGCAACGCAGTGCAGAGAGAAAATGGTCCCTGGTCGAAGTTCGCCTTAATGAAACAAGAGTTGCCTAACGTTTGCCGCGCGTACCGCGTAGCGGTGGGGAGAAGGTTCATGCGAGCCGCTGTCTTCGCCTTTTCGATTGAAGGCAGCAAGGAGAGATCCTTGGCGCGTGCAAGCGGCGGCGCCACGCCCATTGGGGGCAGGTCCGGGTAGAACCGAACCCTCACCCCGAGCGCCTGAGGAAGAATCCAATTGTCTGTTGTAATGTGGATTGCATCATAGCTGTACTTGCGCCAGCACGCAATCTGGCAGTCGGCCAACGCGATAGGGTCCGTACTGTATCGGCAAAAGGTCAGGTTGGCAAGTTGGACGGCATGGCTGATGATAAGCGGTGCTACCGGTACACGATCAGTTTCCTCATGCTGAATGGCCCGTATGCAACGTTCTAGTGAATCCATCGAATCCCCTAAGGAGTTACAGCAGCGATCTATTGCACAATCCGGTAGTACGGGGCTTTCCGGTGCCCAACTCCTGAAGCGAATTCCCCGGTTCGGCGGCCCGTCCCACCGACTGTTGTCCTCCGTTGCCGCTCCACAACATGCAACTCATCACCAGACACGAAAGACCCGATCCGAAGCTGCGTTGCTTGTTTTGGCACCTGACACTCTCTCCACGAAATCGTCATGGCGTGTTGAATCTCCACACACACTCCTGCGGACCGATCAGGAAACCGGAGAATATATCTCGCTTCCGATAAGGTGTCAAAGGAAGCGAGCGCCTCACAGCGGGTTCAACTCCTACGTCGTGAGCCGCACTGCGCATGGGTTTGCTCTCGGAGGAAATCCAGCAGCAGAAGGCAGGCAGCCAGCCAGCATCATTTTTCTTGTTTCCAGAGATGCTGGCGGCAACTGGCAGACGCTCGATTGGGATTGAAGCAGCGCAACTGATTGCCCTCGCCAACCGGGCACACACCAAATGGCAGGCCCCGTCACTGCGGCTCGAGACATCAGGCATCCGCGGCCAGGTGGAAGCAGTTGTTGCCTCGGCGCTTGAGCCCCATCTTTTTGGCGAGGTTGCAGTACACGGCGGAATGCACAGCCTGAGTTATCTATTGAGTAAACCGGTGAGTTACGAGGATGCGCCCGATCTGTTTTGCCTGGACTTCTTCAAAGAGTTCGATTTGGATCGTCTAGCAGGGTTAGCCGAACCCACAAGAGTTCGCGCGGAGTATTTTGTAGAGGAGCTACCCACGCCCTGAGTCGCCAAGCACCAGACCCCGGAGTGCCCCAATACTGGGTCCTTTTGAAATCGCAGCAGGCTGGCGAATTCGCTGACAGCGGGTTTGAACGTGTCGGGACACGTTAGAGCGGTTTCGATGTAAGTGTGTACATATCCACGAGGTCTGAGCCAGCCCGCAACTTATGCGCGTTTCTGGCGGGGATCGGGTAGGACTTGCGGAGGGCGGCGCGAAGTGTCGGGCTATAGCGTTCCAGAATCCAATCCAGCTCCCGAAAAACGCTCGCCTGTACAGCGAGATCTTTCTCCCCGATCTTGTTGAGGTGTCCCCAAGCCAGGGCGACGCTCTCCGCGTCCGGGCATGCTTCGACGATCTCAAGCGTGCGCTCGAGCGTCGAAATCGCACTCTCGTTGGCACGGTCAATCAGGCGCCGGATTTCGGCGGCGTACTTTTCGGTCCACTGCGCGGTCTCAAAGGCCCGAGCCACGAGCTGATCAAAGTGGGCAATTCGAAGCGTTTCCACCAGCCCGTTCGGAGCCGAGTTGCGGTGGCTGAAGCGGAGTGTTATCCACAGCGCGTAGTAATCCAGCCGGGGATCGAGATAGCGGTAGTCGGGCCGCAGGGGGTCGCCCGTCAGCCGCCCTTCTTCGGTCAACTGTTTTTCAATCGCGGTCCCGGCAAGGGGCAGGGTTTTGACGAAGCAGACGGGCGGGCCGCCAAAATCCGCTACCCTGCGCAGGAACGTGACGTTCTCGCGGACGCTTTCGAGCGTACTACCGGGATCGAGCAGCATGAAACCCATGTCGGCGTCCACGCCCGTCTCTTTCAGGATCTCCATCGCCCGCAGGTTTTGCTCGACGGTGACGTGCTTGTTCAGGGTTTTAAGCCCGCTCGCGCTGCCCGACTCGACTCCGAGATAAACCGTCAACAGACCACGGTCGCGGCAGCGGGTCATGATTTCCGGCTCGATGTCGTCAACGCGGCACGAGATCTTCCACCCGACTCGGCCGCTCAGCCCTCCCCGATCCAGCGCCAGGAGGAACCGGTCCACCCAGTCGCGCTGATTCTCGGTCTTGGCCGCGAAATCGTCGTCCTGGAACAGAAAGAGCCGGACACCCCGCGCCTCGAAGAGGTGGTGCATCTCCCTGGCAACGTCTTCCGGCGACCGCGACCGCCGCAGCGGGCCCGGCGCTTGTCCATAAAACTGCCGAATGCTGCAAAATGAGCAATCGAAGAGGCAACCGCGGCTGGCCAAAATGGGAGCCATCGGAATCCCCCGCGCCGTTTGCAAATGCTCCCCCCGGGCCGGCCACGGTAACCGGTCAAGGTCCTCGATCAAGGGACGGGCCGGATTGACGATCACTCCGCCATCGCGCCGAAAACTGAGACCCTGGATTTCGCCCCAACTCTCCGGCCTGTCGAGTCGCTCCAGCAGTTCGCAGGAGGTCAACTCCCCCTCAAAGCGCACCACCGAGTCGAGTTCGGGGATCTCGCACAGCGTGTTCTCGGGACGGAGGCTAGGGTAATGCCCCCCGGCAGTGAAATGCGACCGCACCCCTGCCCGCCGGAGGGACTTCATCAACTGCCCGTAATCGCGCAGGTTGTATTGGAAAATGATTGAGAAACCGACGAGGTGAGGCTCCTCCTCGCACACGGCACGCACTACGCTCTCCTCAGCCCCAGGCGCATAGGGAACCAGCCGGACTCGGTAACCCTCACGCTCGAGGTAGGAAAGGATATGGCGAAGGCCAAGGTTCTCCTGCCGCTCCCACCCCACAAGAATCGCGTCTGTACTTTGCACAGGCGACAAGGAGCCTCCTGAAGCTAGTGATCAAGAAGGATCGGAGCTACGTGCTCTTGGTCTGGATTTTTACTGACTCTATCATAGTAACAATATCTTGAAAGGCCTTGGCCTGCGCCGTCGCCACGTTGAGTTGACCCCTGGCGATAGTCAGTGCAACGGTCTGGACCTGTTCATGGCTGAGCAAGTTGAGAAAGGCGGAATCCATAATCGGTCCGATTCGGTCGTGAATCGATCCGAGTTCCTCGATATCCATAATGTCCTCCCTAATGGACCGCTTTGGGCGAGAATATACTGCTTGGCTATTATCAAGCTCGCACTTTCGGTTTTGCTTGTCAAGCCCAATCACCGCTATTTCTAGACAAGGTCATAATGTCCTAGCTACACGAGCTAGAAATATCTTAGTGAGCTATAGCATGCTGGGTTATCGCAACAAAGATGACTCTGCGCGGGAATAGTGGCGACCAGAAAACAGTAACCGGCGAATAGCGACGCCCAAAGACTCGTTCGGTTGCCCTCCCCTTCCGCACGTGGCGCACACGTTGCTTTTGATGTCTGCGCTATGGCAGCACACGTGACATCTCTGTCCTCACTCCCTGACCCTGCTCAGGTCGGGCTCCTCAACCGTCGCCGGCATAAAAGGCGTTGTCTTTTAGATGCCGGCCTGGCATAAAAGCCAGCGCAAAGCCGAAACCGGGACACTGCCGAGATCTTTGACAAAAGCTGACAAGTCGTGATATAGGTAGGCTATAGGGCAATCCTATACAATTTAAATCAGCGTTTCTTGGGAGTTTCCAATGCCGGTCCGTCCAATTCTGCCGCGAACCATCACCCGGGTCACCGGCTTGAGTGAGCGCCCCGTTTTCTTCGTGACTTTGAACAACGAACCTCAGCCGGCGCTGGTGGTCAAGGGAGAGAACAAGGTGGGGGACGAGGAAGATGTCAAGGCGTCGGTCCGGTGGGCCAGCAAGATGATGAAGAACGTCAACAACCCGCTGGTTAATTCCAAGCCCCTGATGCCCGAAGAGTGGGAGGTGTTCAGAAAAGCCGCGATCCTCGCTTTTCGCCCCGACTCGCCCCAGTCGCGGAATCTGCGGAACGCTGGCTACCTCTGGATCAAGATGCCATTCGTCGTGGGTCTCTCTGACGCCGACTTCGTAAATGAAGACGCGACGACGAGCACTTCCGATATCAAAGAGGTTTTGAAAAAGTTCCTGCGCGAGCAAGTGTGGCGGGATCTTGGAAAGGTAGTGGCGGTCGACTTGTTCGTTTGCAATTTGGATCGCTTCGACTGGGAGAACTTCGAGGAGGCGCAGGGGCGCGGCGTGACGTGGGCGAACCGCGGCAACATCATGTTCGTCGGCGCCAACGTGATTGGCCTGGATCCCTACTTCGCAGATCGAGGAGGCGACGGGAACGCGAATCTCAACAAAGTCCGCCCGGGAGCACAGGCCGGCCTCGAAATCCTCAGGGACCCCCTCAAGCGGCAGCCGTTCGCGCTGGCTTGCACGCGCGCGGTTTCTGATGAACTCTATAGCCGCATGGGGAAAAGAATGCAGGGTCAAGGAGCGAATCGAAGAGAGGTGCGAGGCGAAATGGCATACGTCGTCATCCGCACCGACGACCCGAACAATCCTACCTTGAGAATCGAGAGAGAGGAAGTGAAGGATCTTTTCAACCCCTTCGTCGACGAGTTCCTGGGAGGGTTGAACGCGGGTGTAGACGAATTAAAACGATACCTGTTGGCGAAGAAGGCCAAGTACGCGCGTCCGGTAATGGGGGGATATCGGAATCCGAATCCAGCGCCGGCGAAAAGCATCCCACAGGGAATACAGGACCGCATGAATTTCCTCCACTGGTAACGTCATAACTGAGTCTCCTCGACGGCGTCAGCCGGCAGATGCGCCGCTTCCGCGGCGGCCCCGCCAGCGATAGCATTCGCTACGAGTGCGCGCCTTGACACGCCTTAGCCCATTGATAGAGTCTGTGATGCAGGCGATCCCACCTTAAGCTTGGTAGACCCGATTAACACGGCTAAGTACAAAGGCATTCTCCACTGTCCGGCGAACATTAGTCCCAGCACGCGACAACTTGACGATAAGGCGCCATACGGTCCCCCAATCCGTCGATAAGGGAGGTCGAGGGCGGTAGGGCCCATGGCCTCGCGCCTCTAAGCCGCAGGCGGCTGGACCCGGGCGGTGTAGGGGTAGGGCTTGCCCTACCCTCGTCAGGACCAGCAGAAACGCGGGGACGGCAAGCCGCCCCCCTACGGCGGGCCGGTTACCGACGGATTGGG
>Ga0209517_10005075_pt1 | contig 16919 bp, 12 predicted proteins | sample PeaSoiMetSII2010_FD_187695 | JGI IMG/M metagenome (GOLD analysis project Ga0209517, IMG submission 187695) | Peat soil microbial communities from Weissenstadt, Germany - SII-2010 (SPAdes) (version 2) | ecosystem: Environmental > Terrestrial > Soil > Wetlands > Peat | place: Germany...
TAGAGGACATCTCGGGAGAACTTCCACCATACGAAGAGAATTATGTGAGCGTTTCGATGGATCCGCTCATGATGGCGGCCTACCGCGAATTGGAAGAAGCCATTCGCAAAGCATTGAAGGAGCACAGAGGCAATCGGTCCGTGCTGAGCACGATGCTCAACACTCTGCTGCTTTATCCAGACCACCCTTGTGGCTTGGGAACCTTGTACGGGACGGAACTTGATCCCGAACTCAAGCGCAATGTTCGTTTTGTAATCGCAGAAACGCGTGATCTTCCAGAAGAGCAGCTCTATTCCAAAGAAAGAAAGCTCATCGAAGAGATCAAGAAAGAACTTGCCGAAGGGCGCAGGTGCCAGGTGTTTGCGGTGTATACGCAGAAACACGACGTTACTGCGCGGCTGCACCGGATTCTGAGCAACGAAGGCATCCGCACGGCAGTTCTGCGCGCAAGCGTGGACACTTCGAAGCGGGAGGCCTGGTATGCGCGACAGATCAAGGAGGGTGTGCAGGTCGTAATCTCCCATCCCAAGCTGGTGGAAACCGGCTTGGATTTACTGGATTTTCCGACCATCATCTTCTATGAGTCCGGGTATTCGCTGCATACGTTGCGCCAAGCCAGTCGGCGATCGTGGCGCATCGGCCAGCGGCGGCCGGTGCGGGTGAAGTTCGTTTGCTACGAAGGGACGATGCAGACTGCCTGTTTACGCTTGATGGGAAAGAAACTCCTGGTGGCGCTCACGATGGAGGGCAAGTTTGCCGGGGAGGGACTCCAGAACATCGACGAAGACGATGACATGCTGTCGGCAATGGCCAGAGAGCTTGTTGAGAGAAACGGCATAGGGGAATCAGCTGATGCTGTCTGGAAAACACTGAATGCCGAACATCAGAAGCTATTTCCGACCGCTTCTGAACCAGTGGAGGCCGCGCCTGAACTAGCGGGCAACCCGGTTTGCAATGATTCCCATCCTGGTCTGCTTGTACAGGAACTGATGGATTCGACGTCGGTCCTCATATTCGGCCGCAGACCTGGATCGGCCAGGAGACCCCGCAGCAAATCGTCCGTTCCGGAACAAGCTTCACTGTTCGGGTAAGTGTTCCAAGCCTTCACTCAACCTTCGGAATGCACCGATTTACAGTGCACATCAAACTGGGTCTGCAGCGACTTCTGAAACTCCTCGCGGTTCGGGCGATGACTGGTCCCCTGCGCCTTGAACGACACGGCAGGGCAGTGCGTGCAGTGGGCTTCGACCGGGATGTCAGCCAGCCATTTTGTAACCCGCAAAGTTGGCTCCTTCATCGCCCCACCTTCAACCAAGAGAATAACTGACACTTCTTAGCCATCGCAGTCTACTCACGTCCGCCGCTGCAGGGCATTCGTTCCCACCGTGAACCGGCTTCCACTTCTCAGACTTTGCAGTTCATTTCACCCAAAAAGGAGGAAAGAATAGTATGTCAGAAACAAGTACTCTCATTGGCTATAGCGGCCGAACGATTGGCCGAGAAGAACTAACTCTGGTGCCCACACCAGCGGCAACGGAAACGCACCGTCCGATCCCGCATCACGAGATCGTGCAGGCCCTGATCGAAACTCTCGGCTTTCGCCACATTGGAGTTGAGCACGATGAATATGCCGTGTCCCCGGATGGGATGAAGATGTTCGGTGTGCTCGACCTCGCAACCGAAATGCAGGGCTGCCGATTTTCGATCGGCGTCAGAAATTCGCATGACAAGAGCATGCGTCTGGCTATGACCTGCGGCTATCGCGTGTTCGTTTGCTCGAACATGGCGTTCTCGGGAGACTTTACCCCAGTTCTTGCCAAACACTCGAAGTCTTTCTCGCTCATCGATTGCATTTCGGTCGGCGTCGACCGGATGCAGCGGAACTTCGAGCCGATGCGCAAGCAAGTGGAAGGGTGGCAGCGAAGCGAACTCACCGATGTCACCGCCAAGGTCGTGATCTACGAGGCCTTCGTCGAGGGCAAACTGGAAGCTCCTAAGCACCTGGCCCGAACCGTACATGATCTCTACTTCGAGCCGAAGTACGAGGAATTCCGGCCGAGAACGATCTGGAGTCTGTCTAACGCATTCACTTCGGCGTTCAAACAACTGGAGCCGATTCCCCAGTTCAGGGTCACTGCGAAGCTGGGTGAATTTCTGGAGGCGCGGTTCTCCGGGTCGTTCTGAGCTAACAGCGGTTCCGGCCGGCCACCCTGCTCGCTATTTCAAATTATTTGAGATTCGCTGTGAGTGACAGGTCTCTAGGGTCCGAACCAAGATTTCATAGACCCAGAATGGATAGTGTGGTAAAGGAATGAGGAGGAATCCTTATGATGTGCGCAGGGCGACCGTCCCACACGGGTCTGGTAGCGAGCCAAATCAGCGTAGACCGTCGGTGACGTACAACGTGCTGAGCACGCGGCGGTAGCGGTAGGCATACGACTTGCCGTCGGGGGTGAGGAACAGATTCGCGTAGAGGAGGCCCGCGGGATCCGGGGGCATGGTTGTGAGCCAGGGCTTGCTGGCGCCGGTTTTGGGGTCGAGCAGGTTGACGTGCGCGGGAAATGTGCGGTCCCACACGTAGAGTCTGGTGCCGGTTGAATCCCATTGCACAGGATAGTCGCGAGCCGACAGGCCACGCGCCGGCTCGGGGGCGCCTCCAGCGACGGGGTAGAAGGCGAATCCTTGCGCGGTGCGCGCCAGCACAAAACGGCCGTCGGGGGTGATCATGTTATCGGTCGTGCCTTCGGGCGTAACCGCGCGGAATGTGCCCGTGACCGCGTTGACCAGGTAGGCGCGTGGCGGCTTTCCGGATTCCGCTCCAGTGTAGAGGAATTGCGAACTGTCTCGCGTCCAGGAGCAGAAAATTCCAGTGTTCTCGACGTGGCCCACATCGAACTTACGCACTTCCCCGGTCCCTGTGGGATACAACACGATCTGTCCCGGAGCTGACAGCATGAACGATAAGATCCACTTGCCATCGGGCGAAATTCCGCTGGGGTCGCCATCGCCTAGGCGCACCAAATCAGGGGAATCCGTCTTCACAACATAGGTGAGGTAGTCGGAGCCCGTGCCGAAACCTGAGTAGTTCACCGCCATCAGAGAACCGTCGTCAGACAGCCCCGCAATGCTCCCGGTACTGCTGCCGAAATCCAAAACGCGATCGATGGTCGACCCTGGGCGGCGGATGGCGATCTCGCTAGCAGAACGGGTCGCCACCAGCAGCACCTGCCCCTGGGCATTGATGTCTCGAATCATCAAATCCACCGGTGCAGTCAGGAGAACACGTTCCCTCCTAGAACGCGTAACCGCGCGGATCGCTACCGCTTCTCCGCCGACGGCGGCACTGAACCACAGTTCATCCGTGTTCCGGGACCACGTCAATCCCTTTACCGCGGACCACTCCGGTGTAAGCCGATTACTCTTGCCAGAGAGATTTACCAGGGCAACGTATCCGCGGTCATCGCCTGCCACGGGATGATCAATGAACGCTACCTCATCGCCGGCGGGAGAAATCGCAGGGTGATCGATCCAGCCACCGGTGCGGTACAGCACCTTCCCGATAGGGAATTCCAGCGATTGCTGGTCGCCTCCGCAGCGCACAATGGCGAGGTCTTTGCCGTCGGGGGTGATGTCGGCATCGCAGACGTTCTCTAGCAGAGGGCGGGGAGCGCCGCCAGAGAGCGGGGCGCGACCGAGAGTCCCGGTCGTCATCCATTGAAAGAAGTGGTGACGTCCCAACAGAATCGCCATGTCGCCGCTAGCAGAGGTAGCGAGGACATCGGCAGGGGGCAATCCCAGGCTCCGCGATTCGAAGCTGTCTAGGCGAGTCGAGAAAAGTTCGATGGGCTTGCCGTTCCAACCCGCGCCATAGACTACGTTGGCTCCATCGGGAGTGAAGCGTGCGGAGCTTACGTATCCGGGACCAAAAGCCAACTCTTTGAAAATCTGGGGAGGCTTGACGGCAAGTTTTCCGCCTGCAACAAATGCGGCGGCGGTTACGGCGAGCAGTGCAGCTGCCTTGAGCCAGGGTGTCCAATTTCCCGATCTGGAAGGTGCGCTCGGCGATGCCTCTGCCTTGCCGATCGAGCTGCCTGAGAGCGCTTCGATGGCAAAGGCCAGATCGCTGGCCGACTGAAAACGGCGCTCCGGCGCCTTCTCCAGGCAGCGCCGGACGATGCGATCCAGTCCGGGATTGAGTTGAGAGGCGCCATCGGCAAGCTCCGGGGGATCTTCCTTGAGGATGGCGTTCATCGTTTCGACATTGGAGTCGCCCTTGAACGCACGCTTGCCCGCGATCATCTCGAAGAGAATTGCGCCGAAGCTGAAGATATCGGAGCGCTGGTCGGCAGCTTGTCCGCGAACCTGTTCGGGCGACATGTACCCGACCGTACCCATGACGGTGCCCGCACTGGTGGGCGTCGGGCAGGTCATCGTGGCGCTTTCCGGAGAAGCTGTGCGAGTTTGCTTGGCCAACCCGAAATCGAGAATCTTGACGCGCTCGTCGCGAGTAACGAAAACATTGTCGGGTTTCAGATCGCGGTGAATAATTCCTTTCTCGTGTGCGGCGGCAAGGCCGTTCGCCATCTGAACGGCATAGTCCACTGCTTTGCGCGGTGCCAGCGGCCCACCGTTGAGACGTTCTCGCAGAGTCCCGCCCTCGAGCAATTCACAAACCAGGTAGTAAGAGCTGTCCTGGTTGCCAACATCAAATATGGCGAGAAGGTTGGGATGGTTCAGCGCACTGAGAAGTCGGGCTTCCTGCTGAAAGCGTAATAAGCAATCCGCATCCCAGGCGAATGCGGCTGGAAGGATCTTGATGGCGACGATTCGATTGAGACGCGTATCACGAGCGCGATACACCTCGCCCATTCCGCCAGCTCCGAGCGGAGACTGAATCTCATAAGGACCAAGCTTCGTGCCAGAGGTGAGCGCCATTGGGTAGTCGCAATTATAGTCTCGACCAAGATGCTAGAAGCCGACTCGATGATTGTGGAGGGCGATTCGAGAGTTGGGCCTGCCCACACACGCGATTTGGAGATATTGTTGCTGGAGCGTTCACGCCGGTGTTGGCGAAGCACTCGAAGTCGTTCTCTCTCATCGACTGTATTTCGGTTGGCGTTGACCGAATGCAACGGAACTTTGAGCCAATGCGAAAACAGGTGGAAGCATGGCAGAGAAGTGAGCTGACGGATGTGACGGCGAAGGTGGTCATCTACGAAGCCTTCGTCGAGCGCAAGCTGGAGGCTCCCAAGCACCTGGCCCGCAGCGTGCATGATCTCTACTTCGAGCCGAAGTACGAAGAATTCCGGCCGCGGACGATCTGGAGTCTCTCGAATGCGTTCACTTCAGCCTTCAAGGAGTTGGAGCCGATCCCTGAATTCAAGGCAACGGCGAAGCTGGGTGAGTTTTTGGAAGCCCATTTCTCACAATCGTTCTAGACCGCGGGGCGGTCTCGGCACCGACCGCTCCTTCCTAGCGAGCGTCTACTTCCAGAAGCCCTCGATAAGTGCGAAGGAGTATGTCAAGGACAGAATCATCCTATCCAGTGTTGCAGGGTCTGTGGAAGCCTTCGCCCTTATCTAATCAGTTTCTGGACGGTTTCCGGGGGGGGCGACTACCCGCAAGGGGCCGCTGCGTCCATGATTTCTGGGGCGATGTCTACAGGGAATCTCACAGACCTAGCAATAAAGCAAAGGCGATGGGCCTCATGGTGAAGGGCGAGAGCTTGGGCTCGATCATCGCCGGCAGAAATCTTGATCGTCGGTTTCAGCACCACTCGGACGAACTCTCCCGCACAATCATCGTGCTCTTCCATCATTCCAGAGGCTGCATCCTGGTAGTCAAGGACGGTCACTTGATTTGCCGAACACAAATGCAGATACCAGAGCATGTGACAGGCGGAAAGGCTGGCGACCAAAAGCTCTTCCGGATTGTAGCGGGCTCGATCGCCACGAAAGGCAGGATCGCTTGAACCCTGAATCTGAGGCTTGCCTTCAGAGACGATGGTGTGATCGCGGCGATAACTCCTGTAAGTCTTCGTGCCTTCACCGTCATTGCCAGTCCAATCCACTCGAACTTCATAGGTGTGACGTTTCATGCTTGCTCCTGCTATGTGGCGTTTCTTTCATGATGTATCTGACGATCGGGGCGCATGCTCGCGCACCCACGCCTCAGAAACGGCCCGCCCCTTGGCTAGGTCGTCCACGACAAGGATCAACTGGTGACCGTGATCGCTGTAGAGCACCTCGATGTTGACCCCAGCGTCGGCCATCCGTCGCGAGATCTTGCCGAGTTGACCCGGTTCAGCCTGGTTCAGCCGTTGGACGAGCACATCCCGCTCCTCCAGAACCCGGATGCCTGCCGCCTCCAGCGCGCAGCGAGCAGTGGCCGCATCCTCGAAGAGGAAGTGTGCCACACCTTGGCCGTTGATAACCCATGCGCCGCCACCCTCAATGCTCAATCCCGCGCGCCCCAGCAGATCCCCCATCTCGGCCAAGGCGCCGGGCCGGTTCTCAAGCGCGATCGCCAGATCCTTCATGGCGTCTCCTCCAATTGGATTGTGAAGACCTGCGTTTCCAACCGCCGCTTCACTCCTTTACCTCTTCGATCTGCTCCAGCGAAATCGCATTGGAACCGCCACGGCCGTATACGTGTCCGGTGATCTTCACGAGTTTGCCTACGAATGGCAAAAGCTTTTGGCGTACCTCGACATCGGGCATCTCGGCGGAGATGGGATGGTATACCTGCTCATCCTTTGTCAAAACCACCAGTGGCGAGCCCCCGCGCACGCAGGCTTCGACACATCCGTTGGGTAACGGCTTTATGACCTCATGGAAACGATGCACGCAACCACTATCTCGCACGTAGCCGATGATGCTGGCGCTCGGAGTGTCTTTCTGCGTTGGCACTTGGGCGAAAGTCGTTGTCGCAGCGAGAAGGATTGCGGTAACTCTTGTTAAGGCGTTCATGGGTCCTCCTTGGACCGGAATGGAGATAGAGATGACGAAGCCACTGCGGGAAGACTAGCGTGCATCGACTAACCTATGTTTCAATGTACATTGAAGTATGGATGCGACATCGATCTCACGTATTGCCGGACTGATCGGCGAAGCCGGACGCATTCAGATGCTCGCCGCTCTGCTGGACGGCAACGGCCATTCCGCATCGGAGCTGGCGATGGCCGCCGCAGTGTCTCCGCAGACTGCGAGCTCGCATCTCTCAAAACTTCTCTCGGGCGGCCTTGTCGTTTCTGAGCGCAGTGGCCGGCAGCGCCTATTCCGTCTCAAGAACACCGACGTTGCAGTGGCCATTGAGGCGTTGGGCGCGCTCGCTCAAGACTCCGGGACCTCCGCCATGCCCGAAATGCGCTTTGCCCGAACGTGCTATGACCATCTCGCGGGTGTGCTTGCGATTGCGCTGCGAAACGAGCTCCTGAGGAGAGGGGCGCTTCGCCTTCACGAAAACTCGTTCACAGTGACGCCTAAGGGCAAGCGCTTCCTGCGTGCTCTCGACATTGATGCCGACTCACTTTGTGGACTGAGACGTTCCTTTGCTCACAAGTGTCTAGATTGGACAGAGCGCCATCACCACATTGGAGGAGCTGTGGGAGCTGCATTACTTTCCCGCTTTCTTGAGATGAAGTGGCTGGCTCGAATGCGCGATACGCGAGCCGTCCGCTTGACGCATGCCGGAGAACGTGGATTCGAGCATGTTTTCGGCATCCGAAGCACGGCCCTTCGAGCCCGACCAGCGATTCTCCGCGAGTGACGGATGGCCTGGACACTAATTCCGGGCCAGAAGGCGGATTGGGGGAAGCGCAGTGCCGGCGATTGCCGACCCAGCCGAGAGTTCCGCGACCCCCGCAATTGGAAATTGTCCGCGTACTGTGGCTCATCGGCCATTGAAGCCGAGCAAGCTTGAATGGGACGCACAGACTCGCACGGAATTGCTATCGACTGAATTGTCAGGGAGTTGTCACTTTGGCCGGACTAGCGATTCGAAATATTGACGTTCCTGCTCGAGCCGTAATCTACCCGGGCAGCGCAAGCGGGATGGGTTGTCGTCTGATTTCCAACCAACGATATACCGTCCACAAAATTCATCACCACGGCTGAGGTCGATGCAGATCCGAAATACGCCCGCATCGGATCCGTCTGCGCAACGGAAGCGCATCCAGTAAAGCGATTCTTCATGAGGCCCTCGGTGCTGCCCGTTGTATGACTGTTATAAACGCCGGCCATATAAATTCCCGCGCCGGCGAGACTTTGTATCGTGTTTCCCGAAATCTCGATGTCCTGAAATGCTGGATAGATCCCAACAAAGTTATCCGGGACCTTGTTGTAATTCGTCACGGCCTCGCTGGAGACGCCGATGGCAGCGTTGCGATGCGGATACGTGCCCATGCCCGTCCCCGCTTGGTAGAAGTTTGCGGACCAATTGGTTCGTATGAATTGGTTGTTGCGGATCGCTACGTCCGAACTGGGCGCGCCTTCGCTCCAGTAGCTCGAAAAATGAAAGACTATCCCGCCCATGGTCAAGGACTCGAATGTCGAATCCTTAATCACGCCGTGCAACCCCCCAAAGATGATTCCATGCCCGATCTTTTTCCGTACCGTTAGTCCCGACATGTAGAACCCGGATGGGACATGACTCATGTTGATCGCCTTCAGCCCGGCTCGCAGAAAGTGGACGCTGCCCTCGAGTTGAATCTTCCGCGTCCCGTCTCCGCTGGACGAATGCACGCGTGCCGATCCAATGAACGCCAGCGTCTCGTCAAAGAATGCCAGCGTGTCCCCTTCCTTGGCAGGGGAATCCGCGCCAGCCATCGAAAAGGAATTGCCGGACGTTGCCGCCGTCAACGTATCCCAAACGACTGCGACGTTGACCGCGTCATCGCCCATGGCTTCAAAAGTCGCATGATCGATAACGATGTCGCCCCGGGCCCCCGTCAGATGCACTCCATCCGCAGTGGTCGAGATGTGCCGTCCCTGGCTTGGAGTGATTGTAAGATTCTCGAGGGAAATTCCTCTCTGACGGTCTCCCCCCACAATTCCCATGTACGGCGATGCATGAAGCGTGCACTGGATGATTCGCAGATCTCCTGTGTCCTGCAGGCTCACGGCAGCTCTCGGGAATTGCGAGAAGGCCACCAGAACATATCGATTCGGAAATCGGATCAGGTTGGAGGCCACCCACTTGCCGGACGCATTCGAGTTCGGATAGAGGGCGAGTCCTTTCAAATGCATCGCTTGGGTCGGGCCCTTTTTTTGTGCGATGCAACCGGCGTCGCAACCGTCATCGGTTGGCCCAGGCAGATCATCCTCCCGCGCCATCTGACCGGAACCTTTGTCCCACAGATGAAAAGTATAGATATACGGCGAGAAGCTTGGCGGAAACCGTGTCTGGGAATCCAGTTCGATGTGTCCGGAAGTCGCTGAATCTTTCTTGATCGTTCCCATGGCCTCAAACAGCGGACCTCGCCATGCCGGATTAGGATCCAATGGATTGCCCCAGTCGATGACCAGGTTCTCCAAGATTCCCCGTTGACAATTCTCGACATTGAACGCTTCCGTCGAGCCGGTAAAGTACAGCGTCGATCCATTGCCATCAAACACAAAATCCTGTGCATCGTGAATCGTAAAATGCGGCCGGTGGTTGAGCACCCAGTCCTGCTGAGGCGGCAATTTCGGCAGCACTATGTGATAAGCCGCATGAGGGGCTAGGCGAACTACGCGACAAGGCGCTTTATTGCCGGTGGCCATGCGATCCAAGTAGCTTTGAATGAGGTTGAGATCGTCGCTCGCAGTTGGAGCAGGTACAGTGCAGATCTGATCGGGATTCAACTTCTGCCACGGTGGTGAAAGCGCAGCCTGGTACCAGGCTGGAGACTTTACGAGCACTTTGACTCGGGCGCCGCGAGCGCTCGTGAACGACCGTTCTAGATCGTTCGGTGTCGCGCTTACTTCCGGTGGCGCAGTCTGCTGAACCAGTAAGTTCCAGCTTGCAGGGTCGGCCCACGCCGCCCGCCCCATTCTTCCATCGGACTGTCCTTTGACAACATATTCGAAAATTGCGCGCGCCGGGTCACGCGGAACATCTGGATAGCGCGACTGATATTCCCTTACGTCAAAAAATGGCGACGCTCCACGGCGTTCTGCGATTCCATGCTGTAACCAGTGAAGTTGTATGTCCACGAGATCCCAAACGCGGGGATAGGCTTTGTCCAGATCGGGATTGTTGGCGGGATCCACGTAGTAATTGAAGTCGAACACCACCCAATAGCTGTCGACGGCGCCTATCCTTCCCTCATTGAATCCCGCAACGACGAAGTGTTCGATGGCAGCAACGCAATCTCCCTTCGTAAGATCGGTATACCGGTTCAGGTAGTCTCGCGAATAGAAGAGAAACGAGCCCCTGCGGCAAGCCTGTGCGCCCCTGCTCGTCCACTCGCGCTTCGCAGCGTCATCATCTGCCAACTTTAGTTGTGGGTTGAACTTTCGATAAAACTCGGCATTGAAGACGCGGGGATCGGTCAAGTAGCCTTTGCTGGAGCCCGGCAGTACCTTGTTGTCAATGGTCAACGGAACCAACCCGGTCTTTTCGGCGACGCCGGAAAATCCGGGAGTCAGGAAGAGCGATGGAAGTGAAATCAAAAGTAGAGCGAGAATTCTATTGGCCAATGGTTGCACGAGTCCTTCGCGGGCCCTCCGAACTTCTGCTGAAGCATATTTTGTATAACACGCCGGAGTTGAAAAGTTGTGAATCCGCAGCGGTCACACCGCACTTCGTCAACTCTTGATTGAGGCGAATACCGGACGGGTGCCACAGGGCTCCTCAGAAGTCGGCTTCTAGGAGATCGTCACTGATCTCCGCCAAGCCCGTTCTCGGCACCAGCAGTTGGCCGTTGATGAGCCGTTCGCCCGTCAGTTGGTCGCCGCGTTGGCCTGCATTTGAAGTCAGGTCGGTCTGACGACGGGTCAAGGCTGGGATCAGATCCTCCGGAAGTGCGAGGCCGGGGTGGCGAGAAGACTGAGAGGGATAAGAAGAGTGCGGCTCATTTCATCCCTTAGAAAAAGTTCCTACGCTTCACGGTCCGCATCCGTCCGTCTGAGAAGGTCAACTTGATCATGCTGCCAGCGGGTTCAAAACGCAGGGAGGCAATGGCGGCGTCGGTCCACTCGGCAGCAGCCTTGCCATTTATGCTTAGTATCCGCTCGCCGGTCCGAAGTCCGGCTGTTTCGGCCGGTCCGCCAGGGGAGATGAATCTCACCATTACAATCCCATCCTGTTTTACCAGCGTCGCGCCCAGTCGATCCTTGGCGAACGATGCGTTGATCGTCGCGGGATTTGGCGTCGCGAACAGTCGGTCGTGCGTATAGTCGACGACCAAGTGGAAGCGCGCCAATATCGGAAGTCCCACAGTGCCGAAGAGAAGATTGGAGTTGTTTGCCGAGGCAACATCCGGAGTGAAGTTGGTCGGCACGTCATGAAACTCGACTCCGGCCAGGCTGATGCGACGGATGCTGGCGACGGTCTCAGCTTGGAAGCCGCCTACGCCCCCAGCTTCAACCTCAGAAGTTCGCCGCCCCCGCAACAGATCGTGCGCTTCATAGAAGGCCGGGTAGATGTCCAGCGGTGAACCGTCACCGAGGTCGAATTCAAAGGGCACGGGCGGCGCACCTTCAACCGATACAGGGACGGAACGGTCCTTGATGCGCACAAGAGGAACCTCCGCCGCCCCAACCGGCCTTCTCAAGGTGTCGGGATCGCTGAACGCCAGCCTCCGGTTGACAAAGTCTATGTCTACAGCAAATTCGTTGAACACCTCGGCACCCAATACGAAAGGCATAGGGTGACCGATGCGTTGAGCGATCGGAGTGAAATCGAAGGTTGCGGCGTTGACGCCGTGCAGGGTCATTGCGCCGATCTCAATTTCAACGCCTCCGACAAAGCCGGTGGTATCAAGCCCCCCGGCTCCGGGAGCGTTGAAGTCCCCTTTAGATGTGAGACCGATGGCGGCGGCGAAAGCTTTGTCTACGGCCGACACCGTGGCCCCGCTATCGAGCAGTACAACAGTGTCGTGGCCGTTGATGCGGGCCGGGAAAAATATGCGGTTGTCGTTGTAGAACTCGAAGTCAATCCCGCCCGTTGTTGTGGTGCCATCCGCAAACGTAGCCTTGCGTACGCGCGCGGGTCGACTGAGGCGCTCGGAGGGGATCGGAGTATTCAGCGCAAGCGCTTCAACCTTGATCGTCTGAGCGTCACTCCCGTCGTCAGCGCTTACCGTTTGCAGGAAGGGCATGCGTACCCCATCCACCATGCGCCAATCGTTGAACTGTTCAGAACGGCTTTTGCGGTCTTCGGTGATGTGGAATCCGCCAAGCTCTCCCGTTTTCGAATCGATGAATACGTCATAGATGTCTTCATCGCCGAAGCGCACGCGCACTACGGCCCAAGTTCTGTCTCCCCGGACCTGAGGGGCTTCGAGCGTAGCCGTTGCACCGGCCCGACCTCGTAAAACATCGGGAAACTGCAGCGCGATCTCCCGCATGAGATTGTGACGGTCAGCGAGGGACAAGCTCTCTATTTGACCGCTCGGCGAAGTGTCCCACGCTCCGTCTGGCGCGACGACTTGGGTTTGCTTCAGTACGCCCAGATCGGTGTCGACACGAAGATGTCCATCCCGATCAGCCCACAGGTTCTCGGTTCCGTGGAGGCCCGCGGTGTCCAGCGCTGCTGTGAACCGGACCGATGTCATCTGCTCGAACGCCATCCCACCGCGCCAAACAGCATAGCGGTCGACGAGGTTAGATAAATCATTGGAATGGACCGAAGACACTGCGCCCACGAGCCATGCAGCCACAATTGCAGCGCGGATCATGAAGATCCTTTCTCAAAATCGGCGTCTTCGCGCGGGCCAATCAGAGCGCGCAAGCCCGGCGGAAAGGCGTGCAACAGCGCGATATCGCCAAGCGGTTCGGCCGCCCCGAGGTGAGCCGCCAGATTCCGAATTTCCGCTCCGAGGCCCGAATGCTGCAAACAGGCGAGGTAGGCGCTATCGCTCCACACTCCGTGACGGACTTGAAGGCCGTCGCTCGAGAGCAAGGCAAGCAGATGCTCCCGAGCATCGGCAACCACGCTGACTTGTTGACCCGGCCAGCGTTCAGCAACCACGGAGCAGGACTGAACGGCAACCGGGAATGGAACGTCGGTCGGGCTATAGACCACTCCCGCGAGCCGTACGCCTCGGCCATGAGCGTCAAGGAGCGCCGCCCTCAACCTGGCGAGAGGACCGGGAAAAAGATCGAACAGTAGGATCTCGCGCGCATCCGCAATCATCCCCTCAGCCCGCTCATAGACTTGGTTCGGGGTCTTCAAGTGATAGATGCGGTCATCCACGCCGTGGGGCCGGATGGTCGCCAACGCCGCTTCGGCATCGCGATGTGCCGCGTCGAACGCCGTCTTTAGCGCGCCGAGCAGTTCGGACGGCGGAGTCGCTCGATAGGTCTTGGCTTCGCTTTCATCGACTGAAGCCGCGCCGCGCTGGGCCAGAACGGCCAAGGCTTGGTAGACGTTCGCCGGAGCCTTACCCACCGCCTGAGCCAGACGATAGCCGGTCGCGGGTCCACCCCGAAGAAGGGCGCAGTAGACGGCCGATTCAGTCTCGGTGAATCCGAAAGCAGTGATCATTTGACATGATTCCTATTTGTTATTAGTATTTGCTACTAATTTATTGTTACTTCGTTTCCACGTCAAGTAAATCTGCGTTCGTGGAGTTTGGAGTGAAGAGGTTTGGCCGAAGCTTCCCTCAAGCTAGATCGCGGAGGAGCATCTTTACCGCAGTAAAACGAAGCTGACACCTGGTCCTTCTTGGAGATCATTAAGTTTCAGATGACCGACGTCGGCACTCTACACACCCTCACCATGGCGGACGGGAGCGTCCGGCAGATCAAAGCGGTAGGCTTTTTCTGATGAGGGCAGGCAGATTCTTATTGAAAGCCAACCATGTATTTGCTCGGTTAAGAAGCGGCCGCGATTCAGCCCGCGAGGGAGATCGAAGGATGACCGGAAGAACAATTCTAGTGCTACTTCTGCTGTCCCTGGCAGCCACGCTTCCTTGTCCCGCACAAAAGCTCGCCATCGTGGGCGGTACGCTCATCGATCTGAGCAACTACGGTCGCTCGACGAACGATATCGCAAACTCCGTGGTATTGATCGATGCCGAAAAGATTATTGCAGCTGGCCCTGCGTCGCAGATCGCAGTCCCACCGGGCACGTCCCGCGTCGATGCCCGCGGAAAGTTCGTCATTCCCGGCCTGATCGATGGCTGGGGCGTTCTGCGCGCCCAGAGTTTCGCCAACGCCTACCTCTATGAAGGTGTCACGACCGTTTATGTGCCCACCGTGCTGGCGGGCGGCGGTGGAGATGGGGAGCTTAGAATTTTCATGCATCCGTCCCCCGGCCCTCGCCTCTTTCTGGGCGCGCCGATGACGGGCTATTCGGAGAAAGGCGAAGACCCATCCGACAAGCCGATGCTTAACCACCGTTTGCACGACCGGCGATTGTCGAATGAACAGCTCATTGCGCGAATCGACAACTTAGCGGACCAAGGCTTCCGGGGTGTCACCATCAGTTACGATGTCTGGCCCGATCAGGTGGATGTGATCGTCGCGGAAGCGAGGCGGCGCGGCCTCGCGACTCTTGGGGAACCGGCTTTCACGAGTGCCCCATTTGCCATCCATGCGGGCATTGACACGCTGCTCCACGACGATCACTACACGACGGAGCTCGCGCCGGCGGAAGCCAAGTTGGCTCGCGCCGACAATCTTGCCGATGTGGCCGCCGTGAATCGAGCGGTCTTTGCGATCGACCCCGCGTCGAGCGCAGTAACTGATTACGGGACTCAGTTGTCGAAGGCCCATGCCGCCCTCATGCCAACTCTGGTGCTGGAAGCAACTGCGAATGCACTTGACGTGCCCAATCCTTGGAGTGCTCCGTCGGCAGCCTTGATCAAGGCCGACGATCTTGACAGTCCAGTTGACCCGGTGACGGGTGCATCGGGCTGGTTGGCGAGTATTCCAGTCGAGAAACGAGAGCACGTGCGCGAATTCGGCAGCCACAAGGAGGCCTTAGATGCCCGGTTCTACCAATTGGGCGCCAAGTTCCTTGCCGGCAGCGCCGCCTCGTCGTACGGAATCATGCCGGGCAGCGGCTTGCATCGCGAAATCGAGTTGCTGCACCGCATCGGTCTTTCGCCAAGAGAGGCAATCGCCGCCGCCACCGCCAATTATGCGGAAGTCTACCCTTGGCCAGACGTGGGCCGCATCGAGGCAGGTCGCGCCGCCGACATCCTGATTCTCGACGCAGACCCTAGATCGGACGTCTCCGCCGTGGATCACATCGGTACGCTGATCTTCAAAGGCGCGGTCGTCGATCGGAGCCAGCTGTTGACAGCAACCGGCGCGAAATCCTCGGGTGACTCGCCAGTTCCTTAAACGTGCCAGACACAGGTTAGAGAGAAATGATTCTTTCCCTATCTATGGGAGGTTGACTCGATGAAGCTGTTTCGATTGACGATGATTGTTGGATTTTCGCTTTGCGCGGTTGCTGCTGCGGCTCAAAACCATGCAATTGGATTTGTGGCGGCTTATTCGAAAGCCATGGCTCCCGGCGCGCGCAAGCTCGCGGAGGAGCGCCAGGACCGCCGTATTAACGAAGCTGACATACATCCGTCTACATCGAAGCTCCAAACAACTTGCGTACGAAGCGGAGACTTATGACCGGTAAAGGGATGTTCACAGTAATGACAGGAATCATGTGTGTGCTGCTGTCGGGCGCCTCCTCAGCCAAGGAAGACAAGGAAGACAAAACCGCGGCGCTGATCCGATCGCAGACGAATGCATTTGCGGAAGCCAGCGACCATCAGGATCAGGCAGCGATCGATCGCCTGCTGGACCCGGATGTGCTTTTCTCCGGCGGGAGCGGCCAAGTGGACCGCGATCCGCAGCGCGACCAGACCGATGCAGTCTCTGCGCTGATCAAGACGCAGACCCAGGCGTTTCGAGACGCATCGCAACACGGCGACATCGCTGCGATGCGCGCCTATCTCGACGATGCTCTCACTTTTGTCAACGAAGACGGAATCGTTTCTACCCGCCAAACCTTTCGTGAAGGATCGCCTGCAGTCCCTGCTGGATGCATATCCGCCAAGGTCACGCTCTCCGATTGGGTGCTGCATTACTCTGGCGATGTTGCCGTATCCAGCTTCACCAACGATCAGGTGGTCGACTATGGAGGACAATCCGTTGACTACAAGTTCTTGTCGGTTGAGATCTGGATCATGCGTGGAACCCGGTGGAAGCTGATAGGGAGTGAAACAATCCCCCTTCATCAAAACCCGCCAGCCGTGAATCTGTCCTCGGACGAACTGGCCGCGTATGTTGGCGAATATTCCGATGGAGCCGGGCTTACCGTAACCGTCTCTCGCGATGGGGATTCCCTGGTTTCTTCGGTGAACGGAGAGAAATCGAGCCCCTTAGTGGCGGAAAGCCGCGATGTCTTCTTCCGTCCGGATACACAGCCGGGATACGGACGCAAGCGCATCCTGTTTCATCGCGATGCCAGTGGACACGTGATCGAGTACGTAAACAGAAATCTCGTGCTCAAGAGAAGCGACTCCTCCGCTTCCAGCCGATCGGATGCGCCCCTCCCCGGCGTCTCCTCGTCCCTTACGCTGAGGGATTTCGTGGTACGTCGCTCAGGCGACGTGGCGATCGCCACTTTTTTGCATGACCGCGTAGCAAACTACCACGGCCACACTATCAATGCGACGTATCGTTCGATGGAGGCATGGGTCATGCGCGATCAGGATTGGAGGATGATCGCAAGTCAGGGCCGTGAGTTGCAGCCCGATCCTCCCG
>Ga0209517_10005076_pt1 | contig 16918 bp, 15 predicted proteins | sample PeaSoiMetSII2010_FD_187695 | JGI IMG/M metagenome (GOLD analysis project Ga0209517, IMG submission 187695) | Peat soil microbial communities from Weissenstadt, Germany - SII-2010 (SPAdes) (version 2) | ecosystem: Environmental > Terrestrial > Soil > Wetlands > Peat | place: Germany...
CCCCGTTCACGATCCAGCCGCCGTTGTCGCGCTGCAAGCTCGCGAGCGTCACGCCTTCGATCAGGCGCGCACCCGAGCGCCGCAGCAGGTAATCGTCGAACTCGCGGCGCCGAATCCCGTAGCTCACCGTTGCGTTGTAATCGGTGTCGATCGCCGATCCGCCAATGCACCCCGTGCGAAATCCCGTGATCGGCTGCAATAGCCTTCCGTGCGCGTAGCCGGCGGCGTCAATTGCCAGCTCGCTCAAAACCGCGGGCGTGATCCATCCGCCGCAGACTTTATCGCGCGGAAACTTCTGTTTGTCGAGGATCGCGACGTCCAGCCCGCTATTTCGCAGCCCCCACGCGCACGCCGAGCCCGCCGGCCCGCCGCCCACGATCAGGACATCGCATGTTTCCATCGGACCTTCTCGACCACCGGCTTGGCTTCCTCAACCACGGGTTCTGCATCGGTGTACAACGGATCGCGCGTCCAGAAAATCGGCTCGCGTTCCGAGCCCGTGAAGACAATCTGGAACAGCTGCAAATGGCCGATCCGAAACGCAGCGATCGATCCCGCCAGGTACAAGCGCCAAGCCCGTACGAATCGCGAATCATACATCGCGGTCACCTGCTGCCGCGATCTGTCAAAGCGCTCCAGCCAATGCTCCAGCGTCTTGGCGTAGTGCATTCGCAAGTTTTCCACGTCCAGAACCGAGTAGTTGCTAGGCTCCAGAACCCGCAAGGATTCCCGCAGCGATGGAACAAAGCCTCCGGGGAAAATGTGCTTGCGAATCCACCGGCTAAAGACACCGGGAGAGTTCCTCCCGATGAAATGCACCAGCCCGCGTCCAGTGTCCCCGATGCTGCGGTGGATGATCTCGGAAAACTCCTGGAAGTGGTCCAAGCCCACGTGTTCCAGCATGCCCACCGAGACGAAGACGTCGAACTTTCCCGAGATGGCCCGGTAGTCGGCTTCGATATATTCCACCCGGTCGTTCAGCCCTTCGGCTCGCGCTCGGTCGCGTGCAAACGCGATTTGCTCGTGCGAAACATTGTACGCCTTCACCGACACCCCGTACTCGCGGGCCATGTGAAGCGCCAGTGCTCCCCATCCGCAGCCTGCTTCGACCACCGTCTCACCGGGTTGCAGCCGCAATTTCCGGCAGACGTGATCCATCTTCGCGATTTGTGCGTGTTCCAACGTCGCCGACGGCGTCGGAAAGTACGCACAGGTGTAGAGTAGCTGATCGTCCAGCCACAACTTGTAAAAATCGTTGCCCAGATCGTAATGGTTTTGGATGTTCTTGCGTGAACCGCTCAGCGAATTATCCTGCCAGAAGTCCAGCCACTTCGATGCCAGCCGCGAGTACCATTTGCCCACGGTCGACGAGCTTTCCATCGCCTGGTAGATAGCTTCCAAAAAACACACCAGATCGCCTTCCACGTCAATCCGGCCGTCCATGTAGGCATCCCCGAAGTTCACCTCGGGATCCCTAAGCAGCCCCGCCAGCGTGCCGCGATCCCGAATCACCATGGTGGCTACCGGAGAAATACCAGACGGCGACACGTCCGCCCCGTCCTTGACCACCAACCGAATCGGCGCCTGGCCCGTCGCCTTAAGAATCCGCGTAAGCACCCACTGGTCCGCGAAGCGAGGAAGAATTCCCATGTTCCTGGTCCTCCGATCAGGTAGGCCGAGCAATCTGCCGACCTAACCTTTTGACTAGATGCCGATTAGATGATGTTACTACTCCAACTAGGTCTTTGGGGGAACCAATTTCTTCTGTTCCAAGACTCACCTGCTTCAATCCACGCAGAGAGTTGCGCCACTTGCCCCAAGCCTAACCGAGCGATCCGAACATCAATTGTATCCACGCTGCAATTTTTACAGTCCGGCGACATAAATCGCCCATTGCCAGAGTTGGACCGCAGAGTGCCTGAGAAACCCCCGTGATCGACCGGTGAGAAACTTAAAGATTGCGCTAAACATCTGGCGCGTTATGCCGTTAAGTACGGTTATAGGAGTTAGGCCCCAATGTATGCTGAAGTTCTTCCCGCAAGAATCGAAAACGAGACCGACTCGAGGCAGGAGCGGTCAAAGTTCTGTGTTGAACCGAAATGCCTGTTGTCTGAGTCCGTTCTGCGGGTGGACGGCGTCGGTCCGGCGGTGGACCTGGATGAATATCACGGAAAGCTCCTCGTCGTTACCCTCGGCATCAACGCTGTTGTGGAGCGCACCGGCCTCACCATCTCCGTGTGGGGTTCTCCGGATCAAAACGACTGGGGAAGCAAGCCCCTGGTCACCTTCAGACAGCGGCAATACTGCGGAGTCTATTCGGTACTGTTGAACTTGGCCCATCATCCGGACATCCGCTCGCTGCGGGTCCAATGGAGCATGAGCCGTTGGGGCAAAGGCGAACGCTCCGCTCAATTCGGCTTCGAAGTCTTCCTGGAAGAATCTGGCGCGCGCGTCAGCGGTTCTGCCTGCGCCTAGATCACAATTCGCGGATACAACTTCGTCGCGATCGCGATCAACAGCGCTAGCCACAATACCTGAACCGCTACATCCGTCCCAAATCCAAGCACAGTGTGCCCGCCCCGCACCATCAGGGCTCGCAACAGGTCCACCTGATAGCTCAACGGATTGATTCTCGCCAGAACCTGTAGCCAGTTGGGCATCATGCTCAACGGATAGATCGCGTTGCTCGCAAAAAACAAAGGCATGGTCAACAGCTGGCCGATGCCTACGAATCGGTCCCGTGTTTTCACGACACACGCCGCCACCAGAGAGAATGTCGAAAAAATGGCCGCGCCCAGCATCACACTTAACAGCACCCCGGCTATCCTCCAAATTTCAAATTGGAGCTCGACGCCCATCACGAGCGCTATGAGGTACACCACCAGCGCTTGCACCACTCCGCGCGGCGCGGATGCAATAGCGCGCCCCGCCACCAGCGCGACTCGCGGCGCCGGACTCACCAAGAACTTCTGCAGGATTCCTTGATCGCGCTCCCAAATCACCGAGATGCCGTGGAATATCGCGCCAAACATCACACTCTGCGCCAGTACGCCGGGCGCCATGAAGTCGATGTATCGCAGCCCACCGGTCGGAATCACCCGGGTGCGTGAAAACACCGGTGCGAATACCACCAGCCACAATACCGGCTGCAGCATGCGCGTGAAGAGCTCCGCCGGATCGTGCAGCAGCTTGCGGAGGTCCGCCTCCGCCACCGCCAGAATCTGAAGCAGCAGCGCCAGCGGCCGCGGTGTATCACTCCAAGCGCCGTGCCGTACGGCGAGTTCTTGCGACATCCCGAAAAGCTCCTCCCTCTTCCGCCCCATCCGTGATGGCCGCGCCGGTCGAAAGAATAAACACGTCGTTCAGCGTGGCTTCGGGACCCGCCTGGGCCTTCAACTCGGCCGGCGTCCCAATGGAAGCGATGTGACCCTGATGCATGATCGCCACCCGGTCGCACAAACTGTCCGCTTCCTCCATATCGTGCGTGGTCATGAGAATCGTTGTGCCGAACTGCTCCCGCAATTCGCGAATGTGGTCCCATACCGACCGCTTGGCTAGCGGGTCCAGACCTATGGTTGGTTCATCCAAAAAGAGGACGTCCGGCCGGTGCAACATGGACTGGGCGATCTCCAAGCGCCGGATCATCCCGCCCGAGTATTGTTTCACGCGCTTCCCAGCCGCATCGCTCAGGCTCATGAATTCGAGCGCCCCGGCAATGCGAGCGGCCCGTTCCTTCCCGCGGATGCCGTACAACTTCGCCGAAATCAGAAGATTCTCGTAGCCCGTCAAATCGCCATCGGCCGAGAGCATCTGCGCCACGTACCCGATGTTGCTGCGCACATCCGCCGGCCTGCGGACGATGTCGAAACCTGCCACCATCGCCGTGCCGCTACTGGGCGGCAAAAGCGTCGTCAGCATTTTGATGAGCGTGCTCTTGCCCGCGCCATTCGGTCCTAGCAGCCCGAAAATGGAACCCGCCGCCGCGCTGAATTCCAGATGATCCACCGCTACAAGCGAATCGTAGCGGCGCGTAAGCTCGATCGTCTGAATCGCGGGCCCCATGCGATCAGAGTAACCCACGCACGCTAAAGCTTCCATGATATTTTGAATCTGCCTGCCTGACTCCACCGAATCCATCGCGCCCGCTGCCCGACCCGGCCCCCTCGCTTGGGTCACCGAGCAACGCGGCTACGCGCTTTGGGCGGCCATGGCTGGCTTCGTGCTCGATTCCTACAACGTCCTGCTGTACATCTTCGTGGTGCAAGCCCTGCGCTCCGAATTCCATTGGTCGGCCGCCACCGCCGGCCTGGTCAGCTCCGCCACTCTGATCACCTCCGCCCTCGGCGGCATCGGCGCGGGCTTTCTCTCCGATCGGATCGGGCGGCGTCGCACTCTGATTCTCACCATTCTGGTCTATTCCCTCGGCTCCGGCGGATCGGCCGCCGCCACCGGACTGGCCACGCTGATCTTCTGGCGATGCATCGTCGGATTCGGACTCGGCGGTGAATGGGCGGCCGGCGCTGTGCTCGTAGCCGAAAGCTGGCCGCCGCGCCATCGCGCCAAGGCCATCGCGCTCATGCAATCCGGATGGGCCCTCGGCTACATGCTGGCGGCCGCCGCCACGGCTTTCATTCTGCCGCGTTTCGGATGGCGCGTTCTGTTCCTCACCGGACTCCTTCCCGCACTGCTCACCATCTGGATCCAGCGCAAAGTGAAAGAACCGCCGCTCTGGATCGCCAAGAAGGCCGTGAGTCCGTGGCTGGATCTTTTCCGCCGCCCGCTGGCCAAGCGCACCTTGCTCGCCACCGCTCTCGCTACATGCATGCTCTTCGCCTATTGGGGACTTAACACCTGGCTTCCGGGATTTCTCTCCGCTCCCCGATCGCAAGGCGGCGCGGGACTCGATGTCTTCCAAACCAGCGCGTGGATTTTCACCATGCAATTCGGAACCTTCCTGGGCTACGCCAGTTTCGGTTTCCTGGCCGATTGGTGGGGACGCCGCCCGGCCTTCCTGGTTTACGTGATCACCGCCGCCATACTCACGCCCATCTACGGACTCACGCCGGTCTGGGCCGGTGCGTCATCGGAAGTTTGGCTGCTCGTGTTGGGACCGTTGGTCGGATTCTTCGGGACCGGGTTCTTCTCGCTGTTCGGAGCGATGATCGCCGAGCTGTATCCCACTTCCATTCGCGGCTCCGCGCAAGGCTTCGTCTATAACACCGGCCGCGCCGCCAGCGCTCTAGCGCCGTTCGCCGTGGGAGCCCTCGCCGATCGTCAAGGCTTTGGCACCGGACTCGCGCTCAACTCCGCGTTCTTTGTCATCGGCGCGGCACTCATCTTCACTCTTCCCGAAACTCGCAATACCGAACTCGCGTGAATTCTGAGCTGTGACCTTTGAGAGAACGGTCAGTAGTGAAACCTCCAACGGAACTCGACGTAGATTTGTCTCGGATCGTTGTAGTGGAATCCTCCAAAAGTTAGGCTGTTGTCGAGCAGTACGCGCCGGTTCGCCACGTTGAGCGCAGTGACTGAGAGCCTATATTTGTCTTTCTCGCCGAAACTCTTTCCAAGCGAAATATCGAAGGTAGTGTGCTGGGGAAGATAGTCGCCCGGATATTGCGCATCCGGGCTTCCATTGTGGAATCCTGAGCCGTAGTAGAGGTTTGCCGACGCCAACACTTGCCACGGAAGCGTTGCACTGAAGCCCGCATTCAACGTGTTTCTTTGATCATGGTCCACCGGTGAGAGTCCTGGGGATGGCTCGCATCCGGCCGGCACGGGAGTAGGGCAGATCAAGCCTCCCGTGAAAGGCGCTGAGTCCTGAGCAATCTGATTCGAGTAGGCTAAGTGAGCTTGAGCGCGTCGCCAGAGGCGCGGGGAGCGCAATGTGGTTTCCCAACCTTGAATCAAAGCGCGGTCCCAGGTGATCGGCCAAAAGAGGTTTGATTGACCGATGTTATTGTGATCCAGCCAGCTCCTCGCGGTCGTTTGAAACGTGTCGATGTCGAGCACCCACCCGCGAAAAGGAATTGCCACGCCAAACTGGTATTCGTGATCGCGTTCTCCATGTAGTGCGCCGAAAGTAAAATTTTGGCTGTTCGCGAGATCGATCACGGCGCCCGTAGCAGTCAGGAGTGGAGGCGGTTGGTAAAACACCCCGTAAAAGCCCCGAAACACCCAGTTCAGGCGCGGGACTCGGATGGCAACGCCAAAACGGGGATCGGGTACGTTCTCCACTACGGCCGGCTGGGTGCCTCCGCTCAGGGAGCCGGAGTCGAAGTGCGAATACCGCAGCCCGGCGATGAGCGTCAACCACGAGGTCACCTTGAACCGGTCGCTTATGAAGACTTCGGCCAGTCCGCCGGTTACGTCGCCAGACGACGGACCGAAGTTTTGGCAGCTGGTGCCGCAACCGGTAAACACGTTGTTAAAGATACTGCTCTGATGCTGGGCGAATCCGTACACTCCCACTTGAATGTTGTTGTTCTTTAGAACAGTTGCGTTCAAGGTCGCTTGGGCACCGGCATAATTCGCAGTCTGATTCACGTTCGTGATCACCGGGAAATCGTTGGGCGAACTGTTATAGCTGGCCTGGTTGTAATGATAGAAGGGGGAAACCGTGAGCAGGAGGTTGGGATTGAACGTGTGAACCCAAGAGAAGGTTATGTAACCGTCGGGCTCGCGCTCACTGTCGTGAAGGCCGTAACTTGGATAAGCCTGATTTTCGGGTGAGTTGGGATTCGGGTCGATCGGGATCTGGTAATTGTCTTGGCGCAACGATGCGATCAGCCGAAACTGGTTGGAGGGGCTAGCGTTGAATATGAAGGAGGCGAACCCCCCATAACCATTCTCGGCATCGTGAACAACTTGCCCGATCGGAGGCTGCAGCCCGTAGTCGCTCCGATTTCCGTTGAAACTCCCGTAGTAAGCGAAGCGCGTGGTGTGCCCTCCGAAATTGAGTTGATCGTTAGTCTGGTACCAATTGCCGAAGCTGGTGACGATTTCCGCCTCATTGTCACGCTCGAAGCCAGTACGCGGCACGATATTGAAGACTCCATACGTGCGGTCGCCGTATTCCGCATCGTAACTGCCTCGCTGCACCTCGAGATAATCAATGTCCTTGGGGTCAATCTGCGGGCCCAGATTGGTGGCGATATTGGTGTTGGGTACCGGCACGCCGTCAATCAGCCAGTCCACCTGATGGCCTCCGCGCATATGCAGCATGTCGTGGGTCACATATGCCCCCGGTGTAAAGTCGGTGATCATGGACAGACTGTTCGTGCGGTCGGCGCCGGGAGTTTGCGCAATGTCCTCACGATTGATCAGAGTGGTGGGGGTTACCGAATCGATGTTCACAACTTCTGATTCACCGACGACCACGGTAGATTGACTCAATGGCGCGATCGCCAGTTGAAAATGCAGAATCGCCGATGAGTTGGAATCCACGGTGACGGTCTGCTCCGCGGTCTCGAATTTAGACTCGGTGACGGTGATTTTGTAGTCGCCCACCGGCACCGTGGTGAACGAAAACTCACCGTTCCCGTCCGCTTGCGCAGTTTGAGAATAATCCGAAGTTATCGCCTGCAGCTTAACCGCCGCTCCGGCCACCGGCCGATGCTGAGGGTCGTGCACGATTCCTTGTATCCTTCCAAAAATCGTTGCTTGGAGCAGGGTACCAAAGGGTAGAAAGACCGTCAGACACAAACAGAATACGAGCTTCCGCATAAAGCCTCCCTCTTTCTGATTTTTCAAATGTGGGCGAAAAAGCTAGAAGGTGGAAGGAGGAGGACGTTCAAAGAGAACCGCATCATGCTGAGCGGAAAGAATCCAGTTCGATTTGGCGAGCAGCTGAGAAATCGCGGGCGCCAGCTCCGCATTCGCGGTCGTGGGTGCAAGGGTCTCCGCAACGGGCTGGCTTTGACGGACCGAGACGTGACACTGATCGCAGCACTGGCGAGAGGAGAAAGCCGGGCCTGATGTATGCCCGTGTGATCGCCGGCAGCAGGACATCTTTTCTTTGCAGCAGGAGGACGCACAATCTCCATCGGATGACGCGAATGCGAGTGCGGGAATAGGTTGGGCGAGAAGAAAGAACGCCAGTGCGCCGGCCAGGAAACGAAGCACGCGCGTAGGCATCAAGCCCAGTATACTGCGGGAATAGAATGTCGCTAAAGGAATACGGCCGCAAGCGGTCATTCAACAAAACCCCGGAGCCCGAGCCGCGCGTGCAATCGACGCTCGCCGGAAACTCCTTCTGCGTCCAGCGCCATGATGCCACGCGATTGCATTACGACTTTCGCCTGGAAGTAGACGGGACGCTGAAATCCTGGGCCGTTCCAAAAGGCCCCAGCCTGGAGCCGCTGGCCAAACATCTTGCCATGCACGTGGAGGATCATCCGCTCGACTACGGCGGTTTCGAAGGCAACATTCCGAAGGGCGAATACGGCGGCGGCAGCGTGATGCTGTGGGATCGCGGCAGCTACGAACTGCTGGGCGATGCGCCGGCGCTGGCGCAAATCGCACGAGGCGATTTCAAATTTCGATTGCATGGAGAAAAGCTGCGCGGCGAATTCGCTCTGGTGCTGATGAAAGGGCGCGGCAAAGGCAACGAATGGTTGCTCATCAAGAAGAAGGATGCTGAAGCGAAGCCGGGCTGGAACATTGAGGATCACGCACGCAGCGTGATCACCGGCCGAACGCAGCAAGAGATCGCTGAAAATCTCCCACCAGCAACCAACCACCAACAACCAACAACCAACACGGGCGTCATCGAAGGGGCCGTGCGATCGCCGATGCCCAAAGCAGTCTCCCCCATGCTCGCGACCATCGCCTCGCATCCGCCGTCCGGAGACGCCTGGCTGTACGAAGTGAAATGGGATGGGGTTCGCGCGCTGTGTTTCATTGAGGACAATGAACTGCGGATTTTCTCGCGGACGCAGAAACGCTGTGAACAGCAATATCCGGAGCTGAGCGTTCTGCCGCGCCAGGTGAAAGCGTCGCAGGCGATTCTCGATGGCGAAATCGCAGTTTTGGACGATCAAGGCCGTTCGAGTTTCAGCCTGATCCAACCGAGGATTTCGGTGTCCGACGCAAACACGATCGCGCATCTTGCGCGGTCCACTCCCGTCCATTTGTTCTTGTTCGACCTTCTCTATCTGGACGGCTACGACCTGCGCGGCGCAACGCTCGACGAACGCAAGCGACTGCTGGCCGAAATCGTGACGCCTTCGGATCGCATTCATGTTTCCGATTACTTTACGGTGGACGGCGCAGCGATGCTCGAAGCCGCCCGCGCCCACGGCCTGGAGGGAATTGTGGCGAAGGCGCGAGCAAGCAAGTACGAAGGCCGCCGCACCCGCGACTGGTTGAAGGTGAAGATCAACACCACGGATGACTTCGTCATCGGCGGATTCACGCACGGCGAGCGGGACTACTTCAGCTCGCTGGTACTCGGCCGTTACGACGGCGAAAAGCTGGTACATACCGGACAAGTGGGAACGGGGTTCAACGAGAAGTCGCTCAAAGAGATCTACTCGAAGCTCGAGCCGCTGATTACCAAGAAGAGTCCCTTTACCGGTACGGTGAAAGCGCTGCGCGATGTTACCTGGTTGAAGCCGGAATTGGTCGCTGAAATCAAGTACCTCGAAATCACTCCTGATGGATTGCTGCGCGCGCCGGTCTTCATTGCTCTCCGGCACGATAAAGATCCGAGGGATTCGCCGGAACCGCGCCGCGGACCCTTGATTCCCTCGAAGTCGCCAGCCGAAGTCACGCTCGACGTCGAAGGCCGGCGCCTGAAGCTGACCAATCTCAACAAGGTCTTCTATCCCGGCGAAGGAGTCACCAAACGCGACGTCATCAACTACTACGACGCGGTAGCGCCGCTGATTCTTCCGCATCTGCGCGACCGTCCGCTTTCGCTCAAGCGCTATCCGAACGGCATCAACGGAAAGTTCTTCTTCCAAAAAGAGGCGGAGGGCAAGGTGCCCGATTGGGTGCGACTGGAGGCAATCTTCTCCGAGCACAACCAATCGGAACACAAGCGGGACAAAATTCACTACATCATTTGCAACGACCGTGCGACGTTGGTCTACCTGGCGAACCTCGCATGCATCGACCAGAATCCGTGGATGAGCCGTATTGGATCGCTGGATCACCCGGATTTCGCTCTCATCGATCTGGATCCCACGGAAGGCTGCCCCTACAGCCAAATTGTAGAAGCCGCGCAGCTGGTAAAAAAGTCGCTCGACTCGCTGGGACTCGCCGGCTATCCCAAGACCACCGGCGGCGACGGAATGCACATTTACATTCCGCTCGAACCGATCTACACTTTCGAGCAAGTGCGATCCTTCGCGGAGCTGCTTTCCGTTCTGGTGATCAATCAGAAACCGGATCTGTTCACCACGCCGCGCACCGTTTCGAACCGCAAGAAGGCCAAGGTCTATTTCGATTACCTGCAAATTTCGAGCGCCAAGACAATTGCCGCTCCTTATGTTCTCAGGGCGCATCCTGGCGCGCCGGTTTCGACACCGCTGGACTGGTCCGAAGTGAAGGCCGGCCTGGAACCGGGTCAATTCAACATCCACAATGCCATGGATCGTTTTGAACGCACGGGCGATCTGTTCGAAGCCGTGCTCACGAAGCCACAGAGGCTCGAACCGGCTTTGGAGAAGGTGGGCGGGAATAGCGCTTTACCAACGCCACGCCGAAAAAGATGATCAGCATCGCGGTGACTTCCTGCATTCCGATGTGCTCACGGAAAAAGAACCAGCCCAGGAAAACGGCGATCACCGGGTTGACGTAGTTATAGATGCTGACCACCGAAACCGGCAGACGCTCCAGCGCGATGATGTACGCGCTGTAGCCGACGATGGAGCCAAACATGACCAGATAAGCGAGAGCTCCGATGCTGCGCCCGGTCCAGACCAACGGGTTTGGTTTTGAGAATGCGGCCGGAATAGCAAAGGCGATTCCGGTGGCCAATTGCTGGATCGCTCCGGTAACGACGGGATGGGCCGTGGTCTGATGACGGCGCTGCAGAATGGAGCCGAGGCACCAGCCGGCCGCGCCAACTTGCAGCAGCACAAACCCACGCAACAGCGGACCGCCGAAACCTTCGCGCATGATCTCGGGAGCGACCAGGAGCGTGGTTCCAGCGAGGCCCACCAGCATGGCGAAAATGGTGGGGCCATGCAGACGCTCGCCGCCCGGAATGAGCGCATCGATGCCGATCATCCAGAATGGCGACAGGGTAATGAACACCGCAGCCAGGCCGCTGGGCACCCACTCCTCGGCAAAGACCAAGCACCCGGTGCCGCCTCCGATGATGATGACGCCGTACAGCGCGGTGTACCAGAACTCGCGGCCGGACGGCAAGTGAGCTTTGGAAAAATACGCGACGGTCAACAGAATGATTCCCGAGACACTGTAGCGCACGGCCATGAGCACGGCCGGTTCCATGGACTCGATCGCGATGCGAATTCCGAGATACGTGGTGCCCCAGAAAAAGCAAACCGCGGCCAGCGCCAGGTAGGCTTGAAAGTGAGGATGGCGCTGCAAAATTCAGGGTAACATTGAGGGTTGATACTCACCGTAACGATCAACCCCTCCGTTGATCGCAACATCCAAGTCGATCGTCTGGTTTTCGAGGATCGGGCGTATATTCTCGCGCGCAATGACTCGGCCGGCGGGCGCGGGATGAATGCGTCGCGCGTGCTGCATTCGTTCGGAGCAAAGACGCTCGCCATTGTGACTTCGGGCGGCGCGATCGGGCAGCGTCTGGAAAAACTGGCGGCGAAGTCTGGGTTTCCGGTGAAGGTGGTTCCGATTCACAACGAGACCCGCGTAAACCTGACCATCACGGACAAGCAAGGACTGGCGCTGCGACTGAACGAGCAAGGCCCGAAGATCAAGCCGGAAGAGCTGACGCGCGTGGAGAAGTCGGTTGCGAACCGGCTGGAAACGACTTCGTGGCTGATGTTGTGCGGCAGTATTCCTCCGGGCGTGTCCACCGATTTCTACACCAAACTGATCGCGCTGGCGCGCAAACATAAAGTGAAGACCATGCTGGATACCGATGGCGATGCACTGCTGCATGGCATCGAAGCGGGACCGTCCATCGTGAGTCCGAATCAACCGGAGGCCGAGCGATTGTTGAACCGCGCGCTGATCACGCGTGTGCAATTCCTGGAAGCCGCTACGCGAATCAAAGCCATGGGCGCCGAAGCTGTGATGTTGTCGCTGGGAGGCCGAGGGGTGGTGGCGGTGAACGATAACCAGTTGCTGGAAGTGATCCCGCCGCGAACCGACGCGGTGTCGCCGCTGGGCTCCGGAGATGCGCTGGCAGCCGCGTATGTGTGGGCCGCGACCAAGAAAAAAGATTTCGCCGATTGCGTGCGTTGGGCGGTGGCGGCGGGAACAGCGTCGGCGAAACTGCCGGGGCTGGAATTCGCGAGCCTGGAGCAGACCAAGGAAGTTTATAAGTCGGTGGAAGTTAGAAAAGTGTAGACCGCTCGCTCAGGGTCGCGGCTCGGTAACGTCCGGCTTATTATCAGGGCGCTTGGGTGTGTTGAACAACACGACGAACAGCAGCAGCAGACAGAGCAGCGTAGCCACACAGCCTATGACCAAATAGTCAGTGGATTTGTGCGGCCCCGGCATCACGGTCAGGAGCACGGCCACAGTCACGCCGAAGATCATCACCATCCCGAGGATCAGCCCAATTGTGCGGTTCATTCGTTAGTCGTATTTTTCGAAAATGATCTGCTTGCGATCGAAGCCTGACTCTTTGAGGATAGCGCGGACGTCGTCGACCATCCCCTTGAGGCCGCAGATGTAGACGTCGAGATCGGTCCGTCCCGCGAGAGCTTCGGAAAGATGGCTCTGCACATGACCGGAGCGTCCGGCCCAGGAAGAGTCGGCGCGGCTGAGGGTAGGCCAGAAACGGAAGTTGGGATGGGTGCGAGCGAGCGCGTCGAAATCGTTGCGATAGTAGATGGTCTGTTCGTGCCGAACGCCGAACAGCAGCGTGAGTTGCTTAGCGTGCGGATGGGAAAGATAGCCGGGCGCCATGCACCGGAAGGGCGCAATGCCGGTGCCGGTGGCGATGAAGAGCGCATCTCTTGCCGGGTCGCGCACGACGAAAAAACCGAGGGGCGCAGAAATCTCGACGGAATCGCCCGGCTTCATCGCGAATAGATGGGGCGTGAACGCGCCTTCGTGCACCAGATTGAGACAGAGTTCGAAGCGATTGCCGTCGGGCTGCGAAACGATGGAGTAAGGGCGGGTAATCTTCTTGCCGGCCAGGGTTTCGTTCAGCGAAACGAATTGGCCGGGCTTGAAATGGAGCTGCTTGATTTCGGGGACTTCGAAGACGAAGTGGCGGACTTCGGGCGCGATGTCGTGGAAATCGAGAACCGTGGCCTTCATGCTGAATTCAATGCCTCACTGGCACGATCGAGCAGGGCTTGGACCAACGCGGGATGCCCGTCCAGCGGTGCGGTGATTCGCATTTCGATATCGCCGTGCGCGCGGGAAGCTTCCTGGGCGAGACGCGGGAGGTCGCGCTGCATGTGCGTGCCAAGCGTGAGGAAATAGGGAATCACGACGATGCGTTTTACGCCGCGAGCGATGAGGAGCGCGGTAGCGCCAGTAAGATCAGGTGCGCCGAGTTCCAAGAATGCGGCTTCGACAACGTGCCGGCCGGAGCCGGCCATCATCGCTGATACCTCGCGCACGGCCTGATTGGCGCTTTCGACGCGCGATCCGTGAGCGAAGACGATGAAGCCGGTCATACCTGGATTAGTGGGGATGCAGGCGCAACGTTCTCCTGCCTCTGCGGGAAATAGGCCCGGAGATAGTCGAGGAAAGCGCGGCTGCGAGGCCGTCCGTTATTCTGATGCAATTCCACGCGTTCCAGAAAAACGAACGTGCCAAGGACTTCGGCGTCGCGAACGGGCGTGGCGTTCTTCTCCGCGAGTTCCTTGCGCAGACTCTCGACGGCTTCCTGCATGCGTTGATGAATACCGGCGGCGACCATATTGGTGGGACGCGTTTCATAATACAGACCACTTTGGCGCGTGCGGTAGGTGCGGATGAGCGATTGCAGCGCTTCGCGGACATCGGAATCTACCGCGCCGGCGGAGGCGAGCGAGGCTTCAAGCAGCCGGGAGCTCAAGAACATCAGGAGCGGTTCATGTTCGCGCAGGAATTGCTCCGTGACGTGAATGTCCTGGTTGGGGACTTGGTCCGGGTTCAAGGTGGAAGGCTTCTCATGCAGGCGCGACTCGGCGAGGTAAAGGCAATCGAGCGGGCAGCTGATGGTCACTTCTCGTTCATTGCCGCAGCAGAGCGAGCAGATATCTCCGCTGACGCCGGGGCAATGGCGGCGCGGTTTGCGCGTGTCACAGATCTTGCATTTCATGGCGGGCGGGTGTCGGTAGTCTTATCGTAGCATCGGAATTTCGAGCGGAACGGATTGTGGCTGGTAACTAATTGACGAACAGCGGGTTAGCTGTGCAGGTGGCGCAAGTGGGGTAGTTTTGTGTTTACTGGTGATAAACTCCCGTTCATCTTTGCGGAGGATGTAAGGCGGGAGGGGATCGGGCGGCGGTTGGAGACGATGCTCATGCAAGTCCAGGGTAGAACGAGCGGAGCGGCCTGTATGTGCGTTGTTCGGTAAGTGGCTGCGGGGAAAGCGAAAACTGTTTTCGTGGATCCGTCAACACATGACACGCCTCTGTTGTTACAGTTATGACGAGGCTCGGATCAGGATGCTGTATGGCTAAAGTAAAGTCCAACATCGACTGGGTGGCGGAAGACGATCGAGAGTCTCGCCTCCGATTGTTCGATCAAGCGACGGAACGGCATCGAAGGCGTCCATCGGCTCGAAAGTCACGCCGCCCCGGAGACAAAGGTTGGACAAGAGTGGACCTATACGGGCGCGGCGCTCTCGTTGATGCGCCCGAACGTGCGCAGTAGTTACTTATCCGCATCCGGATTGGAGCCCAGGAACAGCTTGCGCCCGTCGGCGAGCGTGACGTCCCGGCCGTTGGCTTTGTTCTCGCCATCCTTGGCCAAGTAACCGTCGACGTTGATCTCCGTCCCCACCGGCAGCGAATCCTTGGTTAGGCCGCGCCGGAACAGCGTGTTCGGGCTTCCGCACTCGATCGACCAGTTGACCACCTTGCCGTCGTCGCCCTTCACGTCGATGTGGATCCACGAGTGCGGGTTGATCCATTCCATCTTGGTGACCACTCCGTGTAATTTGACGGGCTTGTTCTCGTCGAATTCGGCGGCGAAAGAATGGTGCGCCCAAGCCGGGACGGCGACCATCGCCAGACCGAGGCAAGCTATCGCAAAAGCTATTTTGTTTCTCATGTCGATCATTTCTTTCCCGCTGCCTGCGCGGCGGCTTTCTTCTCGTCGGCCTTAGCGGCGGCGATAATGTCCTTCATGCCGATGTTGCCTTCGTGGCACGCGTATTCGTACAGCAGTCCATCTGTCTTCGCCATGGGAATCTCGCCGCTCCAGGGCTTGGTGAAAGCCGTGGGATCGTCCACGGTGAACTGATACAAGAGCGTGTCTGGGCCCACTCGTGTGAACCGCTCGATCAGGTGCAGGTTCTCATCGGCCCCGCGAACTCTGGTTTCGCCGGTGAAGTTGGTGCTGTCCACCACCAGCGTGTCGCCGTCCCAATGACCCCGCGGATCGCCGATCCATTCGCGGACGCTCGGGGGCAAATGCGCGCTCCCATCGGTGGGGATGCGGCGGACCTCGTGGACCATCTCGGTGTCAATCGCCACCACGCCGGGGCCTTGAACGATCTGATAGTCGTTGTTGTAGGCACTCGGAAGCATCGGGACAACCGTGCCAAAGGATATGCAACGCGTCATCAAATCCAAGTCTTCCGGCTTGTCAGCGGGACCGGACTGACCGCCGTTGGTGATCGCGCAACCAGGACGCTCGCAGCGAACCTTGACCGCCAGGGCCCGCTCCTGCAACTCGGCCTGCCGTTGCGGCGTGAGCGGAGGAATTCTGCCATCGGGCGGATCGGTGATAATCGACGTCCGCATGTTTCTGAGGACTTTGGTTCCCGAGTCCCACCAGAAAGCGTTATAGGCGTTCAGCACATCGCGGACGCCGCCTCCGCGACGATCCTTGTTGGTTCGATCGAGAGTGGACTGGGTAAACTCTTTGGCTTCCTCCGGGGTGAAGAACGCCTTATTTCCGAGAGCCACGGGGCGTTCCAGCGGCGTGACGGTCTTGTTAGTCCAGATCCCTTGCAAATCGGGATGGCCGTCCGGCGTGCGCGGCAGAGTCCAGGAGGTCTCGCTCTGGCCGAAGGCCGGGGTCATCGCCGTTAGAAGGAGCGTGAAAGAAAACCATCGATGAGTCATTTAGAAACCTCCTGCTTGCCAAGATCACCATAAAGCACATCCTCCGAGAAGGAGATGCACTTGAATTCCATTAACTGCGCGTTCTTTTCGATATGCCGGTAGAGAGGCATGCTGATTTTCCAGGGCCTCGAAAACACTTTGGGGTCCTCGATGGCGGCTTCGTACATCAGGATGTTGGCGTCGAGCGGCGTGTAGCGCTCCACCACGTGCAGCGCGTCGCTGTGGAAGTCTCCTGCTCTATCGAACCAGGTCTGATCGTTTTGGCTGGTTACATCCACCACCAGCGTGTCTCCGTCCCAGTGGCCGATGGACCATCCCATCCAACTATCGGCGGGCGCCGGTCCCGGGTTACCCATGGAGACCAGCCGAACCGCATCGGCGAACTCATAGGAGATCATGACGGTGTCCGACCCTTGGATGATTTGAAACGGATACGGCATGTAGGTGGCGCGCGGCACGCCCGGCATGTAGCATCTGATCTCGGGGTCGGCGGTCCAGCGATTTTTGTAATTCTGTTTTCG
>Ga0209517_10005078_pt1 | contig 16914 bp, 14 predicted proteins | sample PeaSoiMetSII2010_FD_187695 | JGI IMG/M metagenome (GOLD analysis project Ga0209517, IMG submission 187695) | Peat soil microbial communities from Weissenstadt, Germany - SII-2010 (SPAdes) (version 2) | ecosystem: Environmental > Terrestrial > Soil > Wetlands > Peat | place: Germany...
AGGCGCAACCTACACTGCCCGGTAAAATGAACTGAAAATTCTTAAAGCGCTTCCGCCAAGGTCCGTTGAATTCCTTCGGAAAACCGGAGGCATACGCCGCGATTTTGCCTCCTGTGGGACGTCAGTGGAATGAGGTAGGTCCCGCTGCTGGGCAGCGTCAGCGCAATCGTGTTCCCGCCGCATTGCGTTGTCACGTTCGTCACCAATTGGCCGCCTGGATTGTATATATCCGCCTCGCATGTGGCACCGCAGTTGCACCAAAGAGCGAAGAACAACGACTGACCCGCCGCGCCGTTGTAGCTCCAAGTATCCACGTCAACGCCGTTGGTTATTGCGCCGTTCACAGTTTGACCGCAGGCAATTGGGGTTTGCCCAAAGGCCGCCGTCGGCAAGCACACTAAGCCGATGAGAAGCGATAAGTTCAGGAGGGACGCAGACGTTACATTGCATTGTTTTGCTTTCATATCGAGTTGCCTTATTTTCACTGATTTGTGGTTCGAAGTGTCGATTTTTTCACCTGGTTATTACGCAATTCCCCCGTAAGCGCGTTGCTTGAGCCTGAAAACCGAGCGGAGCTGGCTCAACGCGCAGGTCTGACGGTGACCAAACCCTGCTTCCCCGCCGTTGATTAAATGCCACTAGTGCCTGAAAGTCAACGATATTCGCATTGATGACAAAAGACGCAACGAAAAAGCCAAAAAGCGGTTGGTCTAAGGCAGCGGGCGCAAAAGCTCTGATGCGACTCAGATCAGGCCCATGCTTCCCGGGCGTCCACTGCGCCCACGCTCTCCTCGCGGGACCGGAACTCGGGGAACCCAAAACGCCCAGCCTCGCCGCGTTTAAGTCCGACGGTTCGCTCTGGCGGGGGAGTTTCGGAGATGCGCGCTTTTGGTTCACGAGCCCGTGGCCCGTCCTCAAAGGGCCCCCAGCCCGATGGGCTCGCACCGCGACTGGGTCGCCGTGGGCAGCGCTCTGGGCGGCATCGTCTCTCTGTCCGCCGACGGCGGCCTTTGGTACTGGTGGGACCGCAGCAATAACTTCGACCCGCACGATTCCGCCCAGCCAATGCTGGCGACCCCCCGCCGGCCAGTGAAGATCGAGAATATCTTCGACGCAAGCGGAGGCTAATTAGCCTCGAGCCTCGTACCTTTGAGCTTGTTCGCATCGCCCAGCGAGGAAGCGAATGGGTCAGCACCTGTTTGCTATCCGTTCGAGTCCCTAGCGACCACTGCGTATCTCCCTCTCCTGGGGGAGAGGGCCGGGGTGAGGGCTTCCTATCCGTTCAAGTCCTTAGCGACCACTGGGCGAGCCCTTACTTTCCCGCCCTTCTACCCTAATTGAGGTATATCAGCACCTTCTTCACCCTCTTTTTCGTTCTCAAAATACCCCATAAGGTCGATGCGCGATTCTCGTCAACTCGCCAAAATGGCTCTCGCATTTTCGGATAGCTCAGGGGCCTTAAGCTCCTCTGCGTGATCCCGAGAACAGATTTGAGCGTGCGCCGCCCTTTGCAGTCGCCGCTGGATTCGCCATACGCCTGGAAGCTGCGAATTCACGGGCACGAAGTGTGCGCGACCTTTACCGCCTCAGTCCCGCACCTGGCGCAACACCAGGCCAAAGTTGCCTTTCTCCTTGAATACCCTCACCCGGAAGCGCGCCATCTCCCCGAACGCGAACCCGAAATCCGAGCCGCCCCGTTCCCGCACGTGCTGGATGTGTTCTTCGGAAGTGATGCTGCGCATCAGTTCCTCGGCATCCTCCGGCCCCAACGTGGGCCCTTCGACCCGGTGCTGAATTCCGTGCAGCCGAATCACCGGCGGCGTCCCTACGCGTATGTGCAGGCCAGAGGCCCCTTCAGAGACCACCAACTGCAACAAATCGGACATCGAGTACGACATGCTTAAATCCTATGCCCTACAAGCGCGCATTCTACTACCAAAACTAGACAGGCGCGAAGTGCTTTTGTCACGAGACTTGGCCAAGTACCTTCCAGATCTGCGCATCCGCGTCGCCATCATCGAGCAAAATCCGGTCGAGCGCGAATATCTGCTCGCCTTGGTCGGCGGTGCCCCTGGCATGGCTCTCTCCGGCGCCTTCAGCACCCTGGCCGATGCCTTGCCAGACTTGAAAAAGGAACCCCCGGACCTGATCCTCGTCGATCTCGAAGGTCCCGAAGATCCTGCCCCCAACTGGCTCCGTCAGTTCCACAGCGCGCTGCCGCACACCGCGGTCCTCATCCTGGCCGCCGAGAAGGCCCGCGCCCTCCTCTTCCAGACCCTCGAAGCCGGGGTGTCCGGCTGGTTGCAAAAACCATGCTCCGCCGACCAGATCCTCCGCGCCATTATCATCCTCCACGAAGGCGGCGCCGTTTTGTCAAGTCAGGTCGCCGGCAAAATCCTCGAGTACTTCCACGCCCGCGGCACTTCCATCGACTGTCTCAGCCAGCGTGAACGCGAGGTCCTCATCCTGCTGGGCCAGGGGCTCCAACTCGACGAAATTGCCGCAAAGCTCGACGTCGCCATGGCCACCATCCGAACCCACATCCGCAATCTCCTCCAAAAACTGAAAGCCACTTCCCGCATCGAAGCCGTCGCCAAATACCTCAACCCAGCACTGTGAGGATACCCACTACCGACCACCTTAGGCAGCTCCTCCAACCAGCCCCCTGCTTCCTCGCGACCTTCTGCCTTACCTGTAGGGGGGCGTTTAGCCAGTCGTTCATGCCCTCTTCCCCCACCGATACCAACGCCCTGGCGGAAGCGACCGACATCGAAGCTCAGCCCCGCTACAACATCCCTTGGGGCAGGGGCGGCTTCGACATTAGCACCGGCCTCCAGGGGGTTTATGTGGACAATGTGTTCTTGACTCACACCGCCCAAAGTGATGACTACCTCATCGTCCCCGAGGCCAACGTCACAGCGTTCTTTCCCCTCGGCCTCTCCAACAGTGCGGTTTTAGATCTCGGCGTTGCCTATTACCAGTACACGAGGAACACCTCGTTAAACACCGGCGCGCCTCTGATTAATCCCAACTCCGAGCTCGGATTCAACCTGCAGACCGGCGATTTCACTTTCGGCTTTACCGAACGGTTCTCCTATCAGGAGAGTCCCGTGTACGAGACCGGTGCGGAGTTCTTCAATATCTACAACTCCGGCCGCTTTGACCGCTATGACAACCGGGCCGGAGTCTCGGGAACCTGGGACCTGCACGACCTGGCGCTGAGCGCCGGTTACTCCCACGAAAACCTCTTCGCTGAAACCGCCTTCTACGATTATGTCAATCACTCCTCCGAACTCGCTCATGCCGACGCTATTTGTACCCTCTTGCCCACACTCAAGGCCGGCCTGGAAACGGCCGGCAGCCTCAATCACTTCGAAGACGTGTCCACGAACGATTCCTGGCGGGCGAGGTTGGGGCCCCTCCTTCGGTGGGACATAAGCCAATTCATCAAGGCACGGATGGGTGCCGGTTACGAACGAATTCAATACGATTCCACCGTAGCCTCCGCTCTGGGAATCAGCCCCGAGAACACCTATTACGCTTATGCAGGAGTGGACCACGAGATCAATCCCTTTTTCAGCCATTCGCTTTATCTCTCGCGCGACAATCAACTCGGGTACCAGGCCGGCAATTTGGAGGGCACACACGTTTCATATTCGCTCACGTGGCGGCTAAGGGAGCCGCTCACCCTGACACCGCATGCCACCGTGATCTTCTTCAACGAATCATTCGGCTCCGGTCCGCCCAGTCTCTACCACGAAAAATTCACTTACGTTCTGGCTGGCCTCACGGCGCTCTACCGACTAGGCCAACACTGGCAGGCGGGCCTCAAATGGGATTACCGCCTCAAACACTCGGAAATCGAACTCGCTGGCTACGCCCAAAATCAAGCCGGCCTCGAACTCACCTACCAATTTTAACTTACGAAGTGCCTTGGCAGACCAATCTGCGGCTCCGACACCGCTGGATCGGTCTGATCGGTCCGATCAGTCCGATCGGTCCTATTCTTATGCTAAACACCCATCCCCTTCCCGTTCGCACGCCTCCCACTCGGCTGAGGCGCCCGGTCCTCTGCGCGCCTCGCACTGCCACCCTCCTCGTCCTCCTTTCCCTCACCTCCGTCGTCACTGTAACCGCCGACGACCCGGTCTCCAGTCCCAGCGCATCCTCCAACCGAGCCCCTCTTTTCTCCACTCTGGTCCCCCTGGCTACGAATCTCCCGCCCGCTGCCGGATCTGCCCGTACGGTAGCCGCGGCCTCTGGCTCACCTGCCTCTTCCACCGCTCCCGGCACGAGGAACGCTGACGTGACCACGCTCGACGATAAGCGCAAGCTGGGAGTCGGAGATCGCGTCATTTTCCGGGTCCTCGAAGATCAGGAAACTCCCAAAGCGCTGGTTATCACTGACGCTGGCGAGCTGGATGTGCCGGAGTTGGGGCTGGTCACTGCCGCAGGCAAGACCTGCCAGGAGCTGGCGTTTGAAATCAAGTCAAAGCTCGAAAAGGTCACGTACTATCACGCCACGGTAATCCTCGGCATCGACCTGCTGAACCAAACCCTAAGCGGGAGACGAGTCTATGTGGCGGGCCAAGTCCAGCATCCAGGCCCCCAGGAAATTCCCGCCGGCGAGACTTGGACGGTGACCAAGGCCATCATGAGAGCCGGCGGACTTACCCAATATGCGGACAAGAAGCGTGTGAGAGTGGTGCGAACAGGCCCCAAAGGCGCGCCTGGGAGAACACTCATCCTGAATGTCGCCCGAGTCCTGGAGCAGGGGAATACCGAGCTCGATCTTGCGGCCGAACCCGAAGACCTGATTTATGTGCCCACCCGGGCGGTGAACTTTTAACCAGGATGAACCTTGAATCAGAGCCGCGGCGCAGCTTAGAGCCCGCCCAGTGGGCTTCCCCTGGGGCACCTTGGGGACAGGACCATTTCTCGCGGGCCAACCTGTGGCGTGCCCAAGTCCACCGTTATGCGACTGCCTTCCGGAAGCGCTGGAGGGCGCTGCTGTTAACTTTCCTGCTAATCAGCGGCTCTGCCGTGTATTACGCCGCCGCGAAGCGGCCCGCCTTCCGCTCGGAAGCAATTTTGTGGATGGGCGCCAAGCTCAGCCTGCCGAATGCGGGATTTCACGACGAGGATTTGGCAAGGTACATTGCCACCCAGTCCCAACTCATCAAAACCGTCACTATTCAATCTCGTGCCTTTGAGAAGGTGCGCGCTCGATTCCCCGCGCTGCCCGAGACACCACAAAATACCCCTTCCGTCCACTTGCCTTTCGATCTGACTGCTCGCATCTTGCCAAGAGGCCTAGTGGTTCAACTTCAGGCTGTGGGTCCCACACCCGAGGCGACTCAGGCGTTTCTCGATGCCATTATAGACGAATACCTGGCTTTCAAAAACGATTCGCGCAAACGGTCTTCGTCTGGCGCTCTCTCCGGCATAACAGCTCAGCTTAACGAAGTGCAAACGCAGATCCAGCAGCAAGAGAGCCAATTGACTTTATTTCAGATGTCTAACAACCTCTCCTACCTTACCGAGCATGGCCTTAGCGCTGGCAGCCATCTGTCAAAGTTGGATGAAACTTTGTCTGATTTGCGCACCGAGGACCGGCTCCTGGACATGCTGAATCCGGCACAGTTCAAGAGCCTGGCGGAGGGGCCCCAGTTCACGCTGCTCGACGCTGTCGTCCCGGGCGAGAGGGCGGCACGCCCATGGGCGATCGAGACGACCTCGCCCCAATCAGCTTACTACCAGGCACTTCAGCAAGCTGAGATCCTGAAAGCCAAGCGCGACGAGTTCGCCAGGGTTCTCCGGCCGACCCACTCGACGATGGTGAAGCTCAATCAGGAGATCGCTGGCCTGGAACAACTGCTGAAGACCCTGCAAGCGGATGGCGAGCAACGCGCCTTAACTCAAATGGTGAACCGCAAGAAAGCACTCGAACTCCAGATCCAGAACCTGAACACCCAGTATCACGATTGGGAAATCAACGCCAGCGAGGCCAGTCAAAAACTCGCTGAATACGACCGCCTGAAGGAGGACTTGCAGCGGTCGCAAGGCCTGTACGACCGCTTATTGGGTTTGCTGCAGACAGTGGACCTCAACAACGGCCTAGAGCAAGAGCTTCTCCTCCCCATGGCCCCAGCCTCGCACGCTCGACCCACCGTCGCGAGGGCTGGCATCATGGCCGCCGGCCTCATTCTGGCGCTCATGGGAGCCGTCATCGTTCTCCTTGCTTTGGAATTCTTTGATGACCGGTTCAATTCCGTGCAAGAACTCAGCCTTCAGATTCGTGCGGAAGTTGTTGGGCAAGTTCCCAAGATCGGACTGGTGCCGCCAAACGGCGATGCAGGCCTGATCCCAGGCGCCCTACAATCCGCCTTCGCGGAATCCTTCCGCAACCTCCGCTCGTTTCTGCTGTTCCTGTCCAACGGCTGCAGCTCTCAGTGTAAAGTCATCCTCATTACTAGTGCCGTTCTCCAGGAAGGCAAAACCACGGTGGCATCCAACCTGGCATGCGCGCTCGCAAAGTCAGGTTCCCGTGTTTTGCTGGTCGATGCGGACACGCGCAGTGGGTCTCTCCATCACATCTTTCGCGTAGGGCCCAAACCAGGGCTGTTGGATGTCTTGAGCCAACGAGTGTTACCCGCGCAAGCGATCGTCCCGACCACGCACCCCGACCTATTCCTCTTGCCCGCAGGGGAGTCTAACGACAAAAATTCTGACGTCTTCCTGCAGGGCCAGATGGATCAACTGCTGCATGCCCTTGCGGCTCAGTACAGCTATATCATTATCGACAGCGCTCCGGTTCTTGCCACCGACGACACCACGTGCCTCGCGCCCGAAACGAATGGCGTGTTCATGGTGGTACGAGCATCCTACACGCCGGCCCGTGCCACACGGGAGGCCTTGGACCGCCTGCACAAGCGTAAGGTGAACGTGTTGGGCATCGTTTACAACTGCGCACCACCGGCTTCGGACTATTACTGCCGTTATAGCCGCGATTATCACACCCTGAAGAAAGGGGTCGTCACTTCCGTTTCCCGGACCTCATAGCCTTTGCACAAACAAATGGTGCCCAAAACGACCCCTGTCCCTCAGCCAGCGTGCTTGCGGAAAGCCGGACTTAAATCCAGGGTCGAACCCATGTCCCACCTCTCGGCGACTGCAACGGATCTCCGCCATGAGCGCGTGCATGCTCTTGACAGCCTCAGGTTCGTTGCGGCCTTCAGCGTGCTTTTATTCCACTATACTTTTCGTGGCGCCGCGGGGCACGCCGGCAATGCCTTTACAAGCTTCAACTACCCACCCCTCTGGGCGCTCTCACGATATGGCTACCTCGGGGTTAATTTATTTTTTCTGATCAGCGGCTTTGTGATCTTAATGACAGCCAATGGGAGCACCCCGAAACGGTTTTTTATTTCCCGCTTCGTCAGACTCTATCCGGCATATTGGGTTTGCTGTTCCCTCACGTTCATAGCGGCAGCGCTGGCCGCAGATTCCCGGTTTACGACCTCCATTCCTGCCTATTTGGAGAATATGACGATGCTGAACGGGCTCACCGGCAAGGCGAACTTTGTCGATAGCGCATACTGGTCTTTGGCGGTCGAACTAAAGTTCTATTTCCTTGTGTTCTGCCTATTGGCGCTCCGCCAATTCGGGCGCCTGAAGCCGTTGCTGGGTATATGGTTCGCCGGAGCGGTCATCTTCCATTTTCACAGCGTAAAGTGTTTGCACTTTTTGCTCATGCCGGATTTTGCAGCTTATTTTATCGCGGGTGCGGCATTTTATCTGGCTTATCGGGAGGGGTGGAGCCCTTATAAGGTTTTCTTGGTTTTAGGCGCTTTCTTCATGGTGCTGCTTTGCGGACTCGAAGAAGCGAAGCGGCACGTAGTCGATTACGGCCCACCTTGCAGTGACTGGGTGGTGGCAGGGTGCCTAACGGCGTTTTTTGCTGTTTTCTTTTTGATTACCTCCAGGAGACTCCAGGCGTTGTGCTCGCCCAAATGGCTGTTCCTGGGAACGTTAACTTACCCCCTCTACCTGCTTCATCAAAACATTGGATACATAATCTTCAACCAATTCCACAACCGCATTAACAAGCATCTCTTGTTCTTCGGCGTCACCGGCCTAATGATCATCGCCGCCGGATGCGTGCATACTTTCGTAGAACGGCGTTATTCCAGCCGACTGAGAAACCTCCTGGAGCGCTTCCTGCAGGTAACGTTGATCCATTCCTCGAAATCCGCTCCCTCTACGAATTCGCTACTGCGTGAACCCAAATAGCAGTTCTTATCGCACGATCTTGAAATCGTCCTCCCTCATTGGTGGAGCGTCCGCGATCAACATGCTCCTCGGGGCCGTACGGAACAAGTTCATGGCAGCTTGCCTTGGCCCTGCAGGTATCGGCCTCATGGGAACTTATGTTACCATTACTACCATGGCCACCGCGCTTGCGGGCCTTGGCATTGGCCGCAGTGGCGTTCGACAAATTGCCGAAGCGGCTGGAACTGGCGATTCGACGAAGGTTGCGCGGAGCATTGTCGCCCTGCGCCGAACCGCGATTATACTTGGAGCCATCGGCGCCGTTTTCCTCCTGCTCTTAAGCCGCTCAATCTCGAACGTCACCTTCAAAAGCCCACATTACGCATTGCCGATTGCCGTCCTGGCTGCCACCGTATTCATTGGCACCGTCTCGGCCGGACAAACTGCCGTGGTTCTTGGAATGCGCCGGATCGCGGATTTATCACGCTTAAACGTGCTGACGGGTCTCCTCAGCACGTTAGTTGCCATCCCCTTGGTGTTTTGGCTCGGGCAACGGGCCATTGTGCCTTTCCTAGTAGGTCTCTCTCTGGTGACGATTCTCTGTTCTTGGTGGTATGCCCGGAAAGTTCGGGTGCAGAGCCCGAAAATGAGTTGGCGCGGAACCTGGACGGAATGCCACGGGATGCTGAAGATCGGGATGGCGTTCCTGGTCAATGGTGTCCTCCTCGCGCTGGTTGCCTACATTATCCGAGTGCTGATTATTCGCGGACTTGGGGTGGAAGCTGCCGGTCAATATCAGGCTGCGTTCACCATGGCCGGGCTTTACGTTGGCTTTGTGCAGCAGGCTGCTGGGGCGGATTTTTTTCCGCGCCTCACCGCAGTCGCCGGCAACCACGTGAGCTTCAACCGCTTGGTTAATGAGCAATCGGAGGTCGCGCTCCTGCTGGTCGGCCCCGGAATCCTCCTTACTTTGGCATTTGCGCCGCTTTTGATTTATGTCTTTTACGGCACAAGTTTCAAACCTGCGATTGCGTTGCTGCGCTGCTTCGCGCTTGGTTCTTTGCTGGGGGTGATGTATAGCCCGATCGGTTACGTTTTACTCGCCAAGGGCCTGTCCTCCCTATTCATCTGCTCGGAGATCCTTTCGAACGCGGTTTATGTTGGATTGGTTGTCGTGGGACTCCGTTGCTTTGGCTTAATGGGCACCGCGTTTGCCTTTGTGGGCTCTTATGTCTTTTCCTTGGCTTTGATTGCTTTCGTGTCTCGAAAACTTACCGGCTTTCGCTGGTCCAAGCGTAATCTCTGTTATGGGTCCTTTATTTCAGCCGGGGCGCTGACAGTTTTAAGCCTTTCATATTTCGTCAGCCAAGGTCTGCTCGCGATCATTGGAGCCAGCGGAGCCGCGGTCTTAGGACTTTTTTCCATAAAACGGCTGTTGGTGGCAATGCGCGGCACCAGACTTGAGGCCTACATCATTCGTTTCTCGCCGCCGTGGCTGTATTCCTCAGTGTCTAAGTCCTCGCACAAGCTGCTCCAGGAAGCAGATAGCCAACTAATGAAGGCCGCGAACGTATCGATAGAAAAGCCACTCTGACACTTGCCGCATCTACCCATCATCAGAATAACCTTTGTTATCTCCACGCTGCAGGCGGGAGGAGCCGAGCGTGCCCTGGCCAACATGGTCAATTTTTGGTCCAGAAGAGGGCACTGCATCGAGATTCTCACCCTTTGGCCAAAGGGTAGCCAGCCGTTTTATGAATTGGATGCCCCAATCGTCCACCGCCCGCTTTCGCTTGCTCGGGATTCAGACAATCTGTTGCAATTCATTGCCTATAATTTAAAGAGAATAAGTGTGATTCGCCGCGCTATTATCAGATCACGACCCGATATCATAATCTCCTCCTTGGATAAAACTAATATACTGGTGTCCCTCGCATCCATCGGCTGCGGGATCCCCCTCATTGTTTGTGAACACAACGATCCTGCGGAATCCAAGATTGGCGGACGGGGGTGGGAGCTATTACGAAAACTCACCTACTCTCGGGCCGACGCTCTCGTTGTGGAGACCAATGTGGAGCGCTCCTTTTTTGGCCCAGGAATCCGGCGGCGAACGTCCGTTATTCCAAACGGAGTTACCTTGCCCGCGGGATCAAATGCGCCTCCCTCTCGCCGGAAATGCAACCACAAGATAATCGCCGTCGGCAGGCTGGCAAACCAAAAAGGCTTCGATTTGCTCTTGCAGGCCTTCTCAAAAGTCCATCCGAGGTTTCCGCAATGGTCCCTGACGGTTTGGGGGGATGGACCGGAACGTGGGACGCTTGAGGAGCTCCGGGACAGGCTGGGGCTGACGGCCAGCGTCCAGTTCCCGGGTAGAACGCAAAACCCCTTTAAGGAGATGGCAGAATCTGATCTGTTTGTGTTATCCTCCCGTTACGAAGGTTTTCCAAATGTCCTTTTAGAGGCCATGACCTGTAGTCTCCCCGTAATAAGCTTTGAGTGCTCCAGCGGCCCCGGAGAGATTATTCGCGACCAACTGGACGGGATTTTGGTGCCGCCCAGGAATGTGAATGCGTTGGCGGACGCCATGGCTTATCTCATCGACAACCCAGAACTCAGGACGCAATTGGGGGAAAGAGCAAAGGAAGTCGTCCAGCGGTTCGGCCTGGAGAAAGTGATGGGACAATGGGAAGAATTGCTTGTGGACATCCTTCCTAATTCGGCCGTACTCCCTTCGCCTTCGACCGCGTCAAACAACTGCTAAAGCCGTGTTAAATAACCAGATCCGGATCGGTCAAGTCGCAGCGGTGATTCTGGCTGTGCTGTTGGTTGTTCCCTATGCGACTGGCGCCCTTGATCACTTGTTCTTTGTGGAAGGACTTTTCCCAATCCGGCCTCGAAACTACCTGCTCGGGATTGTGGCGCTCCTGGCCCTTTACGCGCTGGCCAATCGGCCCCGCATCAATCTCTGCATTCTGGCGCTGCTTTCCCTTTTCGTACTGCGTATCGCGGATACGTTGTTGTTGCATAGGGTGGCCAACTTAGACGAATCGAATATGCTATCCTCAGAGGAGGCAGCCCTGGTCTATTCAGTGGGAATCGTCTTTCTCTGCGGAAACGGCGCCACCTTGCGATATTCCGCTCTGCTGTGCGGGATCTTCACCATTCTTGTGTGTTGCGTCATAAATGGGTGGGAGTGGCACAACCCGGGTTTTTTCAGCACCGTGGAAGGCCGGTCGGCAGGAATGCTGGAGAATCCAACCACCTCCTCACTTGTCATTGTGGCCTTGTTAGGCGTTGTTTTGGCGTTGGCCCCGCCGCTCTGGCTCGCAGCCGGACTGATTTGCGCATCGGGCCTCGGCGTTTATTTCACGCTTAGCCGCGGCGGCGCAATTACTTGGCTCCTGGTTGTTGCTGCGTATCTGGCGTTCATCGCGAAGAGCAACTTGCGCCGCCTCGTAGGTTTTGCGTTCTGGCTGGCGCTAATCGTTGTCCTTGTTCTGAAAGTCGTTGATGTTGGGAATGCCCTGGGTGGTTCGGGGTCAAGCGGCTCGATGGAGGATGTTTCAACCAGGGAAAAAGTTTTGTTCGGCCAAGAGGAAATGGACGCCAATGACAACGGCCGAGTCGATTTGCTAATGGAGGGACTGAAGGCAATCCAGCAGGAACCCATCTTGGGTTACGGCACCGGAGCTTCCTTCCATCACATTTACAATCCACATAACGAATTCATCGGCGTTTGGCTCGATAACGGCATCCTCGGCGCGGCCCTATATGCCTTTGGCCTTTGTCTGCTGGTTGGAAATTGCCTCGTAAGGAACAAGGCGCTACTCATTGGCTGTATCCCCATAATCGTCGAAATAACGGCCAGCCAAACCTTGCTGGAGGATAAAGGCTATCTTTTTGCCTGGGTTGTTCTTGCCGGAATGGCTCAGCTTCGCACAGAGGCTGACTTGCCGGCTGTTTGTGGCGCGGGTCGCCTCGAGCCTTCTGGCGATGATGCTCGCCGTGGCACTCCGACAGCGCCGGCACCGATCTATCGGTCTTGCTAGCTTTATTGGTCGGATCGGTCCGATCGGACTGATCGGTCGGATCAGTCCGATTGCCTCCGCCGGGATATTATGTGCGGCATAGCTGGCTTTTTCACAGCCTCACGCCAGGCCAATAGGGAATTCCTTGACGAGACACTTACTCGCATGTGCGAGCAGATTAAACATCGCGGCCCAGACGACGCCGGGACCTGGGTGGGCGCCTCCGAAGGCATCGCGCTCGGACACCGCCGGCTATCCATCTTGGACTTATCTTCCGCTGGACATCAGCCGATGGAGTCGAACTGCGGACGCTATGTCGTGGTTTTCAATGGCGAGATTTATAACTTTAGGCAACTGCGAACGGAGTTGGAGGGCCTCAATCACGCTTTCGTGGGACGTTCGGATACCGAGGTGCTCTTGGCTGCCGTCGCGCAATGGGGGGTTGACGCATCCTTGAAGCGCTTCGTAGGAATGTTTGCCTTCGCATTATGGGACCGAAAGGAGCGCGCTTTGGTGCTGGCCCGAGACCGCATGGGAGAAAAGCCCCTTTACTACGGATGGTGCAAAGATACCTTTCTGTTCGGCTCAGAGTTAAAGGCCTTGCGGGTGCATCCTAGCTGGGCTGACCAGGTCGATCGCGACGTCCTCGCTCTCTACCTTAGACGGGGCTATGTCCCCGCGCCATTTTCTATCCATCGGCACATTTTCAAGTTGATTCCAGGAACTCTCCTGGCCTTGAACACCTCTAAGGCCCGACCGGGGCAACTGCCCAAGCCGAAAACCTATTGGTCTTTCCATGAAGTTGCCAAGGCCGGTTTGCGGAGTCCGTTCTCCGGCTCGGAAGCCGACGCGCGCGCCGAACTTGACGGGTTGTTGCGTTCCACGATTGGTCAGCAAATGGTGGCCGACGTCCCCTTGGGAGCGTTCCTCTCCGGCGGAGTAGATTCTTCAACCGTGGTGGCCCTCATGCAGGCACAGAGTCCACGGCCTGTAAAAACATTCGCGATTGGCTTCCTGGAAGCGGGTTACAACGAAGCCGAATTCGCCAAGGCGGTCGCGAACCACCTTGGGACTGACCACACCGAATTGTACGTTACTGCGGAGGACGCCCTGGCCGTTCTCCCGAAGTTGCCTATGGTGTACGACGAACCCTTTTCCGACCAATCCCAAATTCCGACGCTCCTGGTTTCAGAATTGGCCCGCCAACAGGTCACCGTCAGCCTCTCGGGTGATGCTGGCGACGAATTGTTCTATGGCTACTCCCGCTACTTCGATGCCGTTAAGATATGGAACACCCTCAAGCCTCTTCCGTTTGCCGCACGATCGCTCTTGAGCAGAATGCTGACATTGATTCCCAGCCGGGGGTGGGACGCAGTCCTGGCGAGGATGCCGTCTTTTATGAGACCAAAGGGTTTCCGGAATTTCCAGGGCGATAACGTTCGCAGGCTGGCTGATATGCTCCTCTGCGCGGGCCCCACTGATCTTTACGCAAGCAGGACCGCATTTTGGGACAAAAACGGCCTTGTACTTGGCAATGGCGTCCCAGTAAGACCATTTGCGGATGTCCTTCTCCCACCCACGGAGCACTCACTTGAGCACCACATGATGTGGCGTGATTCACTTGAGTACCTGCCAGACGATATTTTAGTGAAGGTAGATCGGGCCAGCATGGCGATTAGCCTCGAGAACCGAATTCCCTTACTTGATCATCGAGTAGTCGAATTCGCCTTGAAAGTTCCGCTTTCGATGAAGGTCCGCCATAGGCAGGGTAAATGGCTGTTAAGGCAGGTTTTGTGCACCTACGTGCCGCGCAAGCTAATCGAACGTCCCAAAATGGGTTTTGGCGTACCCCTTGGCCAGTGGCTGCGCGGCCCGTTGCGTGATTGGGCTGAGGATCTCCTGGCAGAAAGACGACTTGCCGCGGAAGGTTGGCTCGACCCTGGACTTGTTCGAGAAAAGTGGGCACAACACCGCGCAGGGACACACAATTGGCAACAAGACCTCTGGGCGGTGTTGATGTTTCAAGCTTGGTTAGAGCTGCAAAACCAATCCCCGTTGCGGCCTCGGCATTTGCTTCAAGCCCAGGACTTTAGGAGTTTCCCTCGCAGGTAGCTCTGACCCGATGAACGACCTCGCTCACCCACCACGCCGTACAGCCCTAACTGCGTGAATATAGGTATAATGGTGGATACTTTAGGTGTGGGTGGCGCAGAACGCCAGGCGATTTTATGCGTGGCTGAGCTGCGAAAGCTCGGCCATACCGTTGACCTCATTTATTATCATCCGTCGGTGGGTTATACGGCAATGTTGGAATGCCTAAGGATAACTCCGCTTTACGTTCACGGGACCACGTTCTTCAGCAGATGTCGTCGGCTCCGGAGCCTCTTTAGAGAACGTGGTTATGACGTAGTCCACGGTTTTAAAATGGCCTCGGAGGTCTATACAGCTGTGTCTGCGACCTGGGCCGGAGTGCCGTACCGCTTCGGCTCGTTCCGGAATATCTACAATCTCGGCATTCACTACCGCCTTCTGCATCATCTTGTCGATAAATTCCTGGACGGTTGGATCGTCAATTCACGCGCGGGCGCCACGTCGTTGGCCCTGCATGCCCACATCCCACGTAAGAAAGTCATGGTTCTCCGCAATGGCCTTTGCGCCGAAATGCTTTCCACGGGCCTCCAGCCCAAGGAAGCCAAAGTCAACCTGGGGATCTCCGCCGATTCTATTGTCGTTACCATGATTGCCCGCCTTGAGCCGCCAAAAAATCATCTGCTGCTGCTCAATGCAGCGAAAAGGCTAATTGCTCAGGCACCAAAGGTCCGCTTTCTGGTGGTCGGGAATGGCTCCCTCAGAACTGTTTTGGAAAACTACAACTCGGCGCAAGGCCTATCGGAAAGAGTTTTGTTTCTAGGTCACAGACCCGACATTGCAGAAATCCTTGCAGCAACGGACATTTCTGTCCTAACCAGCAACTATGAGGGAATGCCCAACGCGATTATGGAGTCCATGGCGGCTGGGAAGCCGATCGTAGCCAGCAAATATCCGGGATACGAGGAGTTGCTGGCTCATGAATCCAATGCATTGATTTCTCCCTCTGGAGATGCCGATTTCCTTGCCAAGAACCTGCTCCGCTTGATCCGAGACCCATCACTCTGCAAACGACTTGGATCTGCTGGGAGCCAATATGCTCAGACCCATTTTTCGTCCCACGCAATGGGGAAAGCTTTGGAACATATTTATTCCTGCTTCATTGCGAACGAGGCCAAGGGCAATCGCCAATGCACCGACCGACGCTAAGCCGCTTCCTGCAGACCTGGAACCACCGCCTTCGCCACTGGTCCGCAATGTGCGCGGGCACGAGCTACTATCATCGGCCGCAGGGCCTTGGCCGCGTTTTTGCGCCAAGCGCACTTAAAGGTTACTTTAACGATCTAACCGCGAAGACGAATTGGAATGGCAAAACCGACCAGAATGGCATCCCCCTGAATACCCTTACCACCGGCGCGCGAGTGTATTTCCCCGTGCTCCTATGTCAAAAGGCCCTGGGTCACTGGGATAGGTGGTTAATGCAGGATGGCGTCGCAGACCAGCAGGAGTTTCTTAAATTGGCCTGCTGGCTCAAGGAGAGACAGGATTGCATGGGGGGGTGGGACACCCACGGCCCCCTCGGGCAACCACCGCAATACCGTTACTCAGCCATGACACAAGGTGAAGCTATTTCCGTGTTGGTCCGGGCGTATTCCACCACGGCCGACGCCGCGTTTGAGCGAGCCTCCAAGAGCGCAATGAACCTAATGATGAGGCCCATCGAGGAGGGGGGCGTCTGTTCTTACGAAGTTCAGGATGTCTTCCTGGAGGAATGTCCCGGTTCACCGCGAGACACAGTCCTGAATGGCTGGATTTTCTCGTTGTTTGGAGTGCATGATTATCTGCTCCTGTTTCCAGATCACGAGGCTCGGGCTCTCTATGCTAATACTTGCGCCTCGCTGGCCCGACATCTTCACACGTACGATGCCGGCTTTTGGTCTTATTACAGTATTCGTACCAAACGCTTGGCGAGCCCATTCTATCATAATCTGCATATTAACCAGTTGCGCGCACTGGCCCAAATAATGCACGCTTCCGCGATAGACTCGACGTTGAGCAATTGGCGCCGCTACGAAAACAGCCTGTTTTACCGATTCTGGGCCATCATTCTAAAAGGCTTTCAGAAACTCAAGGAAACTAATGCAATCATGATTGCAGAGTAGGCGACCTGTACTCGCCTCTGGGCTTTCCGCCACGCAACGAGCGACGTTTCACATCGGGGCGACACCGGGTCCTGCATTGGGTTCGAAGCCCTAGCCAGGTTTGTCCGCGTGCATCGAGGCACATAGATGGTTCTAGCATCGGGATACGCTGCAGAGTAATGGGACCCGAGACCCTTGGGAATAGGTTATGATGGGCCCTGAAGTAGTCATTCATACTCAAAGCCATCGGCACGATCGGCCCGATGTTCCGATGTGCCAACAAGGAGAAAAGGTTACGCAGGCTGTAATCATAGAGGACGATGTCTGGCTCTGCGACCGGGCCATTGTCCTACCTGGTGTCAGAATTGGGAGAGGCAGCATTATTG
>Ga0209517_10005079_pt1 | contig 16914 bp, 15 predicted proteins | sample PeaSoiMetSII2010_FD_187695 | JGI IMG/M metagenome (GOLD analysis project Ga0209517, IMG submission 187695) | Peat soil microbial communities from Weissenstadt, Germany - SII-2010 (SPAdes) (version 2) | ecosystem: Environmental > Terrestrial > Soil > Wetlands > Peat | place: Germany...
CGGCCCCCGCTGCCTCTGGTTGCCGACCTTCTGGACCAGATCGCCCTGGCGCTGGAGGAGGCGCACGGGCATGGAATCGTCCACCGCGATCTGAAACCGGAGAACATCTGGCTGGAACCGAATGGCCGCGGCGGGTACACGGTGAAGGTGCTGGATTTCGGGGTAGCCAAGATGAAGCTGCCCGGCGACGCTCCAGCGCAGCCGGCGCCGGAGGCAGGCGCCGCGAGCAGGTTCGGCTCGGGCACTTCGATGGCAAGGCGATCGAGAATGGCGGCCGTCGTCAGCCGCCGCGGCGCGAAGCCGGCCGACACGGCGCCGATCACAATGTCCGGGGCGCCATAACGGCCGAGGTTGATCGGCAGAGGCGACACGGCAGGGCCAGATAGCGCTACATGCAACCGTGCCCCATCGTAGCGCATCTCAACAGTGATGGGCGCAATCGGCTCGGAGGGGATCGGGACGTGAACCGGCTGCTCGGTCCGCTGCTTCGACCTCGAGAGCGTTTGGAATGCGCGATCGATCTTTTCGGATTCGCTGGCAACCGCAGCGGCAATTTCTGCCGCGACAATGCCGCGTTCGTTTTCTTCGGCGGCATGCCAGGATGCCGCGATCGATCGCGCAATCTCCGTCAGGATCGTTGCGATGCGCAGGGTGAGGATCGGCGTGCGACTGTTCAAGCGCAGCATGTCGCCGACCTCGCGGCGCCAAGCGCCGCCGACTACCAGTTTGGCGGGCTCGATTCGCGCGCCTTCCGCCCAACGATCGACGGCCTGAGGACTATAGCCGCCGAGTTCCCAGCCCCCGAAATCCGGGACCCGAGCCCGCGCCAGCGCCCAGGCGGCCGGTGCCGTCCCGGCCGCGAAAATCGGTGCCACGACAATCATCTCGCACGCATTGGCGGCGCCGGCATCCGGGTCGTTGGTGATCGCCACATCGCCCGCCCGCCATCGGTTGCCGAAGAACTGCCGCACTGCCGCCAACGCGCCGGCCGAACTGGCGAGAAACGATGCGTCCGTCATCACCATCGGTTTGCCTGCGGCATCGAAAAGTCCGGCGTTAATGGGCTCGGCCAATTTCATGGCCGTCCCGAAAGCGTGTTCCGCGACCGCCCCCTGAATGGCGGCGACAAGCCGAGCGGCGGGATCGGGCTCAGTCATTGCTGCCCTCCGTCGCGATGGAGATTTCGTAGACCTGAAACTCGTTCAGAAAGAGATGGTCGCCCGGTTGTAAGACGATTGTCGTGTCGACCTCCTCGATGATGGCAGGACCCTGCAGTCGGTGGCCCGGTTGCAGCCTCGCGCCGTCGTAGATCGGTGTGTCGAGCCAGACGAAGCTCTCGGCTCGAGGGAAACAGACGGGGCGGTGCAGTTTGATCGCCGTGGCCGCGTCGCAATTCTCGGTGAGGGCATAGTTCGGGATCTTCCAGCCGCGCGTGCCGATCACGTCCTGCCGGACGGCCAGCATTTCGACCGGCTTTTGGCGCATATCGAAGGCGTAACGCTTCTTGTGCAGCGCGTGGAAGGATTCAATCGTCGGGGCAAGAGCCTCCGCTATCGGCCGGTCCTGGGGCATCGGGGTCGGCAATTCATGTACTTGGCCGACATAGCGCATTTCCGCGTGCCGTTCGACGCGGATGCTCTCGACGCCGGGCAGAGTGCTCAGTCGCTTGCGAGATTTCTCTGCCTCACTGCTGAGTTCGGCTTCGAGCCGTGCCGCGGCTGCCCCATCGAGCCGCCCTGTCTGCGCCTGGATCTGAGACACCCGGAGATCCGCCAACAGCTCGCCGAGCGCACAGAAGACCGATGCCGTGCGGGGCACGAGGACCCGCGCGATGCCGAGGTCGCGGGCTTGAATTCCGGCGGTGACGCTGCCGGCACCGCCGAAGCTCATCAAGGCAAACTCGCGCGGGTCATGACCCTGCGCGACCGACACGTAGCGGATGCCGTTCGACAGGTTGTTATTGATAATGCGGAAGATGCTGAAGGCCGCTTCGTCCAGCGACATGCCGAAGGCTTCAGCGACCCTGGCGCGGATTGCGTCGGCGGCGAGATCCGGACGAATCGCCATGCGCCCGCCGAGAAAATATTCCGGATTAAGGTAGCCGAGATGGAGAAACGCGTCGGTAACCGTGGGCTCGACGCCTCCGCCTCCATAGCAAGCCGGGCCGGGCCGGGCGCCGGCGCTCTGCGGTCCCACGCGCAGCGCGCCGCCCTCGTCGACCCACGCGATCGAGCCTCCGCCCGCGCCGATTGTATGAATTGCCAGCATCGGGAGCCCAACGAAGTGGCGGCTGACCCAGGACTCGCTGCGCGTTTCCGGCGCGGCATCGCGCACGAGCGAGACGTCGTAGCTCGTGCCTCCCATATCGACCCCGATGATGTGGCGCGCGCCGCAGGCTTCGCCGACGCGCACCGCCGCCGCGACACCGCCGGCGGGTCCGGAAAGCAGCGCTGCGCATGCAAGCCGCCCGGCCTGATCGGGCTCCGCCGTACCCCCGTTCGACTGCATGACGAAGAGCTGGTTGGTGAAGCCGCTGCGGCGCAACTCCGTCACCAACTCGTCAAGATAATGCCGCAGCAGAGGGCTGAGAAAGGCGTTGACGATGGTCGAACTAAAGCGCTCGAACTCGCGCACCTTCGGCAGGATCTCACAGGAGAGATGGATATCGAGGCCGGGACACGCTTCACGCAGGATTTCGCCCGCTCGCCTTTCGTGAAGCGGGTTGAGATAGGAATTCAGGAAACAAACAGCGACGGCCCTGATCCCTCCTTCCCTGATACGTTGAGCGGCGATGCGCACCTCCTGTTCCTCGAGGGGTGAGACGATTTCGCCAGCAGCGTCGATCCGCTCGGTGGCGACCAGCCGCCAGGCGCGCGGCACGATCGGCTGGGGCGGCAGCAGGCGAATATCGAAAAGCACTTCCTTGTAGCCCCGACGCAACTCGACAATGTCGCGGAATCCGCGCGTCGTCAGCATCGCGGTGGGGACGCCGCGATGCTGCAGCATGGCATTCGTGGCAACCGTCGTACCAAAATTGATTACCGCCACTTGCGCCAGGAATTCTGACAGTGCCAGCCCCGCCCGCCCGGCCATTCGGGTGAGCGCGGCCAACACCGCCTGCGATTCATTTCCCGGGACGGACGGGACCTTGTCCTGCGTTATCTGGCCGCTGCCATCCTGTACCACGATGTCGGTGAAGGTGCCGCCGACATCGATCCCGATCTTGTACATTTCCGCTCCCCGGGTACCTTGCCCAGCGCGATCGCCGCTATTGCGGTCGGCGCAGCTTTCCGGCGGCGAGACTTTCGGGCCAGACCAGTACGAGATGGCCGTCCTGCCACTGGGTCACGCCGACCGTCGCACGCGTGTTCTGTCCCAAATGCTCGCTCGTCTTGCCGTCGGAGAATTTGACGCCCCAGCCCTGAGTGAGAGAGCCCTCCGGCACATCGATGGCCATCGCTGCCTCGCGAATGGCATCCGCGTCATAGGTGCCGGCCTTCGGCAGAACGTAGTCGAAGAGCGCCCAGGCGCCGTCGAATCCGACAGCCGCGAAGGCCGTCGGGTCATGCCCGGTCACTTTCTTGTAGCGCTCGCGAAACTCTTCGCGCAGTTTGCGGGTTTCGGGCGGGAGGCGCGACGGGTCGAGGTCCATCAGCATATTGATGGACATCATTCCCTCCGCGTATTCGCCAAGATCCTGGCGGAATTTCGGGTAGGCGATACCGGCCCAACCGACGATGGCCCTGGTCGGCAATCCAAGCTCTGTGGACTGGCGAGCGAAGAGAATTGCATCGGTCGGATAATCGGTGGACAGTACGATATCAGGGTTTGCTTCATTCAGCTTCAGCACCAGTGACGAAAGATCGGTAGCGCGCGCGGAATACTGCTCGTTGGCGACGACCGAAATGTTTTTCTGATGCAGACGATCGACCAGATACTTATCGATGGAATTGCCGAAGGCGCCGTCCTCGTACTTGATCGCGATGCGAAGGTTGTCCTTGGTCTTGCCGAGAGTCGGAGCCAGTCTTTCGACCGCGAAATCCGCCAGCGTATAGGCCCATTGCGATCCCGGCGGAACGGTGCGGAAGGTATAGCGAAAGCCGCGCGTCGTAATCTCTTCTGCTGCAGACCCCGGTTCCCAGAAGATGACTTTTCGTTGCTCGAGCGCCTGGCTGGCGGTCATGGCAAGGCCGCTCGAATTGGTGCCGAAAACCACTTTTACGCCGCTGTCCGCCAGTCGCTCGGCCTCGGACCGAGCATCCGCCGGGGTGCCGGCATCGGCCTTCTCCCACGCAATGGGCACGCCATTGATGCCGCCGCGATCGTTGATGATTTGCGAGGCGATCTCGGCGCCGAGGAAGGTGTCTTGCCCAAGGAATGCAAGCGGCCCGCTGAAGGCGAAAAGAGCGCCGATTTTCCACTGCTTCGGCGGCTCAGCGGCTGCCGGACCAATGTGCAACGAAGCGAAGAGCGCAAGGCCCGCCGCCATCATAGCAATGCTATTTCGCTTTGTTTCCATTCCAACCTCCTTCAATGCTGGCGTCCCATGTAGGCCGCTCTGAGTGACCGATTCGACAGCAGTTCGGCGCTTTTCCCCGCCAGCGCAATGCGCCCGTTCTCGAGGACAAGGCCACGGTCGGCGATGGACAGCGCTTGCTTCACATGCTGCTCGACCAGCAGAACGGTCATGCCTTCGGCGCGCAGCGCGCCAATAAGCGCGAAAATTTCCTGGACCAACAGCGGCGCCAAACCGAGAGACGGCTCATCGAGAAGAAGGAGGTCCGGCTTGGCCATCAGCCCGCGGCCGATCGCGCACATCTGTTGCTCGCCACCGCTCAGCGACCCGCCCAACTGACGGCGACGCTCTGAAAGCCGCGGCAGCAGGAAGAATACCCGATCGAGGCTCTGGCGCCGATAGGGCCGCGCACGCGCGTTGTAGGATCCAAGTTCGAGGTTCTCTTGGACGGTCATGAAGGGAAACAACGCGCGCCCCTCCGGAACCAGAACGAGGCCTCGCTCCACGACACGATTTGCCGACAACCCGCCGAGACTCTCGCCCTTGAATTCCACCCGGCCGGCGCTCACCGGCAGAAGCCCGATAATCGCGCGAAGCAGCGTCGTCTTGCCGGCGCCATTGGCCCCGACCAGCGCCACGGCTTCCGAAGCGCTCACGTCGAGCGAAACGCCATGCAGCACCTGCACGTCGCCGTAGCCCGCAGCGAGGGTTTCAATCCGCAGCATCGTCCGGGCTCTCGCCGAGATATGCGGCGATCACGGCGGGATCGCGGAAAACAACCGGCGCCGCGCCACGCGCCAAAATGCGGCCGGCCGCCAAGACCACGACGTCGTCGGCGAGTTCTGCAATCGCGTCCATAATGTGCTCGACCACGAGAATCGTCATGCCATCGGCGCGCAGCGAGCGGACGAGGGATATCATCGCGGATATTTCGGTGAGATTGAGGCCACACATGACCTCGTCGAGCAGCAGTATTTGTGGCGCAGTCGCAATCGATCGCGCCAATTCCATGCGCTTGCGGTCGGCGAGCGTCAATGCGGCGGGCCGTTCATCTCGCCAACCGCCAAGGCCGACGCGCTCCAATGCCGCGGTCGCGCGACGGCGCGCAGCGGCGGGCCGGCCCTCGCAGGCAAACGCGCCGACCATCACGTTCTCCAGGATCGACAACCGATCGAAAGGCTTGACGAGCTGAAACGTCCGGGCCAAGCCGAGCCGAGCGCGGCGCGCGGGCGATAATCCGGTGATGTCGCAATTTTGCAAGCGGATAGTGCCCGCATCGGCAGCGACGAAGCCCGAAAGGATGTTGAACAAGGTTGTCTTGCCCGCGCCGTTTGGACCAATCAAGCCAAGAATGACGCCCGATGGTACCCCGAACGCGATGTCGGTAAGGACATCGAGTCCACCAAACCGCTTGCAGATGCCGGTGACCTCAAGCATAGCGGCGTCGCATTCTGCGATAACCCCATCGGCGCCATCCATCGACGAGCCCATCCGGCAACGTCAGCAGAATTGCGATGAGCAGGACGCCGAAAATCAAGCCGTCCACTCCGGACAACAGACCGCCGAACCAGCCGCGCGTCAGATGCTCCAACGGCACCACGAGAATGGCGCCAAACAGAGGACCGAGAGGATCGCCCAGTCCGCCGACGATCGCGATGAGGGCCGCCTCGATCGAGAGCGTAAAGGACAGAGTGCTATCGGGATCGATGAATTGCGTATAGAAGGCGAGGATCGTGCCGCCGATTGCGGCGCCGGACGCGCTCATTACCGCCGCGACGAGACGCAGAGAAAAAGGCGAGACGCCGAGCGATTGCGCGGCATTCTCGTCGTCGCGCACCGCGAGAAGCCGATAGCCGAGGCGTGATCGCCGGAGCCAAAACGACAGGCCGAAGACGGCGAAGGCATAGACGCCGGAGATCGCCAGATAGGGACCCTTGTCGATGAAAAGCAGATTGGGCAGGCCCGGTGCGAGTGCGAGCGTCAGACCCTCCGATCCGTTGGTCAGCGGCTTCAGGTAAATCGCCAGAATTTTCGTCACTTCGGCAAAGGCGATTGTCATCAAACTGAAGAAAGGTCCGCGCGTGCGCAAACTGACCGCCGCGACGACGAGGGCGAAGCATCCTGCGACGACCGCTCCGGCGACAATTCCCAGCAAGGGCGCAATGCCGAAGCGCAAGACGAGCAGCGCAGGAACGTACGCGCCGATCCCGATGAACGCGGCGTGTCCCAGCGAGAACTGGCCGGCAAAGCCGGCAAGAAGATTCCACGAACCGGCGATGCCGGCCCATACCAGCGTCAAGATGAGCAAATCGAGCCAGAAGTTGGAACTCATCGGAGCCCGAACTCTTCCGCGCCGCGCCGTCCCAGCAATCCCGCCGGCCTGACCGCGAGCGCGGTAATGAAGACGACGAAATAGGCGACTTGACGCAATGAGGTGTCGACAAAATAGCCGCTGACCTGTTCGACCGTTCCAATCAGGAGCCCGCCAACGACTGCGCCGGGCAAGCTGCCCAGACCGCCGAGCACAACGACGACAAACGCCACCACCACGAAATCAATGCCCACCGTCGGAAAGACGTAATAGATCGGCATCAGGAGACAACCGGCCAATCCAATGAAGCCGCCGGCGATGGCGAAGGTCGCGACATAGACGCGCCCGACGTCGATGCCCATCAGCTGTGCCGTCGTGCTGTCCTGTGCGGTCGCCCGGATAGCCTTGCCGAAGTCAGTGCGATGCAGAAATAGGTGAAGTCCGCCGGCCGTCAGCACGACAACGACGAACGCAACAAGGCGCGGAACGCTGATGGAAAGGCCCGCGACGTGCAGCGCGTCGGTCTGATATGTCGTCCGCACATTCAGATAATCGGCGGAGAAGAGGAGCAGCGCCAGATTTTGCAGGGCGATGGAGAGACCCATCGTGACGAAGATCTTCACATGCGCCGGCGACATCAATGTATGCCGGATCAGCAGGTGTTGGCTCGCCGCCCCTAACACGGCCATACCCGGTACCACCAAGATGATTGCCAAATACGGGTCGATGCCAAGCCGCCACAACCAGTAAGCGGCATACATCGAGACCATGAGATACTCGCCATGCGCAAAGTTGATGATGCGGAGAACGCCGAAGACGAGATTGAGACCAATCGCTACCAGACCGTAGATGCCCCCAACGAGCAGCCCGGAGATGATGACCTGTGCGATCATCAGCGGCCGGCCGCGCCAAAGGGATACACTTGCGCGCCGAGCCGCGCCGAAATCGTACGCGCGCCGTCATGGAGCAATGCAACAAAGGTCCGACGCCGCGCTTCGCCGACGGCGTGACGTGGGTAAACGAAGCCGAGCGCGGCAACGACGGCCTGGCTATCGCCAAACACCGGCACTGCAAGCGCCGCGAGACCCGCCATGGTTTCTTCGGATGTCGCCGACCAGCCGAGACGGCGGACGCGCGCCAGTTGTTTGACGAAGCGTTCGGGATCGCACACCGTCTTAGGCGAAAGCCTCCGCATCCCTCTTTCGGACACGGCGCGGCGAAACAAGGTTTCACCGGCAAAGGCAAACAGAACCTTGCCGACGGCGGTTGCGTGGAAGGGCAACCATGTTCCGACACGCCAGCCGACATCCAGGAAATGCGGCCCTTCGACAGCGGCGAGGTGAAGGACATCGACACCCTGCAACGTGCACAACGTCGTCGTCTGCGCGGTGCTGTCGGTGAGCCGCCGCATTACGCCGCTCGCTTCCTTCACCACCCTACTGTTATTGAGGTATTGCGCTCCCAGCGCAAACGATTGGATACCGACGCTATAAACCTTCGTGCGCGGATCCTGCGCGACGAACCCTGCGCTCCGCAGATCGCTGAGGATCTTCGAAACCTGGCTCTTGCCGATGTCGAGCTCGGTCGCGAGTTCGGCGACCCCCCAACAATCCCGGTCTCGGACAAACGCCGACAGGACCCGGAGCGCCGTATCGAGAGATTTCATCCGTCCCGGTGGTTTCCGTATGGGAAACATAGTTTTCCCATATCGAATAATCTGTTCTTTTGGTCTCATGGTCAACTATCGCAATTTCGTGGGTCACCGCGCTGCTGCAGTCGGCCCGGTGCCGACGTCGCCAGCCGCCGCCGGGAGGAGCGCCAAACCCAACGACGCTCCGTGGCGAAGCAAATTGCGATGACCCTGATGATGTCGCGTCTAGAGTCTGATCCCGTCATTTTGAAGCGTAGCCGGCGTTTTGGAAGTAGTTGGCACATTCGGCGGGAGAGAAGGCGAGGAGGAGCGTCCCGATTTGGCGCCAGGTTGCGTCGATGGTGCGGCGTGCGGCCTTTCGCAGCAGGACTTTGAGCTTGGCGAAGACCTGCTCGATGGGATTGAGGTCAGGACTGTAGGGTGGCAGGAAGAAGAGCCTGGCGCCGGCGGCGCGGATGGCGCGACGGATCGCCTGGCGCTTGTGGCTGCCGAGATTGTCCATGATAACGACATCGCCGGGCTTGAGCGTCGGCGCGAGGATCTGTTCGACATAAGCGAGGAAGCTTTCGCCGTCGATCGGCCCGTCGATGACGCAAGGCGCATCGATGCGGTCGCAGCGCAGCGCGGCCAGGAAGGTGAGGGTTCGCCACCGTCCTTGTGGCACCTTGGCCACGAGCTTGCAGCCGCGTGGCGCCCAGCCCCGGAGCGGCGTCATATTGGTCTTCGCCCGTTGATCGCCTGTGGCGATCAACCGTCGATGAAGACGAGCCGCGCGGGATCAAGTCGGTGTTGGTAAGCCTTCCACCGCCGGCGTCTTCGCGCGACGTCGGGCCGGTCCTGCTCGGTGGCGAACAGCGTTTTTTTTGAAGCTCAGGCCGGCCGCGTGCACGATCCGCCACACCACGCCGCGCTCGCCCAGCTCCACCACCAGGCCCCGTAACGTCACGTCCGGTGCCGCCGCAAGCCGCGCCAGCAGCCAGGCGCGATGCGGCGCCAGTGAATGACCCGGCCGGCCCCGCATCGGCTTCGCCGCGGCGCTGCCGGTCGCCCGGAACCGCTGCGACCACTTCACCACGCTCGCGACGCTAACCTTGAAGGTCTTAGCCACCGCACGGCAGCTCCCTCCGGCCGCAACCGCGACAACCACGCGTTCCCGAAGGTCAAGCGAATACGGTCTCGCCATCCATGCTGGCCTCCAGCCCCAGCCAGCATCTTGATGGGGTGGACGGCCCCCGACCCAACGGCATCGCGATGTGCCAGGATGGAGCTGTCAGCTGACCATCAACGGGAAGGAGCCGTCCACATGCAGATTACTACGATCGGCCTGGATATCGCGAAGAACGTTTTCCAGGTTCATGGCATCGATGGCGAAGGCCAAGTAGTCCTGCGTCGGAAGGTTCGCCGTGACCAGCTTCTGGCGCTGCTCGGCGGGCTGGAGCCGTGCCTCATTGGCATGGAGGCCTGCGCGACCGCGCACCACTGGGCGCGTGAACTGGAAGCGCTGGGCCATCAAGTCAAGTTGATGCCGCCGGCTTATGTGAAGGCGTATGTGAAGCGGAACAAGAATGACGCGGCCGATGCCGAAGCGATCTGCGAGGCTGTGACACGACCGACGATGCGGTTCGTGGCCGTAAAGTCGGCCAATGCGCAAAGCATCCTCATGCTGCATCGGGCTCGGCATCTCTTGGTCCGGCAACGCACCGCCCAGGTGAGCGCGATGCGCGCGCATCTGGCCGAATACGGCATCGTTGCGCCCAAGGGCCGGGCGCATGTGCGCGAGCTGGTCGAGGTTCTCGACAAGGGCAAGAACCTGCTTCCCGAGTTGGCGCGGCAAACACTACTGCTGCTCGCCGCGATGATCGAAGGGCTCAGCACACAGATTCGTAAGATCGAGATCGAACTGATGGCCTGGCATCGAACGGACCCGACGTGTCGCCGGCTCGAGACGATACCCGGCATCGGCTTCATCACTGCCACGGCGCTGGCCGCCACGGTCAATGATGCCAAGGTGTTCCGTTCCGGTCGGCAGTTCGCCGCTTGGCTCGGCCTGGTGCCCAAGCAGCATTCGTCCGGCGGCAAGGAGCGAATGGGCGGAATATCGAAGATGGGAGACCGCTATCTGCGGCACCTCCTCGTCATCGGAGCAACTGCCGTCGTGCGTTACACCCGGCGCAAAGCGACGACCGTCAGCATCTGGGCGAATCAACTGCTGGAGCGCAAGCCTGCCCGTTTGGTCACGGTCGCTGTTGCCAACAAGATGGCACGGATCGCCTGGGCGGTCATGGCACGTGAAGAAAACTACCGCGCTGGATCGGTCGGAGCCTGAGGCCGGCCGGCGCGCGCCAGCCATAACGGGATTGGGCAGGAGAGAACGACACGCGTAATGATGATCCGGTCAAGCCGGCGGTCGGGACAACCCGAGTGATTCAACGCGCATCACAGCGCGGCAGTTTGATGGGGACCCGATCCACCGACACCATCATGGCCAGCGGCCCAACGCCGCAAGCAACAGGCCGTACACATGAATGAACCTGACCAGATCAACAAAGTGCTGTCGAAATCTCTTGCGCAACGGGGGCCGTCCACACATGAATCACAAATGCGCCCGAGTCGGGAATCCCAAATCGATTCGAGCCAACAGAATCAGACTCTAGTGACGCAGATGCGTGGAAAACCTGCCGTTCATTTGCCCCGGTTTGAACGGCGAGGTCGTGCCAACAACAGACATGCCGACTAGCTACCGCTTTGACTTCTTCTTCTTCTTTTTCTTCTTACCGAAGATGCTGTTCCAGTTATCCGTGTAGGAGTCATTGACCGGCTTCTGGTTTTCGCCCCGGCTGTAGTCGGAAGGCGCGCTCCCCTCCAACTTGGAGGCCCCTTCGCTGGGGTTGCTCGCCGGCTTGGGAGTGGAATCGTTTTTCGTCGTGCTCTTGTCGCTAGTCATGGCTTTCTCCTGGTCTGCTTACCGTCGCCAATGAAAAACATGGCATGATCGGATTCAGTCGTTAAACGACGAGGCCGGTGAGAGTCTTACTCATGAGGCCCTCCAATTCTGGGAGGCGCGTCGGGGCGAGGAGTCTATCAGGCAGGCCGCGGACCCGTTTCCGCTGGCGTCAGCCCAGAATCAAAAGCTGACGTCTGCGATCCCGCCAGCACTAGCCAGAAGGAAAGGAGCGGAGGCTCTCGTCTCCGCAGCATCGGATCATCTGAGTTAGGGCGCTGAATTTATATGGCTACTCAGCGCGCCTTTTACTAGTAGAGGGGCAAGCTGTGTGGCGCGCGTTCGGTCACGACGCTCTTTGCATCACAGCCTGTTGGCTGAACGTTCTTGCGCCGGCGCGGACGCACGCGGCGCACAGCCACCCCAACAATTTTCTGAGCGGTGTTTACTACGTGCGGACGCAACTTGGCGCGGATACTGTGAACTTCCACGACCCGAGACCCCAGCCCGGCATCATCCGCCCGCCGGTGTGGCTCGCACCGACGGGTTGTCGGGTTGTGTTTCATCGTCCGCATATGAATTGAAAGGTGGCGATGGTGCACGGTTGGTTGTGCCATTTGGTTTTTACGATGAGAGCGGTCACGCGATACTCGAAGTGCCGCGTGGTTCACGCGTTCGACATTCGATCAGATTTAGAGCTGATCCTCACCGGCCCCTAAGAATTTAGGAGGCGGCGCATACCTTATCGAGCAGATCCGCCATGGGAATGCCCTCCAATACCATTCCTTTCCCGAATGTGCTCCCTACGCCTCCTTTCCCTCTAACGACGCTGGCGCCGTTGTAAAGTTCAAAATCCTTGAGGACGGTCCAAGTGCCGTTGTTGTTGTGCTGAAATGATCCGCGTTGAGGTTTCAGTTGTTCCTCTAGATGTGGGATAGGACCCGGTGCACCTGCAACCAATTTTATTTACTCTTTGTCGCTCAAGGACTTAAGGCTAAATCTGGTAAGAGGGGCAAAAGGTCGGGCGATCAGGCGGATTGGCGGCGATGTTTGACAAGGTCACCGACTGCGTGAACACGTGGTGCTCGGCGGCGTGCTCACGGGCCGGATGACCGGCCGACATCGGCTCTTCACGCTGGACAAGCTCTCCCCCAATCTTCAGAGTCAAGATCCACTGATGATTGATAGTCGGAGAGGGGGACATGCGGCATCTGCTCGCTGCTCTGATGAGCGCGTTGCTGCTGGCGCTCATCGTACCGTCGGCACGAGCGCAAACCGAGCGTCGCGTGGCGCTCGTCATCGGCAACAACCAATATCAATATGTCGACGCGCTGAAGAATGCGGTGACGGATGCGAAGGCGATCGATGCTGCGCTGCGTGCGCGTGGTTTTGAGGTGCTGTCGGGTTACGACCTCTCCCGGCACGCGATGAACGATCTTGCCGACGACTTTGTGGCGCGGCTATCGACGGGAACCGTGGCCGTGGTGTTCTATTCCGGGCACGGGGTGCAGGTAGGCGGTGAGAACTACCTCGTTCCCATCGATCTGAAGGCGGCTCGCGAGTCTGACCTCGCCAACGATGGTCTCGATCTACAACGTCTCATCGAGCGGATGGGGCAGGTCAACGACGGTGGGTTCAACCTGGCAATAATCGATGCGTGCCGGGACAATCCATTCCGCGTCGCCGGTCGGTCGCTGGGCGGGCGCAAGGGGCTGGCGCCGACCACTGCTTCAGGGGCGATGATCGTCTACGCGGCGGGCGAAAATCAGGAAGCAATCGACCATCTCGGCCCATCGGACCGGGATCCGAATGGGTTGTTCACGCGCGAGTTCTTGAAGGTGATCCAGTCGCCCGGTCTGCCGATCCGCGAGGCGATCGCGCAGGTGAAGGTGGCGGTCGCGAAAGACGCAGCCTCAGTGGGGGCGAAGCAGACGCCCGCGGTGTACGACGAGGCAACAGGGGACTTCGCCTTTACCCCTGGCGATGCCGCCGCCCTCACTCCCGCACCGCCGCCGGCCGTGGCTACGCCGGCCGCCCCGCAGGCCGCAATCGACAAGGAGACAGTATTCTGGGACACGATCAAGGACAGCAAGGACGCCGCGGATTTCCAGGAGTATCTTAAACAGTATCCCAAAGGGAGCTTCGCCGGCCTTGCGCGCAATCGCATCAATGAGCTGAAGCAGGCGCAGAAGCCGTCGACCCCGTCGCCGCGGGAAGCCGCTGTTGCGACGCCGCCAGCGCCGCCGCGAGCGGCACGTCTGCCCGCTGCTGGCCAGACCTTCCGCGACTGCGCCGATTGTCCTGAGATGGTGTCGATTCCGCCGGGGCGCTTCACGATGGGAACGGAGGCTGCGGAGACAAGCCGGGAGAATGTGCCTGACGAAGTTGCGGCATGGGAGCTCCCGCGTCATCCCGTAGATGTGAGCGTGGCGTTTGCGCTGGGGAAGCACCCTGTGACGCGGGGGGAGTACGCTCGTTTTGTGCAGGCGACGAGTCGCGGTGACGGGGCGGGCTGTTCGTGGCGTAACCCTGGCTTCTCGCAGACGGTTCGTGACCCGGTGGTGTGCGTAAGCTGGGATGACGCGAAAGCGTATGTTGCGTGGCTGTCGCAGATGACAGGGAAGCGCTACCGGCTGCCGTCGGAGGCGGAGTGGGAATACGCGGCGCGCGCCGGCACGACGACGGCGCGGTGGTGGGGCGACGAGATCGGTCGGAACCTGGCAAACTGCACTGGCTGCGGCAACCAGTGGCACAAGCGCACGTCGCCGGTTGGCAGCTTCCCGGCGAACCCGTTTGGTCTTTACGACATGCTTGGTAACGTCTTGCAGTGGGTCGAAGATTGCTGGTCCAAGAACTATAACGGGGCGCCGAGCGATGCGTCGATTTCGCTTGTGTCCGGGGATTGTGGCCGTCGTGTCTTGCGCGGCGGTTCCTGGTTCAACCTTCCGCGGCTCGTCCGCGCGGGCTACCGCGTCGGGCTCGTCACCGGGAACCGGATCAGCCATGCCGGCTTCCGCGTGGCCAGAACCGAATAGCCTCATGCATCCTGACCTCTTTACCTGTGATTATCGCAAATCGAATCCGGCCATATTGGTGATGGGGCGCCTTCAATCCCGCTGTCTTTGATACGCAACTCACCACGGGGCTGGGCGGTGTGCCGATCAAGATTGGCAATGACACGATCGGCGCAATTGCCGCCGCCGGCGCACCCAGCTGTGACAAGGATGAAGCCTGCGCCATCGCCGGCCTCGCGACGATCAGCGACCGGCTGAATTAGCTTTCTTAGTCTCTCCCCATACGAGAGGGGTTTTCAGCCTCAACTTTCATCATTTGGCATTATGCGAAACGCGCACATGGTCTCGCACCGATGATTGCCGTATTGGAATCCGAATGTCCGAGTTGGGTCAGACTGAGACAACGCCTGAGTCGAGATGAATGTCCGCTTCCCCTCATTGACCGCCGAAAGCTGTCCAGCTGCTTTCGGCCAAACTCCGTCAGGCGGCTCAGCGCCCATTCCGGTTCTTCGACCGGCTCGATCAGCGCCTCCGAACGGGCCGTTCGTGTACGAACTCCGGTTCTCCGGCTTGTCCTCCCGGATTAGAATTGGATGACCAGCCGTCCTCTCGTACCACCAGCCTCCAGCCGACGATGGGCATCGGCCGCCCTTTCCGGCGGATAGACCTCTGCCACGCGAAGCGTGATTTTGCCGGCCTCGACCTGTTGCCGGAGCCGATCGAGCTTCTCGAACTCCTGCGCGTAGGAGCGCACCAAGGTTGCCGTGAAGTGGATATCCCGCTGCGGGATGCCCTGGAAGCCGCGGACGGACGTGAAGGCGCCGCCGTCACGAACGGCGGGGATGACAAGCTCTTTGAGCACCGCTCCGTCCGCGAGCCCATCGACTCCTTGAGGGAAGTGCCCGCGAATCCGCGACGCGACATCATCGCCCCTTCGAACGACGATGTCGGCGCCAAGCGACGCTACCAGCTTTTCGTCTTTCTCGGAAGCATCGGCGATGACCGTCAGCCCCTCGGCTTTGGCGAGCTGGACGACGTAGCCGCCATAAGCGCCCGCCGCGCCGATCACTGCGATGACCTGACCCGGAGACAGCTTGAGCAGGTCGAGCGACTGGCGCGCCGTCAGCCCGTTCATCGGCAAGGTGCACGCTTCGGCATGAGTCTTTCCAGCAGGGGCGCGCACGACCGATCGGGCATCGAGCACAATTTGTTCGCGATACGCGCCATGGCTGCCTTTCGGCACCACGATCGCCATGACGGCGTCGCCGACCTTGAGTCTGTTGGGAACGCCGCTTCCAACCTCATCGACGATCCCCGCCGCCTCCATTCCTGGCACGTAGGGCGGCGGATCAGCCTTCTGCTGTTCGGCGCGCGTGCCGTTGCGGACCCCGACGTCGGTCGGGTTGACCGTCGCTGCATGGACGCGGATCCGCACCTGCCCCGGGCCGGCGTGAACTTCGGGCAATTCGACGACCTTGAGAACTTCAGGACCGCCATGAGTGAATAGTCCAACTGCGCGCATCGTTTCGTCCTTTGTCCGATAGCCAGTCCCGGTCTTCTCCCGGTCCCGACTATACCATGGACATTCGCCCCGCGGGCGTCCGACACCTGACGGATCGGCAGGGACTCTTGTTCTGCTCTTCATGCCGAAGCGCTGATCTAGTGCTGCTTGCTGGCCAACGCACTGCCTCACCGCTCGAGCGGAATTGACCGCGGATGGGCCGGGCAACGTGATGCCGGTCACCACACAGTTCGAGCACGCGACGGAGGTGTTCTGCGAGTTCGGGATGCTGAGAGTTTCCGCCGAGACGGTCGGGCAGAGCGTTGCATCGACGATGCCGGCTTCCCAATTGTCTGCTATTCCGAGTTGCCCACCCTGAAGCGGACCAGAAGCTCACGGCCAAGGCCCCGCCGCAAGGCGCCCTTGGCTGTCGCTCCGTCGAGTTACGCTGCCCTTCTAAAGCGGACATTCCGTTCGCCAACGTTCTGGGCTGCGATGGGTCGAACGAGCGGAGCAGTCAAAAAGACTTACTCAGCAGCCGGCATGACGGGGGAGTCGCCACCGGCTGTTTCTCCCGGGATTTGGTAAACGACATCGCCGAGTACGGCAATGACCGCGGCTCCCTCGCCTTTTATGTCACCCAGCCCGAACGAGGCTGAGCACGACGCCCTTGCCCCGCACCTCCGCCTCCTCGAACTCGGCGGCAGCAATCGCCCGGTCGAGAGCGGCGCGCAGCTCCTTGGCCGTCTCCAGCGTCAGCTCGATCCCAGCCCGCGCGCCGGGGTCGAGGTCCGTGTTGATGAAGTCGAGGGTGATGACGTCGCCCAGCGGCGCATGGCGCGCGTGGTCATACGCAACCACCGCCTGCGATGTCAATTCGCTTCCAACCGTGACCCCCATTTCGCGTCCAATCGCGACCCCTCTGGGACGATGAGTTTTGTCGGCGTGACGGGTAGGAGGGTTTGTCCAGGTAGTCCACA
>Ga0209517_10005080_pt1 | contig 16912 bp, 32 predicted proteins | sample PeaSoiMetSII2010_FD_187695 | JGI IMG/M metagenome (GOLD analysis project Ga0209517, IMG submission 187695) | Peat soil microbial communities from Weissenstadt, Germany - SII-2010 (SPAdes) (version 2) | ecosystem: Environmental > Terrestrial > Soil > Wetlands > Peat | place: Germany...
GTTGGACCCGTTATTCCCTGGATTCCTTGTGGGCCAGTCGGGCCTATCGGCCCGGTCGATCCCGTCGCGCTATTCAGCATCAACAGCCATATTGGTGAAGTGCCTGGAGTTACCCCAAGAGAATCAGTGAGGCCCACCCATAGTGTAGAAGTGTCGGGGTACGAGACAACATCATTTGCATAGTATTGGGTGAGAGCGTTCCACTCACCTCGGAAGATAAATGGCGTCGACATCACCATCATGTTCCAGTAAACACTCACAGCAGAATGGATATCCCCTACTAATGGCGGAGTTCCAACCGGAGGTGCGATGACGCAGATGAAGGCCGCATTGTTGAACCCTACGCAGTCCAGAACGTTGTAGGCCACTAAGAAACTGAATTCGCCGCGCCAGTTTAGGCCAGCGCCTGCCGGTCCTCGTGCACCAGTTGGGCCTGTACCACCGTCGAAACCATTAATCCCAGGAGGACCTGCAGCTCCGGTGGACCCTGGCCCACCCGGGATTCCTCGCGGGCCGGTTAAGCCCGTGCCGCCCGTAGTGCCATTGGAGCCTGCCAGAGCAAACACTGTCCAATGGAGAACGTCTAAAGCAGGGACGGTGCCGGTGTTGGCTTGCACGGTAGCGGTGCAAATCCAAGTAGTCCCTTGATACAGAACAAGATCCCCTGGATTGTACAAAACGAGGGCATTATAATTCCCTCGCCAGTTTGGTGTGAGGCTCATGTTTTAGGGAGTGGAAGTTTGGAGATTAAGCTCCGGTCGCGCCAGTCAAACCCCTAAGAGGGAAAGAGAGGGTGGAATGTACGTCAGGCCCATGGACGCAATCTGAGCGATGGCTTGGGCATATCCCGTGCTTGCGCTGACCGTTCCAGCAGGTTGTTCTGGGGGAGTTCCTACTGCATCTGCCACGGTTGCCCCAGCCCACAGTCCGTCCTTGGTCTTGGTGATACCGCTGGACAAAAAGACTTGCTTCACCACCTTGGTTGTGGTGGTGAAGGTATGAGAACTGAAAAATCCATCCGTAAAATGTATTCAACTTTTATGCTTAGAGTGAAGAGCGGGGCATACGAACTTGAGTTTGAGGCTTACATCGATCGCAAAGGTATCTATCGTTGGGTCAGCAACCAGCGCGTGGTGCCGGACGAAGTCCTCTACTTTAACCGTGTGGATCTGGGGATCCGTGCCCGGTGTCAAAAGTGTCGCGATACAGAGACCTTGCGAGAATACCGGAAGACCACGACGCCGCAGAAAACTAAGTAAAGTTAGGCCCACAGTATTAAACAACATGAGTCTAAAGATTGCTGTCCTGCACGACTACCTTAACCCTAACCAAGAAGTCGAATTTGAGGTTGACGATTTCTCTGTGGCCACGCCGTATGTCAACGGCTCCGCCATCATGCGCAAGAGTTCTGACGTACCCGTTTTGGTCCACGAAACCCCGCGTGAAGTGATCACAATTCTACAGGCCACCGACGAGGAGTAAAATGTACGCGCCGAAGACCAAAGCCTTACTCGCGTTAACGGATGTTCCATATTCGGAGTACAACGCCACTCTTCCCATTATCAAGTCCAAGATCCAGAACTGGGACAATGTCGGTATCATCCGTCTCGGCACTTTCGAGCGTGTCCTCGGCGAGGAACTGCTGGATAACACCGCTCGCCGCGCTTACCGGATCGCCATTCTAGTTGCTCTTGGTGAAGAAGTTCATCGCGAGAAAAAACATGAGCATAACTGAAGACGTTCTGGAAAAGAAGAAACCACCTTCCTATCTTGCGTGTCCTTTTTGTCCGGCGCAAGCACATCCTCAACCGGTAAATCCGACTTGGTTGAAACTGGTAATGTACCAATGCACCGGGAGGCATGTCTTCTTTATACAAGAAGATTCCTTCTAACCGTTTTCTCGTTGGACCGGTAGTTACTAACAGAGGTAACTTTACGCCTATGCTTACTTTGCTGGAATTTCTACGCCTCCATCCTCACATCGCTGCGCAGTATGAACGTTTTCTTGGCGGAGAGCCGGAATGTACTGAGACACCGGATCCTCCAACCGCTCGGGAAAACGGGATGCCTATTCTAAAACCCGAAGCATCCTGCCTTTCTTCTATTGACCGCCACACGCATGAGATGGCGATGGACGCGACTGACCGACCAAGCCAGCATTACGTTCCTTCTTTAACGAATTTGTGGTCCAATGCTCTATCACCACCGAGCGTTAGCGCACCCGCAGTTGTTGACGACGGAAGACCTACCATTTTTAGAGAAAGAGCAGGGACACTTTCCATCGGTAACGGTCGCGACATCACCTCGATCCTTGACGCCCCTTGGCCCATCCGTCTGAAGGAGCTACCGCGCCCGCCCGCTAAGGGAAAGTTGCTCTCTATCCCCGCCGCCTACAAGTATCTTTTGGGCAGCAAGGAAGCACTTGATATCGTCCTTGTAGAATTCTTTTGCCAGATTAACAAAGGCACCAATACTGCAGGCAGCTGCTGGGTGTTGAACCGCGAACCAAAGCGGAACAGCCGTGGCTATCTGGTGAAGAAAGTCCAGATCCATCACTTGGCTAAATCGATGCCGGCTGTGCAGCTTGCTTATCTTTTGATTCACAACAAAGAATGCACCGAAAATCTCTATAACACTTGTGGCGAAGAACGTTGCATCAACCCAGACCACCACAACGCGGGAAAGCCGTACTGTGCAGAAAAGAAGTTTCGGTTACGCAAAAACTGAAGTGCCAACGAAAGACAAAACTCGCGAGGATCACCTGGATGCTATCCTAGAACTGTTGGGACTAGAACCCGAGAAGGGAGCATCCATTTTCCAGTTGCAATCTCTCGTCGTCATCGGCACTATGACCATTGAAGAATTCCAGGTGGCCATGAGGCTGGGGGAAGCAGACAATCAACTTTATTTGCGCCGTCTTGATAACCGAATCTATCTGAAGAATTATCCTTCAGCTTCGCGAATGGCAGCAGCCCAGCGTGCTTTGGACAAAGTGGAAGCGGTGCATAACGAAAGTACGCCGCATTGCTAGCTTATTTGTAGTCTTTCCCCGTAGGTTATAATATGGAAAATTTGCGCACTTCCGATTTGCGTGCCGCCACTATTGGGTTTACCGGCACGGGCCGTGGTGTGACGCCGGGACAAAAGGAGGAGCTTTTTGAAGTCCTCAATACCTTGTATCAAAACGGTTATCGTAGGTTTCGGCATGGGGATTGTGTAGGGGCCGACGCCCAAGCCGCTCGTATCGCTAAGGACATCGGTTTCTATCTCATTTGCCACCCTGGCCACCCCAAGGATCCAAAGGAAACCAAGTACCGGGCGTTCACAGATTTTAACAACGAAATTTTTGAGCCAAAACCATTTCTAGAGAGGGATTGTGATATCGTAGACGGCAGCGGAGTGCTGGTCGCCACACCTTACCAGGACTATGAAGTTAGGCGCAGCGGGACTTGGACGACGGTACGGTATGCGAGGAGTAAAGGGGTAGAGGTCAAGATGGTGTACTCCGGGAGAAAATATCAGCAGCGTGGGTAAACGAGGGCCAAAACCCGGCTATGGTCTCGCCTTCGAAGCGAAAAAGCGAGGAGAGAAATTCTATCTTAGCGATGTTCTCTGTGCTCGACATAGTTGCGCAGGCAAAACAAGACGCGATTTCCATGGGAAATGCTGGCAATGTAAGGATGAAAAGGAACGCAAACGACTTCGTGCAGAGCATATCGCTAAACCGGAAAAGTATCTTTGTATGAACGCCCGACAACGAGCTAGAATCTATAATCTCCCATTTTCCATAACACCACAAGACATCCGAGACGTTTGGCCAAAAGACGACATCTGCCCTGTTCTCGGTATAAAAATGAAAGTTCATTTCGCAGAAGGTGGGGGCTACACCGGTCCTCGACCTTGGTCCCCTACTATTGACCGATTCCGGCCTCATCTTGGTTACGTGATTGGAAACATAGGGGTTATCTCCCTCAAAGCCAATCGTATAAAATGTGACGAGACCGATCCGGAGATTTTTCGGGCGGTTGCAAACTGGCTGGAGAAACGTCAATGAGTCAGCAATCGTTTTGGGGAGAAAAACCACCACGGCGGATTCGGAAGGATTTGTCTAGAGAGCACTATATGGCCTGGGCCGGGTGGTTTGCTCATCCCCAAGAAGACATTGACGTCTTCGTCAGGTTACCGAAATGGCGTCAGCAAGAAATCCTTGCTACCCGGAATGCCTTCCGTAAGGACCCAACCCTTCAGAGTTCTGAACTACACGATGTGACCGGGCGAGTTCCGGACCAAGAAGTTTATACTGCACCCGTGAATCTCTACCAGTCCATTCTGGGACCGCCGAATAGCATCAAATATAACGTTCCTGACGGCATCCCACTTGAGTTGGTTAAAAGGCTAGGCTCGCGATCAATCAAGGATGAATTGGACAGATTGACGGAGAGCGAGCGCCGGGAGTTAGCGGTTCGTAGAAAATTCTAGTAGGTTAGAAGAGAGCTATGTGAGACATATGCTAACACTTGAAAAATTGAACCTGCGACCTAGCACGAATTCTTTTCCTCCTGCTAACACCCACACGTGGTTCGAGTATTCTGGATACATCCGCAAACCAGCGCATTGTCAGCTTGACGTCTATTCGCGCCCTGGCGAGTGTTTCCATGTCGTCGTCGCAACTGAGTTAAAGGACAACGACGGCACTAGCATCACCAACGCGGCAGAGATGCTTTGGTCACGAGTTTGCAAGGAGCTCAAGGCGACGCCCAACAACGTTGTTATGGTGGAACACTATACAAAAGACAATGTTCTTGACGAGCATTGGACTCTGGTACGGTTTAAGGAAATGCATTGGGACCGGCGCGACGGCTGGTCTTTGGAGGGAATTTCTTTTACCTACCTGGAGAAACGCGAACTAGAGAGACTGTTAGGAAGGAAGGTCTAGAAGATCTTCATAGTTCGTAATTTGGCTTCATCCCAAACTTCTACACACAACTCGGGGTATTGTTTTTGAAATGCATTAAATTTTGCCTTCGCATCGTCACGCCAATAGCCTTTCACTTCCACGTACAGATTCAAGTCTTTCACCCAGAAATCCGGAGTATAAGTCGTTTCCATTTCCTTGAGTTCAAACGCGGTAGGTTCGTATCGCCAAATGTATTTCTGGGTATCTAGGTAACGGACAACGGCAGCTTCATAGCTACTCCGAACCCAAATCTCCCCCTGGCTGTGCCTTTGCCATGGTATATCCGTCCATAAAAGTTGCTGTCTTTACCACGACGGACTGTGATTTTGTGAGAATCAGACATTAGCTTTAAGGATTTATCGGAATGCTTCTTGTTGTAGAAAGGATTACCAGACCCTGTGTAGAGTTTTCTCATTGTTTGCCGGTAAGCCGGAGTTCGTTCCCAAAGTTTGTTCTTTTCAGAAATCAATTTCCTGGCCTCAGTAGAATGAGAAGTTCCCAATCGAGGATGGGGGTTTGTTTCCCAATGCTTTTTTATCTTTTCTCCTCGGACTATCAAATTAGTATTAGCATTCCGACGATTTGAGCACAGTCGGCACGACGGTTGATTAACCGCAGAACAATAGCCTTTAATTCTAGCCGTAAAACAAGAGATACAAACACAAACTACGGGTTTCATGCTGTTAGGCCGTAGTCTCCTTGGGTCATAACCGTACAAGATGATGGTTGGGAACACTAGAATGCAAGAGGGTATGGGGTGTTCCGCGATCAAGGATAGTTTTTGTTTCATAATAATAAAGGGGTTGGAAGTTAATCCTGCTATGTAACAACCAAAATAATAAATTTGCGGTAGTAGAAGGGGGCAGCTTCGACTAACCGAAACGCCCGCCAGGGCAGTAAATTACAACATGGACGAAATTTTATGTACAGCTCTTGAAACTGGCGCTCTGAACATGCGCTACTACGAAGAGGATCCCGATCCGATTCTCTCTGCAAACTGCATGCCCTTCGAACCGGAAGAGTTTGGCGAAATCACCACCAAGTTCAGCAGGTTAATCATCGCGAAGTTACTGTCTTCATCCACAGGCATCGGATTAGCCGCGCCACAGGTTGGAATTTTGAAGCGAGCATTCGCAATGAAATACCCGGACTCCGAGAAACAGGAATCAATCTGTCTCTTCAATCCAGTGGTAACAACGAATGGGGATGAGTGGGTGTACAACGAGGGGTGTCTCTCTGTACCAGGTGTTTTCAATCAAGTGCGCAGACCTAAGAATGCCTTTGTTCACTATCAGAATGAGGACGGTGAAGAGAAGAAATTGGAAATGACCATGTTGACAGCGAGAATAGCCCTCCATGAGAGTGATCATCTAGATGGCATCATGTTTTTTGATAGAATGAGTAAACAGATGCGAAAAGCAACGTTACGAAATTGGGAAAAGGAGCGAAGGAAACTTACGAAGGAAAGGAAACTATGAAGATAGCATTGATGATTATCGGGTTCTTCGGACTGTCTGTGATCTCGTTGATTTTGTATAACCTTTGGCGTGCACTCCGCAAACCTGCGCCCGAGCCAAACAGCAGGAAATTGGACAAATTTTTATCCGAGTGGAAGCAATGAGTGATTTTAGTGAAGATCGAATCGATTACTCCGCTAAAGGAAGGTGGCAAAGCGGAAGCCAAGGACAAGTCCCAGAATTGATTATTTTCGTAGGAGTCAGCGGCTCCGGGAAGTCGGTCCTCGCCCGTCAGTGGGTGAACGAAGGACACGGAGATGTGGTGCGTTTGAATCGCGATAATCTCCGGACTATGTTGTACCAAGACGTATCTTGGCTGGAACACGAAGACGACTTGATTCGCCCAGTAGAACGCGAGATGGCGCGGGTTGCTCTAAAGAAGGGGAAGTCAGTCATTGTGGATGACACCAATTGCGTGCGCCGTACTCGCACCAGTTGGCAGGAATTGGCCCGCGAGCTGCACGTGATCCTGCGGGTCATCACCATGACTACGCCGTTAAAGATTTGTATCGAACGCGATGCGGCGCGGCCTGGTAAGGAATGCGTAGGAAAAGAAGTTATCCTGTTGCAGTTTGGAGATTTGAACCGAATGGTAGTTGATCCCAATCTCGTCACGCGGCCTATGCGCGACAAAGAACAGCTCCTCAACAAGTGCTGGGATGTTCGTCTGCCCGGTGCCAAGTGGGTCCTCGTAGATATGGACGGAACGTTGGCTAATTGTTTTGACGTCCGCAACGCTTATGACGAAAGAGTTCTGCTCGACAAACCCTACCCAGTCGTGGTGGAGTGGGTCCGTGTTCTGTATCAGGAGCATAACGTCTTGATTTTGTCGGGACGGAAAGAGAGATCTGGAGACGACACGTGCACCTGGTTGGAAAGGGAAGGAGTCCCTTTTGACCACATGTTGATGCGCGCTACACCAGACAACCGACCGGACCGGATAGTCAAGAAGGAATTACTCGATATGTTCTTGCAGATTTTCAAGAAGGAAGAAATCGCTTTCGTTCTGGATGACCGACCCGTTGTAGTTAGAACCTGGAAAGAAAATGGGCTTACGGTGTACCCAGTACGGGGTACAACTGATCATTCGCAGTCTTGTCCAAAAGATGGAAACCCAAAATTAACTTGCCTCCATTGTGGAGCATTAGGCGATTTCTGAAGCGTGTATGTATGTGAGGAAACGATGGCTGACAAAGATTTCATAGAGATCACCGGGCGGGGCCGGGGTCGTTTGCCGACAATTTTGAAGGCAAGGTTTGTGTCCTTTGCGGTCAAATTCTCTCGGAGGTCCAAACATTGTGATCTTTGAAACCGAAACTTTTTGGACGTTACTCCACGACAAAGCCCACTGGGAATTTGAAATCTTCCTTATGGTTTTATTTGACGGCGTGATAGGAGCTCTGCTCTGGCCCACGATCAAGAAGCACTGGAATCATCACATCGCTAGGGATAAAAAAGAAGGTACCTAACTTTCTCGCTAGTCCATTAACAAAATGAACTTTCCTCCTTTCATTGGAGGAATTATGTCCACCAGGAATTGCCCGAAATGTGGGGAAGAGACAATTTACAAGAGTGAAGTTACCTTTAATCGAGCGGTTCTGAACAATGCAATCTGTGTTGGTTGTGCCGCCAGGGGTCGTGTTCCTTGGAACAAAACTTCTCCGGAAACAGAAGCTCAGATTCATATTCTTCACAGCGCGGGATTTAGTACCCCGGAGATATGTCGCAAGATTCAGAAAGCGGAAGGAACAGTTGGAGGAATTTTGCAACGTCTTGGTCTCACACCGAACCTTGTAAACCATAGACTAGACATCGTCGATGCAAATCAAGCTAGATGTACGCAGTGCAAGACAATTTGTCCAATTTCTCAGTTCACGAACGGAAGTAAGTGCCCGGAATGTACTCGTCAAGTAAATCTGGTGAGGTGCAACGGAGAAAGACTGATTTTTATCCGAGACAGGGTCAACACCCTAAGATCAAGATCAAAGAAAAAAGGCATCCTTTGCACCATTACCGCTGAGTATTTACTTAGCCAGCTAGAAAAGCAAGGGGATAAATGTGCATATACGGGGTTAGAGATGCGGATGATGTACGGGCAAGGCAGAAGTCCATTATCCCTCTCGGTGGATCGTATTGACCCTAACCTTGGATACACAGAAGGGAACGTCGTTCTTTGCACATTACGATCCAATACAATCAAATCAGATTTAACACTAGAGGAGTTGCAACAATGGATTCCGGGTTGGTATAATTCCCTTCAATTGTTGCTGAACAAGGACGGGATTCTTCCATGAAACTAGACGACCTCTTAGACGTTAGAGAACTGGGGAAACTCATAGGAGAAAGGTACATCTCCCAGCAGCCTCACCCCACTCTTCCTCTGTTTGTTTTGAATTATACCCACAAAGCTACATTTGATAAGATTTGGAACCCGATCACTCGTTTATGCCGAGGATTACAGTACGATGTTAAAGGAACGGTGGTCGCCCGTCCGTACTACAAGTTCTTTAACTTTAACGATGAGACCCAACCGGAGACCCTGGAAAATAATCTTCCCTCGGTAACTCCTGAAGTCACTGAGAAACTTGATGGAAGCATGATAGTGTACACTCATTACGCGAGTCAACATGTGCTCGCCACGCGAGGTTCATTTACTTCAGATCAGGCTCAGTGGGCTCAAAACTGGTATGTTCGAAACCTAGTTAATGCTGTTTGGCCCAAAAATTATACGCCAGTGTTTGAAGTAATCACTGATGAAAATAGGATAGTTGTAAGTTATCCCTACGAAGCTCTGGTTTTGACCGGTTTGGTCAACATAGATACTGGGGCTGAGATGCGATACATTGACCTTAAACAAATTGCTAAACAAAATGGCTGCCCTGTGGTAAATGTTTCTCAGAAATCCTTGTTTGAAGCTGTAAAGGACAATCAGAATAATTTCGAAGGTTATGTGCTGACCTACCATTTAAGCGACTGTACTCCACTCAAACTGAAGATTAAAACAAAGGAGTACTGCCGTCTGCACCGCATCCTTACCGGCCTGAACCCGCGTGCTATCTGGGAGATGTTAGCGGAAAAGCAAGATACCGCAGTAGATTCAATAATGAAGGACCCAAAGATGCCTGCCAAGTTCTTAGAATGGTTTGGCGGTTGGGTGGAGCAGCTTCGCTTCCGGTTTGCCGAGATCGAAAAGAAGGCGATGACGGTCTTCGTTGGTCGAGCATTTCAGGGTGCCCACACGCAGGGCAATTTGTCGCCCGAAGCTCTGCGGTTGATCCGTAAGAAGCACGCGGAGTATTTCCAAAAGACGCCCGAATTGTGCTCGATCCTATTTGCGATGCTAGATGGCAAGAACTACGGCGAGATCATTTGGAAGATCATCAAGCCACGCGGCGACGAGACTTTTAAGAAGGATGGCGAGTGATAGATAGAAAGTTTTGGTTTGAGGTATTCGTTCCGATACTGAACGCCCTAGGAATCGACCATTGGGTGTGGAACGTTTTTGTGAAAGATAAGGATGGAATAACACATGGCTGAGGACAAGCGCAACCGGTTCCACCTAAAATCGTTGCCGGTTAAACTAGGCGAAGAGGTCATAGCCAAGTGCCGGGAGTTCCTTGCCTACCTAGAACAGTCGGGGGCTTCTACACACCCGGACGTTCGACAGATCTACCACAGCGTTTCTACGCCGTTGGCGACTCTGGTTGGTCAAGTTGAGGCCGGCAAGATCATGGAAGCGGGTGGTGGACGCGACGAGATCGACGCCTGGTTAGACAACGGCATTCAGGGGGCCAAATGAAACGGAAACGGACATCTGATTTATTAGGAAACGGAGCAATACTAGGATTCATACCCTTAGAAGGATGTGGCTATTACATCAGTCGCCCGTGCCGGTTGTCCCATACAGCAGCCGTAGCCGGGGGGATGGCTTTATGGTCCGGGGATAAACAGTACCTTCGCACCGACGGGACATGGAAACCTACCGCTGAAAAGAATGGGTTCTTCCCGACCAAGGAAGAGGCCTTGGCAGTTTACGAAAGGGTTAAAGATAACCGGGAATGAACGAACAACTTCGATTTCGGAACATCTATTTCTTCCACGGACGCGGCGGGAGTCCCAACACTACCGTAGCTTTGCTCGAGAAGATCCTCTCTCACGGCTACCCTGAGATTCGTTACCATCGCCCTGGTTTGGTTCATTCGGATCCTCTAGTGCTGGCGGAAGACTCTCTAGACTATACCGAGAAGACCCTACTCCCACTTATGCTGCCCGGTTCTCTTATTGTTGGAAATTCTCTGGGTGGCCTGATAGCGGCCAAACTCCAAGAAAATCATCCCGAAATGAACCTCTCGGTTTTCGCTCTTGTAACTCCAACGAGCTGCGACAGTTTGAAACTCGAAAAAAGGGTGACCAACAACCGGGTGGCGTTGTACTCTACCTCAGCGGATGCGGTCATTAAGGGCCGTTGTGAAAACTGGCATGAACTAACCGACTTGGCGTTTGATGTACCTTGGCTTATGCATGATATTGACCCGGCGAAGTACACCGTCTGTTACTTGATCTCGTGCTATCTACGTGGCCTGGACATGCGGGATGAAGTAGAGAATCTGTTTCCAAAAATGGAGAGACCAAATGATAAAGGCAGGTGAACATAGTTACGGCAAACTCATTATCGAGCGAGATTTAACCAAGGACGAAGTGACAGCTATAGAGGACGCTCTTTCCATTACTGATCGACCCCTCACCCTCCTATTTGACGGGTGGGAGATCTACGTTCGTCACATTGAAATAGACCACAAGGAACACAACGTGGCGTATCTAACCGTGAAGGGGATCGCATAGCTTTGTCCTGGACATTCGACAACGATTACACACCTTGCAAGCACGGCCACGATCCCTATTTATGTGACGAGTGCATACAGGAAGCCAGACGGCGCAAGCATCAGAAAGAACACGAGGAAAGCGTTCGCCGGCAGCGGAACAAGATCAAGATAGCGCCCTGGAGGAAGGAAAATGATTGAGAAGGTCACAACTGTGTACCGGGAATGGCGATAACGATGCCGCGACCGTAAGGCGTACCGCATGAAAGAAAAGGTCAAGCTGATGTTCTTCTGGGAAGACGTGGCTGCTTTCCGTGCTGGAGAATTAACAGCGGAGCAGTCTATACTTCGCAGGCTGAGATTTTATGAAGCGGTTGACGCGATGAGCACTGACGAAATGCTTAACTGAAATTCGCATTTCAGAGGTAGGATACAACATGAACATTCTAACAGGGCTGGTAATCCTCATCTCTATAGCAGCGCCGGTGGCTCTTTTCTATGGCCTTTCGAGAATTGGTGCGGACCCAAAGGAGCACGAACCAACGCTGGAGGAAACGTACCCCGATGCCCATCTTTTTATCTGACAAGCTCATCGTGAAATGCTACTACCGCGAAGGCGAGCATCAGTGCGTCGACGGTCTTCTGTACCAATCAAAGGAATTGACCGGTGATGAAATCCCTGTGGAAGTACGAGCACGAGCCGAAAAGATGCAGGAAGTTGGAACTGAAATACTCTATCTCCAGCCAATTCTGGTTGAAAAAACTCCTCTTCAATGCCCTTGCTGCGAAGGTAAAGGCGTGATACCTACTGAACGGGGCAGGGAGTTGATAACTTTCCTTCATGTTTTCCTCCGCCCAATGATCTACGAGATTTGTTCGGACTATCTGGACGACAAACTCGGGACTTCCTAACCCTGGTTTGAGATGAAAATTGCCTTCCACAAAGACGCTAAAGGTCGGTTCTACGACCAAGACGGCAACCCCCTTTCCGCTGAACAGGTGCAGGACTTCACTGCCACAGCTTACGCCGGTATAGGAAATGTCTTTTCGGGAGAAGGCCTCAAATCAGAAGCCGACGGTTGGTATGTTGGAGTTGATGACAAAGACCCCGATAAATTCCACTGGTTCTTCGCTTACAAGACTACGCCGTTCGGACGCAAATTCTTCGCCATAGGACATGATGGATCCACAGCAGGCAAAGTCGAAATGATGAAGTACATGAAAGAGGCGATGCAAGACCAGCCCTTGCACCCTTGGATAGAAGCTTCCGGGGCGGTCCAGAAGTTGATGGAGAATTGGCACATCCCCAAGGTGCCCACTGAAATCGCCAAGATGCTTCTGCCTGGCAAGCCGTTAGAGCCAGTGGATGAATATTCTTACCGACGAAGTGTCGGCGGAAATCCTTTCGTCAAAACGGTTTACGGCTACCCGAAGGTGCCTCATCAAGCCTCTTGGAAGAGTACCCTCCTGGAGCCGGTACAAGGGAAGGGTTTCGCCCGCATAACAGCCCTGGACAACCGAGCCGCTCTACAAGCGGAATGGGCCGAAGAGTTTGGCGATCATTCTGGGTGCCCGGTATGTGGCACCGGTTGCGAAATGCTGTTTGTGGGAGGAGTAAGCTCCAGTACAAGCACCCCGGCGCAGGCCGTTGAACTACAGAAAGAATGGAACGAGCAATTCGGTGACCATTCCGAATGTCCTGTGTGCGGCACTGCTTGTGAGAATCTCTTCGTATCCGGAAAATAACGATAACTGTTTTCCAATAGTTGTTAGTAGAATACAACATGGCCACAGAAGCAAAAGTTTTGGAAAGAAGATTGTACATTGCGGTAGACCCATCGGGAAACCACAACAAATTCTGGCAGTACGAGCGGTTGGACCAGGTTGTCTCCGAAGAGGGAAAGAAAGGCGTCATGGAGACGGGCGACATCCGTTACACCTGGGGCCGCGTGGGATCCAAGGGTGACAGCACCCTCAAGATGTTCAGCGAGAAAGATCTGGCGAGCATCATCCGTTCCAAGACCAACCGGAAGCCGCCCGAGCCGAGCTACACCGAAGTCACGACGGTCGGTGGCGGCGCTGGCGTAGCCTCAACTAAGTCGATGGCGAAAGAGGAAGTCAAGCGGCTGGCCGTTGCTGAAATCGGTGGTTCCTGTCCGATCACTTCCGCTCTGATCCGCAAGCTGGCCGAAGCCAACCGCCACGAACTGTTGGCAATGTCTGGTGGCGAGTTGGACGTGGATCTGGAAACCGGCATCGTGCGTACCGCGCTGGGTGTGGTTACACTCGCAGCGGTGAAAGACGCCCGCAAGAAATTGGATTTGATGGCCCCGTATGTGAAATCAGGCAACACCGGCAACACAAATTATGCGGACCTCCTCGGCGAGTATCTTCGCTTGGTCCCGCAGAAGGTACCCGGAAAGCGTGGCTGGCACACAGATTGGCTTCAGCTTGACAAGCAGACCCAGTTGCTTGACCAGTTGGAGTCGTCCATCGAAATCGCCAATCAGCGCACCACGGACGCTATCAACACCGCACCAGGGCGAGAAGAAAATCGCCACCCTCTTCAACATCACGGTCGAGGTTGTGGAAGATAAGGCCGCGATTGCTCGGATTGAACGGTTGTATTACGACACCAAAGGTCGCCATGATTGTTCTCACCTGAAGCCAGTTCGGGTGTATGAAGTCACCATTCCACATATGTCTGCTGCTTTCGAAGTGGATGGCCGCAAAGTGGGTAACGTGAAACAACTTTGGCATGGCACCCGCATGTACAACGTGCTGAGCATCATGAAGCGCGGGTTCGTGCTGCCCAACGAATTGAGCACCGTCCAGACGACTGGCGCGATGTACGGGACCGGGCTGTACTTCTCGGCTAACAGCACCAAGAGCCTGAACTACTCTTATGGTTACTGGGACGGTGGATCGCGTGACAAGAACTGCTACATGTTCCTGGTGGACGTGGCGATGGGTCGCGAGTACTGCCCGAGTTACAGCGGCAACGGCAAGAAGGCCGGGTACGATTCTTGCTGGGCTAAGGCGGGGCACAGCGGCGTGATCAACGACGAGCAGATCGTTTATCGAACAAGTCAGGCAAATATCCGGTATCTGGTTGAGTTTAACTAGGAGAAAGACTCTGACTCTGTTGAGTCAGTCATCGAATAACCGAAAGTGAAATCAAACAAGTAGACTATAGCATGGAATCCAGCACTATAGTACAGAGCGACGGGGTCTCCCTTACCGGCTTCGTTTTCAAGGGCCAATGCTACGATTCAGGCCACTTTTCGGGAACGAAGTGTACCCTGTGTGGACGATCGATACGCCTCGTCTACATCCTGAAGAACCCACAGGACCGCTCTGTACCCACGGGTTCCTGCTGCTTCTCTAAATTCCAGGACAATCCCAAACTTTTCAAGCAGTTAGAAGCTTCCCAAATCTGGTTGCAGACAACTATCGATGCGGAACAACGCGATGTGAGAACAAATCAACCGGATGTTCGCTTACGAATGACCACTTGGCGTGCTTTGAAACACCAGGCGTTGTTGAAGATCCGTGGCTACAAGCGCCAGACCGGTAAGGAATGGTTGCCCGAATCTCTTTTCGAGCTCAAAGTCATTGTAGAAAAGAAACCCTCGCCTAAAGCCACCGTGCGTTGGTTTGACAATCGTATACGCGAACTTTCAACGAGTATTTGAAGCTATGGCAAGCAATGTGTTTAAGAACTTAACCGGACGAACTTTTGGCAGACTCAAAGTATTGTGGAGGCTGCCAAACCGAAGCGGAGGAGCCTCCTGGTGGTGTCGTTGTAAATGTGGTGTTGAAAAAGAAGTAACCGCCAATCACCTTCTAAACGGCACAAGAAGTTGTGGGTGTCTTATGCGAGACACCAACGGTCGTCGCTGTAGAACTACGCTGCGCGAATACAATCAACTTCGACCTTTTGAGTGGATCTACAACAATCTCGTTCATACCGCAAAAACACGAGGACTTTTGGTCCTGGTCACTTTTGAAGATTTTCTCAATCTTCTTAAAATTCCAATTTGCGTCTATTGTGGTGATTCGGTTGTTTGGCATCCCTATTCTAACCACCACCAAACTGCCACTAACATTGATCGAAAAGATAACACGACGGGCTATACGAAGGAAAATTGTGTTATATGCTGTCATCGTTGCAACTGTATGAAGTCAAATTTCCCTGTAGAGGATTTTCTATTGCACTGCGAAAAGATCGCCAAGAAATGGCGGGATTCGGAATGACGCAAGAACAGTCCGAGTTGGAAATTCGCGTTAATGGAATAGAAGTTTCAAAATTACGCTTGCAACTTCGTTGGGTGGAGGGTTACCCGGCGCGGAACTGGGCTGTTTTGGTAGAAATCCCCAATTTGGGATACATAGAGTTGGACGAAAAGCCCGACTTCAAGATCGAGGTCAAGGACCCACGGGTACCGTATGACCAACGGTCTTGGCGGCAAGTGACTCTACCCGAGTTGCTACAATGGCTTAGTAGTCTTGGCATTTTGGACCCAGGGGAGGTATAATGGATTACGACGAGCTTGAGGAAGAACCCGAAGACGAAGACCTCACTGATGAACTCGAAGAAGAACTTGAAGAGGAAGATTACTTTGAGGAAGAAGACGACACCATCCAGGAGCTGGACGTAGACCGTGATCTACGCTACGGGACAGATCAAGATGAGGAAGCCGAGTGATCCGTCCCCTTGTTATCGCCATCTGTCTCCTTGCCTTTCAAGTCACGCCTCCAAGCTCAAAGAAGAGGTCTTCTGGAAGAGATTCGCTTTCAAACCCGAATTAAAGAAAGTCATTGCTCACTTCAAAGATTTGGATTACCAGCTTGAGATCGTTGTTAAGCAAAGCAACTGTGCGCAAGGTAGGCGTTCTCCGCATCACGCCGGAGAACAAACTTCTCCGGCGGCTCTACAACACGGTACTCCTTGTGCCGTTGTAGCTCTTGTTTCTTAGAACGGAACATCTTCATTGGTGATCTCCAGTCCGGCTAGATTTGTGTTGGCGGCTGCTGCCATTGTTTTTGGCATAAGGCTGTCCAGTTTCTTTTTGAGACCGGCTTTCAAATGTGCCGGTGTTTTGGGTGAAGCCAAGGAGCCTTGGATCAGCTTGATGAGACGTTCCGTGGACATCACACGCTTGACTGGCTTTGGCGCAGCACAAATAAGGAGAAACGTATGGCGGAAAGCAAAACCCCGATGTCAAACCAATCATCTACAAGTTCAACACCGAGGCAAGCGGCAGCAGCACGCGAGAACGGCAAGCGAGGAGGACGCCCGCGCCGTCTCCCCTTACTCTTCAGGACGCTCCGAGGAAACAAGATTTCAGAAGAAGCACTCGACAAGATGATTGAATTAGTTAAATCATCCGACTCAAATGGCGACGATAAAAGTTGAAGTCCGTCGAGACGTCTAGAACGTAGAGCTTGCAGCATTCATGTATGGTGTTGAGGCTGCCGTGGGTTGGTCTGACTACGAAGTAGTTTGAGATTCCACAAACGGGCGTAGCGGCGGGGGATGTCCCCGCCCCCTGATTAACAATTCTCCATCAGGAGTTCATCACCGGTGTGGATATTCCAGCTGATCTTTTACTCTA
>Ga0209517_10005081_pt1 | contig 16911 bp, 14 predicted proteins | sample PeaSoiMetSII2010_FD_187695 | JGI IMG/M metagenome (GOLD analysis project Ga0209517, IMG submission 187695) | Peat soil microbial communities from Weissenstadt, Germany - SII-2010 (SPAdes) (version 2) | ecosystem: Environmental > Terrestrial > Soil > Wetlands > Peat | place: Germany...
CCCGGACGATTTATTTCTGTGGAAAAGTGAGGATCGGGGGCCCCGGCGTCATCAGACGAGGGGATTGAGGGACTTGGTGCAAGATTCTCCGCTCAAGCCAAAACCGGGATTGAGTGGCCCACCCGCCGTCTGTCCCCCGAATTTCTCCAATTGCAGGACTTCATACCTCAGATGGCCCTAAAGTATGGATTTGAACGTCCCCAGCCTCGCCGATAAACCTGAGCTCAAACGGCCTCTCCCCTTCGGGCAGGAGAGCTAGTATTTCGTTCATCAAAGTCAGAAATTTTAGCTTGGGAAATTCCTTGGGCTGCGCATCGGCGGTCTTGATCAACTGCTCAGCAAAGCTCTCTCCGCAAGCGAAATGTGCGGTGCTAATGATGCCGACAGCCAATGTGTGATTGTGGGTGCGAAGCGCTAGCGCAAACGCGTTTACCCATGCGACGACATCATTTCGCTGCGTTAATCCCGCCCAAACAAACGCAGTGCAGGCTTCATTGAACATTCCTTGCTTGTTGAAGCAGGTGCCGAGGTTAAACCATGCCAGCCCGCACAGGGCATCCAGCTTTAGCGCCTCTTTTAGGCGATCCATGAATTCGGGCGTTGACAATCGCGAATCTGGGGCAGCGAGGAGCGAGGCTGCTGACTTTTGACGGCGCTGCTCATCGATTCCCAACATGCTCCCCAGTTCATTGAGAGCCGCTGCCTTCACGATGAACTCCGGCTTCGGTTTGTTACTATCCGCAACGTACGCCTCAAAATACGCACGCGCCCGCGAGTATTGGCCGGAAAACATCAGTGCATCGGCGTAAAGTGCCACCGTGGTGCCCTTTTCTCCCAATTGAGTGGCGCAATCGTAGAGTTTCGCTGCGGCCTTATATCGCTCAAGGCCGAACAGAACTCCTGCTACCTCGCGGTAAAAGTAACCTCTTTTCCGATAGCTGCCGTCTAGTCTGGCCGCTTTTCTGTAGCACTGGAAGGCTGCCCTGTCTTGTTTTCGCGATCGAAGGTGGTTCGCCAGATTGTAATTGGCTACGGCAGCATCTGCTGCCCTACCCGACATCTCCTCGGCCCTCGCATGGCGGGCTAAGAATCCCCTCAGGAGCTCTAGTTCAACGCCAGAGAGCAGGCTAGACTTCGCCAGAACAGAAATCATTAACGTATGCGCCGGCCCGCGGGAAGCCGGATTGTCAAATAATACTTGGCAGAGGCCTAGCGCATCATGTACACGATGTGCCCTTGCCAAACAATGAGCCATCCGAACAACGATGAGTGGATCAGTCGTGAGGCTCGAATGGGGAGCGAGCGCTGTTATGAGCTTCGCAGCGCGATCTGAATAGCCCGCTGCATCAAGAGTTAAGGCAGCCGCGATCAAGACATCATTGTGGAGAAAAGCTTTGGCCCACGACCCATGTGCGGATGACTTCGAAAGATGAAGCGTGAAGTGTTGGATTCCTGCCAGATCAATGACCACCTGCTCGTTGGATACCGAGAGTTTGCCATAAGCTAAACTGGCGTCGGTCGTCAAACCGATCACTCCCTGCACCGTTTGCAACGTCTTTCTCAGGTTCAGCGATATCTCGGCTAAAGAGAGTCCGTGAACGCTATCTCCATCGAACTGTAACTGGAACAGCGTCGGCGCGGGGAGATTATGAAACCGCACACGCTTTATGATGTCGGTGTCACGGGACAACTTCGGTGCGGTATGTTGCGACCACTCGTCGGACTCCGACAGTCTGAACGTTGTGCTTTTCTTTCCACGCCTTGCGTAATAGGGATCGAACTCGTGGAACCACCTGACGAACATTCTGTTTGTTGGAGTATGAAATCTTGCAATTAAAACAGGTACATCGAGGGATTTGTAATACTTACATTTGTCGATCCCGAGCCTGACGGCAAGTGCTCTCGTAAGTTTTGGCTCGTCCGTCGCCTTCAGTTGTACGTTAAACTGCCTTCCTGTAGAGAGGCCCCCCTCATCGAAAATTTCCACCGCCCCATCAATCCCATAGTCCGGATGGATCTTCCGATAGACCCATTCAGCGGGAAGTAGCCGTTCGAATGCGATGCGCGACTGGTCCTCGATCCGGTGGCTGCGAGGTCTGTTTGTCATGAGATATTCTGGGGAATGGCCCAGCCTTTCCTCATTTTAATCCTCGAGGATGGTGGTCCACTCAAGCCCGGTTTTGGCTTGAGTGGGGATGTTCGTCGCAAGGACGGCCCCGGCTGAAGACCTGGACTGTCCTCATGCCACGGGGACCGACACGTTTTCACCACAGCGGGCAGAGTCATCTCGTCACATTCTGCTTGTTACCACCGTCCGATTCGGCTGTTTCGCTCCGCTCAGTCGCTCAGGGCAGGCTCCGCTTGCTTAGCACCGACGAAAGTCGGCGAATCTTGGTGCGGTTTGAATTAGGGATATCCCGCCAGGACCGCTTGCACGGGAGATCCCTCGGCCCGCTGGTAAAGGCGCGGGCCTTCGGGATGACGCCACAGAAAGATGAAATTTAGCGATCGAACTGCCCCACTCAAGCCAAAGGACGGCTTGAATGGGCCACCCGCCGCCCGCTGCAGCGGTCACGGCCCTGGATTCGCCATCTTCTGCCCGATCAGCACCGCGTCCTGCATCTGGCGATACAAGTCGCTGACCGCTCCGGGCGAATGCGACATCAGTATGGTGTTGCTCCGGTCGTTGCTTCCGATTTCCTTCATGGTGTCCAGATACTGCGTGAGCAGCACCAGCATCATTACGTCTTTGGGCGTCGATCCTTCCACCGCCTTGGAGAACGCTTCCACCGAATCCTTCAGTCCTTCAATGATCGCCTTGCGCTGGTTGGCGATGCCCTGGCCTTGCAGCGCCTTGCTCTCCGCCTCGGCTTCGGCCTGCTTCACTTTCAGAATCTTTTCCGCCTCGCCGCGCGCCGTCGCCGCGACCTGCTCGCGCTGCGCGGCATTGATCTCGTTCATCGCCGCCTTCACCTTGTCGTCGGGCTGAATGTCGGTGACCAGCGCCTGGTCGATGGCGTAGCCGTACGTCCTCATCACATCGTCAAGCCCTTGCTTGATCGCGACCGCAATGTCGGATTGCTGCAGAAACGCGTCATCCAGATTCATCTTGGGCACATGTCCGAGAATAACGTTGAACACGTACGACGAAATCTGCTGCCGCGGATTGGCCAGCTTGTAGAACGCCTCGTACACGTGGTCGGGAATTACGTGATACTGCACCGACACGGGAATTTTCACGAAGACGTTGTCCTTGGTCTTCGTCTCCACATCCAGCGCCAGCTGCTGCACCCGCAGATCGATGCGCCCCGCAATCTGGTCCAGCCAGGGCAGCTTGAAATTGATGCCCGCGCTGGCCACGCGCTGGAATTTGCCCATGCGCTGTACGACTACCGCCTCGGCGGTGTGCACCTGGAAAAAACCGCTCAGAATCGTTCCGAGCACGAAAATGCCAATGATCACGGCGATCACTAACTGCGCGCCTTCCATCAGGATCCTCCCAGCCCAGCGTAGAGTTTTCTCGGACTGATTCATGCACGGGAATAGTCCCCGCAGCAATCGCACGAATCATAACGGTTCGAGCGCACACTCACAATGAGGGAGGTGAACCAGATTTTGCGGATGCAGTGGGCTTGGCATCAAGTCGTTCCTATGGCTGACTTCGACCATCCCGTTGACATGCTATGCATGCATATGCAACAATAGCATGCATAGGAGAATGGTTATGCGCTCTGCCCCCTCAATTTCCGACTCCGATCTCGTCCGGCAGCATGCGTCCGAGGTCTACATCTCCGCAGCACGCCGTCGCGGCGATCGAACCCTCACCATCAATGTCGGCACCGTACATAAGGCTCTGGCCCTCAGCAATCGAGTTCCGCTGGTGTGCGCGGCCTTGGGTTCAAAGAAGTTCTTGACGGAGAACCACCTTCGACTGCTCTCGAAAACTGGCCCCCCCTCCGGCCAGAGCACAACTGTCACCTACACCTACGAATTCCTGGAGGCTCAACCGTCACCGGGCAACCAGGACGCTTGGAACAGACTAAGGGGCGCGCTCAAGGATGTCTTCTCCGAATTGGGTGGCGGCGCGGCCTATCTGCGCGCTGAACGGAGCGCCTTTCGGGCCGACCGGGATCACAAATGAGCCGGATCTATTGGGACTCGATGCTGTTCATTTACTGGCTCGAGAACAATCCGCAGTTTGCCAGAAAAATCGCGACGATCCATTCCCGCATGCAGCAGCGGCAGGATCAATTGATCACGAGCGCCTTCACTTTCGGAGAGATCCTCGCTGGCGCTTACCGGCAAGGTGCCGCGCAAAAAGCGGACGGAATTCGCGGGCTTTTGCTGAGCGTGGTTTCGGAGGTCGTCCCGTTCACCCTCGAAGCTGCCAATCACTATGCGCGGATCAGAGGAACCCTCAGTATCGCTCCGGCAGATGCGGTTCACCTGGCTTGCGCAGCCTCTGCGGCCACAGATTTATTCCTGACCAACGACAAAGCACTCATCGGCAAAGCGATTCCTGGAATCCAGTTTATCGCGGGGCTGGACTCCAACATTATTTGAGAGTGCTGCCTTGCACCTTCGCTTCCAGCCGCGCCTTTGCCTCCGGCCACTCGTCATCCAGAATGCTGAAGTACACCGTATCGCGCACTCGTCCAGTGCACGTCACCAGATGTCTCCGCAAAGTGCCTTCCTCTTTCGCGCCGATGCGCAGAATCGCATTGCGTGATTTCTGATTCAGGGCGTCCGTCTTGAGTTCCACCCGCATGCATCCCCACACCTCAAAGGCGTGCTGCAGCATCAGGTACTTCACCTCGGTATTGACGGCCGTGCGCTGCCAAGCCGGTGCGATCCAGGTGGACCCGATCTCGACCCTGCGATTGATGCGGTCAATGTTCATAAAGCGGGTGCTGCCGATGACACGGCCTGAACTGCGATCCAACGTGGCAAACACCACCGACTCTCCCCGTTCCTGCTCCTCAAAAGCTTTGTCGATCAGCCGTTGAAAATCTGCAGGTGTTTTCATGGAATACGGAATCCAGCGGAAGATATCCTCCAGATCGTTCTTGGCAACTTCCCAGAAGAACTCGGCGTGCTCGCGGCGAACCGGCTCGAGACGCACCACGGTCCCTTCCAGCGTTAGCGGCACAACGATATTCAGCGGACCGGTGCTCATGCTTTCCTTTCACAGTTCAGGCGTTCCATGCATTATCTTGCATCTTGAGGCTTTTTCGGGCATCTCTAGTACGACGCGGGTTCTGCCGGATTTCTTTCCGGATTCTGTTCGATAATAACTGGCATTGACTAGCGGTGTTGACCCGACATGATCTCAAACGTCCAACCACCAGCGATGCTACAAACAACACACCGATGTTGTCAGGAGAACTCTTAGTGAAGGCGCACTGTCTCCCGTTCTCCCAAGTCCCGCACACCACGCGCCTGTTCGCCGACTTCCTCGCCTACCAACCTACTGTCCACCGCTTTTATCCCAGGCCGCCGCATTTCCCGGAATGGCTGAAAGAAGAGTCCGCAAAGATCTCCTACGATTCCTCCCGCCGCGAGCGTGTCACCGCCATCCTGGAACGCCAGAACAAATCCTGGGGTGCCTCGCCGCAAACGCTGGGCAATCTTGCCCGCCTGCGCCAGGGTGCGGCAGTAGTCGTGACCGGGCAGCAGGTCGGACTCTTCGGCGGCCCGATGTTCGCCATCTACAAAGCGCTCACCGCCGTCAAACTCGCGGAAGAGGCCACTGCGGCGGGAATCGACGCAGTCCCGGTTTTCTGGCTTGCCACTTACGACCACGATCTGGCTGAGGTGAACCACATTTCCATCCCTAGCCCGGATGGCGCTCTTCAGGTACTCACCGCGGGAAGTCATGACGTTCCCGGAGCCCCCGTCAGCGCCGTGCACCTGGGCGACGAGATCCTTCCTCTGGTCGAAGAGGCCGCCAAGTTGCTCGGCGATTCCGAGGCCGCGCAGTTTCTGCGCGACACCTACCGTCCCGGCGAGACTCTGGGCACAGCCTTCGCCCGGCTCTATGCGCGCATCTTTGCGGAGTGGGGCGTGATTCTGCTCGATGCCTCCGACGCAGAACTCGACCGCGTCGCCGAGCCGATTTATCGCGCAGCCGTGGAGCGTTCCGAGGAACTCGCGAGCGTGCTCCTGGCCCGAGGTGAAGCGCTGGAGGAAGCCGGCTACCACCAGCAGGTAAAAGTCACTTCTTCGTCGGTGCTGCTATTCACCCTGCAGCAAGGTGCCCGCACGCCGATTCACCGTCGCGGCACCGGCGGAAACACGGAATTCGTCATCGGCTCGGATGCCACGGCAGAGAAGCTTTCGCAAGCCGAACTGCTGGCCCGGATCGCTTCCAGTCCCGAACAATTCAGTCCGAATGTGCTGCTGCGTCCCATCGTCGAGGATTACCTGCTGCCCACGCTGGTCTACACCGGAGGCGCGGCCGAGACGGCTTACTTCGCGCAGGCCGGAGCGGTCTACGAAGCCCTACTCGGCCGCGTGACGCCTATTGTTCCGCGCTTTTCAGCCACCATCGTGGAACCGAAGATGCAGCGCCTGATGGAGCGTCACGGAATCACCCTGCCGGATGTGCTCGCGGGTCCCGAGGCACTGCGCCGTCAACTCGCGGAGCGCGGACTGCCAGAGGACCTGCAAGCCGCCTTCGACGCCGCCAGAAAATCCCTGGACTCCCACTTGGCCAGCGTCAAAGAGAAGCTGGAGAAACTCGACCGCACGCTGGTCGATGCCGCGGAAACGGCCCGCTCGAAAATTGAATACCAACTCGAACGTCTGCAATCCCAGGCTGCTCGAGCGGAAGCGCAAAAGAGTGAGCTCGTCACCCGCCACGCGGAAAATCTGAGCCAGGCGCTTTATCCCGACAAAGGCCTGCAGGAGCGCGCCATCGGCGGCATTTACTTTCTCGCCCGCCACGGCCGCGAATTCCTGCTGCAACTGCACGACGCCATCCAGCCCGATTGCCACGACCACCAGATTCTGGAGTTGTAGTTCCGTTTTCAATGTAGCGCTGGCGTCCTGCCCGCTGTAGCGAGGGCATCTTGCCGTCGCATGCGAGCATCCTCACGACAGCGAGTCTCAGAGACCTTCGCCCGTGGACATACGGTTACACGCCCATTATCCTTGATCGCGAAAGGAGGCTTCCGTGAAGCACCTTGAGTCGACGGTCGCGCAGGTTTGCCTCGCAGTACTTTTCAGCAGCCTTGCTACTCTCCCTGCTTTCACACAGACCTCGGACGACACGAGCCCGGGTGCTGCGTGGGAGAAGATCTGTCCTGAAGATACCGGCTATTCCTCCGCACGCTTCGACGCTCTGACTGCCTGGCTCAAGACTGGGTTTACCACGTCGATGGTGGTCGTCGTTCACGGGAAAATCCTCTATCAGTATGGAGACGTCACCCGCGTCAGTAAAATTGCTTCCGTTCGAAAAAGCATTCTCAGCATGCTGTATGGCAATTATGTTTTCAGCGGGAAGGTCGACCTTGAGAAGAGCGTGAAGGATCTTGGCCTGGAGGATAAGCAGCCTTTTCTTCCCATCGAGGAACGCGCCAAGCTTCTGCATCTGCTCGCCGGGCGGTCGGGCATTTACATCATCCCCGACAAACCCGATCCACACAGCGTCGACTCTTATCAACTGCGGCGAGGCAGCGTACTGGCCGGAACGCACTACGCCTACAACGAATGGGATTTCAATGCGGCGGGCACCGCTTTTGAGAAGCTCACCGGCAAGAATATTTATGATGCGCTCGAATCGGATCTAGCCCGTCCCATTGGCATGCAGGACTTCGACCGTGCTCGGCAGGCCAAGATCAATAATCCGTTCTCTGTCAATCCGGAATATGCGATGTATCTTTCGACGCGCGACATGGCGCGGCTTGGACAACTCATGCTGCGTCACGGCAGGTGGAACGGCAAACAGCTGATTCCTGACGACTGGGTTCAATACTCCACCAGTCTGCTTACTCCGTTTCAGGAGATCAATCCCACGGGGATGCAGGAGTACGCCCGCCCGGAGCGCTGGGGCTTTGGACTGATGTGGTTTGTGTGGGACGAACCCACCTTCCTCGACCACGAATGGACCGGCCCCATGCAGGGAGCGTTTATCGCCATGGGCTCCGGAGGACAATACATCGCTGTGTTGCCGAGACTCGACATGGTTATCGCGCACAAGGTTGACCTCGATCCCTATCGTGGGGCGGTCAGCACGCAGCAGTGGGACGCGATTCTCAACATGGTGATCGGCACCTCCTGCGAAGACAACTGCCCAACTCCAAAATAGTTGGAGACTTTGAGCCGAAGATGCTCGCTATGTCTGAGCTACCTGCTCTCGCTGGTTGCCAGATAAGTCCCCAGCCCAATCATGATCGCGCCGGTCACCGTTCTCTGCCGCCGGCGGAAGGTCGCCGATGAGCGAATGCGCTCTCCCAGTGGCCCCGCCAGCCCGATAATCAAGTCAGCAGTCGTGTTCATCACCACCGAGATCGTTCCGAGTGCAACGAACTGCAGGAAGACGTGTCCGGCGCTGCGGTTCACGAACTGCGGAATGAACGAGAGAAAGAACAACGCGGTCTTGGGATTCAGAACCTCGGTCGCCACACCCTGCCAAAGCGGGTTTCGCGCGGGCTTGCCTTCCGCGGAAACTTCTTGAGGAATCTCCTCCGCGTCCGCTTTTTCCCTCCGCGCGTCCAGAATCATGCGCACGCCCAGAAAGCACAAGTAGGCCGCGCCGACGTATTTCACTGTGGCGAACGCCACCGCCGACTTCGCCAGCACAATCGACACGCCCAACGCCGCCGCGAACACATGCACCATCCCACCCAGGAAGGTGCCCAACGCCGACAGCACACCCTCGCGCTTTCCTCCGGCAAGACTGCGTGCGAGAACATACAGCATTCCAGGGCCGGGAGCGATCGCCAGCAGCACGGCCGCTGTCAGGAAAAGAAGGAAACGAGTGGAATCGAACATTGTTGCACCAAACCCCTCTGCATTCTCTGTCATGCTGAGCGAGGATTGAGCTTCGGCAAAGCGAAGCTCAACCACAGTCGAAGCATCCCTACGCTGGCAACAAGATCAGTGTGCAACAACACCGGCACGTTTCAAGAGTGCTTGAGCCAACTCTCCAGCCCCACGAGCGATTCCACCCGAGGATAATCCCGCTCGCGATAAGCCCCAGCCACGTCGAACAGCACCGCCTGCATTCCCGCGTTGCGCGCTCCGACGTAGTCAACGGAATAAACGTCGCCCACATAAAGGCTTTCGGCAGCCGCGGCTTTCATCTCGCGCAGGGCCGATTCGAAGATCGCCGGATGCGGCTTCTCGTGCCCCACATTCCCGGAGTCGGTTATGCTGGCAAAGCAATCCGCAATCCCGCAGCGCCGCAGCACGGCTTCGATCTTGCCGTCGGCGTTCGAGATCACTGCAATCGCATATTCCCGCCGAAGCCGCTCCAGGGCCTCGCGCGTACCCGGCAAGATCTGGTCCCAGTTGGCAGAGTTCTGCGTATTCTCGACCAGCGCATCGCGCACGCCGTCTTCCAGAGCAAGGTCCAAAGCAACGCCCGGACCATCCAGTTGCTCCAGCAGGTACGTGTGAAACGTCCACCAGAAGCCGTGGTCGACCCGGCCCGCAGTCATGCTCTGATCGAATTCCTGCTTGGTGCGCCGTTCTAAAGCCTGCCAGGTTGCGAGCGTCGGATGGCGATCCGCCGGCAGCGGCGCCAGCATGCGGGCTCGATTGGGAAACAGCAGAGTATTGCCCACGTCGAAAAAAATGAAACGGCATTTTGCCATGATTTATATTAACCAACGGTCCATATTACCCAATGCGCCCGCATCCGGCGCACTCTTGACCAGAAGGTTGCCCCGCCTGGCCGGAGCCGTGAACCGCACGGGGAAAAGATGTAATATCCAATATTCGGGGCAGCCTGGCAGTCGGCATGTAGGCGCCCTTTCACGCTATGGCGATACCTGCTGCAGTGGCGTTGGTCGCTGGCTTCACCCGCACCACACGGGCCGCGCTCACGCTCTATCCCATGGCGCGGGCCTGCGTCGCCGTGCTCTTCGGCGTCGCCGTCGCGGCGCTCTATCGCGGGTCGCGCCAGGACGTTTACAACATTCTCTGGGCGGTGGTGTTCGGCTTTGCTACCTTGAACATTCTCAGCCTCGCCGCCCGGCGCCTGGAGCCTACGCGCCGCGGCCTGAGCTTCGGGGAACTGATGGCCGTGATGGTTGTGCTGCTTTCGGTCTTCCTGCTGGGATGGGAAATGCTGAGCCTGTTCCACATCTTCCCCATCAAGCTAAAGCATTGAAAACACAGGAATAAAGTTTTCCACAGTGTTCCTGCAGGAACGTTTGTACGTACAATACGATACGTATAGCGTAGCGCCTGGCTGCCCTTTTCGACTTCGCCGAGGGCAGGCTTTGCCGGCTGTAGCGAGGCATCTTGCCCTCGCTAACCGGGGCGAAACTCACTACGAACGGCGGCGCTACTTCGCGAGCTTCCTTTTGCGGTATGATTCGCTTACATGGCGAAGAAGCCACCTAATTTCGAAGTGACCTGCCCCTGCTGCAGTGCGATGCTCAAAATCGACACCGAGACTCGCGCCGTGATCGCCCACACTGCGGCTGTGAAGCCGAAAACCTTCAGCGACATGGAGGCTGCGGCCAAGGCCATGCGCGAGCAGGACAGTCGCCGCGAGTCAATCTTCCAGCAGTCGGTGGAAGCCCAGAAGAATGCCTCCTCGCTCCTAGAGAAGAAGTTTCAGGAGGCGCTAAAGAAGGCGAAAGAGACTCCTGACACTGGCAAGCCGATTCGGGATTTTGATCTCGAGTGATCCACACCGTCCGATCTGCAGCATGATTTACAGCGTATGAGCCGTCCTCTTCTTCTCGGCCACCGGGGCGCCCGTGCCCTCAAATCGATTCCGGAAAACACGATCGCCTCCTTCAACCAGGCCCTGGCCGACGGCTGCGACGGTTTTGAATTTGACGTGCGCCTCACGGCCGATGAAGAGGCGGTGGTCTGCCATGACCCGAAGGTTGCCGGATTTGAGATTTCCCGCGCAACCGCGAAGCAGGTTTCCCAGTTGCCGCAGCTACGAGATGTACTTCAGCGTTATCGCGATTCGTTTCTGGACATTGAGCTGAAGGTCAAGGGACTCGAGAGAATCATGCTCGATCTGTTCCTCCGGCACAAGCCACGTCGTGGATTCGTGGTCTCCTCCTTCCAGCCTGGAGCACTGAAGTCGGTGCATGCGCTGGACGCGACCATTCCACTCGGCCTGATTTGTGAGTCCAAGACGCAACTCCGCCTGTGGAACGAACTTCCGGTCCAGTATGTGATTCCCCAACAGGCACTGGTCGAGTCAGAGCTTGTCCGCAAGATCAAGGGAGCGGGTAAGAAAGTCTTCGTCTGGACGGTCAACGATCCCGCGGATATGAAGCGCTTCGCAGAGTACGGCGTCGACGGCATCATTTCTGACGACACAAGCGTTCTCTGCCGGACGCTGGCTGCCTAGTGGAAACCGCTGAACCACGAAGGACACGAAGTATCACGAAGGTTCTGCTCCACGTGATTCGCTGCCCGCCGCTCGGTCTGAGGGCGCTGTGAAGCCCATTCGGAACGCCTTCTGAGATCAAAAAGAAAGCACCCACCGCGCGGCGGGTGCTTCGCTCTAGAGCGACTGATTGGCCTTACGGCAGCAGTTCCTGTGTCAAGACGGCGCCGCCCATCGCCGCCAGCACCGCGGATTCCTTGACGGCTCTATGGGAATCGCGGGCGATCCAGAGCGTTTCCTTGTCGTCGCCGCCATCGGCCGAACTGATGTCCACGATGTAGGCGTCAAAAGTGCCGGCCGGCACCGTCACTTTGTCGACGCCGGCAACCTTCAACTGCATCAGCTTCACTTTTTGTTTTTGCACATCAAAGTTCCGGAACATAGTGCTGTAGCCCTCGGCCAGCGGGAGGCACGAGATGGACTGTTTCGCGCCGGCCGCATCTGCGAACAGTGGTCCACCCAGATCGACTGAGATCGGCTTGTCCTGGCCGCCCGAGTTCATGTTGCCGACCGCCTTGTCGCCGGCAAAGTTGAGGTCGATCGCTACCGGTCCCTGTTTCAGGTTGAGTTTGCGCGAGATCAACGTCCCCTTTTCAAGAGTGGATACAACGGTGACCGTCCCGTTGGGTGTGTCCATCACATCGGTTGCGGTCCATGCGCCGCTGTCTTCCGCGATTGTGGTCGCAACGCTCAGTGAAATTTTCTGGGTCCCCATCTCAATCTTGGCTTGATATTTGTACACGCCGGGCTGCAGGTCCGTGGCCAGCTTGGGGACGCCGACCGAGCCCGCATCCACTTTCTTGGCCAGCACCACGGTCTTGGGATCGACGGTGATCTCCTTCAAGCGCGCCACCACTTCCGGCGTTCCGCCATCCTGGTAGCGCCCGCCGAGATATCCGGCAAGGAATTTCTCCGTGGCCATGACCGACGCCATATTGTTTACGGGACGGGCAAAGCCGTGGCCTTCGTCGGGAATCAGCAGGTATTCCACGGGGAAGCCGCGGTCCCGGAGCGCGATCACAATCTGTTCTGACTCAGCGTGGTTCACGCGGGGATCGTTGGCGCCTTGCGCGATCATCAGCGGCGTTTTGATTTTGGCGGCAGAGGTTAGCGGAGAGCGCTCGACCAGCAGCGCTTTACCTTCCGGCGTGGTGGGATTGCCCATGCGCTGGTAAAACATCTGGCGGCCGGCTTCCCAGTAGGGCGGGATCGATTCCATCAGCGTGATCAGGTTCGACGGACCAAACAGTTCCACCGCCGCGGCGTAAAGATCTGGGGTGAAGGTCACGCCCGCCAGCGTGGCGTAGCCGCCATAGGAACCGCCGAAGATGCCCACGCGCTTGGGATCGGCAATGCCGGCGTCGACCAGGTACTTCACGCCCCAGGTGACGTCGTCCTGCATCTTGCGGCCCCATTCTTTGTTGCCGGCATCGAGGAATTTCTTGCCGTATCCAGTCGAACCGCGGAAGTTCATGCTGAGCACGGCATAACCGCGGTTGGCAAAGAACTGGGCGTATCCGTTGTAGCCCCAATAGTCACGGCCCCAAGGCCCGCCGTGTGGGAACATGATGGTAGGCAGATTCTTGCCGGGAACGCCTTTGGGCAGAGTCAGATAAGCCGGGATGTCGAGGCCGTCCGACGATTTGTAATGCACCGGCTTCATTTCCGCCAGTGATTCGCGCGGCAGTTTTTCCCGCACCTTATACTGCAGCGCGAGTTTGTGAGTCTTGCGGTCGAAGAGGTAGGTCTCACCCGGCTCGGTATCGCTGGAGGCGCTGACCATCCAGACCCGCTCGTCGAGTGTGGACGAGCCACGGCTGATTTCTTTGGCGGGCAACTTGCCGGCTAGCCACTTGAAATCCGCCTCAAAGCTTTTGTCTTTGAAATAGCGGCGCTGCCGGTCTTCCTGATACGTGGTCATGGCCAGTTGGTCGGTCGCTTCCGAGAAAACGGCTCCGCCGAAATCCACCTTTTTGAGCGGATCAGATTCCACCATCTCCGTCTTCCCGGTTCCCGGATCGAACAGCACTAAAGCGCTCAGGTCCACGTCGGCGCCCTTGTTGGTTTCCATGTATGCGCGCTTGCCGTCTTTCTGAAAACGGACGGTGTTGCAAGACTCAAAGACGTTGCAGGAATAAATCTTGGTGAACTTGTCGGAATCAACGCGCAGAATTTCCGTGTCGCCGTTCTCGGCGGAACGGGCGGCCAGTCGCAGGTTGCCCTGCAGATCGAAATCCCAGCCGGTGATGCGCTCGGTGTTCTTGCGCACCAACGTCTTTTCGCCGGTCGACAATTTCAGTTTGTACAGGTCATGCCAGGCCTTGTCGCGGTCGTTTAATCCGATGTAGATCGTGTCCGGGGCATTCTTGGGTACATCCACAAGCATTACGCGGATGCCCTTGAGCCCGGTCAGGTCGCGGGAAGCGGGAGCGTCCGCGCCCGCTGCCGCCTTGGCCCCCGGGTCGACGGCGTAGACGTTGAAATTTTCATCGCCGTCGTTGTCTTTCACGTACAGAATGAATTTGCTGTCGCGGCTCCAAAGATATCCAGGGATCGGGCGCTTGATTTCCGCGGTGAGCAGCCGCGCCGCGCTGAAGGGTTCGTCCACGCCCTTGACATAGATGTTGCGCGTGTCCTTCCATGGCTTTTGAAACGACAGATATTTTCCGTCGGGAGAAAGTTGCGCTCCCGAGATCTCGGGGTTGCCGAAGATCAGTTCGCGGTCGATCAGCGGCGGCAAGCCGCCGGAAGCAGTTTTTTTGTCTTGAGTATTCTGCGCGGCGAGCGATGAGAGGGCGAGCACCAGACACAAGAGTCCCTTGAGCATATTTTTCATGAGGAGAAAGTCCTTTCTGTTGTTGCAACAGAACAGTTTTTCTAAGGGCGAGCCCATTTCGGACAGATTCTAACAGCATGTTTTGTTGGGCGTGACATCGCGACTCCGCAGAAGGCCACGGTTGAGATTTGTGAAGATGAGATCCTGCCTGGCACTCGCAAAAGTTTTCCGCCCTGCAATCCGATTCCACCCTTCCACCGTACCTCACCCAGAGCGGTTCCCAACCCGCCTGTGGAGGAAGCATGAAAATCTCAATCTACCGGCCAGCGCTGCTGTTGGCCGTCGTTGCCGCAATCGCCACCGCCGCATCCGCACAAAAGAAACCCAATCAGACCTTGGGGTATGGAGCCGGTGAGGTCCTTACCTTTGCGTACACACAGAATTTCGATTGCATCGACCAGCCCAACACCGATCTGAACTTTAATGGCATCCCGGCCGCGCAGGATCCAGGCGAAATGCAGATCCCGATCTGCCAGGTCGGCACCCAGCCCACGATCAATCCGCCTGGACAGAAGGGAAATCCCGCGATCACCACCGAGCCCATTTACGTGCTGGTTCCCATGTTTTCGACCGATAACGATCAGAACCCGGACGACGCCATTTCGTGCTCGAAGGTAGTGCCGGGCACCCTCTGCGGCCGCAAGCTGGGCAGCGCTTTGATCAGCCTGTTCGGCGCTCTACCGGAAGCTTTCAAAGCAAAACCGGACGTCTATACGCAGTGCCCGGAACCGGGCGCGGCTCCAGGGACTTGCACCATGCACGCCTCCCGGCTTGACCTCGCTCCGGTGCTTTCGGAACTTAAAATCATCAGCGGTCCACCCACCGTAAACATCTTTGTTCCGACTCCGAATCACAGTCATGTTCTGATTGACGCGGATATCAACTTTCCGGCGGTCTGGTGGCAAGTGGTTCCTGTGTTGGTGTTGAAGGAGAGTGACTGGCCGGCTAAGGACGCCAGTAGCGGCATCACTTCTTTCGAAGCGATTCAAAAGGCGATCAATGCTGGCGGCGCCGTGCAAGCGCCATCGAATTTCTTCCTGTTCTTCAGCTCAATCGCGCATTCCGGGCATCACCAGATGCAGTGACGCGACCTCTCCTGTGGAGGATAGCAGCACACAGAACAGGCCCGACAGTTCCAGTCGGGCCTGCCTTGTATTCAGTTGATCCTGAGTTTTCTTACTGAGCCCCAGCGGCGATGGCATTTCCCGAAGACATCGCGGCCTTCGCTTCCTTGATGCCAGCCTGGATATGCTGATCCCAGTCGAGATGTGGAATGGGCGACGCTGCCGCGGTCTGGTATAGCGCCAGCGCGTCCTGTGGGCGATTCAAACGCTTGAGGCAAAGTCTCGCGCCACTGAGTTGCGCGGTCAGCGCCTGCCGCTCGCCGGGATAGGCTTGGGCAAGCGCCTGGTACTCAGACAAGGCGCGATCAAACTCCTGCAGTTCTTCTGCGCCCTTGCAGAGTTCCAGCCAGGTCGCGGCCGGCATCTTGCCACCGCCATCGACAAACTCCGCATAGTCCTGGAACGCCGCCTCAACTTGGTGCGCCCGCAGATGCAGTGCGCAGGTTTTGGCCGTCGCCTCCAGGTAATCCTTCGTGTTGTTTTGCCGCGTATGAATCTGCTTCAGCATATTCCAGGCGTCGAGCGAGTTCGGCTTCACCGCGACATAGTTCGTCAACAGCGGCAGCGCATCGGCAAGTTGTCCGTGCTCCATCATGCTGCTGGCCTGTTCGAGTTCAGCATCATTGGTCCAGCCGAGTTTTTCCTCGATCGCCTTATTGGTTTTATGCTCGATCCCTGAATGTTGGATCGCCAGGGCGGCCAGAGCTCCAAATAGAAATCCGCCGACGTGCGCCCAGTGCGCCACGCCGCTCGAGGAACCGAACAGCGATCCATAAAAGATTTCGCCGAACAGCCAGAGTGGCAGCAGCCAGTATGCAGCGGCTTTGAAACGATAAATCTTAAACAAGAACAGCCACGCCATCTCAATCTTCATCTTCGGGAAGCGCACCAGGAACGCCCCCATCAATGCCGCCACCGCTCCTGAAGCACCCAACGTGGGGGTAATACTCCCCGGATTCGACCAGGCGTAAAACTGCAGCGCCGCCGCGCCCGCGATCAGATAAAACACCGAGTACAGCCCGCGTCCCCACACATCTTCCAGCACAAATCCCGCCAGCCACAGGAACCACATGTTGCCAATCAAGTGCAGCCAGCCGCCGTGCAGGAAATTCGCCGTCAGATAACTGATGGCTGTGGGTTGCGCCGGGACGAAGGCATACTGCTCGGTAATCGACACCTTCTGCAGGCTCACAAACTGCGCGGTCAGCGTGTCCATCTCGTCCTGCAGCTTCGAGGTATCTTCCATCAGCTTGATCTTGGCGTCGTAGGCGTTGATGATGTCGCGATATGGACTCTGCACGTGCGCCCACTGGTCGGGATGGCTCTTCTTGAATCCGTCGACCAAGTGCTGCGACTCCGGCTGCATC
>Ga0209517_10005085_pt1 | contig 16904 bp, 13 predicted proteins | sample PeaSoiMetSII2010_FD_187695 | JGI IMG/M metagenome (GOLD analysis project Ga0209517, IMG submission 187695) | Peat soil microbial communities from Weissenstadt, Germany - SII-2010 (SPAdes) (version 2) | ecosystem: Environmental > Terrestrial > Soil > Wetlands > Peat | place: Germany...
TCGCGGCTCGGTAAGTCGCTGTAAACACAGACCACCGATTCCGAGCCGCGAGAGTCATCGAGCGGATAATTGTGTTTTTCAGCAACCTCTGAAGCCTGCCCTCCACCGCTAGCGCTGCACGCGGCCGGCGCCGCCTTCTTTCAGCAGCGCGTTTACCTCGTCGACGCTCACCCGGCTGAAGTCGCCTGGAATCGAATGCTTCAGGCAACTCGCCGCGACCGCGAAATCGAGCGTGTCCTGATTGGCAAGACCGGTTAGCATTCCGTAAATCAGCCCGGCCGCGAAGCAATCGCCCGCGCCGACGCGGTCCACGATGTGGGTGATCTCATACCTGCGGCTGGTGAGGAACTCCTTGCCGTCATGCAAACAGGCCGACCAGCCGTTGTGCGAGGCGCTGAAAGATTCGCGCAGCGTGACGGCAATCGCACGCAGGTTGGGGTAAGCGGATAGCACCTGGGCCGCTAGTTTGTCATACTGCCCGCGATCGAGTTGCCCGGACTGGACGTCCACTTCGGCTTCCAGACCGAGCGTCACCTGAATGTCCTCTTCGTTGGCGATCAGGACATCGGCCGATTTCACCAACTCCGGCATGATCTCGTGCGCGCTCTTGCCCCATTTCCAAAGATTCTTTCGATAATTGAGATCGCAGGAAACGGTGAGGCCCGCGTCGTGTGCCTGCCGGACCGATTCGAGCGCCAGATCCGCGGCCGAGGAACTGATGGCCGGCGTGATTCCGCTGATGTGGAACCAGGTTGCATCCGTAAGCACGTCTTGCCACAGAATGTCGCCCGGCTTGGCGAGCGCCATCGCGCTGTGGTCGCGATCGTAGACGATCCTGGAAGGGCGCTGGTTCGCTCCTGCCTCCAGATAGTACACACCAAGACGCCCTGTCGCACGGACGATCAACGAGGTGTCGACACCGAAGCGGCGCAGCTCGCCGACGGCTGCATCTGCAATCGGGTTGGCCGGCAGCACTGTCACGAATGTTGCGGGCAATCCAAATGTGGAGAGCGCCACGGCGACGTTGGCTTCGGCGCCGCCGAAGGTCGCCACGAATTGGGAAGTCTGGAGAAACCGCTGATGCTCATGGGCAGCCAAGCGCAACATGATCTCGCCAAACGTGACGACCTTTTTGGTCATCCGCGAGCTTCCTGGATGACGGCAAGAAACCGGCGCGCCAGATCGGTGATAGATTTGAAATCGCCGGTTTTGGCGCCGGCCGTGAGGTTCCCGCCGACACCCAGCGCCACGCTGCCGGCTGCGATCCACTCGGCGGCATTGTCGATGCTCACGCCGCCGGTGGGCATGAGGGAAGCTTGTGGCAGCGGAGCACGGGCGGCTTTCACGAAGGCCGGCCCGAGCGTCTCGCCCGGAAAGATTTTGACGATATCGGCGCCGGATTCCATCGCTTCCACGATCTCGCGGATAGTACTTGCACCCGGCAAGTACGGGATCTGATACCGGTTGCATAGGCGCGCGGTGGCCGTGCTCAGGGACGGGCTCACCACGAACTGCGCGCCCGCCAGAATGGCGATGCGAGCCGTTTCCGGATCGAGCACGGTTCCTGCACCCAGCGCGATCTGCCGCGCCGGATAGCGTTTGGCAAGCTCCTCGATGACCGCCGCCGCGCCAGGAACGGTGAAGGTGATTTCGATGGCGGTAGCGCCGCCCTGCGCGCACGCTTCGACGATCCGGGAGGCCTGGCCGGAGTCATCGGCCCTTACGATGGCTACTAGACCCGACGCCGTGATCTTGCTTAGTACGTGAAGTTTGGCGGCAGCCATGTCGATTCTGTTCTCGACCAATGTATCGCACCTTTATTCGAGCTCGTGTGGGTACCAGTCGATTGGGACATTCTGGCCGAGTCCTGCGCGACGAAGTGTCACACGCCCACGTTCGGCTCTTTTTCCACGCCCTCCCAGCAGTGCTATCTGCTTACTTCCAAACAACTTCGAATGCGGCTGGGCAGACTCCACAATGGAGTCCGACGTGCATTCATCGGGGCACTCGTGAGAACTTCTGACAACCGGCGATCGGCGCTGACGGCGATCTATTGCTTCGCCGGAGCTGCGATATGCGTGGTGAACCTCGCCCAGGCCGATACGAGCCATCAGAACGATTTTCTGTGTTACCTGCTGTGCGCCGTCATTGCCGCCCTGGGGTTGCGCAGCACCCATCGCAACGCGATTCCCGTGGTCTTCCTGGTGATGTTGCTGGCCATCCAAGATCTCAGTCTTCCGGAACTGATTTTCATCGCCTCCCTAGTTTCCTTGCTGGGCCAAATTCGGGAATCCGGACGCGCCCGGCCGCGTGCTGTGGCCCTGGTCCTTTCCATCGCGAGCGGGAGTATTGGTATCGCCGCGGCCCAGACGATCCACCAGTCCTTGGTGGCTCTCAAGTACAACGCTCTGTTCCCGGCTCCCCTGGTGGCCAGTTCGCTGGTCCTGCTGTTGAACTTGAGTCTGGCCCGGGCGCTGGGCAAGGAAGACTCTTTTTCCATCCGCAAAGTGCTGCTCCACGAGTGCCGCCCCTTAGTGCCCTGGTTTGTGGGACTGGCATACCTGGCATCTCTGGTCCGCAGCGCCGCCACCCTGAACGGGATGAATGCGGGTCTGGTGACGCTGCCCATTCTGTTTGCCTTGGATTCCGCGTTTCGCGCCTGGTTCGAGACCAAGGAGAAGCACCGCGAAGAACTCGCCGCTCTGCAAAAGAAAAGCTTGGAGAACCTGGCCGCGCTCCACCAGCGAACTTTGGAGACTCTGGCGGTGGCCATCAACGGCCGCGACCGCACCACCCAAATGCATCTGCGCCGGGTCCAATTCTATGTCCGGGCGGTGGGAGCGGAATTGAAACTCAGCGATGAGCAACTGGAGCATCTGAACGTCGCCGCCTTGCTGCACGATATCGGCAAGCTGGGCATTCCCGACCACATCCTGCTCAAGCCCGGGCCGTTATCTCCGGAAGAGTGGGAAAAGATGAAGACCCACCCCTTGAGCGGCGCGGAGATGCTCGCCCGCATGAACTTCCCCGAGCCGGTCCTTCAGATCGTCGCCACGCATCACGAAAAATGGGATGGCAAGGGGTATCCGCGCGGCCTCAAAGGCGAAGAGATTCCGATCGGCGCCAGAATCCTGTCCGCCGTGGACTGCCTGGATGCGCTCGCATCCGACCGTCCTTACCGCAGCGCTCTGACCATCGATATGGCGATGGACAGAGTCTCCAGGGAAGAGGGACGAAGTTTCGATCCGCGAGTGGTGTCCGTGTTGCAACGGCGCTATGCGGAGCTGGAGCGGATGGCGTGGGGCGAGGTGACGGATAACGCCAGCGCCGAAACACCAGATAGTCCAGCCCAAGACCTTGGAAAGCTGTCCGCTACTCTGAATTCCGAGTCCAAGCCCGCTGCCGATTCGATTCTGGACCCGATCGTATCCGCGCGACAGGAAACGCAGCGCCTGCAGACGCTGGCCACGGCTTTGACGCACTCTTTGGGCGCCAGCGAGGTGACCGCCGCGATCCATCAGCACGTGAAGGAGATGATCTCTCACGATACGATGGCGATCTACGTGAGCCGCGACGGTGAGATGGAGCCTATCGAAATCGTCGGGGAGAATAGTCACCTTTTCAGCCGGGATGCATTCCCGATTGAAAAAGGACTTTCCGGCCGCGTCGTCCAGCATAAGACTTCGATCCTCAACGGGGATCCCTGCATGGAATTCGGCTTCAACAACGATTCGGTGGTGGTGTACAAGCTGCAATCGGCGCTGGCCGTGCTGATGAAGGGACCGAAAGGCATGTTGGGGGTCATCACGCTCTACCAAAAGGACCTGCGCGCCTTTAATCGCGATCATCTTCGACTTTTGGAAGCGGTCAGTATGCAGATCGCCCCGGCCATCGAGAGCGCACTGCGCTACCACGACACGGAAAAGATGGCGGTGACCGATCACCTGACCGGCCTTCCCAACGCCCGCTCGCTCGAACTGCATCTGCACCGTGAACTTTCGCGAGCGCAGCGGGAAGAAAAGACCGTTGGAGTGCTGGTCTGCGACTTGAATGGATTCAAAGGGGTCAATGACCGGTTCGGCCACCTGAAAGGCAACGAAGTATTGCAGGTGGTGGCGAAAGGCTTGCAGGAGGTCTGCCGGAAGTCCGACTACGTCGCCCGCATGGGCGGAGACGAATTCGTCATCATTTCCCCGGGCTTGCGGGAAGACCTGAGCGTGTCCTATGTGGAGCGGCTGCAGACCGTGGCACGCTCGGCCGGCTGGGCCGTTTGCAACGAGCAGTGCCTGTCCATGGCCGTCGGCACCGCCATCTATCCTTTTGAAGGGACCGACGCTGAAGTTCTACTGGCCGAAGCCGACCGCAGGATGTACAGCGCCAAGCCACAAGGCTCACGGCGTGAAGCCCCCAGCCACTCCGAAGCAGTGGTTGAGGAGCGCGTTTCCTAAGAATAGGTCGCTAAAAGCGGACAGCTCTTACGGTAGATGACCGATCCGCTAGCCGGGATACCAGGAGCTGTCCCCTTTTAGCTCGATAGATTCCGGTGTCTTATTGCTGAGACGACGACATTTCGTCGGCCGACTTCTTGACCATCAGAAGCGCAATGGTCGCAGCCAGGAGAGTTATAAACGAGCCCACGTAGTTGGTGAACAGCGCCACCACCGTAAGCCCTGCCGAGAGTATGAACAGACCCGTGACGATCTTGCCAAAGTGCTGGCGGAAGTTGGTCTTGGATTTTACGACGATGACCGGCTCGCCACAGTTGACGCAGGTTACATCGGTCTTAGCCAGGGAAGATTCGCACTGTTTGCAGCGTTGCATAGGACCCGGAAAATCCCGGCAGCCCCAGTCTACAGGCCGTTCCTGCACCAGTCTATTGGGCGTTCACCCGATCCGGCCTAAGCACCTACTGACGGAGTGCGATAAACTCGCTCTCGGTGGAGGAATGATGCTCAGGACACTATTCTGTATCGTTTGCCTAGGCGCGGGAATTGCCGAGGCGCAAGTCCAGAACTACAAGCCCGTGACGCAGGACATGCTGACCAACCCCAGTCCGAATGACTGGCTGATGTTCAGCCGCACCTACGACGCCCAGCGCTACAGCCCGCTCAACCAGATCAACAAGCAGAACGTGGGCCAGCTCGGGCTGGCCTGGACCCGGGGCCTGGCCAACGGCACAATGGAGAGCATCCCGCTGGTGCATGACGGCGTGATGTACGTCATCGCCCCGCCCGCGTCCGTTCTGGCGCTGGATGCCACCAATGGCGATGTGATCTGGGAATACAAGCACCGTGCGGACAACGTCCAGGGAGCATCGGGCCGGTCGAAAGCCATCTCCATTTACCAGGACGTGATCCTCTACATGGCGCCCGACAACTTCATCGTCGGGATCGACGCGCGCACGGGCGTGGCTAAATGGAAAGTGCCGGATACACGCGGGCATTCGTCCGGATCCATTGCCGTGGATGGTAAGTTCATCTCGGGCGGAACTTGCACGGGTGGGCTGCAAGCGAGTTGCTACATCGCGGCCCACGACGCCGCCACCGGCGCGGAGTTATGGAAGTTCTATACCGCGCAGGGCAGCAACGACGTAAATCCCGACACCTGGGGCGGCGCTCCGGTGGAGAAACGCACCGCGTCCACTTGGGGATTGCCGGGTACTTACGATCCGGTCCGCAAGGTCATCTACTGGGGCATAGCGAATCCCACGCCGAACACCCGACTGGACCGGCACGCCGGAAACATAGATGCGATCCCGCGTATCGCGCCGGCGGATCTCTACAGCAATTCGACCGTGGCGCTGGATCCGGATACCGGGAAGCTCAAGTGGTATTACCAGCATTTGCCCGGCGACGACTGGGACCAGGATTACACGCATGAGCGCACGCTGATCCGGACGGCCGTGAGCCCCGATCCGAAATTCGTGAAGTGGGCGAATCCGGATATCCCGAAGGGTCAGCAACGCGACATCGCCGTGATGGTCGGCGAAGGCGGCGGTGTATTCGCCATGGACCGGAACGACGGCAAGTTTCTATGGGCGACACCGTTTCCTTACGACACGCCCAACTTCCTGATCAAGAACATCGACGTGAAGACCGGGAAGACCGAGATCAACTGGGACCTGGTGTTCAAGGACAAAGGCGAAAAGAATCACACCATCTGCTTCTACAACACCAGGAGCTATTGGCCCACAGCGTACAGTCCTAAGACCAACTCGCTGTATGTGCCGTATAACGACAACTGCCTGGATATGGGCGTGAGCCGCGGGCGGACTCCGGTATCCGGTCCTAAATCCGGGATGACGAACGGACCGAACAAGATGGCGGGCGTCGCGAAAATCGACATGTCGACGGGCGAGATCCAGCCGTTTTATCTCGGGCACGCACTGACCAACGGATCGGTGGTGGCGACCGCGGGCGACGTGGTGTTCTGGGGCGATCTGAACCGCCGCTTCATGGCTCTCGACTCGGAATCGGGCAAGGTTCTATGGGACACGATCCTGGGCGGATCGGTTTCGGTGAGCACCATCACCTACGCGGTGAACGGGAAGCAATACGTCGCGGTGATGACCGGAGACGGCGCATTGACGGGGAGCCTGACGGCGATGACTCCCGATCTCAAGATCATCAAAGGGTATAACGCGATCTACGTGTTCGCGCTTGCGGACAAGCGTTAGCTATTTTGGCGGGTCAGGCTGCTAGGTGGGGCAGGCGGTTTCGCCTGCCAGGAATTTCTCGATGGGTTTTCGAGTCGCGCTTGACCAAGGCCATAGGTCAGGAGATCTGACGAAACCAGCTTTAACCGGATTATGCTCGATGTACGCGCTGATGCGATCGAATTCTGGCTGACTGCGTACCCAGTGATCGTAGGATTCGTCCTGCCAAAAGGATTCGCCGCTTCGGCCCAATAGCAAGTTCGCCTTTCGTGCCGTTGAACCCTTCAGCCATCGCATCAAAACGGGTACTGGCACTTTCGGACGCATGAGCACACGGACGTGATTTGGCATGATCGTCCAAGCAAACAAAGAAAAGAACTCTCGCTCCTCATCTCCAACCTGCAAGGCCTTAACGACGATGTCGGCAATTCGCGGATCCCGCAGCCACGTAGGACCGCTCGACGCTTGATCAAGCGCCTGGTCCGCAACCATGAACGCTCGTCCACGGCTGCAATTCGAAGTCACCCTTTTTTGAAATGGCAGAGTTCCCGACAAGCGCCAAGTCACGAAGAAACAAACGTTATCGGGCTGCCAGTGTGGCAGTTTTCTTCGGTAGTCGCGCATCGCCGTACAGGATTTGGCAGGCGAAACCGCCTGCCCCACCCTACACAGAAAGGTGTCTGTCAGCGGAAAAACTTCTCACTACTTTGCCTTCGACAGTTCGTCGTAGAATCCGTCCAGTGCGGCGGGCTGCAAGGTGAGCTTGAACGGCAGATCGTCGGTCTTGATCGCCGCCATCAACTGGTCCTTCGGCACGCCCATCTTCACCGCGGCCTTGGCCCGATCGACGAACTTGGCGATGTTGTCGCGATACGACTGCACATACGACCTCGGCTGAGGATCGTCATTGCCGGGAATCGCGAGATCCCAATCCAGCTTTAAGATCGCATCGAGCACCGACGGCCATTCAACCAAACTCCCGCCGCCGGCATAATCGGCCAGCGGGGCGCGGCTTCCCGGAGGAGTACCGACCGTCACCACATCGCTCACCGCGACTACCTTGAGATCCGGGAAATAAACGACTGTATCGCCGCTGGTGTGCGCGCGGCCGTAGTGATGCGCCTCCACTGTCACGCCCCCGAGTTTCACCGTGTAGTCTTTCGAATAGGTCACCGAGGGCGGCGCCGGCTTGGGGGTCGCAGCATACGTGACCAGATTGCTCTTGAGGTTCTCGTGCGCGATGACCGGGATCCCCATGGCCAGGAACTTGTCGTCATTTCCGGTGTGGTCCTGGTGGTGATGCGTCAGGAACACGTACTTGATGGGCTGGTTCGAGACGCTCTTGATCAGCTCCATCAACTTGTCGTAGTTGCCTTCGGCGGGAAGCTTTCCATCGACCAGGATGATGCCTTCGCTGGTCACCCGGACACTGGAATTTCCGCCCGCGCCGGTGACGACGTACAGTCCAGGCTTCACTTCTTTAATGGCTTGAGCTTGATTGCCGCCCCCTTTGCCGCCCTTGGGCTGAGCGCATACAATTCCGGCGGTGGCCACCATGAAGAGGGTGATAAAAAGGGCGAACAGGATCTTTCGCAACGTGAATACCTCGTTTTTCAGGATACACCTGATCGATATTTTCTATTTGACGGTGTGCCGCCGCTACCGATAGGATTATCTTGCCGAGTCCCCTCGTCGCTGCTCGCATTCCTCCCTGAAGAGCCGGAGTGTGACCGTGCCGATATCGGATTCATATATCATTCAGTATCTTTTGGACCGGACTTCAGAAGTTCCGGCGGAGATCCATTGGCGCGAGAAAGATTCGGAGCAGATTGGCTACGTAGCGCGGTTGGAGGGCGTTGACGTGATCCTTGAGCCGGCCTACTCGCGAGCGGGTTCGCGCCTGGTCTTGAGATTCTGCCATGATGGCGAGGAATTCAGCGTTACCGAGCCTGCCGGCGGGGGCTGGCTGGGCCGCAAATTCTCGACCGAAGACGAGCGCCATCTGGTCAGGCTGTTCCGCGGACTCATGGCCGCCGTGGTTTCCCAGTGCAGTATCCGGCGCGAGCGGGCCGAGCAGAATCAGGACGAGATCCGGGAACGGATCAGCCACAGAGTGCTCTTCGGAGAGCCCCGGGAAGCGTCCAGGAGGGCCCTTATCGCCGGACCACCTTAACGGAAGCGCTGGCGGACTTGGTGGGATCGGCAACGCTAACCGCGCTGACTGTCACGGCCCACACCGCCGGTTCGACTGCCGGAGCCATATAGGTCCCCAGGCTGCTGATGAGCCCGAACTGTGCGTTTCCGCCCGTGATTCCGTTGACCTTCCACGTGACCGCCTGATTGGAGCTATTCTTCACCGTCGCGGCGAAGCGCTGGGTTTTGTTGACGCGGACCGTGGCGTTGGTGAGCGAAATCGTCACGCTCACGGGAGCCGGAGGCGGTGGTGGTGGCGTGACGGGCGGTGTGACAGCCGCGGACTGCTGGGCTTGCCCGGAATCGGGCGAAACCATCAATCCGGAGACGTCGACCACCTCAAAATCCGAGCCATGGACTTGGCCGAGGGTGTGTAAATCGTCGTTATTCCAGCGCGAGTCGGGTGCGCCGGAAAGATACCAGGCCGAGCCGTTATCGGCGATCATCATGCCGTACGTCTTGAGCGCCTTCAGGATGATTTGATTGACCGGCGAATAACTGGAGATATCGAAATCCGCGCGCAGCCTGAAGCGCACTCCCATTGGAGGATATTGCGCCCCGGTGAGACTCGACGCGTAGTGCCGCGCCGGCCAGACGTAGGCCTTCTGTGTTTTGGGGACCGTGAACCGTAGAGCATGCCGGATCTCGCCCGCGGCGATCTCGTCATAGCGGACCAGGCCGGGGAAGATCGGCAGGCCGGCCGCGTCGGCCGAGGTCCAGGTCGCCACCCGAAGAGCATCCGACAGTAGGTTGTAAATCGCTCCCGAGCCCGCCTGCCAGCTCGCGGTCTGAGGATAGGCTGCATACAACTCGTACAAGATGCAGTGGTCGACGTCGATGGAAATGGCGTGCCGGTCGCCGGTGCTCGCGCTGCCGCCCTCGATGGGAGCGTTCAGGGGAATCGCGTACGGACCGGGATCACTCTCGTCGGCATAGGTGAAACTTACCGGGTACTTGGTCTGCGTACCGGGCACGGTGATGAACGGAATCCCGATGGGGCCACCATCCCAGAGTCCTGAACCGAAATCGGCATGGACGCCGGTCGCCGCGCCGATGGTGTTGACGTAGGTCGACGAGTTGGGCGAAACGGGCAATTGATCGACGGGTGTGTTCCAGATGTTGTCCGCGGGAAGAACCGTGCAAGTTCCGATGGTCGGCGCCTGCGCGCTGACGGAGGCGGCGAATCCAAATACTGCCAGGGAAAACACCGCAAAAGAGCGTCGAGACAAGGGCAACTCCTCCCATGGCAGAATACGGCCGGCCGCGTTCCGGGACAATTGGGTACTTGCCTGATGAAGGTACTACGTATTCATTAGCCTAAGGTGGTCATCGGACAGGCTCCCGCATTCCTTTGATTTTCCGACTCAGCACAAACATGGTCAGGGAGTAGAGAATACAGGCCACAACCGGAGTATTTACGACAATCTCAAAAGACGATTCTGCGGAAAGGCGCTGGTAAAAGCGATGCGGGACGTCGTGAATACCTCCGAGTAAGATTTCCCGCGTTTCAAGCAACGCTGCTGGCAGCCACATCCATTGGCCCGAACGTCTGAGCGGCTCCCATGCGAAGCACAGCAAGGCGACCATTACTCCCGCTGAGGCCGGCGCGAACTCCAGTAATAGCTGCGGTCCGCGAACGACCACATCCATAGGGCCCTCTGCCCAGAGCAAGCCAAGGATGAGTGTTAGCGTTACCAGGAAAATCAGTTGCGCAGCGAACAAGACCATGAACAGCAATACAGCGACGAGTTTCTCATCGTCCGTCATCTGGTGCCAGGGTTTTTGATGGAAAATGAACCCGCGCACATCCAAGCCCCGCAGCATGTCCAGCATCATAGCGAAAATGGAAAACGCAAAACATGGATCAGTGTTATCCTGCGCCAGAAGGAGATTCCCATGGCACTCTCGCGTCGGAAAATGCTGAAGAAAGCTGCGGCGGCCGGAGTTGCATTGGCCCCACAGGTGGTCACCGGACAGGCTCCGGCACAGCTCACGGGAACCCAGACGGGGCGACGGTTCAAGGCGTTCGTGCGGCACGGCACGGGAGCGTCGGTCGAGGATCTCAAGCTGCTTGCGATCCAGCCGCGCGAAGTCGTCATCCGCACGCAAGCGTCGGCGGTTTGCTACACCATCGTCGGGCAGGTGCTCGGTACGAATGCTGCGCGGCAGGCGTCGATCCCGAATCATTCCGGCATGGGCGTGGTGGAAGCGATCGGGCCGCTGGTGAAGCGCGTCCAAATCGGCGACCGCGTGGTGATTCCCGGCACACCGCAATGCGGACAGTGTTACCAATGCCTGCAAGGACGCTCCGACTGGTGCCAGTTCCTGTCCACTGCTCCCGCTCATCCGATGGCAGAAATGGCTGACGGCACGCAGGTGTTCGAAGGCGCTTCGCTGGGTGGGTTGAGCGAAATCATGGTGGTGCCGGAAGAATATTGCTGTCCGGTATTCACCGACGTCCCATCGGCTGAGTTAACTCTGCTAGGCGACACGGTCGGCACGGGGCTGGCGGCTGGTCACAACCTGGCACAGATCGAGCCGGGCGCCGATGTGGTGGTTCTGGGCGCGGGACCGGTGGGCATGGGCGCGATTCAATCCGCGCGGATTCAGAGCGCCGGACAGGTGATCGTGGTCGAGCCGATTAAATATCGCCGCGAGATCGCCATGAAGGTGGGCGCGACGATGACGCTCGATCCCAACGCGGAAGGCACTGGTCTGGTGGCCAAAATCCGCGACCTTTGCAAGGGGCCGACGGATCGCCGCTTCGCGGGCGGGCGCGCCTGGGCCGACCAGTTTCTGGCGGTGCCCAATGGTCCCGATTTCACCATCGAAGCGGTGGGCGGCGATACCTTCCCGCCCAAGGTCGAGGTGGGGCCGGATCCCACCGGCGTTCTGCCGTTGCAGCAGGCGTTCGACTTTACGCGCGCGGGCGGGCACATCGTGACGCTGGGGTTCGGGCAGCGCGGAAACGTGACGTTCTCGGCCGTGAACTTCGCGAACCGCGGACGGACTTTCCACTCCGGGCAGCAGGGCGGACTGAATATGCTGCGCGATATCCCGCGCTACGTGAAGCTGATCGAAAAGGGCGTGATCGATACGAAGGCGATGATCACCAAAACCTATCCGATTGAGCGGACCCGCGAGGCAGTGCAGGATGTTGCAGATCGCACAGTGTTGGGAGCCGTGATCACGTTCGCCTGAAGCTCACTTCATGTCGTCGTAGACGACCTTGCCGTCGACAACCGTAAGCACCGACTTCAGCTTCTTGATGGCTTCGTCGGAGACTTTGGCGGGATCGAAATAATCGTCGCTGAGAACGACCAGATCCCCTAGCTTTCCGACTTCGATCGAGCCAAGCTGATTTTCTTCGCGAAGGAACCAGCCGTTGTCGGTAGTGTAGAGCCGCAAAGCTTCGGCGCGCGTGATCTGCTGCTTATCGTTGATCAGCACGCCGGAGGAATTCTTGCCGGTAACCATGTAGTAGATCATGAGCCACGGATTGAGTGTCGAGATCTGCGCAGCGTCCGAACCGGCGCCCGCGTGAATGCCGCTATCGAGAATCATGCGGATGGGCGGACCGGCTCCGGCGGCGCCTGCCAGATACTCAAACGGATGTATCGCGATGGCGGCACCCACGGCTTTGAAGCGGTTCAACGTGGCCTGATCGATACGAGGCACATGCGCGATGGACCAACGCAGATCCTTGATGGGCGTGACGGCGTTGACTTTTTCAAACGTCGTGGCCGTGAGTTGGTCCTCCGCGAGCGAAAGGCTATGCTGCTGGAACGCCCAGCCCTGCTTGGCGATCAATTGAAGGGCGGTTTCATAATTGGCGGGCGTAGTGACCGTTCCAAACAGCGGCCACTGAGTGGCGAACTCGCCGATACCGGAAACCTTCAGCATGTCGTCGCCGAGACCCGGGAAGATGTTGTACATGCGCTGCTTCAGCATCGGGACATCGGGCCGCGTATCCATGCTGAGGAAGAAGATGCGCAAGCGCGTGGTCATCTTGTTTTGCTGGTGCAGCGCCTGAAACGCATCGTACATGCGGAACGGATCGGCGGTTGCCAGGCCGTCGAAGGTGAACGAATCCTGAATATCCGCTAGGCCTGGAGGAAGGAAAGCCCCCATATCGACATTGGTGGTCAACCCGACGCTGGCCGCGTACGCCATCGCGTCCAGGGTTCCGCGGGTCTTATCTTCGAACGTTTGGACCGAGCGCAGTGCATTCAATGCGGCGACCGAAGGCGCATTCGCGGCGATGGTGCCGGTATCGTTCACTGCCACGCCCTTGCTCGCGAAGAACGCTTTCGCGCGCGTGTTGACCGCGGCCGGTCCGGTAAACGCCTGATACACGATCACGGGATGATTCGGCGCGGCGGCATCGAGCTCGGCCGAAGTGGGCAAGCGTTTTTCCGCGAACTGTACCTGGTTCCAGCCGCCCATCGCGGTGATGAACTCTCCGGCGGGCACCGACTTGGCGCGTGCCGCGATCGCCGTCTGAACATCCTTAATGGATGCCGCAGTTTCCAGGCGCGTGTCATGGCCCGGACGGATCCCCAGTAGCACAATGTGGTTGTGATTATCGATCAGCCCGGGCGTGACGGTTCGTCCACGCAGGTTGATGGTCCGGGTGCACGGGCTGGTGCGCGTATCGCCGGTTCGGCCCACCGCGGTGAATCGTCCTTCCTGGATGATGACCTCGGACACCACGGTGTTCTGCCGGTCCATGGTCATGATCTTGCCGTTGGTGAGATGCAAATCGCGTGAGCCAGCGCAGCGGGAATCTTGCGCGTGAAGGAGTCCGACTCCGGCTGCTAGGATAAATACAAATCGATACATGATCAGAGTATATTTCCTCGCAGCGATTCTCGGGGCCTCAGTCTTCGCGGCGGTGTCAGGCGAAGAAGTGTTCAAGCAGCGTTGCGCCGGCTGCCACGAGGCGGACAATCCCCGAATTCCCCGCGTAGAAGCCCTGCATAGGATGCCTGCCGAGCGCATCCTGCGCACGCTGAACTGGGGCGTGATGGGGAACGTGGCGTACACCATGAGCATCGCCGAACGGGAAGCCGTGGCGTCCTATCTGGGGACACACGACGCACCTGCCGCGCCGCCGCCGGCGGCTTTCTGCGCAGATCGCGCAGTGCGTTTTGCGATCGATCCTAAGAAAACACAGCCGCAATGGAATGGCTGGAGTCCCTCCGCCACCAACATGCGCTATCAAAGTGCTCACGATGCCGGCCTCACGATCGACGGCGTGCAACGTCTGAGGCTGAAGTGGGCCTTCGCTTATGACGGCGACACCACTGCGTTCGCGCAGCCGACCATCCTCGACGGCAATCTTTTCACCGGCAGCGCGGGTGGCGTGATCCATGCGCTGGATGCGAAGACCGGGTGCATCCGCTGGACCTACGATGCGCGCGGTCCAGTGCGCTCGTCGATCCTGGCAGTTCCTCGCGGCAAAAGCTACTCGCTGCTGTTCGGCGATCAGCTCGGATGGTTTTACTCGGTAGACGCAACCACTGGAAAAGAGCTGTGGAAGAAGAAGGTCGACGAACACGACGCAGCGCGGCTGACCGGCTCGCCCGTCGAGTACGACGGAACCGTTTTTGTGCCGGTAGCTTCCTGGGAGGAAAACCGGGCCAGCTCCGCCGATTATGCGTGCTGCACTTTTCGTGGCGGCGTCGCCGCGCTGCGGGTTCGCGACGGAGGACTGGAATGGCGCACGTACACCGTGGACGTTCCCAAGCAGATCGGCAAGCTGTGGGGACCTTCGGGCGCGCCGGTCTGGTCGGCGCCCACGCTGGATGCCGCGCGCGGGCTGCTGTATGTCACCACGGGCGACAATTATTCGCCGCCGGCCACCGCCACCAGCGACGCCGTGCTCGCGCTGGATTTGAGGACCGGAAAAATCGCCTGGTCGCGCCAGCTCACCATGGGCGACATTTTCAGCGGCGGATGTTCGCGGCAAGGAATCGACTGCGGGCCGGATTTCGACTTTGGTTCTTCGGCTATTCTGGTGCACTACGTAAATCGCGACTTGCTTCTGGCCGGCCAGAAATCGGGCGTCGTCTATGCGCTGGATCCGGCGCGCAAAGGCGAAATCCTGTGGCAGGTTCGTGTCGGAAAGGGAAGCACGAACGGGGGCGTTCAGTGGGGCATGGCGGCAGATGGCGTGAATGTCTACGCTGCGGTCTCCGATCTGGCAAGAGCTCGGGCGCAGGCCAAGGACCTGGCGGATCTGCGCACGTCGAACCTCGATCCCAATGCCGGTGGAGGCCTGTACGCGATCCGAATCATCGACGGCGCGAAGATGTGGTACGCGGAGCCGCAGCATACTTGTCTTGCTGAGAGGGCTGGATGCAGTCCGGCACAGCCCGCCGCGGTGACCGCGACGCCTGGAATCGTCTTTTCCGGCTCGGTGGACGGACACATGCGGGCGTATTCCTCGGAGGACGGAACCATCCTTTGGGATTTCGACACGGCCCGCGAGTATTCCGCCGTCAACGGTATCAAAGGGCACGGCGGATCGATCGACGGGCCGGGCGCAGTGGTGGCAGGCGGAATGGTTTACGTCAACTCCGGATATTCGCGCCAGAACGGCACGCCGGGGAACGTGCTGCTCGCGTTCGGGACCGATTAGGGCGCGCTTCCGATGTACAATTTGCCTGATAGGAGACACGCATGTATACGCGCCGTGACTTCGGCAAAATCGCAGTGGCCGCCTTGCCCGTGGCAACTCTGCTGGGGCAGAAGAAGATCAACTCGACCATCGGCGGCGTGCTGATCGGCGCGCAGAGCTACAGCTTCCGCGAGAAGCCGCTCGATGGCGCGATCCAGGCCATGTCCGAGATCGGATTGGGCGAATGCGAGCTCTTTTCGCCGCACATTGAGCCGAAGGGATCGCGCGAGGATCTGCGCAAGTGGCGCTTGACGGTGCCGCTCGAAGAGATCCGGGCCGTTCGGAAGAAGTTCGATGACGCTGGCATCAACCTCTACGCCTTCAATCTCAGCTTCAATGACAGCTTCACCGATGAGGAAATCGACCGTGGATTCGATATGGCCAAAGCGCTGGGTGTGGGCGTGATCACCGCATCGGCCACGGTGAGCTCGGCCAGGCGGGTAGCGCCCTTCGCGGAGAAACACAACATGATCGTGGCTTTTCATGGCCACTCCGACGTCAAGGATCCCAACCAGTTCGCCAAGCCCGAAGCTTTCGCGCAGGCCCTGGCGATGTCCAAGAAATTCGCGATCAACCTGGATATCGGGCATTTCGTCGCGGCCAACTACGATCCGGTGGAATACATCAAGGCCCAGCACGAACATATCCTGGTGCTGCATCTGAAAGACCGCAAGCGCGATGAGGGCCCGAACACGCCGTGGGGGCAGGGCGATACTCCCATTAAGCAGGTGCTCCAGCTTCTCAAGAAGGAGAAGTATCCGATGCGGGCGCTGATTGAGTACGAGTATCGCGGCACAAGCGATTCGGTCACCGAGGTCAAGAAATGCTTCGAGTACTGCAAGCAGGCACTAGCTTGATCCGAGGTGGGGCGGACTTCAGTCCGCGCGGGGCTTTTAGCCCCGGATGTGCTGGCGGAGCTGAAGCTCCGCGCAGGATAAATCCTGCCCTCCTCGCACTCGCGGTTCTGTGCTGGGCGTCGTCCGCGGCACAGGCCCAATTGATCAGCCGGCCGATTCCGCCGGCCGACGCTGTCGAACGCGGAAAGAAGCAGTTTGTGATTCAGTGCGCAGGCTGCCACGGGTCGGACGCTCGCGGCGAGGATAACGGGCCGGATCTGGTGCGTTCGGTGATTGTGCTCGATGACGAGCAGGGCAGCCTCATCGGACCGGTTCTCCGGAAGGGTTTTCCGAACGAAGGCATGCCCGCGTTCGAACTATCCGACGCGCAGATCCAGGATCTGGCAGCGTTCCTCCGGGAACGAACGCAGGCGGCGATCAATCGAAACGCGTATCCGCTGCAGAACCTGCTGACGGGCGACGCGAAAGCCGGCCAAGCATTTTTCAATGGCGCGGGACGCTGCAGCACCTGCCACTC
>Ga0209517_10005086_pt1 | contig 16903 bp, 15 predicted proteins | sample PeaSoiMetSII2010_FD_187695 | JGI IMG/M metagenome (GOLD analysis project Ga0209517, IMG submission 187695) | Peat soil microbial communities from Weissenstadt, Germany - SII-2010 (SPAdes) (version 2) | ecosystem: Environmental > Terrestrial > Soil > Wetlands > Peat | place: Germany...
CGGAAACGCGGTTTCGCTTGCCGATCGAACCGTGGCGCGAGTGCGTCCCCTGCTGATCACCCTGTTAGGAGCAGTCGCATGCGTCCTGATGATCGCCTGCGTCAACGTCGCGAACCTCCTGCTGGCCCGCGCGGCCGGGCGCAAACGTGAAATCGCGATCCGATCCGCGTTAGGAGCTTCGCGAGTCCAATTGGCCAAAGGTTTTCTTTGGGAAAGCCTGCTGCTGTCCATCGGCGGCGCCGGCTGCGGGCTGATCCTGGCCGCATTCGGGACCGATCTGCTGATCAAAATGGCCGGCGCGATTCCACGCATCGAAGCCGTTCGTGTGAACGGAACCGTCCTGTGGTTCACGGCGATCGTAGCCGTGCTGACCGGAATTGTTGTCGGGCTCGTGCCGGCGTTCGCTTCGATGCGCGCGGGCTTGGCGCAGCCGATGCAGGAAGGCGGCCGATCCTCCACGGCCAGCCGCGGGCGCGCACTGTTTCGGGATGTCCTGGTCGCCGTCGAAGTCGCGCTCTCGCTGATGCTGCTGATCGGCGCTGGACTGATGCTCAAGAGTTTTCAAAAGCTGCGAGCCGTGGATCCGGGCTTCATTCCGGATCGCGTCCTCACCATCGGTTCGGTGACGCTCGCCGGCGACCGGTACAAGCGGGCCCAAAAAACCGAGTTCTACGAAACGCTGGTCGCCAAAGTCAGCGCGATGCCCGGCGTCGAGTCCGCCGGTCTGGTCACCTGGCTGCCGCTCGGCGGCCATTGGTCCGACACGACCTTCACCATCGAGGGCCGGCCGCCGCTCGCCCCCGGCCAATTCCTGGATGCTTTGGTGCGCTCCGCCGACCCCGGCTATTTTCACGCCATGGGCATCCCGGTGAAACGAGGCCGCGTCTTCACGGCGGCGGATCGCCTGGAAGCCGCGGACAAAGCGATCATCAGCGAATCGATGGCGGCGCGGTTCTTTCCAAACGAAGATCCCATCGGCAAGCGCCTCCGCATGAGCGAAACCGACGTCTTCGAAATCGTCGGCATCGTGGGCGATGTCAAATCCAATCTCGCCTCGCCCATGGAACCGGCCATGTATTTCCCCCTGCTTCGGGGCACCCTTTCGTCCGCGACTCTGGTGGTCCGCGCCGTGGGCGATCCCAACACGCTCTCGCTCCCAATTCAAAGAGTCATGCACAACCTGGACCCCGATCTTCCAGCGGTTACCGTGAAAACCATGGACGAAACGGCGCAAGGCGCCACGTCGCAATCCCGCTTCGGCCTGACGCTGATCGCGCTGTTCGCGGGACTGGCAGTATTTCTCGCCTCCATCGGTCTCTATGGTGTGCTGGCCTATTCCACGCAGCAGCGCACCAACGAACTGGGCATCCGTGTCGCCTTGGGAGCCGCCTCTTCCGACATCACGCGCTTAGTGATGGCGCAAGGCATGAAGCCCGCCGCCATCGGGATCATCGGTGGCCTGGCCGGAGGCGCCGCGGCCACGAGGCTCCTTCAATCGCTGCTCTATGAAGTAAATCCGACCGACCCGGCAGTCATCACTTTAGTAGTCGCACTGCTCGCGATCGTCGCGATGGCAGCCTGCTTCATCCCAGCCCTGCGAGCGTCGCGCATCGACCCAGTAGTAGCGCTACGAGCAGAATAAGGATCTGCGTTTATCTGCGTCCATCTGCGGCTAAGACTTCTTGATCCCCGCCGCCGCGATCTGCGCGATATCCATCAACTTCGGTGGATTCTCCGACACCGCCGCCAGCGCATCCCGGAACATCGTATTGCAGAACGGACACGCCGCGCCCACGATACTGGCTCCGGTCGCGACCAGCTCCTTCGCCCGCGTATGACTCACCCGATCGCCTTTTTCCTCGCCCAGGAACGCCAGCCCGCCGCCCGCGCCGCAACAGAAGCTCCGCTGGCGCGCGCGCTCCGGATCGACCACCTCACCCGCCAGCGCAGCCACCGTGCGAGGCTCCTCATACACCCCGCGATAGCGGCCCAAATAGCAAGGGTCGTGAAACACAATCTTGTCGTTCCCGCTCTTCGGCAACTTATCGATGTGCCGAGCCATAAACTCGCTGTGATGCTCGATCGGAGGCGCCTCGCCGTACTCTTTCCAGTCCGTCGAAATCGTACGCACGCAATGGGGGCAAATCGATACGATCTTCGCGGCCTTCGACTGCTTCAGCGTCTCCAGATTCTGTTCGGCGAGCTGCTGAAACACCAGATCGTTGCCCAGACGCCGCGCCGGATCGCCCGTGCAGCGTTCTTTTTTCAAAACGCCGAACGTAGTTCCCAGATGCTCCATCACGCGCGCGAAGCTTGAAATAATCTCGCGCCCCTGCGGATCGTACGCGCCCATGCAGCCCAGCCACAGGCAGTATTCCTGGGTTCCATCGAAAATCGGAAAATTCTGTTTCGTGATGAACTTGTCGCGTTCGGTTGAGCTGAACCCCAGCGCATTTCCGTTGCGTTCCAGCGCCAGGAACAACTTCGTGCCGTAATCGTCGTCCCATTTGCCCGTATTCACCGCGCCGCGCCTCAAGCCGATGATGATGGGCACGTGCTCGATTCCCACCGGGCACTGAAATTCGCACGCCCCGCAAGTGGTGCACTGGAACGCGGCTTCCTGCGAAATATACGCGCCCAGCAGCGGCTCTTCCGATCCCGCGCCGAACTCGTTCAAATATCCTCGCACGCCCAGCGCGATTTTCTTCGGGTCCAGAATCTTGTGCGTGTTGAACGCCGGGCAATGCTGCGAACAGCGTCCGCATTCGACGCACGAATACGCCTGCAACGCCACCAGTCGAGTCAGATCCTTGCCCGTATCCAGCCCAAAATCTTCATCACCTGAAAGCGGCGGAATCCGGCTGAAGCCTCCCCGCGACAAAAATACCGTCGCCGGACTCAGCACCAGGTGCAGATGCTTGGTATGCGGAATCAGCGGCAGAAACGCCAGCAGCGCCAAAGTGTGCGCCCACCACAGCGGCTTTTCCTCCTGCGGGAAAACCACCGCTGCAATAAACGTCACCATCAACGCGAAAATGAGAAACGCAATGATCCCGGATTCCTTCGATAACTCTCCCAGCCACTGCGGCCTTACGAAAAACCGCCGCACGAACAAGCCGAAAATCGAAATCGCAACCAGGACTCCGAACGCCGCCGCGAATTTTCTATACGCGTCGCCGAACATGCTATCCAGGAACGGAAATCCTAGTCCCGTCGCGAAATGGTTCAGCGTGACCAGCCCGAAAATGCAGAATCCCCAGAACACGAACGCGTGCGCGAGCCCCGGCAGCGGCCGTTCCTCGATCACTTTTGCCTGGCACAGCACTTCCCAGAAGAAGTCCCACACTCGTTTTCCGATGGGATGAATCGAAAAGTCCGGATCCGGCTTCGCCGCGCGGATCTTTTCAACCACTTTGCCGAATCGCGCCCAGAATCCATAGACGGACGCCACTAACGCGACCAGGAACACAATTTTTTCGGGAAGCGAAAAGGTCATGGAAACGAATACTGTAACACGCGCACCCGCTGCTAGAATGTGTTCTGTGCGCCATCTCATCTCCGGAGCCGCTGGATTCATCGGCTCTCATCTGTGCGACCGTTTGCTTGCGGAAGGTCACTCGGTAGTCGCCCTGGACAATCTCATCACCGGGTCGAAGCGTAACCTTGCGCATCTCGACCGGCACGCGGGGTTTGAGTTCATCGAATACGACGTGACCACGCCGGTTGACGTTGCCGGCCCGTTCGATCACGTCTGGCACCTTGCCTCGCTCGCGAGCCCCAAGGAATATCTGGCGCATCCGATCGAGACGCTTCTCTCCGGATCCTCCGGGACGCATCATATGCTCGACGTCGCACGTCGAAATGGCGCGCGCTTCCTGCTCACGTCAACCTCGGAATGTTACGGCGATCCACTGGAGCATCCGCAGGTCGAAACCTACTGGGGCCACGTGAATCCCGTCGGCATGCGCTCCTGTTACGACGAAAGCAAGCGTTACGCCGAGGCTTTGGTGATGGCCTATCATCGCACTCACGGCGTCCGAACCAGCATCGCGCGGATTTTCAATACCTACGGTCCTCGCATGGCGCTGAACGATGGCCGAGTCGTGCCCGCGTTCCTCGACCAGGCCCTGCGCGGCCAGCCGCTGACCATTTTCGGCGACGGCAGCCAGACCCGCAGCTTTTGTTATGTCGCCGATCTCGTGGATGGTTTGATCAAATTGAGCCGCTCAGACGAACGCTACCCTGTAAACCTGGGCAATCCAGCCGAGCTGACCATTCTCCAATTCGCCGAGGCGATTCAGAAGCTGATGGATTCGAATCTCCCGCTGACCTATGAGCCTCTTCCGGCAGACGATCCCCGCAAACGCCGCCCCGATATCTCCAAAGCAAAAAAAGTCCTCGGCTGGGAACCGAAAGTCCCGCTCGAATCAGGATTGAAGGAAACCGTCGACTATTTCCGTGGCGAAATACGCCGTTAACCGATCTTAGGAAAGCGGCTCAACGGGAAAGTGTCCACCGGTACCGATCTCTGCTGCACCAGGACGCCTCCGTCCACCACTAGACACGCGCCGGTCATATACCGCGCATCCTCCGACGCCAGAAACACCGTCGGACCCGCGATCTCTTCCGCCGACCCGAGATATCCCATCGGCACCACCGCGCCTCGCTCGGCCGCGATCGCGTCGGAAATATCGTAGGTCCGGATCAACCCCGGCACCACCGCGTTGACGCGAATCCCATAAGGCGCCAGGTCGAGAGCCATCGCCCTTGTCATCGCCTCGATCCCGCCCTTCGACGCATCGTACGCCACGTTTCCGCGATGCGCTTTCGTCGCCCCGCCGCTCGACATATTGATGATCACTCCGCTCCGCCGCCTCGCCATGCCGTGCGCCGCCCGATGCGAGCATAGAAACGCTCCCTTCAGGTTCACGCCCAGAACGCGATCCCACCACGCTTCGTCGCCATCCAGAAAATGTCGGTCCGCGTAGATGTTGCCCGCGTTATTCACCAGAATGTCGACCTCGCCCGCGCGGTCGAACATCGCATCCACCTCCGCTTTGCTCGACACGTCGCCCACGATCGCGACCCCGCCGATCGCGCTCGAAACCTCCTCGGCGCGCGACCGGTCCACGTCGTTCACGAACACTCGACCGCCTTCCTGGGCGAATCGCTCCGCTACGGCGCGCCCGATCCCGTGGCCGCCTCCGGTCACGACCACAGTTTTTCCCTCGAATCGCTTCATAACTTATTCTCCCGCGAACTTTTCGCTACATTTCTCGTATATGCTGTTGTGACGGCTGAAGGCGCTTTTACCCACGAGTCCGAGATCGACCGGATCTTCGGCCCGGTCCTGCAATCGCGAACCTACAAAAATCTTCTCTATCTGGCGATCTCATTTCCGTTAGGGATACTGTATTTCGTCACGATGATCACCGGCGTCTCGCTCAGCGCCGGCCTCGCAATTATCCTGGTCGGATTCCTGATTCTCGCGCTGACCCTCGGCCTGGCGCGAATCTTCGGCACTTTGGAGCGTGGACTCACCAAAGCGCTGCTCGGAGCCACATTTGAACCCGCTCCGCCAGTCGGCCGCGGCCTCCGCGCAATCCTCACCGATCGTCGCAGTTGGACCACCGTGCTCTTTCTCGTCCTGAGTTTTCCGTTAGGCGTGGCCGGTTTCGTCGCCTCGATGCTTCTGTTCGCCTCCACGATCATGATGGCCGCCCCTGTGATTCATACCGTGGTTCCCTTCATGGTGATGGACCAACGCGTCGCCACCTCCGAGGAAGCGCTGCTGATTTCCCTGTTTGGATGTATTTTGTTCCTGCTGCTGGTTCACGCCATCAACGGCCTGGCCGCGATCTCGCGCCGTCTGGCCGAAGCGCTGATCTAACTCTTCTTGCCCCCGAACCGGTACCCCACGATCGCCTTGATAATCAGGTGATCCGTCGACGCCGTCGCACCGATCCCGACCCCAAAGTTAAACTCCCAGTTTGGCGACAAATTCAAGTCGATGTCCGGGTAAAACTGGTGCTCCTGTTCGCGCGTGGGGAAAAAACTTCCGAACGGTCCCACCACTCCGTAATATTCAAACCCGCCGTTGATCTTCTTCGTGATATCGTACCCGACCTTGAAATCCGGCGAAAATACCAGTCCCTGATGCACCGACAGCCCGTGAAAGGACCGGTCGAACGTCGGGTTAAACGCCATATACCAACGGCCGATAGTCTTGTCGACAATCGGCCGGATCTCCAGCGTCCACGTGTCGGTGGAAAACATCCGCCTCTGATATCCGAACTCGAAAGAAATGCTCGCGCCCACCGGCCATTTCCAGTCTTCCGGAGCCCGCACGCGCGGCCGTATGTGATCGCCCACCCAGTTGAATCCCTGGCCCGGACCTTCGCTGGTGAAAATGTACCAGCCGACTTCGAACCAGTCCGTCACTCCATGCGTGATCTCGATGGTCTCATGCCATTGATGCTCGTCCGGCAGCACGCCGTCGAGAGGAGTCTTGAAGCCTTCCACTGTCACGTTGCTATGCAGCTCGACCATGGTGCATCCCGGCTTCACCGTTTCCGAAGGATACACCTGAATCTCGTAGTTCCCCTGCGCGAGCAGCGGAATCGCACCGAATATCAGCGATAGAAACGTCTTCATGCGAGGTGGATTGGTTCAGCGTAACACGCGAGCGTTGAGCCAAACTGTAATGAGATGCGCCAACGTTGGGCGATCCTGGCCGGTCTCGCCATCGTGGCGATGGTTGCGTACCTGCCCACGCTTCACCAGCCCTTGCTCGAAGACGATTATCCCAACATCGCCTTGGCGAATCGCTTCGGACCCGTTTCCGGTTGGACCGATTTGCTCCAGGCCCCCGCGTTTCGCCTACGTGCCACGTCTCAACTCCTCGCGTCCGCTGTCTATTCGACCTTCGACATGACGGCAGCCGCCTACTATTCGGCGAGCATCGCGCTGCATGTGCTCAATACGTGGCTGATTTTCGCTCTCGGATCATGGCGGCGGATCGGCTACGCCGTCAGCGCCTGGACGGCTCTGTACTTCGCCGTGAGCGAAGGCCATCAGGAAGCGATCATGTGGTTCTCCGCCGCAAACGAATTGTTGCAATTCCTTTTCGGCGTTGCGGCGCTGGTTTGCTGGATCCGCTTTCTCCAGGAATCCCGCTGGCGATGGTACTCGCTCTCGATTTTCTGTTTTGCACTTGCTCTTCTGTCGAAGGAATCCGCGCCGATTTTCCTGGTTCTGTTCCTGCTGCCCGTGGCAATCGACTTTCGCGAAAAAGCGGCGTGGCTGATGCCCTTTCTCATTATGACGACGTTCGCCGCATGGTCGATCTTCTTCCCCGGTTCGGATTCCTTCCGCTTCCATGACGGCAGTTTTTCCTTTCATGCGCCCTTCTGGCGGACCTTGCCGCATAGCTTCTTCGCTCTTCTATGGTTCTGGGGACTCCTAGCGCTGGCCGCCACGCCGTGGATTCGCGAGCGCAGCGTGATTTGGATCGGGCTCGCGTGGGCCGTCATCGGCCTGCTTCCCTACAGCTTACTCACGTATTCGACGCGCATCCCCAGCCGGCAAACCTACCTGGCCAGCGCCGGAGTCGCACTCATGATCGGCGTCGCGTTCGTGGCAATCGAAAAGAAGCGCCCTCGACTCGTTCCCGTGTTAGTTGCGATCCTGCTGCTCCACAACATCGGTTATCTGTGGATCAAAAAGCGAGCCCAGTTCCTTGATCGTGCCGCGCCCACTGAGCAATTAATCGCGTTGTCAAGCCGGACCAAGGGACCCATTTACGTCGCCTGTTTCCCCCGCACTCGCCAGATCGCCGAACAGGCCGTCTGGCTGGAGACCGGCCGCCCGCCGAGCGGCCTCATCTGGGATGCTGCGCGCGCCGGAGAGGCAGCGGCCAGATTTTGCTATGTGGAACCGGCGCGCTAACGTGCTAAAGTGTTGATTTCGCCTCCGATGTCCGTGCAAATATTCCTTCAAGGGAAACTCCTCGGAATCGACGAGTTTCTATTCGCCCCGGCCGAACGGGACCACGACCAGGTCTTCACCGGGCGCTCGCACTGGATCACTCTGTTGAGCGAAGTCTTGCCGCGCGCCCTTCTCGAAGAATTGGGCTTGGCGAAAATTCTGCTTGGCTCCTCCGGCGGCGGGCAATTCCTGGTCGTATTGCCCAGCGAATCCCGCGAGCCCGCTGAATCGTTCCTGGACGCCGCAGCCGCCGAAATTGCCGCGCTCAGCGATGGCGCATTGAAATTACTCTGGAGCGTCACGGAAAACTTAGGCGACTGGAGCGACGTGCGCCGCCGCTTGACCGAGCAGATGAATCATCGCCGCGGCACTCCCGGATTTGAGGCCGCTCCAGCGATGCCCTCCACCGAGTCGCACGAGTATTTCGCGGGACAGCTCGGTATGAAAATGCGCGATGCCGAAACCGTCGGCTGGTCGCCCGAAACGCCGGGCCGGGTCTTCACCACCGGGAAGCACGTGTGGAATCTGTCGGGATCGTCCATCGAATCGCTCCCCTTCGCGCGCCACGCAGCTCCCAGCGACGACGGCCGCGAGCCCGCGTCTACCAGCGCTCTGGCTGCGCGCGCGACTGGTCTCAATACCTGGGGTGTTCTGCGCGGCGACGTCGATAATTTCGGCATTCGCCTGCGCCGCGCCCAGACCATCGAGGAGCACATCCAGCTCTCGGTGATGTTCAAGCAATTCTTTGCAGGTGAGCTGGAAGTCCTTTGTTCCATGCCCGAGTTCTGGCGCAAAGTCACCGTGATTTATTCCGGCGGCGACGACTTTGCAGTTTACGGCGCCTGGGACGCGCTGATCGGTCTGGCTCGCGAAATCGAGCGTCTCTTCCATCGCTTCGCCGAAACTAATTTGAAAGATTTCGCGGGACCCGAAGGCAAAACCATCAGCATGGCGATGGCGCTCGCGCCCGCCGTCGATGCCTCGCTCGGTTCGGTCTTCGAAGAAGCCGGGCGTCGACTCGAAGTGGCGAAGTCCGCGGATAAGGATTGCGTCTGGCTGCTGGGCCGGACGCTCGAATGGAAACAGTTCGCTGAAGCCGCCGAGCTGAAGGAATCCTTGATGCGCATGATTGCCGAGTTCGGCTGCTCCCCGCAATACCTGCGCGACCTGTGCGGCATCTATCGCGAAACGCAATCGAAAATGTCGAAACGGCAAGCCCGCCGCACCGGAGGCGAGCGTCCGTGGCGTTATCATCGCCGGATCCGCCGCATCCTGGGCGCGGCGCGTCCCGCCGGTCCGGAGCGCGGCGAGTTTCAGAAAGCCCGCACCGGCCTGATCGCCGACCTGATCGGGCGCAGCGCGGTTACCGTCAAGTTGCGGCCCGCCGGTCGCGTGGCGCTAGAATGGGCGAGGCTGTCGGCGGATTAGCCGAGTTTTGAAAAGGATATCGCATGGAAGATGAAGTGAAAGAACCAGAAGCTCCGGCTGTCGCGGAAACACCGTCACCGGTGCCTGAGCCTGCGAAAGCCGAGCCCGTGAAAACCGAGCCGGCCAAAGCCGAGTCTCCGAAGCCCGAGTCTTCGAAGCCTGAGTCTGCAAAATCCGAAGGCGCGAAGCCTGAGTCCAAGGACGCCCAGCGTCCCCCGCGCCGCGAAGATCGGCCTCCGCGTCCTCCGCAAGAAAATCGTGGTGGACCGGGCGGCGGTGAACGGCGAGGCGGTCCTGGCGGTGGCGATCGCCCGCGTGGCGAGCACCGTCCCGACAATCGCGGTGGCGACCGGGGAGATCGTCGCGAGGGCGGCCGTCCCGGCGGCGGGCGTCCCTTCGAAGGCCCTCCCGATATCGAGCTCGAAAAACTGATTGCGGACAGTCTGTATCTCGACAATCAGGCCCATGCCGTTGTGGCCCGCATGCGCGACATGGATTCGGGTACCAAGAGCCAATTGCGCCGTTTGTATAACGCCGTGCGCCGCGCCGTGCGCGCGCCTGAAAATGAGCGTCAGCATCAGTTCGTCATGCTGCGCGCGCGCCTGGCGTATACCATCGCGCGCCATTCGCTGCGGAGCTTGGATGCACTGGAACGTCTGCTGTTACAAGTGACGCGTAGAAACGACGCGCGCGGTTATGAGCGATTTAAAGATCTGTTCGAGGCCATCGTCGCCTACAACGAATAACGAGGATTATGAGCACACATACCGCTCACACAAAATTGCAGTTGGTGGGAAAGCTGATCCTGAACGGCGAGCTGCACTGCGAAACCGGCCTGCACATCGGCGCCGGCAAAGGATCGCTCGAGATCGGCGGCGCGGATAACCCGGTCGTCAAGGATGCCTTCGGCCTGCCTTATATTCCCGGCAGCTCCCTGCGCGGAAAGGTCCGTTCGCTGCTCGAAAACGCCATGGGTCTGACATCTCCCGCCGAGCTCGTATATCTTTCAAAACGCCGCGGCCAGGAAGTGCGTATCCATCAAAGCGATCGCCCCGATGACGAAATCTGTCTCCTGTTCGGCCGCAGCCCCGGTCGCGTAGAGCGCGTCGAAGGGGAAGCCGTCGAAACCCGAGCGGCCAGCCCGGCGCGGCTCACCATCTACGATTCTCCGCTCGATTCCGACAGCATCACGGCGCAGATGCGCGAGAATCTCGACGATGAAATCACCGAAGTGAAAAGCGAAAACGCCATCGACCGCATCACGTCGCAGGCCAATCCACGCACTCTGGAGCGTGTTCCCGCCGGCGCGCGCTTCAAAATCCGCATGGTCTTGGATGTTCTCTGCGAAGAGGACAAAGCTCTGGCCGCGCGCTTGTTCGAAGGCCTTCGTTTGCTCGAAGACGATGCGCTCGGCGGTGGAGGATCGCGCGGCAGCGGGCGCATCCGTTTCGCAAATCTCAAGCTCGGATGGCGCAATCGCGCGTTTTACTCTTCCGGCGGCGCGGAAACCGAGCTCGCTTCGGGCGCGGATCTTTCGGCCGTTCAGGCGCTGGTGACCAACGCCGAATTCGCGGAGAAGCTCGCAAGCTGAAATCATGCCTGCCGGTTTCAAAGGCCTGACGATCGAGCTGAGGGTCACCACGCCCTGGCGCATCGGACCCGACTCGGGCGATCGCGACCGCGTGGATCGCATCTATCACAGCGATTCCGTCTACTCCGCCGTTTCCACCGCGATGGCGAGCGTCGGCCTGATTGAAGAGTGGCTGGATGCGACGGCTCGCGCCGAAGATCCCGCGGTTCGTTTCAGCTCCTGCTTCCCGATGTTGGACGATCACAAATTCGTGGTGCCGCCGCGCAGCCTGTGGCCTCCGCTCGCGTCGGCCAAGGTGCGCTGGAAAGGCGCGAAGTTCGTACCGCTCAGCATCGTCGATGACTTGATTCACGGCCGCCCGGTTTCCGAAGATACCTGGACCGTCGACGGGTCCAGCGAATGCCTGGTCCCGCACGGCGCGCAAGGTCCGTTCCGGATTGCGGTTCGATCCAGCGCCGCCGTCGATCGTTTGGGATCGGGCGTTACCGCGCATTCCTCCGCATGCCTCGAGTTTGCGCCCAACGCCGGTCTGTGGATGCTCGCGGCGTTTCGCGACGATGAATCCGCCGAAAAATGGAAAGGACCGGTACAAGCCGCGCTGCGTCTTCTCGCCGATTCCGGTTTCGGCGGCGAACGAACTAACGGCTGGGGGCGGGCGAATATTTCCATTTCAGAGACTGAAAATCCGCTGCTCGCGACTCCCGAAATCGCAGGCGAAACCGCCTGGTGGATGTTGTCTCTATTTCATCCCGCGCCCTCCGATGCCGTCGATTGGCAGCGCGGAAGCTATTCTCTGACCACGCGCGGCGGACGAGTCGAAAATCGCGGCGATGCCAAGAAACCGACTCGCATGGTCGCCGAAGGCTCTGTCATCGTCTCGTCATCGGAACCGCGCGGCGCAGCTACAGATGTCGCGCCCGGGGATTTTTCACACCCGGTGTATCGCGCAGGATTTGCATTGGCCATTCCGATTCCATGGCGGGCGGTGTCATGAAATACCGCCTAACGTGCCTGACGCCCACGCTGATCGGCGACGGCCAAAAACTTTCTCCCATCGACTACATGGTCTGGAAGGACCATGTAAATGTGCTCGACCAGCGCAGAATTTTCCGCCTGCTGGCAAAAGGTCCGCGCCTGGACGGCTACCTCGCGCAGTTGAAAAAAGCCGAAAAACTGGATTTCGCCTCCTGGGGAGGGTTCGCGCAAAATTTTGCCGGCCGCCGCATTCCGTTCGAGCATCCGAGCTCTATCCCCTTCTGGGAAAAGGCCCGCGGCGAGAATCTCTTCATCCCGACTTTCGCGGTCGCGTCCAGCGGCCCTTATGTTCCCGGTACCGCCATCAAAGGCGCGCTCAGAACCGGCGCAGTTTTCGATCGCTGGACCGAAGCCACCATGAAGGACGTCGCGGCTCGCTTGGCCGAGGATCGCGCACCTCGAAATCCCGCGGCGAAAGCAGAAGATGCAGTGCTTGGCGGCGCGGGAAATAGCCGCATGCGCAGGCTCGCCGCGGCCGATTCCGCGTCGATCACGCACGCAGGCATGAAAGTTTACCTGCTGCGCGTCTCCACCCTGATCGCCCGCGGAGGCGGCAAATTCGAACTCGGCTGGAAGTCGCTGCGTGGCAATGTCGACGCCCGCCGCATCGAAGAATCGACACCGATTTTCGCCGAAATGGCCTCGCCCGGCACCGCTTTCGGCGGGGATTGGCGCGAGCGATCCGTCTCCGATCGGGCCAAATTGTTCCAAGCCTCCAACCGCTATGCCGCCGGGTTAGTCCAACGCCACAAGCAATACGCCGCGGCACATGAAAGCCTCGCAGCCCTCACCGCGACCCTGACCGCGCTCGAAAACCGGCTCTCCGAAATCGGCGCCCGCCCCGACGTTTGCCTCTTGCCGATCGGTTGGGGCACCGGATTGCTAGGAAAATCGTCGTTCCTGGACACCCAGGACGAGTCTTATCGAAAGATTTTGCATCAGGTGCCGATATATCAGCAGGTGATTCAAACGGGCATGCCCTTTCCGAAGACACGACGGATCGTGTTCCAAGGGAGCCGCCCGGCAAGTTTGCCGGGTTGGGTAATGCTTGAAGTCTCCTAGCGTCTAATACACGGGGCGCTTGAGCTCATGGTTTTGCGTGGTACTATCGATAAGACTATAAGAATAAGAGAGGGTTCTTAAGACCCCGGTCGGAGGGCGGCGGATTTACTCAATATGTATAATGCCTTCTTTGGCTTTTCGGAGAGTCCTTTTAGTCTAAGTCCCGATCCTTCTTTCTTTTACCGAAGTGAACAGCATGAAGAGGCGCTGGCCAACCTGGTTTACGGAGTCCAGGCTCGTAAGGGATTCATTGTGCTGTCGGGCGAGGTCGGTACCGGGAAGACGACCATGCTCGAGTGCCTGCGCGACTACCTGGAGTCGCGCTACATCGAATTTGCCTTTCTTTTCAACTCCCGGATTAACGTCGAGCAGTTTTTCGAGATGATCGCGTACGATCTCGACTTGCCTTGCTCCCGCACTTCCAAGACCGAGGTGCTGTTCGCGCTCAATCAGTTGCTGGTCGAGCAGGCGCAGGACGGCCGGACGGTTGTGCTGATCGTTGATGAAGCGCATAACCTCGAATGGGAAGTGCTCGAAGAGATTCGCCTGCTGGGGAATCTGGAAAATCGGAACGGCAAGCTGTTGCAGATCATCCTGGCCGGGCAACCCGAACTCGACCGCAAGCTGGATGCTCCGAATCTCCGGCAACTGAAGCAAAGGATCGTGCTCCGGTGCAACCTCCAACCCTTCACTCTGCGCGATGCCGTGGAGTACATGGAATCGCGCCTGACAAAAGCGGGAATGACCGAACAGACCGTTTTTTCGGAAGAACTGATGGCCGAGATTCACCTGCGCGCACAGGGGATCCCGCGCGTCATCAATGCGGTATGCGATAACCTGCTGTTGACCGCTTTCGCCGAAGAGCAGAAGACCTGCAGCGTCGACATGCTCGACGACGTCTGCAAGGACATGCGTCTGGACTGGCCGGGAAACCGCCGGGCGCGGGGCCGAGTCCCCGATCAGACCTACGAACGTACGCCGTATTAGCAGGTTGCGGAAAAATGCAAAAGTTTTTCCGCAACCTGCTAGACTCCTTTGCCGACTGACCGCTCGAACGAGTTAAAATAAAAATAGTGATCCCGGAAAATTCGACGGACTCTGTTGCCACTCCGCTCCCTGAGCCACCCGCCGCTGAACAGGTCGCTACCGAGCCGATTGCGCCTATCGTAGAAACGCCGCCGGAGACCGAACCGCCCCGCGGAACCATCGCTGAGTGGACTATTACCATCATCCTGCTCCTGTTCCTTACCACTACCCTGGTACAGGCGTTCGTGATCCCCACGGGGTCGATGGAAGATACGCTGCTGGTCGGCGACCATCTACTGGTGGACAAACTCACCTATGCCCCGGCCGGACCGGTCAGCAAGTATCTGCTGCCTTATCGCGCACCCAAGCGCGGGGATATCATCGTGTTCCGCTACCCCGTGGATATCACCCAGACCTTCGTTAAACGATGCATGGGCGTTCCCGGCGACCGGATCCGCATCATCAACAAAGAGGTTTATCTCAACGGCGTTAAACTCGATGAGCCTTATAAGGTCAACAAGACGGATTACATCGACTCCTATCGCGACAATTTCCCGACTGAACCCAATGCCAACGTGTATCCCGGCGCGCTCGAAATGCTCCAGCATCACGTGGTCAATGGCGAAGTCGTGGTGCCGCCGAATTCCTATTTCGCCATGGGGGATAACCGCGATTCGTCACTCGACAGCCGCTACTGGGGATTCGTGCCGCGCGAGAACATCATCGGGAAGCCGCTGGTGATCTACTGGTCCTACGATGCGCCCACCAGCCAGTTGAACGATTCCGCCATCAGCGTCCCCCACATCGTTGACCTGGCCGAGAATTTTTTCTCGAAAACGCGGTGGAGACGGACGTTTATGCTCCTGCACGGGTATCCTGTTAAGTAACCATGAGAAAATACGTCGACTCGACGATCGCCTTCATTAACGAGTGGTCCATTAACATCCTGATCCTCCTGTTCGGAACCACCACGCTGGTGCAGGCCTTCATCGTCCCCACTCCTTCCATGGAGTCGACGGTTCTGGTGGGCGACCATCTGCTGGTCGACAAGCTTTCCTACGCACCCCCGGGATCGATCACGAAGTACCTGCTGCCGTACACCGAGCCCAAGCGCGGCGACATTATCGTGTTCCGCTATCCCATGGACATTCAGCAGAACTACGTCAAGCGGTGCATGGGCGTGCCCGGCGATCATCTTCGCGTGGTCGATAAAGTGGTTTATCTGAACGGGCACGCGCTGGTGGAGCCGTACATTCAGCACATCGACCCGCGCATCGAGCCGTATCGGGATAATTTCCCGGGGACGCCGTGGGGTCCGGTGGTCGACCGAGCGCGCGAAATGCTGGATAACCATGTCGTGAATGGCGAACTGGTGGTGCCGCCGGGATTCTACTTCGCCATGGGCGACAATCGCGACAATTCGCTGGACAGCCGCTATTGGGGATTCGTCCCGCGCGAGAACATCATCGGCAAGCCGCTGGTGATTTTCTGGTCCTACGAGGCGCCCACCGAAGATTGGGTGGATTACAACGCCAACCACTTCATCGACCTGGCGCAGCATTTCTTCACCCGGACCCGCTGGGATCGCGAACTGAAGCTGGTCCGCGGTTATCCTGTCCAATAATGAAAAGCCTGTACGGGCTGATTCTGGCAGGAGGGCGGGGCACTCGCTTCTGGCCGCGCAGCCGCCGCGCGCGCGCCAAACAAGTCCTGCGTTTCCTGGGCGAACGATCGCTGATCCAGCAAACCGTGGATCGCCTGCGTCCGCTGCTGCCGCCGGAACGAATTTGGATCCTGACCAACGATCATCTGCGCGACGAGATCATCAAGCAACTTCCGGAAGTTCCCAAGAAGCAGATTCTGGCCGAGCCCGCCGCGCGCAATACCGCGCCCGCGATCGGACTCGCAGCGCATATTATCCAATCCATCGATCCCAACGCCGTGATGGGAGTCTTTCCCGCCGACCACGTGATCGGCCGTCCGCGGGAGTACGTTCGTCTGCTGCGTCCTGCATTTCGCGCGGCGAAGCAGGGAAAGATGGTGGTGCTCGGAATCAAGCCGCGCTGGGCTGAAACCGGTTATGGCTATATCGAATTTCCCAAGAACGTCGAAACCGGAACGCTGACCGATGTTCGCAGCTTTCGCGAAAAGCCCGACGCCGCGACCGCGCAGCGCTTTTTCGATGCCGGGAATTTTTATTGGAACGCAGGCATGTTTTTCTGGAAGACGTCGGTTCTTCTGGATGCGCTGCGCAAACATCTGCCCAAGACCGCGGTCCTGCTGGCGAGCCTTCCCGCTTTCGGAAGCCGCCAATTTGCCGCGCGCCTGAAAGAAGTTTTTCCACGCTGCGACAATATTTCCATCGACTATGCGGTCCTGGAGCACGCCAAGAACGTGGCCGGAATCGCGGCGGGTGATATCGGATGGAACGACGTGGGGAGCTGGGATGCGGTGTATGAGCTCGAATCGCGCGACGAGCACGGGAATGCCTGCCGCGGGAACTCGCTGGTGGAAGCGAGTACCGGAAATTACGTCCACGCCGAAAAACTGGTGGCGTTGCTGGGCGTGAAAGACCTGATCGTGGTCGATACTCCCGACGCTCTGCTGATCGCCGACCGGCGTTGCGCGCAAAAGGTGGGCGATCTGGTAAAGCGCCTGGAAAAAGCCGGCCGTCACGATTTGCTGTGACGCCTCAGTCGAGCTGAATCGTCACCCCAGCCCCTGCGCGCAGAACCGCCGGCGACGCGACGGACACCACTGCTGAGCACTAATTTT
>Ga0209517_10005092_pt1 | contig 16897 bp, 11 predicted proteins | sample PeaSoiMetSII2010_FD_187695 | JGI IMG/M metagenome (GOLD analysis project Ga0209517, IMG submission 187695) | Peat soil microbial communities from Weissenstadt, Germany - SII-2010 (SPAdes) (version 2) | ecosystem: Environmental > Terrestrial > Soil > Wetlands > Peat | place: Germany...
GGCAAACGGAGGGCGTGGGAACTGGTCCGGCACCACCGTCTGCTGGAATTGTTTCTTCACGACGTTCTGAAATACTCCTGGGACGAAGTGCACGAGGAAGCCGAACGGCTGGAACACTTCATCTCGGAACGATTTGAAGATCGGGTTGCGGCGATCCTCGGCGATCCGGAAATCGATCCGCATGGCCATGTGATCCCCCAGAAATATGAAGCCGGGGTGTCCCGCGAAGAAGTACCGCTTGTGCGCTTGCCCCTCCAGGCGCCAGCTATCATAAGCAGCGTTTCCGACCGCAGCGCCGTCGCCCTCCGCGAACTAGAACGACTAGGGTTGATGCCAGGCATCGCGCTCGCAGTCGAACAAAGGAACTCATCTGCTTCGCTCTCGATACGATTAGATGGTCGCCGAGATCTGATTCGTCTCAGTAATGATCTAGCCCGTCGTATTTTTGTTGCCCCAAATCCCCCCGCCTAACGTTTGCGTGGCCCAAAATCTCGATGGTCGGAGATGTCGCAATGGCCCTGGTAGTGGCGGCTTTATCCGCAGTTGTCCGGGCGACTTGGCGACAACGCGAGCCAAACGGTTCTGGGAACCTTGACGTCACGAGCCGATAGATCCCGAGAAACGCGCTTGTGGGAAGTAGCTACCGTTAATGCTCGATAACGGGTTACTCTCTCGGCCGTCCTCTCTGAGCCGTTTCCAGACCGCGGAATACATGTTGACCTGCCAGATTCAGTAGCATTAGGATTGCTTGTACTGGAAAAGAGCGGCCCGAACGCCTATATGATAGTGCGTACTGGGTTTGAGGAGGGTTGACGTGAAGAAACGCCTTGTCATCTCAGGAATAGTCACAGGACTGGCGCTGTCCCTACTCGCGCCGTCGCACGCTCAGCAGCCAGCGCGCTCGGTGCCAGCGAGCCAAGCGAAGATTGACTTCAAGGCGACCAGGGATATCAAAGTCATCTCGAGTGCCGGCGCGCGTGCCTTGGTGGACGCCTGTAGCGCCTGGGCCGAGCAGAATAAGCAAATCGTGGCGATAGCGATTCTGGATTGGGGTGGTAATCTCATCGAGTCCCACGCCATGGAAGGTGCGCCGATGAACGCGATCGACACCGCTCTGCTGAAGGCGAAATCGGCCTTGCGCTGGCGGCGCCCTACCTCGGAGACCAACAAGATGGTCCGAAGCGGCGAGAATTTGGCGCCGACCTTTATGAACGACTTCCCGCAACCGGGAGCGCTTCCTCTCGTGGTCAATGGGCAAGTCATAGGCGCGATGGGCGTGTCCGGCGCCGACGGCGAGAAATGCGCTCAGGCGGCGATCGACGCGGTGTTCAACGGACAAGCTACCTCTTCGGCACGGTGAGGCCCTTAGGCGCTCGCGGTTTGAACACCGAACACCTCGCCGCAACGTCGCCTCGATATTGCGAGGACGATTCGTGGTCGTGATAACGATCTTTTGCCGATGAGCGCACTGACTTGACTCCCGTTAATGTGACTCAAGGAAAGGCCCGCGGCAAGCCATGCTACGGCCGGAGTTCCAGAGTAACGTTTCCAGCGGAACCCTTGTAAATTAGCTCAATTGAGTGAATGCCCTGCGCCCCACCCGAGTATTGGAAAAAGATCAGCCCCGCAACGGGAACGGTGCGGTCTCCTTCCGGTAACGAGGCTTTTTGAACGCGCTGTTCCATCGCCCGTTGCACCTCAATCGGGATGCGCACTGGCGCGGGTGGGTCTTTATCCCGACCACCCCCTCCACCAGTGTTGACGCTGGTCTTCGACTTCGACGACTCGGCGGCGGCGGGCGGTTCCCAATCGGGATCCTTAAGGGACTTAGTCACCATCCCGTAAGGCAGGCCAGGCAAAGCCGTCTTCTTCCCGTTAATGCGGAGTGAAAAGTCTCCCACGAATAGCTTCGCGTGCGCCTCTGGTGGACCGAACATCCCGGTTTCGACTACAACATAGTCTTCCGTTGAGAGATTCCCTTGCAGCGTGGGGACGAAGTGCCCAACGAAGTCAGCAGCAACGGTCATACCGCCTACTTGTGCCTGCGCCTGATAATCCGCCGGCGTGGCCCTGGGTGGCAAACCCCGGATTTCCTTGTTTTGAGTTTCTTGTCCTTGAGCGCTGAGGCAGAAGGCAGTGACAAGAAGGCCAGTGAAGATGGCTTGCATACTTGGCCACAAGGTAGCATAGTCGAACTTTGATCGAAATCTAGTTCGGGACGTACGATGTGGGGAAAACACGGCCTGCATACGGCCACGTTTCCTGTGATGCGTTCACGACGTCTCGATATTCCATTTTTGGCATCTAGTCTCTGATCTTGCATTGATGTTCCCGCCGGACAGAGGTAATGTGCTTATGACGTAACTACCGTTAAGGCCCAATAGCGGGACTGATTTCGAGGGTTAGATCACGTGCACTCACGTGTACCGGTGGCAAAGCTTTGGCTCCAGCCACTCCGCGACGTGATCGCAGTCCGAATAAGCTCCCAGGGGTCTCTTCTCGATTGAAACGTTCACAAATTTTCGGTGGCCGTATTTTTGGCGAAGTTTCCGTCGTGATCGCCACCAAGAGTTATCGCAAATTATTTTTTGAGCGGTGAGTTCAAATATCGAACAGGGCGCGCTGTGCGGGTTCGGAGAATACTCAACGTCCGGAACGTCATCCCTGACCTACCGACGCGCCAGGGATCGCTAGAAGAATTTTGGGACGGGTCGCTGAGGCGTGGCTCAGCGAACTTCTGCGATGACGACGATCGAACTGCCACGCCGACCTCCGAGCCGAAATTTGCATCGCCTACTTAAAGTTAAAGGTAAAGTATAGAGCAAAACTTTCGCATCTGCGGCAAATGCACGGCTTCTGAAGTGCCGACCGTTGATCTGAATTTTCGTAGCAAAAAAACAATGAGTCAGCAGCAAAATCTTTTTCCACGCGGCACCGACGTCGCTTAGGTAAGTGATCTGCAAAACGCCCAGGGTGTCCGATCGGTCCTGTCATTCCGCATTATCGTCGCGACGCCGTGCAAGAGACACGTAGAGCGTTGAGTGCAAAGAATCTAATAAAGAACTGTTGGGATCCTTCTCGTCACCCCCGCGGCAATAGCGGATCTCGCACGCTCAAAGTTTTTGGGGTCCGACTTTTTGTGCCCGAAACTTCTGTCCCCCGGCACCCTAGCAAAAACTCTTCAAAACAATTTCGAGGGACGAATTCAAAATCCCGCTGTTTTTGCGGTCGGCCCGTACGCGCGTTAAGAGCGTTCGGGAACCTGCTAGCGCCCCAATGGCCGTCTCCCGCGGCTTCGGTGCGCCAGTGGTCGCCGGGAGAATTTTGGGACGGGTCGCTGAAGGCGGGCGCGACGTTGCAAGCACCAAAACGAGAGGTCATCCGCTCAAGCTCGGCCTCCGGCTCGACAGAATCGCCGCCTACTAAAGTTTACAGTTACAGTTATATATGCATAGCTCAAAAATGCGTATCTGCGGCAAATACACAACTTGTGACGCGGTGGCGACCGATTGGTTTTTTTGTAGCGAAAATTTTGAGCGAAAACTTTTTCTCACGTCCCTCTCGATCGCGCGCTCACAATGGGATATTAAGTAGAGTCTATTCGCGCGCGCGAGGGCCGTCATTCCTAGGGACTACTTCCGAATCAGTTACTTGACGTGTACACTGAGTTTTGAAGAATCGGTCACCGACTCTCAAGGAACTGCTGCGGGAGACCGCATACCTGCGACGCCAACTTCAGCGCCTCGTAGACAGTTATCCAGAGGACACCCTTGATCCGGACGACCGCATTCTCAATCGGATCCTCACGAACCAATGGCGCCAACTGCACGGCGGGTACTACGGACCACGTGAGCGCCGTTACGAGGAGGCTGTCGATTGGGTGAAGCGGTTCGATGCGTATATCGACCGGCTTCGAAACTACTGTTCTTACGACCTGGACGCTCCAAAGCGATTTTCCGCGCTGCCGCTCACGGGACGTGCTCCTGTGCCAGCATCCGAATGCATCCGCTTGTTGGAGTTGCAGAGCAAGCAGATAGCTCGGTTGTCCCGCGAAGGCAGCGACATCCCGTCGACGGCATCCGAGACCAAATCGGTGCGAGAACTACGCTCGCGTCTCCAGGTTCGGGTAGGTAACCTGGGTGCGAAGACGGTCGCTGCCGAAATTAGCTGCGCTCGGGATACGTTGAGCGATTTCCTCGCCGAGAAGACGAAACCGCAGGAGAAAACAATGCAACTCTTCCGCGATTACGTGAAGCGCTCATGAATCCTGCGGCTAGAGTAGGATAGAACCCGCTAGACGACGGAGTCCCTCGTTCCCGCAGCATCGTACTGCACAATGTTCTCCACACTTCTCCACACGTGCGCGTAGGATCTCCGCAAATGAACTGCCGCCAAGCGTTCGTTACCCCTTTCATACTTGTCTTGGCACATGAGCCGCAGCCGCCACATTCCGGCGTCGCAAAGTCCTGTTGCCCGTGCTATCGTCTTGGACGAGCCACCCCGCGAGCCATTGGGAGGAATCCAAATGGCTCGACGCAGGGGACAGCAGTTAGGTCACGTCCACCGGCAGGGGAACGCCTGGTATCTGGCGTTTAGAGAAGACGCGCTGGACGCGGAGGGAAAGATAGTCCGGGTCCGGCGGAATTCGAAGATTGCAGACGCAAAGGAGGTATCAAAAAGAGAAGCACAGCGACTCGCAAGAGAAATTCTAACGAGTGTGGATGAACGAGCACAGAGGCCGATGTCGCTTCTGACCGTTCGAGAGTTCATCGAAATGAGGTTCAAGACGGACGTGGTTTGGGCACTGAAGCACGCGGGGCAGAAGCACTACGGATACGTTCTAGACAAGCATGTCTTGCCAGCTATGGGAGATGTGCGACTCCGAGACGTGTCTACTGACCACGTTCAGGCTTTGGTGCGGAAGAAGTTTGAGGCGCGGTACTCGGTCCAAACTATTGTGCACATTAGAAATGCGATCAGTGCGGTGTTTAATCACGCCAAGCTGAAGCATGCTTATCACGGGGACAATCCGGCGCAGGGAATCCGGATGCCGGAGATGCAACGCAAAGAAACCTACGCTTTGAGCTTTGATCAAGGACGGGAAGTACTGCTCAGCCTGCCAACTCCTGTCCGGGAGATGTCCTTGCTTTCGATGACAGCCAGCCTAAATGTTGCAGAGATGCTGGCGTTGAAGTGGAAGCGGGTTAACCTCACGGGTGAACCCGCGCTGCTTGGAGGTGAGGTCTTGCAGCCTTACGCGCTTGTCGTGCGGGAAAACTTTTACCGGGGCGAGTTCGGATCGGTAAAGGCGAAGTCCAGACGGCGGGCGGTGCCTCTCAGCCGGAGTGTAGTCGAGGCTCTGGCGAGTCTTCGGGCTCGGGGAAAGTTCACGGGACCAGACGACGTGGTGTTTGCTTCAAGGGAAGGCACCCCATTGAATGAGAACAACCTGCTACGTAGGGTAATCAAACCGATCGCTGTAAAGCTCGGCATACCGTGGCTGAGTTGGCATGTGTTCCGCCACACTCACGCCACGCTTGGTGAGCAGATCGGAATGGCACTCTCTGACCGGCAGGCACAGATGGGGCATGGGGATGTTCGGATGACTATGCACTACACGCATTCGGACATGGAGCGAAGGCGGGCGGGCGTCGAAGCCATGAGCGAGAAGCTCACGGCCTTGGCGACTGGCACCGCGTGAATTGACGGGTTGTGACACTAAATGACACTAACATTGGCCAAGCGGGGCTGTAAGTTATTGAGGGGTGGTGGGCTCGACAGAACTCGAATCTGTGACCTCCTGCGTGTCAAGCAGGCGCTCTAACCAACTGAGCTACGAGCCCGGGAGAAGCGGTGTTGCAACGATGACTTGCAATGGTCAGGATAACATGGCACTTTCCACGGCGGCCATTCGAAGATCGATTGTTATAATCGGAAACTATGCCGGCACTCGATCCTCCCCGCCGTCTTCTGTTTGGTCCCGGCCCGTCACAGGTGGAAGCCCGCGTCTATGAAGCCATGTCCAAACCGCTGGTCGGGTATCTCGATCCGTTCCTGTACCAGGTGTTTGACGACGTCCGCAACGGTTTGCGCGCCGTATTCGGCACCAGGAATCCTTACACGCTGGTGATCCCCGGGACGGGAAGCGCGGGGATGGAAACCGCCGTTACCAACTTCGTCGATCCAGGCGCGAAACTGGCGATCTTCATCAACGGATTCTTCTGCGAGAGAATCGCAGAGATGGGCCGCCGCCACGGGGCGAATGTCGTACGTGCGGAAAAGCCCTGGGGCGAAGTCTTCACCGAGGTTGAGGCGCGCGCGTTTCTCGAAAGGGAGCGGCCCCAGGTGGTCGCGTTCGTACATGGAGAGACTTCGACGGGCGCGATGCAGGCTCCCGAAGCGATCACGCGTCCGGCGCACGAAGTGGGTGCGCTGGTCATCGCCGACTGCGTGACCACGCTGGGTTCGGTGCCGATCCGGGTGGATGAAACGGGGATCGACATCGCCTATAGCTGCACGCAGAAGGGGTTGAGCGCGCCTCCAGGACTATCGCCATTCACGGTGTCCCCGCGAGCTGTGGAGCGACCGAACGCCCGCACTGCGCCGAACTCCATCTGGTATCTGGATCTCAAGCTGCTGATGGATTACTACGACGGCAAGAAGTATCATCACACCGCACCGGTATCGACTTTTTATGCGCTGCGCGAGGCGCTCGCTGCGATTCAGGAGGAAGGCGTCGAACAACGATTCGCGCGCCACCTCAAGTCGCATGGCTCGTTCGTGAAGCGGATCGAAGCCATGGGATTGAAGATGCATGTCGCGGAGGGGAAGCGGCTGACCACGTTGAATACACCGCGGGTCCGTGAGGGTGTGGACGAGGCGTGGGTTCGTAAGCAGTTGCTCGATGAGCACGGGATCGAAGTCGCGGGAGGGTTCGGCCCGCTGGCGGGGAAGATCTTCCGCATCGGCGTGATGGGACCGTTGGCGACGGAGCTGACGCTGGACCTGTTCTTCGAGGCGTTCGGGAAGTGCCTGGCCGTTCACGCAACAGCCTGAGCGCGGAGACCGCTCCATTACTGTCGCGGCTCTGAAGGTGTTTCCGAGCCGCGAGAGTCATCGAGCGGTTTTCAGTCGGTGCTGTAGTTGATTTCGAGCTTGCGGGCTTTGCGCGCCGCCACTGCCAGAACCAGAATCGTTAGGGTGAGCAATCCCAGCACGGCTACGGCTGGAGTAGCTGGCTCGGCTGCGGTCACCAGGAGTTTTTGTAAAGCCGGCATGTTGGCATCCGGAGGCGCAACCACCGGGCTGAGCGACTGCAAGTAGAAAATCACGCTCACCTTCTTCAGCGCCGCCGGCAAAAATATGTTGGCGCCTTCCCAAACCAGAACCGTGGCCGCGGGAATAATCGGATTCTTGAACAGCAGTCCGGCCGCCAAAAAGATGCTGCCGTATCCCAGGCAGGCTGCCGCGGTGACGCCCACATAGGACGCGACGTGTCCCCATCCGCCGCCCGCCAGGTAATCGGAAATTTCGCTGCCGGTGAAATGCAGCGATAGCGCGGCCAATTGCAGGAAGGTGCTGGTGCAGAAGATCACGACGGTGGCGATCAGCCCGGCCAGGTACTTGCCCACGGCGAGGATCTCGCGGCGAATGGGCGTGAGCAGATAGAAGTGCAGGCTCTTATCCAGCATCTCCCCCCGGAACAAATTGGTGAATACTCCCACGCAGCCGAAGAAGACGGCGAGCCGCAGAAAGAAGAACTGGAAGACGCTGGCGAAAACCAGAGAGTCCTTGGGGATGGTATCGCGGTCGCGCTCGCCGATATTCATCAGGCGGTCATCCTGAAATTGAAACGAGAACACGTTGTCTCCGTCGGTGTACTGATACATCGCAAAGTTGATGTTGGGGCGGCGGAACTCACGCTTCGCGAAGGGCTCTCCGACCTGCTTCACGACATCGTCAATTATCATGCCGCGCTGAATGGAGCGCAGCGCCGCTGTTGAGACCGGATGCGCTGCGTTAAGGGCCTGGCGTTCCTGGCGCTGGTTCAGCTCAATCATGGAATGCGCCAGCCAGATCAGCACGGGAGCCAGCGCCAGCAGGTACACCCATAATCCGCGGCGCGAGAAGAATGTCTTGCCCATCTCCAGCCGAATCACCAAGCCGATTTGAGAGAGCCATTGCCCGATCATCTGGTCGATTCCTCTCCGCCGATTAAGTACTCATACAGCGAATTGACGTTGTCGTCGGCCGGCGCGACGCTCTCGATGCCCACTCCGTCCAGCGCCAGATGATTCAGCGCCCGGTAGAAGCGATCCGCGTCGCGGGTTTTCACCAGCAAACCGCCGCCGTCGGCATGTAAACGAACCTCGACGACGTGATCCTGCTCGAACACGCGCGAAGCCAGCACGTTGGCTCGCGTGCAGCGAATGATCACCTGCATGGGGTGCTCGGACATCTCTTCGCGCACCCCGCGGATCTGTCCTTCGGCCACCACGTAGCCGTTACTGAGCAGGATCACCTGGTCGGAGATGGTGTCCACTTCGTGCAGGATGTGGCTGGAAACGATGACGTGGCGGCCCTGCGCGGCGAATTCGCGGAACAGAGCGATGGTCTCGGCGCGCACCAGCGGATCGAGGCCATTGAGCGGCTCGTCCAGCACGAGGACGCGAGGATCATGCGCGATAGCCTGCGCCAGTTTGATGCGCTGCCGCATGCCTTTGCTATAGCCCGCGATCTTGCGATGGGCGGCCTCGCCCAGATTCACGCGTCCGATGGCGAACGCAGTAGTTCGCTGGCAGTCGTCGTGCGACATGCCGGACAAGCGCAGATAGGAGTAGACGAATTGGAAGCCGGTCATGCCGCGCGGGAAGGAATCGAACTGCGTGGCGTAGGCGCACACGCGGAACAACTTTTCGGGATCGGATGGGGAAATGCCCAAAACCTGGATCGAACCACGCGTGGGACGAACCAGCCCGGTGATCAGGTTCATCAGCGTGGTCTTGCCGGAGCCGTTGGGACCCACCAGGCTGGTAATACCGGGCGGAACGGAAAGCGTGACTCGGTTCACGCCCAGCACTTCGCCGTAGAAGCGCGAGACGTTGTCGAGTACTATCCGGTCGTTCATTATTTAACGACCTCAAACGCCCGCACGCGGCGAACCAGCAGCCAGAGGCAGGTTGCGCATACCACGCCCACGCAGATCCAGGAGGCTTCGATCGAGATACCGGTATCCTCCGGCCAGCTGAATAACTTGGACCAAATCGTAAACATGACTTCTGTGAGGTTCAGGAGAGTGCCGTACTGGGTGCGCATCACGCTGTTCAGCGCCGTACCGAAGCCCGCGCCCGCGAAGAAAACGCCCAGGACCAGTCCTCCGGCGGCAATCTTCCACTTAATCCAGGCCGATAGCGCCAGCGCGAGCAGCGAAAGCATCAAGACCCAGACCATCAACCCTATGAATATCGATCCGGCGATCCACAAGTTCGCCTTGGTCCATTCCCAGCCCGCCAGGCTGGCCTGAATCACGAACAGGATCAAACCTGGCACCCAGGTAACCAGCGACAGCAGGAAAACCAGGACGCTCATCTTGCCGGCGATATATTCGGTTCGCGAGAAGGGTCGGCATAGGTACAGAGGCATCGCACCGTTCACCAGATCGGGCGACACCAAGCTGGGGCCCACGAACGCCGTGAGCAGATAGGTGAACGCGGCCTGGACCCAGCAGAAATAGAGGAACAGACTGGGCTGGACTTTCAGGATTTGGCCCACCGGAGTGGGGATGCCGAACGAACTCAGAATCGAAAGGTTGTTCGCGAGATAGATGTAGCCGACGCAGCCCAGCGGATAAAAGAAGCACGCCATGAAGAACATCACCAGGAACCTGGACTGCCAAATGCGCGCGAAGCTATAGCGCGGCAGGATCAGGAATCGCGACCAGGCGGGCGTGAACGAGCCTTCGTAGGCGGCGTAGGTGCGCTTATAGACTGCCAAGGCTTATCTCCATCGCTATCGCTTAGGCCTCCATCGCTTTCAGGAAAATGTCTTCGAGCGTGTCGCGGCGATAGTTGAGGCGCCGCAGTTGCAGGTCGCGCTCCGCGGCCAGCCGGTAGATTTCGCGCAGCTCGAATTCGGCCGGCAGAACCATTTTGAGGCGGCCCAGGCCCGCTCCGACGCATTCGCAGCCCAGGGCAGTGAGCGCGCTGGCGAAATCTTTCTCATCGCCGACGGTTTCGAGCTCCACGAAGCGTTTGTTGGCGCGGCGCTCTTCTTCGAGATTCGAATAATGCACGATGCGGCCCTGCTTCAGGATCAGCACCTCTTCGCAGGTTTCCTCGACGTCGCGCAGCAGGTGCGAACATAACACGATGTGCATGCTGCCGGTCTGCTTCATTTCCTTGATCAGCCGGATCATGCGTTGGCGCGCGGGCGGGTCGAGGCCGTTAGTGGGCTCGTCCAGAATCAGCAGGCGAGGACCGTGCACAATAGCTTGCGCCAGCTTCGCCAGCTGCTTCATGCCTAGCGAGTAGGTTCCCAGCAGCCGGTAGCGCGCCTCGCCCAGGCCGACGTAAAACAGGACTTCGTGGGCGCGCTCGAGCGCGGCGTCATGCGGAAGACCCGCCAGCTCGCCCATCATGCGGACGAACGAGACCGCGGTCAGGTTGGCAATGAACGAATCGTTCTCCGGCATGTAGCCGATCAGCGCCCGAAGCTCACGGGTCTGCCGGCGGATATCGTGCCCGAAGATGTTGGCCGACCCGGCGCTGAGGGGAACGAATCCCAACAGGGTCTGGATTAAAGTCGACTTCCCTGCCCCATTCGGACCCAGCAGCCCGATGGTTCGGCCGGAAAGTGAGACGCGCAGGTTATGGAGGATGTCCCGATTACCGAAGCGGACGCTTAAACCGGCCAGTTCGATAACGGGGTCCATATCCTATTGTGGAGCGAGTGACAGGGTCCGCACCAGCGGGCCAACGGCCGAGCCCAGTCCCAAGCTGGAAAGAGCATCCAAGCCCAGGCCGGCGATACTGTTGCGGCTGCCCACCTGGATTTGATCGGTCGAGCCGTAGGCGTACACCAGGGTCGGCGCGCGATTGGCGGTGAGCGACGAGATTTGCTTCTGCTGATCCGCCGTCAGCAAGCCGCTGGCGTTCAACTGATCTACTATTGGTCCCACGGCGCTGCCCAAGTTGTAATACGCCACAGCGGAGAAGTTAGTCTGGGTATCGAGCGGCAATTGCGCTCGGAAAGTGGCGGAAGCAGGCAGCGTCTGTCCGGAGGCCCGGCCCTCGATGGCGGACGTCAGCAAGGCGCGGTTGGGCGCGAGTAATAAGTAGCCGTCCACGAAGACATACTGGACCGTGGTTTTGACGAGCGTCAGAGTGTAAAACGTCTGCCCGTTCACCGTTTCGTTGGTGAGCGTAATGCCGCTTTGCGGTACATTGCCTTGGGTCGCGGCGCGTTGAGCCGAAGCTACGGCTTGCTCGATCGCCCATTCCAGGCGCGACGGGTTGTCGACCTCGACGGCGATCTTCCAGCTCGGAATCGGCAACAGCGGACCGTCGACGGCGATGGTCGCCTCGCCGCCGAGCGATCCGGCCACGTCGTCGAGAGGGCTGAAACCGGCGTTCTGTTGAATCGCGGTCAGCGCGGCGGTAGCCTGCGGTCCCACGGCCACCAGCAGTTCAGAGAGAAGCTGGCGCGGATCGCGAGTCACAAAAGCCGTCGCGAAACTAGCCTGGGGCGATACGAAGTCGAGCGATCCCATGGGTCCGGGAACGGCCAGCCAGCTTGCCAGTCCGTGCCGCGCGCTCGAAAACGTGAAGGAAGCTGTGTTCAACGGCGAGGCCGCGATGGTTTTGCTTTCCGCGACCACGAAGAGAAGATTGTCGACGCCGACAATTGCGGCTGGATTCGGCACGTTAGCAGTAGATACGTTCTGCGAAACGATTTGTTCCATGTTGGCGGCCAAAAGAAGGCCGGCGCCGTTCTGATAGCTGGCGAGCAGTTGCGCGCCCAGCGGGCTGGCGGGAAACTGCCCCGATGGCGGAACCGCCGTCGCCCCCAGGACCACCACACTGCCGTCGAACGCCCTCGGACCGGTGATCCCGATCTGCGTCAAGTACGCGTCGAGCCCGGGCTGGCGAACCTGGGCCAGAACAATCGGAGGGCCTTTGACCGGCGCGGCAATCAGGATTTCGTCTCCCAAATAACTACTGATGGCACGCGCGTGGTCCACCGCCTGGCGGATGGCCTGCCCCTGCTGTCCGCTCCACCACGTCGCAAACGACGCGCTCTGCGCGGCGCGATCGTCAAAAATCTGCGTGGCCTGGGCGAGCGTCTGGCTCAAATTAGGAATGGAAGCCACTACCACGGAGGCAGGCGGCACTCGATCCAGCAAACTAGAGCTATAGCGCAGCCCCGGAGCCGGGATCTGATCGATCTGTTTCTGGATGGCCGCAAGGTCGCCCAGCATCGCCAGATATTGCGCGGCATTCTGGCTCCAGGAGATATCGGTCGCGACCGTGGTCAGCGCCATACTCTGATCCGTGGCCGCTTGTTCGCCGCGATGCAGGAGTTTCGATAGCCCGCCGTGGTCCACTTTAACTTCGCCTTCCACTACGGAGACACGCGATCCTTTCAAGCCCCAGCTCACGCCGAAAATCGTCCCTTTGACCGAGACCAGGGAATCGGGCGTGGCCACTTCCAAGCGTCCACGGCGCTGCTTGGCGGCTTCCACCATCACACTGCCGCGCGCCAAGCGAATGGTCTTGCCGCTCCAGCGCTCGCTGAGTTCCAGATCGCTGCGCTCGGCCATCTCGATGCGAGAACCGTCCCGCAGCCGGATGACGGCATGCGAGCCTTTACCCGTGCGGATTTCCTGACCCTCGGCGATTTCCGCTCCGGCCGCCAGCGGCATGGTCGTGGATGCGGAAACCAGCACCAGCGTTCCGGCCACGCTGGCGACCGTTCCTCGGGCGCCCGAAGGCGCCATGGCGCGATCGATTCTGGGAGACACTGCGTACCCCCCAATCGCCAAGGCTCCGATCAGCACTGCGGCCGCGGCGGCCCATCCTACTCTCCTGGTCATCGGCCTGGATCTTGTCATCACGACCACCGGCGTGTTGGTCGCGCCCGAGTATTCGCGGCGGCACGCCACGCAGGAATGCAGATGATCTTCGAGCAGCATCCTTCGGCCTTCCGCCAACTTCCCCGCGCGATACGCGTCAAAATCGGCGCGAAACTGCGCGCAGATTCCGTTAGGACCGTCCGCGGCGCCGAGCCGTTCGCGCACCCGATCCGCCGCAGCTCGAGCGGTTTCCGCATCCGGCACGTCGTCACGGATCGAGCTCACCAAGCGATCGAAATCGTGGTCGGTCATGATGCCCTCAGTTTCTTTTGCAGTTCCCGGCGCGTGCGATGCAGCGTCACCGCCACCGTGATCGAAGATATTCCTAAAGCCTTCGCGATCTCGGGATTCGTCAGCCCTTCGAAAAATCGCAGCGTGAAGATTTCCGCCGAGCGCTCCGGGAGTTCAGACAACGCCTGCCGGAGAAGCTCCCGTAGATCTCCTTCATCCGGCCGGGAACCGCCACGGGCAGGCAGCCGGTCTAAATCCATTTCCGTGCTCGAGCGCCTGGCGTGGACCAGATCGAGTGCCGCATGAACCGCCGCCCGGCGCAAGTAGTTTTCGGGATGTTCGACGGCATCCGCCGTCTCGTCTCTACGCACCATTCGGAGAAAGACCGTCTGGAGGACATCTTCGGCGTCGGCGGCGTTGCCGGTGATCCGATAAGCCGTCCGGAACACCATGGCGTGGTGCTGGCGGTACATGTTGTCGAGCGCGTTGGGGATAATAGGGATAGGAACCTCGTGTTTCGTTATGAGCGTGGTCACCAGTATCGCCTTCCTGCCCGGTAAGACAGGCGGCGACCGGGTTTATTACGGGACCTGCACCACAATATCTAGTGGTAGTAGGACTCAGGACCCCAGATTCAGTAGTTCACCCGCTTTACTTTCGCTTTCGATGGGTTTAGGATGGTTTCAACCCTCCCCCTTGAGAATGTCTTTTATGGAAGGGGCCCGCATTGCTCAAGCTTAAGCGCGTCGACATCCACGGTTTCAAATCATTCTACGATCGCACGGAGATGAAGTTCCATGGCTCCGGTGTGACGGCCATCGTGGGGCCGAACGGCTGTGGAAAATCCAATATCAGCGACGCGATCAGTTGGGTTTTAGGCGAGCAAAGCGCCAAGAGTCTGCGCGGCAGCCGGATGGAAGACGTCATCTTCGCCGGCACGCGGGAACGTAAACCGCTGGGGATGGCGCAGGTGACCTTGACCATGGTGGACCCGCTCGGCCAACATCTGGTCGCGGGCGGCCACGAGGCTCATTCGAATGGCAACGGGAACGGTAATGGTAATGGACACGTTCATCCCGAGGACATCACGATCACGCGCCGGCTGTACCGGTCGGGTGAAAGCGAGTACCTGATCAACGGGAAAACCGCCCGCCTGCGCGATATCCAGGATCTGTTCAGCGGAACCGGCCTGGGCCCGGAAAGCTACGCCATCATCGAGCAGGGCCGCATCGGCCAAATTCTTTCCAACAAGCCGGCCGACCGCCGGGCGATCATTGAAGAAGCTGCGGGCATCGGCAAATATAAGACGCGCAAGCGGCTGGCCGAAGCGAAGCTCGAAAGCGCCAAGCAAAATCTTTCGCGTGTGTTCGACATTCTGGAAGAGGTCGGACGGCAGGTGAACTCGCTCAAGCGGCAAGCATCAAAAGCCAAGCGATATGACGAACTGCGCACGGAGATGGTGACGTTCCTGCGCCAGGCCGTGGCTGGAAGATTTCGGATGCTGGAAAGCGACGCGGCTCGTATGGTTCTCGACCTGAGCCAGGCCCAAGGGTTATTCGCCGAGATCTCCGGGCAGTTACAAGAAAAGGAAGCCGAGCACACCCGCATCCAGGAAACCTGCTATCGCACCGAAGCCGAGCTGACCGCGGCGCGGGCGCGCGTGGCGGAACTGAATCTCGAAAGCGAGCGCACGCGCGGCCGCCTGGAGCTGCAAGCCAAGCAGATCGGCGCGATCAGCGAGCGCCTGGCCACGAACGAGACCGAAACGCAAGACCTGGAGACTCGCCGGCAACAGCAGCAAAGTGAGCTCGACGTTCACGCTGCGACCATCGCGCGGCTCGACGCGGACAGCGTTTCCTTGCGCGAGCGGCTACAGGAGAAAACCGCCGAACGCGACGCTCTCCAGAACGATCTGCGGGAGCGCGAACGTGGGCTCGAATCGGCTCGCATGCGCGTGCTGCAATTGCTGGGCGAGGTCTCGACGCTGCGTAATCAAGTCGTGCAAATCGACGAATACCTGGCCGCGATCGAGCGCGATTCCGCGCGCGCCCGCAAGGAAGAGGAGATCGCATCGGGCGATCTGGCCCGTCTGGATCAGGTAAAGGCGGAGCTATCCACAAAGCTTTCGGCGCAGCAACTGGAGCTCGAATCGCTGGCCGACCGCCGGCATCGCGTAGAAGAAGATCTGAAGACTCGCCAGGCCGCCGTCGCGGTTTCCCGGCAAAGCCTGGAGGAAGCGCGCACGACGCTGTCGCGCCAGAAAGCCCGCCGGGACTCGCTGGAAGAAATCCTTTCGCATCGCGCGTACACAACCGAATCGGTCAAGCGTTTGTTCACGGCGATCGAGCACGGACAAGTGTCCGGATTCAAGCCCGCCGGCGTGCTGGCGGATTTCGTGGAAGTCACGGATCCGGCCTGGGAAAAGGCGTGCGAAACGTTCCTGCATGAGGAATTAGAGTACGTGGTGGTGGGGAACTGGGAAGAGGCGGAACGGGGCGTAGAACTGATGCGCGCCGAATCCGACGGGCGCGTAACGTTCCTGGTCAACGATGGTGCGGCGCCGCCGCCTCTGCCAGCTACTGTAGTCGATGCCGGCATCGCGGGCCGCCTGGAAGACGCGCTCCGGCTGAACAAACTCTTCTACCTACCGCGGCTGGGAAAATGTTTCCTGGTCAAGGATCACGCGGCGGCCCAGCGCTTGGCTTCCGAACATCCGGACTATTACTTCCTGGTTGCGGACGGCGTCAGCTATCACGGTCACGCGGTGAGCGGCGGCCGCAAATCGAGCGGCGGCCCGCTGGCGTTGAAGCGCGAGCTTCGCGAGCTTGGGTCCCAGGTGGAAGCCCGCGAGCGCGAAGCCGACACGCTGACAGGGTCGCTGGAGGAGCTCGAAAAGCACTCCGCGCAACTGGCCGAGGAACTGGAGCTGGTGCGCGCGCAACAACAGCAGCAGGAAAAAGGCGCGCTGGCGCTCGATCACGAACAGCGCCAGTTGGCCGAGGAATATGCGCGTTCCGGCCAGCGTCTTTCGGTGGCTCGCCTGGAGCTGGAACGCCTTTCGAAGGAAGACGAGCGTTCCCGCCAGCAGCGCGAGCACAGCCAGACGGCCGTGGCGCAGCGCGAGCAGGAGCGCTTCGACCAGGAAAAAGCTCTGGAGCTCGCGCGCGGCGAATACGAGGGTTTGCAGACACGCGCTCACTCGGTCGGCGAGGAACACGCGCACGTGAGGGCCGAATTGGCAGGTCTCGAAGAGCGCCTGCGTGCAGAGAAGAACGCCGCTGGACGGATCGAGGCGCACATCCAGCAGATGGTTGCGCGTCGCGAAGAGCTCGAACGCGAGCTGGAACGCATGGGAGTGGAACGCGCGCGGCTGCTGGCCGACAACATCGAGCTGGACCAGAGGGCCGGACAGTTGAGCAACGAGACCGCGTCGGCCGTGGCGTGGGTCGAAAACCTGGCCGCGGCGGAGACGGCGGGCCGAGCTTCATTGGCCGCGCTCGATGAAGCCTTGCGCGCCCTGCGGTCGGATTCGCAAGC
>Ga0209517_10005093_pt1 | contig 16897 bp, 13 predicted proteins | sample PeaSoiMetSII2010_FD_187695 | JGI IMG/M metagenome (GOLD analysis project Ga0209517, IMG submission 187695) | Peat soil microbial communities from Weissenstadt, Germany - SII-2010 (SPAdes) (version 2) | ecosystem: Environmental > Terrestrial > Soil > Wetlands > Peat | place: Germany...
ACCAGGTACTTACAAGCAAGGAGTACGGCCTTTATCGGGAAGTGCATCTCAAATTCAATATCGAGACCAACATCGACGGGCTGCACTATTTACTTTCCAGGGTCAAAAATTCTGAGTTCGCCATCCAGGTGCAGGAAATTAATATACAAAAAGTAACAAAACCTAGGGGACCTGACCTTGTAGTAGACGTAATTCTTGCCGCGCTCATGGAAAAAGGAGAAAAATCTTAGGGCTGCGCCTATTATAGCACTTCCCGCTTCGGGCCTGTTATACTGTTGCCCATTCACCGATTCTGATATAGTATCGCGACATCTGAAATCGCCGGTGTGTAGTTCTCTGCCAAGTGGGGGGCCTTTTAATGAGAACTTGCCAGGCTATCTTGGCAATAATAGTGGTAATCACCTCTGTTTCATGCCAATCTTCACCGCAGAACCCGGTGGGCCGGATGGCGCAACCTCAGGTCGCCCGGCCGGCGGCGCCGCCCACTGGACCCCCTTCTGCTTCCACACCGGACGAAATCGATTCATCCAAGACCGCCGCCATTGATAAATTCTCGACCGACACACAGGCCAAAGATGACCAGGGGGCGGGTTCCAAAGGAGTTTCCCTCGGAGAACTGCCGCCGCAAAGAAAGTCCCCCATAAAGCCCGTGATTTCTCCCGTCCAGACGGGACTCTTAGGCCCTTCAAGCCAGGAAATACCCGCCGGGGCGCCCGTACCCGGGCAGAAGGAACGGCAGCGAATCGTCCTTAATTTCGAGAAAGCCGATATTGGCGAGGTCACCAACCAGATATTCAGCGACCAGTTGAAGCTCAATTACGTGATGGACCAGACCCTTCAGGGCCGGATCAGCATGTATATCGAAGGTGATTTCGAAAACGACGAGCTCTTGCGGATGGTGACAAGGGCCTATGAAGCAAATGGGATCAGCATCATCCCCAAAAAAGGGTTCTATTTCGTCCAGGTTGCACAGAAAACCGGAGGCAGCGGTCTTCCTTTAGCCAATGAGCAACTGCTCAAAGACGAAAAAGGCACAAGGCCGCTCATAGTAATCTATCGGCTCCGATTCATGGAGCACAAGCAGGCGATCAACCTGCTCACCCCTTTTCTGACCCCGGGGAGAAGGATCGTATCCGACCCGCTTACTAACAGCCTTATCTTTGTTGAAGAAACCGATAACGCCCGCGTGCTTATCAATCTTCTCAAGACGATTGATATAAATGTTCTTCAGGAAGTCAGCATGGAGATCATCCCCCTTTCCTCGATAGCTCCTCAGGACGCCGTTCAGGGGATGGAATCTCTCATGAGCAAGCTTGGGGGGGTCAAGGAGAGTTCCATCAAGAACAGCCTGGCGTTTATTCCCCTGAACAATTACAGGGGTGTGCTGGTCATGGCTCAGAACCCCGAACTGCTCAAATCGGCCCGGCAATGGATACAGGCCCTGGATGTACGTGGGTTAGGGACCCAGGAAGAAATCTATGTGTACTTCCTCCAGAACGGCCTGGCGCGCGACATTGCTCAGATCGTGAGCGCGGTGCTCGGGATTGGGGCAGGCGGCGAGCAAGGGCTGGGACAAAAGATTGTGCCATCCGGGCGCACCTCAACCAGTACCGGCGGCGGCGCCAGCCCCTTCGGCGGCGGCGGCGGCCCCTTCGGCGGGGGCACCTCCGGCAGCACCACTCTGTCAGGCGCCACCGGTCCGATGGGCGGCGTCGGCTCTACCGGGGCGGTTTCCGGAAGCTCGTTCGGGGGCGCCTCGCGGACATCGGGCGCCAACGCGGCGAAGACCGGCGCAACAGCGACCGGGGCATCGACCGGGCCGCCAAAGCCCGGGGGCATTTTCACCGGCGAGGTGACGGTAATTCCCGACGAGGTCAATAACGCTATAGTCGTCCGGGCAAACGCCGTGGATTACGGGAAGATAAAAAAGACGATCGATACGCTGGATATTGTTCCTAGGGCCGTACTGATAGAGGTGCTTGTCGCCGAGGTGGACTTGACGAAGGATTTCGCTTACGGGCTGCAATACTATTTTCAGACCCATCCAAGCACCGGCGCCGGATACAGCCTGTCTTTCGGAGGGCTGTCCAACGCCACACCTACCACCACTACCCCCACATCCGGCACCTCTCCCCAGTCAATCGGCAACGTCATCTCCCAGACTATCGGAACGGTGGCGCAATCCGCGACCGGAACGGGAATCGGCATGGGCTGGGTCGCGAATTCACAGAGCATAGCGGCGCTTCTGAGCGCTGTGGCCTCCAAAACCAACGTCACGGTGCTTTCCACTCCCACTCTGCTGGCCACCGACAACACGGAGGCCACCATTACGGTCGGCGGCAGCGTGCCGGTGCCGACCGGTTCGGTCACCGGCGTCACCACGGGGGCCGAGGTTGTCAACACGATCCAGTACGCGGAAACCGGCGTCATCCTGAACATAACGCCCCATATAAACGCCGGGGGCCTGGTCCGGATCGAATTGGAACAGACTATTCGACAGGTAAACAACCCCACTGCTACCGTCGGCAACAGCAGTACCGCGCCAACATTTATAGAAAGGAACATCAAGACCACTCTTCTTGCCCAGAACGGCTCAACGGTGGTAATCGGCGGAATAATCAACTCGCAGAATACGGTCACAAAAACCGGGATACCCTATCTCCAGGACGTACCCCTGCTCTCGCCTCTTTTCTCCGGCAAGAGCACCGATCTACAGCGTACCGAACTGATGATAGCGATTACTCCGCACGTAATCGACCAAAAAAGTTCGGACTCGACCAGGGAACTCATCCAGAAGCTCAACAGCTTAAAACGGCAAACCGGACTGTGACGGAGGGCCGAAGAGACTGCAAGTGTCAGAGTTCAGGCCACCTGCGCGCGATTTCAAACAGGGTCCTTACCCCGAAACCGGTTGCGCCCTTTGGAGAAAAGCCGGTGTCTTTGTCGGTCCATGCGGTGCCGGCAATATCGAGGTGCGCCCAGGGAATTTCCTTCGGCACGAACTGTTTGAGAAACATTGCCCCAACGATCGCCCCGGCGCTGCGGTCCCCGACATTTTTCATGTCGGCCACATCGCTCTTCAAAGCCTCGAAGTAAGAATCCCACAGGGGCAACGGCCAGAATTTTTCCCCAATTGAGGCGCCGATCTGCTGAATGGAACGGACCAGTTCTTCGCTGTTGCCCAAAACTGCGGCGACATCTCTGCCAAGAGCGATGATGCTGGCCCCGGTAAGGGTGGCGATATCGATCATGAGTGCGGGTTTGAAGCGGCTGGCGGCGTAGGCCAGCGCATCACAGAGCACCATCCTGCCTTCAGCGTCGGTGCTTATGACCTCTACAGTCTGTCCCGAATAGGAGCGAAACACGTCTCCGGGCTTATATGCCCGGCCGCCGGGCATATTTTCCGTGCAGGGAAGTATGCCCACTACTCGCCTCGCAAGACCGGTGCGGCCGATCACCTCGAAGGCGCCCAAAACCGATGCAGCCCCAGCCATGTCCTGCTTCATTTCTTCCAGCTTATCTCTTCCTTTGAGCGAAATGCCTCCCGTGTCGAAAGTGATGCCCTTGCCGATAAAAACAATCGGAGGATCGTTACCGGTCCCGGGCGGCACATGCTCCATGACGATGACATAAGCGGGTTCGGTGCTGCCTTTGGCGACTGCGTCAAAGGCCCCCATGCCCAGGGACCGCGCCGAATCCAGGTCGATTATTTCGATTTGGAACCCGAATTTTGCAGCAATTTCGGATGCGGTTTCGGCAATAAATCCGGGGGTCGCCCGGTTGGCTGGAGATATTGTCAGGTTTCTGGCCAGCACGATCCCCGCTACTTCAGACTGGGCCAAGACGGCGGTTTCCCGCAGAACGGGTCCCGGATCGGCATCGCACAGAAGCAGGATGGACTCGGGGCTTTGCGGGACATCGGAGTTCTTGGTCTTCATTTCACTGAAACGGTGAAGCCCGGCCATCGCACCGGTGAGTCCCTCCCTCAGCAGACCCCCTGTTGTGCATGAAGACGGCTCGCAGGGAAACCCTTCGAAGGCCGATATTGGGATCCCCGGCCTATTTATGCCCATCTCGCGGCACTTTCTAAGAGCGAACGCGGCGGCGTTTTTCAGCTTTTCGACTTCGAATTGTTCTGCCGGGCCAAGACCGGCAAGTATGACGCGCTGGACCCGCACCTCACCGGCAGGCGCATAAACGACGGCCAGCTCAGAGGGCTTGCCCTGAAAGTCGGGCAACGCAGCGGAAACAGCGAGCCACTTTCCAACACCTTCAAGAAACCCCCTCAAACCGGGAAGATATTCGTGGGGCTTTTCGAAAACAAAGAAAATCAGACCATCAGCCTGCCACTCATCACAAGGAGCAATTTGCCATTCAATCTGCATTCAATTCCTCACTTGAGGGTATCACGGCGGGTGGCCCGCCCAAGGTGTAACCCCCACCGATCTATTCATCCGCAATTAGGTCTTATAATAATAACTCGAAAAAGAAATTGACAAAAAAAAGCATAGGTGAATAGGTAAAAACTCCAAGATCCCGTTCATCCGTTTACTATTCAGCGATAGAGGAGAAAGACCCATGACCCGTCGAGTCTTCAACTTCAATCCGGGGCCGGCTGCCCTGCCCCTCGTTGTGCTCGAGCAGGTAAAGATGGAAATGCTCGATTTTCAAGGCTCAGGCATGTCGGTGCTGGAAATAAGCCATCGGTCCAAGAGTTTTGAAACCGTTCTCGAAAGCGCAGTTCAGAGGGTCCGGCGCCTGCTGGGCCTCGACGACAGCTATCAGGTCCTTTTCATTCAGGGAGGCGCAAGCCTCCAATTCTCAATGGTCCCTATGAACCTTGCGGTTGCCGGCAAGCCGGCGGATTACGTCAACACCGGGACCTGGTCGACCAGGGCAATAAAGGAAGCCCGCACACTGGGCAAAGAGGTGCGCGTGGTCGCAACCTCCGAGGACATGGAGTTTACCTGCATCCCGGAAAAAGTCCCTGTCAATCAGGATGCAGCCTATCTGCACATAACCTCGAACAACACTATCCGGGGCACCCAGTGGAGGAGCTTCCCGGGCCCGGGGGCTGCGCCTCTTATCAGCGACATGTCCTCAGACATATTCAGCCGCAGGTTCGATCCGCGCCCCTTCGGGCTGATTTACGCCGGGGCGCAGAAAAACATCGGTCCGGCGGGGGTTACCCTGGTCATTATTCGCAAAGACATGCTGGAAATAGTTCCCAAAGAACTTCCGACGATGCTCAGATACACGACCTATTCTGAAAACAAATCTCTCTACAATACACCACCCTGCTTTTCTATCTATGTATGCGAACTGGTGTTAAAATGGATCGAACAGACCGTCGGAGGTCTGGACTGCATGGAGAAGATAAACGACGAAAAGGCCCGGATTCTCTACGATTTTATTGACAGCCAGGACTTCTACCGGGGAACGGCCAGACCGGATTCGCGCTCACGCATGAACGTCACATTCCTGCTGCCTGACGTCGAGTTGGAGAAAGGATTTTTGGCAGGGGCGGTTGAAGCCGGATTGACCGGGTTGAAAGGACACCGCTCGGTCGGCGGCTTAAGGGCGTCCATCTATAATGCGGTAACCCTTGAGGCGGTCAAGGTGCTTGTCGATTACATGAAATATTTTGCCGCAAAGCACGGTTAGACGCAGACTTTTGGGGGAGTTCTGCGGTGCGGGCTTGCCCTCGGTTAGTCAGCCTGCGGGATCGAAAAAAACCTCGCGGATCCCGGAGATGACCTCCAGCCTCCCGTGAGGCCGGCCCCTTTTCGGCTGCCTTCCCGAGATTTGCTGTCACATCCGAAAAATTCGGCTATATTTCGCCTATACGTATGCCCGCGTCTTCACGTGGAAGCCTCTAGGGAATTTTATTCCTGGCCGCGATAGGCTCCGGTTTGTACTTATCCGGGTTGAAGGGCTTTTTTTCCCAGTGTTTTAGACCTTCATGACCCATATCAAGATCGAGAACCCCGCCAGGTTCCCCGGCAGAGTCACCAAGACCGGCCCCCATACTCCCCGCGCCGGATCTCGACGCTCCGCGAGGCGGGCCCCCGGCCAGAAGTGCGTAGAGAACCAGGCCTAAGCCGGCCACGGACATAACCGAAAACAACATGGTTAGACAGAATCGGCTCATACAAAACTCCTCGGCTTGATGTTCCACCGGTTACCCGGATAGATTTTCACCTCGATTACATAGTAGCCCCGATCAGTCCGGTACATAACCGGGTGAGCGAACGAATACCTCGTCTTCAGCTTTAAAACAGCGCCCTTCGGTGAATTGAGCTTCCTGGAAAAAGTGAAGTAAACCCCGCGGCCAACCTGCCCGACCTGCCGCCACTTCACCCTTATTTTGTCACCCGAATGTACCTGCGCCACATTAAGTCCGCGATCCCGGGCCGGATCGAAATTGAACCTGATCACAACAGGCTGCGCCCTGTAAGCCGAAGGCGTCCTGCGCGTGTAGCGCTCCGATCCGGATTTGAGGCGGGCCTGGCTGCGCTTCTCGTCGTATTTTGGCGATCGAGTTGTCTTGGCGTCCTGCGAGAGTTCTCTCTGGATCTGAACCGGTGAGGACCGGAAGTGCGCAAATTTATCCTGTTTTTGATAACTGCTCTCGCCGTTGCCTGCCTGGGGGACCGGTTTTACTACCGCAAGGTCTCCGGATTGGGGTTGGCTCCCCTGAGGAGCACTCTCCGGTAGGTTCGGGCCGCTTGGGGTCCCTGGTTCCACCCCGGCCTGAGGGGCCGATGCAGTAGCGGTCTCAGTTTGGTTCACCGGGCCCTGGGATTGTTGGCTGGATACGGGTTCGGGCAATTTCACTTCGGTTGGGTGGAACACCCCGGTCTGCAAAAGACCCAGACCCGAAAGGCCAATGACAAGGATAACCGTTCCAATGCCGATAATAACTCCGCTCTTTATCACGTTAGTCCTCCCCTTTGGGAAAAGTTGTCGAAGGGATTGGATATTAGTGTATTCAGCCGGTTAGACGCTTGCGGGAGTATTTTAGTCGACAAAAAAAGGCGCGGGAAGCGCAAAGCGAAAAAAGAGCAGCCGGAAACGGGAGTATCTTGGCCTGGATTATGCGTGAGCATGCCTGACAATTATAATGCATTTGTCACAATTATCTGATGTTATGGTTGAAATTCGTCGGAGGGAGGGAAAGCTGCATGCGCGCAGTTGGTGAGAAAAAGACAGGGACCATAAGGCCGGATTTCGACAGATCCATCAGCATTGATTTTCAGGGCGCAAAGATCACCACCGATACCGGGTTTCTTCTCATGAGGGAGATCGATCAGCGAGTCAACATCCTCAGTGGTGCTGTGTCTCAAATTGACGACCTGAGATCGCCTCGACATACGGATCATTCCTTGCTCCAACTGCTGCGGCAGAGAGTCTATCCGGTTGCGGCAGGCTATGAGGATTGCAATGACCGCCTCGCGGAACGTGGAGTTTTCGCTTGAGGCCCACCCAACACTATGGGGCGGGGGAACGAGACCCTCAACTGCGGGGAAGGAGGTGTGTCCTAAAATTGCAAAAACCGGTCTCATTGACATATCCTTGCATGTCTGATTGGTAAATCGTATGATTTTGTGAGCCTTGGGATTGTTCTAGAAGTTTTGGGCCAGAATCCGATCCGCAAAATGCGGTTCGCCTCCAGTTGGGGGTCAAGTTGACGCATTATTCAGGCTCATATGCCTGATCGAATTTGCAGAACTTGACGCAAACAACTACAATCTGTACCTATAGAATATTCTTCATGCTGGAACAATATCAGATGGATGAGCAAGTGAAAGGGACGCGAAAGGTCGGCATTTACGGGAGCCAGTTGGTGATGTCGATAATTGGTGCATGCCTGCAGGAAAAACCAAAGTTCGATGTGCAAAGGATCGATGGTCTGCTCCCCAACATCATCGACGAAACGGACGCTGCCCCTCCCGATGTGATTCTTTTTGATCTCACCGCGGCCCAAAACCACTTTGCCATCTTTCTTATACATAATCATCCGACGGTCATGCTGATAGGAGTCGACCTAGCCAACAGTGAAATGTTGGTGCTATCCGGTAGGGAATCTTGCCTCATAACAGCGGAGGATCTGGTGCAAGCGATTCAAGCAGTTGCTCTAAAGTGAATTTATCAGGGCAGTGGTCGAAATATCATAAGTCAAATCGAGGTGAGGAGAGAAGAATTTCACGGAGCGGGCGAGAGGCAACATCAGGAAAAAATCAATTAAAAGGGGGAAAACATGATGGATGATTCCAAGAAAACAGAACCCACAGGTTTAACGAGACGAGACGCATTGAAGATTTCAGGGCTGGCCTTGGGCGGACTGGCCATCGGAGGCGCCTTGACCGGTTCCGAAACGGGCAAAGCTCAGGCGGGCGATAATTGCGCCTGTGACTGCTATCCTGATGTGCCGTGTACCTGGACGGAGAACCCCGACCAGACGCAGCAGTATAGCTACTTCCAGAATCTGCCCCCGTTCTACCCGTTCGACTCTTCCAATTCGACGAAGATTGCCCCGCTGGGCGAAAATGAGATGCGGATCACGTTCATGGGGTCAGGCTTCCCTCCCCCACGCCGGGCGCAACAGATGATGAGCGTCTTTGTAGAGGTGGGCTGGGACGGCACCAAGCCCCTAGACCAGTTCGTCTTCGACTGCGGCACCGGGGTGGTTTCCAATTACGGTGCTATGAATGTTGGGTTTAGCAGGATGGACAAGGTCTTCATAGCACATCTGCACGGCGACCACATGGGCGACCTGACTCAAATCTACTGCTTCGGACCCTCGGCAGATCGCAAATCTCCCCTGTACGTCTGGGGGCCCAAAAGGTCCAACTTCGTTTATACTGATCCTAGTGGTAAAGTTTGGCCAAAATATAAGGACGGGACTGCAGATTATTGCCTGGCGCTTCGACAAGCCTGCCGTTGGCACACGGAGAGCTTCAGCTTCCAAACGACAAGCTATCCCACCTACCCAGCTCTAAGCACGATCGCGAGTAACTGGGGATTGCCATACGTGCCCAGCCCCGTGGTGGATACTGATATTAATGGCAACCATATCCACGATCCTGACGACGACGCCTACGCCATTATCCCCATTGAACTCGACTGGGTGAACGGTGGTGTCGCCTATAACAACCCTAAAACCGGCGTGAAGATCACCTACTTCCCGGTGATCCATACCCGAAGGGGCGCCATCGGCTACAAGCTCGAGTGGACGCCACCCGGGGGAGGGAATCCAATCACTATGATCTACTCGAGTGACACTAAGCCCGAATACAACTGTGTCAACCAGGCCATTAACGGGGGCAAGGGCGTGGACGTGCTCATACACGAAATGATCGTCCCGGCGCAAGTATATACCATGAAGAGTTTGTACACGGACGTGCTTCCTCCGCTTACTGATCCAAATGTCGAAGCATTGGCGACTATCGAGGCCAGCTCCCACAGTCCGCAGGGGGGCTTCGGGTACCTCCTCAGCCTGATCAATCCCCGTCCGCGCCTCACGGTCGCCACGCATTTCCCGGTGGCCAATGACACGATCGCATGTGCCATGGAAAGCGTCCAGGAGCATTTCCCCAATGCTGTTGTCTATCAGGGTAATAATGCGCCATGCCCAACCAAGGGCCATCCTAACAAGCCTGTCCGTATCACCTGGTCTTTCGACCTCATGGTGATCAACGTGTCCAAGACTCAGATCGTTGAGCACCAAGCCGTAGTCTCGGATTTCTCGTTCTCACCGTGGGAGAATTACCCTGTACTTCCCGCCGACATGAATCCTCCGAAATATTGGACATGGGGATCTGCGGCTGGACAGAAAGTATCGAATCCGTATGCCCAGATCGACCTAACGACGGAGATACCGGCGTGTAAATGTAACACTGGTCCGTGCAACTACAATGATGACGGATATTGATCATCGCGATCTGCGTGAGTGCGGCGAGCAGTGGGTGGTGCTTTACCGCGATAGACTTTTCCGTACGGGCAAAAAAGAGTTCAGAAAAATAGCCGCGCAAAAGTCATTATGCCGGCCAATTTCCCGGCTCCGCTGGAACATTTATGCGGGTGTTAATGGAACGATCGTGGGGATGCGGGACGGGCATTGAGCACCCACGCTCAGGGGAAAGTTTGACTAGCAAAACTTAACCGGTTCGATAGAACGGAGGCAGGGTCGGCCGTGGCTCTGCCTCTTTTTGCCGGCACTGTAAGCTTCACCGGGTATAACATATCTCTCCTTAGGCAGGCCGCCCACCCCGGATCAGGTCCCCAGGGTCAGGTCCGGGGCAGGCTTGGCAGGCTCTCAGGGGGCGGATGCGGTGACGGTTTTGTCCCCGCGGCCCGCCGCCTTCGTACTCTTCGTGTTCGTGGTGAACGCTTGCTTTTATTTTGCCCCCGCTCTGAGGAGAAGTTTCTTAACTTCGCGATACCCTTCCTGGGAGGCAAGCATCAACGCGGTCTGGCCGTTGTTGTCCCTGGCATTGACGAGGGCCTTTTTTGCGAGCAGCAACCGCACGACCCCCACGTGGCCGAACTGCGAGGCATGCATCAGCGGGGTTGCACCGTCCTTGTCCTTGCCATTGACCTCGGCCCCTTTTGCCAGCAGCGCCTGAACGGCCTCGACGCGGCCGTTGCGGGACGCCAGCATCAGGGCGGTAACTCCGTTATTGTCCTTGACATTGACTTGCGCCCCCCTGGCGAGCAGCAGGTCCAGGACCGTCCAGTGGCCATCCTGGGCTGCAAGCATCAGCGGGGTTGCGCCGTCCTGCTTGGCTGAATTGATCTCAGCACCTCTGTCGAGTAGCGCCTGCACGACATCCCGGTTGCCAAGCATGGAAGCAATCATCAGCGCGCTGAAACCTTCATCCATCCCGGCATGGAGATCAGCCCCCCTGTCAAGCAGCACGAGCACGACATCGAGGTTGCCGTTGCCGGAGGCAACCATCAGCGCGGTTTCGCCGTCGTTCGCCCTGGCATTGACCTCGGCGCCCTTGTCGAGCAGCGCCTGGACGATCTCGCGGTCGTTATTCCAGCAAGCGGCCATCAACGCTGTCCGGTCGTCGTTCCTTTTGGCATTGACATCGGCCCCCTTGTCGAGCAGGACCGTGACCACGTCTCGGTGAGCATTCTGCGCAGCGAGCATGAGCGCAGTTAGGCCATCCTTATCTTTTGCGTCGATCTCGGCCCCATTGGCGAGCAGCACTTCCGCGATCTCGCGGTGGCCGTCCTGGCAGGCAATCATAAGCGGGGTGTAGCCGTCCTTGTTAGCCGCAGAGGCCCTGGCCCCTTTGTCGAGGAGCGCCTGCACGGCCTCCACGCTGCTGTTCTGGCAGGCCACCATCAGGGCGGTTTCGCCGTCATCGGCCTCGGCATTGACATCGGCGTCCCCGGCAATCAGCGCTTCCACAATCCTGGCATAGCCCTTCATGCAGGCAAACATCAACGGGGTTGCGCCGTTACCTGCCCTCGAATTGACATCGGCCCCTCTGCCGAGCAAAGTCTGCACGATCTCCAGGCGGCCGTACCGGGAGGCAAGCGCCAAGGCGCTATTGCCGTGATCGTCTCTGGGGTTGATCTCGGCCCCATTTCCGGTGAGCAGAACCTCCACGACGTCGGGGTGGCCATATCGTGAGGCAAGCGTCAACGCGGTTGCTCCCTCCCTGTCCTTGACATTTACATCTGCCCCATTGGCGAGCAGCGCCTGCACGACCCCGGCGTTGCCCCTCAAGGATGCAGCCATCAACGCGGTAGCGCCGTCCTTGCTGTTCCTTGCGTTGACATCCGCCCCACCTGCGATCAGCGCTTCCACGACATCTTTGTAGCCGTTCCAGGAGGCGGTCGACAACGCGGTCCAGTCGTCCCGGTTGGCTACATTGACCTCAGCACCCTTGCCTAGCAGCACTTTGACGATCTCGCTGTACCCGTTTTCGGAGGCAATCATCAATGCAGTTATGCCGCTGCTGTTAGCGGCTTTGACATCGGCCCCCCTGTCAATCAGGGCCTTCACCGCCTCGATCTTGCCGCCCTGACAGGCAAGCATCAGCGCAGTCCATCCGGACTTGTCTTTGGCATTGACCTTGGCCCCCCTGCCGATCAACCGCTGCACCTCAGCCACATCGCCACGCATTGCCGCCCGGCCCAAATCCTCATTAGCTCCAGCGATGGCGCCGGCCGCCCACAGCAACACTGAGACCGCCGTCACGGCCGCTGCGGTTCTCCACCTGAAGCCCCCCGAATACATCTCTTTGCACCTCCATGACAGACGGGGGAGAAGGTGTCCTCCCGCTCCTCGCTCCCTGCTTTGGCTCATACAAGGCTCCTGGGCTTGATTTTCCAACGGTTGCCCGGCTAAATTCTCATCTCGATTTCATAGCTGCCCCACCCCGCGGGGCCTCGATATTGACCCACCGGGCCGGCAGGGTAATCGGCCCCAAGCCTCAAAATGGCGCCCTCCTTTGAATCGAGCTTCCTTATCAGAGCGACTCCAAAATCCCCGTCAGCCGTCAAAACGATCCGGTCAATGCCATGTATCGGGGCAACAGCCGCCCGTCGGGACCCGGTGCTCCACTGGCGCCAGGCGTCGGTCTCCAGAGTATCCGGAACTGCGAAAGCGAGATGGAGCCTCCGGTCCGCTGGCCCCATCCGCCGCCGATTACTTCATCGACGGCCTCTGATAAACCCAATACTTTGCCTTTAAGGTCCATACACTACCCCCTCTATCATTTTGCGTCTTCATAAACGTAGAAGCCTTTGCCCACCTTCTTGCCCAGCCGGCCTTCGCCTATCATCCGGTCGATCAGTTCCGGATGTTTGTAGCGGGGATCATTGAAAAAAGCGGCCAGAGTCTGCATCTTTGCCCGATGGACGTCGAGGCCGATAAGATCGATCAGCTCCAGGGGCCCCATCGGATGATTGGCTCCAAGCTTCAGGGCTTTATCGACGTCTTCAGGCGCCGCCACCCCGGATGCCACCAGCCATGTCGCTTCGTTGAGCAGTTGCCCCAAAACCCGGCTGACAATCCCCGCAGGCGCTTCGTGCTTGCAGACCACCGGGTCCTTGCCGAGCTGTTTTGCCAGCGCTGCGGCTGCCTCCAGGGTTTCCGGAGAGGTTTTCGCGCCAGGCATTATCTCAACAAGCTTCATTATTGTAGGTGGATTGAAAAAATGCATCTGGACGACTTTATCGGGGCGCCCGGTGACCTCAGCCATCGCGCTGATCGGAAGCGAAGTTGTGTTTGTGGCGAGGATGACTTCCGGCCGTGCGAGCTTGTCCAGCTCTACAAAAACTTTCCTCTTTATTTCGATGTCCTCCAGTACGCTCTCGATTACAAAATCGCATTCCCTTGCGGGGCTTAGATCACCAGCAGTCGAGATGCGCGACATAACGGAATTTTTTTGGTCCTCGCTCAGCTTTGCCTGCTCCACCCTTTTCTGCAGCCCCTTCTCTATGCGAGCTTTGGCCCTGGTGGAAAGATCCAGGCTGATATCGCTTATTACTGTTTCGAAACCTTGCTGGGCACAGAGCTGCGCAATTCCTGCTCCCATGTTTCCAGCGCCGACAACGAGAATTTTTTTCACAGGCATATTTTGCTCCCCTGAATCACATGTTAGTTAGTGTCCATCCGGAAACACCTGACGGAAACTAGTTAAGCCGCTCGACAACCGCAGCTACACCATTGCCCCCGCCAATGCACATGCTCACGGTCCCCAGGGCCGCATCGCGCTGCTTCATCGCGTAGAGCAACGTGGTGAGCAGCTTGGTGCCCGTAGCGGCAACAGGGTGCCCCAGGGCAATAGCTCCCCCATGGACATTGACCTTGAGGCGGTCGAGACCGAGGTCCTGCTCGCAGGCAATATACTGGGCGGCGAATGCCTCGTTCAATTCGACCAGGTCGATATCGCCGAGCGTAAGGCCCGCTTTTTTGAGCGCCGCCGGAATGGCTTTCACGGGCGAGATGCCGAAGCGCCTGGGATCGACTCCCACAAACGAATAGCCGCGCAGCAGGGCCATGGGTTTCAGCCCCATTGCCTGCGCCTTCGCTCTGTCCATAAGCACCACGGCGGATGCCGCATCGCACAAGGCGCATGAGTTGCCTGCGGTGATGCTCCCGCCTTTTTTGAAAACCGTCGGCAATTTGCTCAAACTCTCGGCAGTGACGCCTTTACGGTAAATCTCTTCGTCGACGGCCAAGATAAGTTCGCCTTTCTTCCCCTTGACTTCAACCGGGACGATTTCTTCGAGGAATTTTCCTTCCTTAACAGCGGCCTCGGCCCTGTTTTGAGATTCGGCTGCAAAGGCGTCCTGCTCTTGTCTCGAAATTCCTTTTTCCTCGGCAAGCCATTCGGTAATTTCACCCATGAGACCGCCGCCGAGCGGACATCGGAACCCATCCTTGTGCATCAGATCGGTTAATTGGCCATTGCCCATGCGATAGCCCCAGCGGGCCCGCTCCAGTCCGTATGGGATCTGGCTTGCACTTTCAGTCCCGCCCACCAGAACTGTATCGACGTCACCCGCCTTGATTGCCTGCGCCCCGAAAATCAAAGCTTGAATGCTTGAGCCGCAACGGACGTTGACCGTAACCGCAGGCGCCTCGACCGGAACACCGCCCATGACAGAACTGAGCCTTGCCGCATTAGGTCCCACCCCTGCCTGCCAGGCGTTGCCAAAGACGGTTTGATCTATAACCTCAGGTGTGATTCCGGAACGTTTTATAGACTCCCTGACCACCGTAGCGCCGAGTTCCGGAGCGGTCAGGTTTTGGAACGATCCTCCGAATTGTCCGCCAATAGTGCGGGCTGCCCCAAGAATGACGACTTCTCTCATATGCTGCTCCCAATATTTCAAAAGGTTGATTTTGATCCCAATGTGGACGTGCGCCGCCGCGTTATTTGTTGGCCTTTTTTATCCCGAGCGCATCCGTCGCAAGTATCATCTTCATTATGTTCGTGGCCCCCTCGAGGATCTTGTACACTTTTCCGTCCCGAAGGATTCGCGCTATCGGGTATTCATTGGAATACCCATATGCACTCAAGACCTCCAGACCCAGGTTGGGGACTTCGTCCGCAGCGCGGGATGCATAAAACTTAGCCAGTACGGTCTCTCTATTGTTGTTGATAAAACCACGGTCCTTCTGAATGGCGCATCTCCAGGTCAGCGCTCTGGCGGCCTCCGTTTCGGCGACCATCCTGGCAATAACTTCCTGCACCATCTGGTATTCTGCTATCGGGCGGCCGAACTGATTGCGTTCGCACGCGTATTTGATAGCCGCGTCCAGAGCTGCCTGACAACTTCCCACCGCGCCGGCCGCAGCAGTAAGGCGCGTGCTGATGAGTTCCTGCATGAGGTGGCCAAAGCCTTTTCCTTCTTGACCAATGATGTTTCCTGCCGGGACTTTGACGTCCTCCATAATTATTTCACCGGTCGGGCAGGCCCAGATGCCCAGTTTGGCCTTGGTGGCGACGGTGGACACGCCGAGCGAGTGCATGTCCATGAGGAAGGCGCTCATCCCATTGTGTTTTGCAGCCTTGTCCGTCATTGCGAATATTATCCCTATGTCGGCGACAGGCGCCCAACTGATCCAATTCTTTTGGCCGTTGAGAATGTAGCTGTCTCCGTCCTTTACCGCTGTAGTGGCCATGGACACGGTATCGGAACCCGAATTTGGTTCGGTGATGGCGAAGCAGCCCAGTAGTTTGGCTGACATGAGTTCCGGAATATATTTCTTTTTGAGTTCGTCACTGCCCCATTTCAGGATGGACAGGGACGTTCCCATGGTTTGCATGTTTAAAGAGATCCTGAGTGAACCGGACACTCTGCCGATCTCTTCGGTTACTATGGCGTGAGCCAGGTAACCCATGCCGTTGCCCCCGTATTCCTCCGGGATAGGGCAGCCGAAAAGATTCAGTTCCGCCATCTTGTCCACGAGTTCCCGCTGGAAACGATGGTCATTTTCATCCTGGTCGACAAAGGGTGCAATTTCGTTGTCTGCGAATTTACGAACCATATCCCGAAGAATAATGTGGTCCTCGCTCAACTCGACATCGTACTGATCGCTCATGAAATTGGCTCCTTTCAAAAGGTTTTGCAGTTGGTCGGCATTCATCCGGAAACACCGGATAAGAATTCGGCGCCCCCCGAGAGGCTTTTCCGGACCCGATCCGGGGTTTATGTTCGGATTTTTTTGACCTAAGGAAAAGGGATTTTCTTTCCGGCAAGGAACTCGAGGGTTTACCTCGCGGGGCGTCGAGATACTGACTGTGCCGCCCAATGTTTGAATGATCTCGGCGCTCCGCGAGGCAAGTCTCGGTTCCCAAGACCCACCAGGCCGAAAAGGCCTTTATTGACGTCAAAGAATCCGGACGGAAATTGGTTGGGGACGTCTGCTTAATAATGAGGGGACAGCGTTCGATGCACATACTCCTTCCGCTTGAGATTGGGAACAAAGAACGGGGAAAACTTCCATGGCGGAAAATCCTTAACACACTCTACTATAACGGGCAAGACCCTTTGCAGAGTTTACTGCCGGCGGTTTTTCTGCGACTGCAATGAAGAATGATTAAAGGACGAATAATCGAAATCTCTGCGCTCTCTGCCCTTCGGGCAGACTCAGGGCAGATTTTCTCATCGGCGCCGATTCAGGCTTCGCGTGTACCAGGCCCCTAACTTATGAGACCACCGTTTTCCGGTGGACCATTACTACTTTTTGGTGTCCTTTTTGGTCTTCTTTTCGGCCCTTTTTTCTTTCAAGCTCTTAGCGGGTTTTTTCTTCCCATCTTTTTTGGTATCCATGTTTTTACTCATGATGTTCCCCTTTGTTTTTCCAGAAGGAGTAGGGAGCCTCGATGGCTGACGCGGTGAGTTCAAACCCGAGGCGGGAAAG
>Ga0209517_10005094_pt1 | contig 16897 bp, 13 predicted proteins | sample PeaSoiMetSII2010_FD_187695 | JGI IMG/M metagenome (GOLD analysis project Ga0209517, IMG submission 187695) | Peat soil microbial communities from Weissenstadt, Germany - SII-2010 (SPAdes) (version 2) | ecosystem: Environmental > Terrestrial > Soil > Wetlands > Peat | place: Germany...
GGGCGTGGTCTCCGCGGAACGAGCTGCCCCTATCAGTTTCACAATCTTCTCAGCGAGACTCGGGGCAGCAAGGTCTCCGCTTGCGGCAACGACCTTGTCGCTGCCGAGTAACATACTGGTGCGAGCGTCCTGCACGACAACTGTAAAAGTGTAAGTCCATAGCGGTCGGTCCACCTCGACATCCAGGTCTGCGAGTTTGTGATCCCTTACGACTGCAAGCCCCCAATCGTGAAAGTCCCGTTGCTTCATCAGCTCCTTTTCGAGCGTCGCGGTCGTAAACCAAACGGTGCGAGAGTGGATAAAAACGGTGCGTGCCTTCCGGAGTAAGTCTGTAGGGTTTTCACGCGCGAGGCTTGCGCTGGAAGGAGGCCTCTCGGGCTGCCTGGGCTGAAGATCCCGTCCCGAGGGAAGTGGAGTATGCTCCGACCCGCTGGCCAGCCCGAATACGGCGTCTATGGGAACGGCGAAATTGAGGGCCTGCCCTTGCTTCGAGAAAACCACAATGCCGAGCGCGCGACCCTTCGAGTCCACGACAGCGCCGCCGCTCGATCCCGGCGAAACCGGCGCGGTGAATTGCAAGACGCGATAACCGCTCTGTGTCGCCAGCACCTCCTCCACCGGTCGCACGGCGCTCAAAACTCCCGCGGACGCGCTCCAAGTCAGACCGGAGGGATTGGAAACGATAAAGATGGGCTCGCCCAGCCGTGCCTCTTCGAGCGGTGCAACTGCCAGAGCAGGCAGGTTTGCCGCCGGAATACGAATGGCCGCCACGTCGCGTCGCTCGTCCACGGCGACAAGTTCTACGCGGTCGTATATCTCGCCGGTCTTGAGGCGGACTTGAACCTCCCGCGCGTCCTTAATCACATGGTACGCCGTGAGAAGGACCCCGTCGGACCGCACAATGACTCCAGAGCCCACGCCGCTCATGCGACCCGCGCCCGCCCCGGTGAGGACCACCGTCACGGAAGGCGCAACACGTGCGATGACCTCTTCGGAGGACAGCTCAGTGGGCAGTGGCGGAGCTTGGCCCACAGCGGCATGAGCCAGCGCAAGCAAGGTCAGACTCGCGCATAGGTATCGGACACTCGCGGCTTCTTTCGTGGTCATCTTGTTCGCTCCTCGTTTCCAAAGGCTGCCGCATTCGTTGCTCAGCGCCTCAGCAGCATCAGTGTTGTGAACCAAATGCAAGATTCGTTGGTGGAGTCTCATGTCCCGATACATCCGTTGCAGCAATCCCCTTGCCAATAGCATTCATGACAAGGACGGGCACGTGTTGAAAACAAACGAGAAACGCGAATGGACTATTCGGATTTCGCAATTGGTGCCACTTGGTTACTGCATCGCTGTCTGCTCAGCCTGGCAGGGCAACCACTCGACCGCATTAAGTCGGCTAACCGGGTACCAGGGCTACCAAAGTGAGGGGTGTAGCTTATTTTGTCCCGCGACCTGCTCTCCCTTGCCGTGTTTGCGTTAGACGCCTGGGCCGTCATTTATCCGAAATAGTTGGAATGGCACTAGCCGTCTCCGCTGGCTTCTCTCCGTCCAGCGCCGGCAGCCATTTCTCACGCACGCCTGCAAATTCGGCCCAGTTCTTTTTCGAGACGGGATCCGATGGAGGCAAACCCAGCTTCTCGAAATTCTTGAACTGGCCCTTCTGGATGATTCGGAAATCGAGATGCGGGCCGGTTGCCAACCCGGTCATGCCCACGAGGCCGATAGTTTTGCCAATGTCCACGTGTTCGCCGCCACGCACAAAAATTTTGGACAAATGCAGGTACATCGTTTCATAACCATTGGAATGGGCGATGTGCACCATGTTGCCGTCGCCGCCCTTGCGTCCCGCGAACACCACCCGGCCACTTCCGATAGTCTGCACAGGCGTGCCGATCGGTGCGCCGTAATCGGTTCCCAAATGTGGGCGATACGTCTTCAGAATCGGATGGAAACGCGACTGGCTGAAGTGCGACGTCACCGGCGCGCCGAATTTCAACGGCGATCTCAGGAACGCTTTCTGTAAACTTTTGCCGTCCGCGGTGTAATAGGCTGGCCGTCCATCCGGATCATGAAAGAGCAGTGCCTGATATTTCCTGCCGCCGTTGACATATTCCGCGGCAAAGATCTGGCCGTAGCCCGCTATTTCCCCGTTGGCGTATTTCCGCTTCTCCAGCACCACGCGAAACGTGTCGCCCCTGCGCGGATCGGTATAGAAGTCCAGGTCGTAGCCGAAAATCTGCGCCAGCCGCATGGCCACTTCGGCGCTTTCGCCCGCTTCTTCGACGGCGTTAAACAGCGAATCTTCCAGCTTGCCGCTGACCACGCCCACTTCCGCGCGCACCGGAATCTCGCGCACTTCGGCGGCAAAGCCCGGCGTCTGTGGCACGATGCGCAGCACGCGCTCCGCATCAATCTTGTAGTTGATTTCGCGCAGGCTTCCTTCCACTGAGCGTCCCACGGTGATCGTGTTTCCGGCACGCACTTGACGTAAATTGAACGCGCGTTGCGCCGCCGCGGTCGCGTCCGCCGCATCCTCCGTGGACAATCCAAACTGCTGCAGCATTCCCGCGAAGTTTTCGCCTCGGGGCATTTGCCTGGCTGTGGGAAGCACCCATTCGGCTCGCAATCGCGCTCCCTCAACCTTCGCCAATTCCGCCTGGTGCTGCGTTTCTTTCTCGGCGCTACGGTTCTTGCGAATGGCGTAACCATCTACAACAATCCCCGCCGAAACAAGTACTGCAAGCCCAACAAAAAATAGTCGATTCACTGCGCCCCCAAAACGTTTCCCTCGATTGTGCGGTGCGCAACAACAACACCCGCACCCCGACATACTAGAATACCGTACGCCTTCCTTTTGTCCTAAACGGCGGTGCGCGTCAACGCAATGTCGTGCAGTGTGCGCTCAATTGACTAAGGGGCTTTCTACGAGATGGCTGGCGCCGAGTGCGCAAATTCACGCACTTCCACTTTTTGCTTTATTCCTAAGTCCTTTATCTTCAATCTTCGCAAATTCGTATTTCTGGCATACAGCGTGCCACCAACACTCTAGGGGGAGTCTAATGATCGCGTTGGAAGTTCATCCAGAAATTCACGCTCGCGAACTCCACGAGCGTCCGGCTTTTTCCACCTGCAACGAGTGCCACCGGAGTTTCCGAGCGAAGTGCGAAGACCAATTGAGCCTGGAACTTTGCGATTCCTGCTTTGATGCCATGCGCCAGCATCGCGAACCCATCATCAGTGTCCATGTGAAGCCGCGGGCCTGCCGCGTTCTGTCCGTCTAAAAACACCTATCCCGCCGACGCAGTTCACAACTCACTCTAATTCTCTATTACGCTGATTATTTGCCGAATGATGATGCTCGCTAGGTTTCTATATTCGGCGGGCGAGTGAAAGGGCCGCACTATGCTGGATGAGTGGCCGGCAATCTGGAAACTATCCGGAAGCGGCGTTCTGGGTACTGGCCCTCAACCGATGGTCAGAGCATATATCTCTATCCGCCAGTTTGCCTGGGTTGAGTGCACAACTCTAACCGCCTAAGACAAAGGGACTTACTTGCGACGGGCTTTCTCTAACTGCTTGTTCTTTGGTCGCCCACCGACCTGCCAAGGCTTCCTTGTATAACTGTGGTCAAATAGGAAATACACGGAGTCATTTCCGCGAGCATCCTGACCGAGATCCAAAAACGACCGACTCTGAACCTACCGCAAGTGTTTGACCTAGCTGCGGGAACAGACCTGCACAGCATGGAAACACGGTTCTTGAGCAAGTTCCTTCGAATAGTTCATAAATTCAAGTTCCCAACAGATTTGGTTGAATCCTCTGATATCCGTGCTGTTCGGCCCACAAGGTTAATGGAATCATCGCCAGATCGTCGACCATGGGGACGGCGTTGCCATCTTTGGTTAGATCGATGGTGCGCAGCAAGTGTTTGCAGGTCTCGCAGGTTTCGATGCGGATGTGCGGGAATTGCTCGGCGGTGTGAACGCTAAGTTTCTCTTCGCGAGTTTCTCCGCAGTGCGCGCAGAGGATGCGGAGGAAATCCCACTCGTGAGCGCACAAGGAGCACTGGAGGAATTTCTTTCCGCCATCGCCTTCCGGACGGAGGACTCCAAGCAGGGGCAGGGATTTGCAGCGGGGGCAACGACAATCGGTCATGGCGGAAATGGGGGGCAGCATGGCGCTAGCGATGAACTCGGCGTAGGGCTGAAGGAAAGCACGGCTTAGAAATTCCTGGAGAAGGCTGGCGGAGGCCCCATCAGGCGAGGCGGGTTTTTTCGCTTCCAGCAAACCTACATTCCAGAATTCCTGGAGAGCCGCGGCCCACGCGACGTCGCCCTGAACCTTTAAGCGCTGAGCATGGGCGGCAAGCGGTGCGGGACCATGGGCTTTGACCAAGGAAAGGAATCTTGCCAAGGGTTCCAGCAAAATGGAGATGTGAAGTTCGGAGCGCAGATTTCCTGCGGCGGGCGCGATGGGGCGTCTGTCCCAGATTTTCGGGAGACATTCGTAGAATTCCTTCTGAAAGTTAGCAACGTGAAGATAGAAAGAGAGGATTTCCCGCGCAAATGGATGGCGCGAGGCCAGCAGTTCGGCGCGTGCAATGCGCGCGGAGTAATTTACACCGGCAGCGACGAGAAGACTCATTTCCTGGGCGGAGTGTTGCCCACGATTTCTTCATACCAACTGGGGTGATAACGCTTTGCGAAGGCCATGGAAACATCACCTCGGATGACGGAACCAAACGCGCCCCGTTCCGCGAAGACGCCCATGTACACGTGGATCATGAAATTCCCAATCGTGACCAGAGCGGCAATAGGATGCAAGATCACCGCGATGTAACGCAGCCAACGAAAACTCCAGGGAAGCGAATCGGTAAACCAGAGAACGAGCCCGGTTAGGAGCAGCACCAGCCCGCCGAAGAAAAAACTCCAGAACAACAGTTTCTGCCCGGCATTGTAGCGGCCGGCAGGCGGCATCTTGTCGTCTTGGTTGCTGATGTAGAAGTGGAGGGACTTCCACCACTCCTTGTCGACCGCCTCGAACTTCATTTGTTTCGACCATTTCACGAACATGTAGCCGAGCGAGGCCGCGAAAACCAAGCCCGCCCAAGGATGCAACATGCGCGAAGTCTGACCGCCGCCGAGCATGACCGCAACCCAGAAAAGCCAGGGGGACCAGAAGGCGAGGCCCGTGGCCATTAGATAAAGGTACGAACCAGCCGCCAGCCAGTGATTCAAGCGTTCGGGAAAGGTGTAGCGAAGCACGTGACCGTGAGGAGCGATTTGTTCAGGATGCGTCACGGTTCTGCTCCAACGGGAGGAATGTCCTCATCCTCGCGCGCTTTGGGACCAAACCGCAGATAGTGCACGAACAATCCGATTAGCCCGCCAGCAATGGCCAGATTGCCCAGCCATTTCAAAGGATGCTTCCAAAGCTTTACCACGAAGGGGATGCTTGGATTGGCAGGCAGGCCGCCATAAAGTTCGGGTTTCGTGGCGTCATGAAGCACGTAAATGACGCCGGTGCCACCGACACCCGGTGGATCGTACACACCGGCATTGGCGTAGCCAAAGTGATCTCTCAATTGCTTGGTGCGTTGTCCGGCCAGGTCCAACATGTCTTCCTTCGTGCCGAAATGCAGGCAGCCGGTTGGACAGGACTTGATGCACGCGGGCTCGAGCCCTTCGCTAATGCGATCCGTGCACAGAGAGCACTTGTAGACGCGCTTGGTCACCGAATTGAATTTCGGAATATTGAAGGGGCATCCGGTAATGCAGTAGCCGCAGCCGATGCAGTTCGCTTGTTGGAAATCCACAACTCCATTGGAATACTGCACGATCGCGCCATCCGCGGGGCACGCTTCCAGGCAGCCGGGTTCCGCGCAATGCATGCACTGGTGTTTGCGCATCAGCCACTGCAGTGAACCATCTTCCTTCTCATGCTCGTTGAAAAGGATGAGGTTCCAGTAATTCCAGCGGGTGTCCGGCATGGTCTGGTACGTATTGTCAAACGTGGTTGGTGAGAAGGGCATGCTGTTCCACTCGACGCAGGCCACTTCGCAGGCCTTGCAACCGATACACGTAGTGGTGTCAACCAGCTTGCACACCTGCAGATCACGCTGGGTGTCCTGGCCGGGAATGCTTCCCGCATGGCCGGAGATTTTTTGGATGCGTAGTGTCGCTTGGCTCATCGGTGTCCCCTACGCCTTCTCGACCTTCACGAGGAATCCTTTGAATTCCGGCGTGTAGGCATTGGGATCGACCACTGCTGGCGTAACTAAGTTCGCCAGCGTTTTCGAGGTCTTGCCTTCATCCTCGGCAATGCCGCGATAGCCCCAATGGATGGGGAAACCGACCTGATAGGTTTTCTTTCCATCGATCAGCATGGGTTTGATTCGCTTTGTGACCATGGCCTTGGCCACATACTCCCCGCGAATGCTGGAGATCTTCACCTTGTCTCCGCCGCGCAAACCGATCTCCTGCGCCAATTCTTCGGGAATTTCCACAAACGGCTCCGGCACGAGCTGCACGTTCATAGGATTGTTTTTCGTCCAGTAGTGGTAATGCTCGGTCAGGCGGTAGGTCGTGCACACCACCGTGTAGCCATCTTTTGGAGTGGCGTATTTATCGTCGGGCGTCTTGAATCGCTTGACCACCGGATTGCGGGACTGTTGCGGGTGTAACAGATTGTCCACAGGGCTTTCCGTCGGTTCATAGAACTCCGGAAATGGTCCGTCGGCAAAAGCGCCAAGAGGGGCGAACAATCGTCCCACGCCCTCCGGATTCATGATAAACGGTCCCATGTGCTCGGCCGGCTTGGAGTCGGCCTTGAAATCCGGGACGTCGTTGCCCACCCATTTCTGCGCCGATTCACTCCACCAGACTTGCCGCCGCGAGGGATCCCAGGGCTTGCCTTCCACATTGCAGGAGGCGCGATTGTAGAGTACCCGCCGGTTTGCGGGCCAGGACCATGCCCAATTCTGGTGCACGCCCATGCCAGAAGGATCGGCAGGATCACGCCGCATGGTCAGGTTGCCGGCTTCGGTGTACGAGCCGCAGTAGATCCAGTTGCCACAGGCGGTCGTGCCGTCGTCTTTCAACCACGCAAAGCCAGGCAATTGCTGATTGGCCTTCAACTGCTGTTTCGTCGCGGGATCTTCCGCGTCCACAAACGTTTTGCCGTTGATTTCCTTGAGGACCTCGGCGAGCGAAGGGTTCAACGGATCGGTATAGTTCCATGTCAGTTTCAGAATCGGATCCGAGAACTTGCCGCCTTCGCCCTGATAAAGCGCGCGGACCTTCAGGAAAATCTGCGCAACGATTCCCTGATCAATCCGGCAGTTTCCTGGCAGCGGCAAGGCTGCGTTTTTCCATTGCAGCCAGCGGGCAGAATTGGTGAAGGTGCCGTCCTTCTCGGCGAATCCCGCGCACGGCAGTCGGTACACCGTGGTCTGGATCGTCTTCATCTCTTCGGCAGTGATACCGGGAGATTTCCAGAACTCGCTCGTCTCATCAGGATAAATCTCGCCCACGACGAGCCAGTCGGCCTTCTTCAACGCGTCGATATTTTTCTTGGTGTCCGGGCCGATTGCCACGCCGTTCATGCCGAAGGCGAACAGGCCTTTGACGATGCCGTTGTACATGTTGTCCCAGAGGTAGGTCCAGGAATAGTTGCGGTCCACCTTGGGGAGAAAGTCGTAGGCCCAGTCGTTCTGTTTTGTTGCCGCATCTCCATACATGGCTTTTAGAAAGCTGGCGGCGAATTTCGGCGTGTTACCCCAGTAATTGAAGCTTTCCCATGGGCCAGGCTTTGAGGGCTTTGGCGTGATGCGCTTCATCCATCCCTCGAACGAGCCATCGGTGGGAACCGGAACTTTCAGGTAGCCCGGCAGGTTTTCGAAAATACCCGCCATATCCGTTGCGCCTTGAATGTTGGAATGGCCACGGAGAGCATTTACGCCGCCGCCGGCGCGTCCCACGTTTCCCAGAAGAAGCTGCAGCATTGCGGCAGTGCGGATGGTTTGCGTACCAGAAGTGTGTTGGGTCCAACCCACCGCGTAAATGATGGTGCCCACCTTACTGGTGTCGCCGTCCTTACGGATGGAAGTAAACAGATCCGCGGCTTTGAGGAACTGCTCTTTGGGAACGCCGGTAATGCGCTCCACCATTTCCGGCGTGTATCGCGAATAATGCTTCCGCAATAGCTGGAATACACAGTTCGGATGCTGTAGCGTGAAATCATAGGCCGGCTTTTCCGTCAGGGACGGAGGCGGTGCAGGAGTCCCAGACGCGACGTGCTCTGCCGCAGCAAGCATGTGCGCTTCCGGCAATGGCTTTCCTGCGGCATCGCTGTTGGCATAGTTCCAGGTCGTCTTGTCGTAGCTCAGCGTCTTGGCGTCATATCCGGAATAGAGTCCCTCGTCCTCCGGCAGTTTGAAGGTGTCCTTCACGATGAACGCGGCATTCGTGTAGTTCACCAGATAATCTTTCGCGATGCGGTTATTCTCAATCGCGTAGCGGATCACCCCGCCCAGGAAAGCGATATCCGTAGCCACGCGCAGTTGGCAGAAAAGATCGGCAACGCTGGCCGTTCGCGTGAAGCGCGGGTCCACGACGATCATCTTGGCGTTGCGTGTGCGCTTGGCTTCGATGGCCCACTTGAAGCCGCAAGGATGGTTCTCCGCCGGGTTGCCGCCCATGATCAGCATCATGTCGGCATTTTTCATGTCCACCCAGCCATTGGTCATTGCGCCCCGGCCGTATGTTGGTCCCAAACTTGAGACCGTGGGGCCGTGTCAAACTCTGGCCTGGTTTTCCAGGTGCACGACCCCCAGGGCGCGCATGGACTTCACGACGAGGTAGTTGAATTCGTTGGTGTCAGTGCAGCCGCCGGTCCAGGCGATGGATTCGCAGCGGTTCACGCGGTGTCCGGCAGCGTCGGTCTCAACAAACGTGTCATCCCTGGTTTTCTTTACCCTTTCCGCGATTTCAGAAATGGCTTGATCCCAGGAGATGTCTTCCCAATCCGTGCCGCCCGGCCTGCGAACTTGTGGCTTCAGCAGCCGGCGTTCATTCAGAATGTCCTGTTCGAGAGCGGCGCCCTTGGGGCAGAGAGTACCCCGGTTAATGGGATGGTCGGGATCACCTTCGACGTGAACGACCTGGGCGGTGACGTTCTTGGCGCGGTCCCCAATCGTATAAATAATGATGCCGCAGCTCACCGAACAATAGGGGCAGGTGGAACGAGTCTCGTTGGCGCGGGCAATTTTCAGGGTGCGCAGTTGCGCATAGGCCGGCTGGAGGTCAAAGCCAAATACCGCAGCAGCCGCGCCGCCGACGGTGGCAAGTTTCAGGAAATCACGGCGTGAAGCGTCCATGGTCCTCCCCCCGGATACCAATTGGATAACTCGCGCAGAGGATACTTTTAAACGGTTCGAGCCGCGCTGTCAACTCTTCAAATTTCAGGGAACCTGCATAGAAATCGACTATCTTGAGGGCAGAGAGTACAATCCCAAATCGTAGCAATTGGCGGTGAACTACAGTCAATGTCCATGGATACTGGTGCCGGCAAAGGCGGAGGCACGGAGTCCAGAGGCATTGAATCGTCATTTATTTTTTATCTTGAGGTTGCTCCCATGAAATTACGCTGCAAGCCAAACTCTGTCCGACTCCGACTGAACCAAACCGAGGTAGCCCAGTTTGTGCAGGCAGGAGAGCTGACGGAACGTATTGAATTTCCGGGACCCCAACCGACGGCTTTTCGCTACTGCGTTCGATTCGGCAGTACTCCCGGATCCGGTGACGTGCGGTTTGAGAATGGTGAACTTGCGATTATCGTGCCTTGCGACCAGGCCAGCGCTTGGGCCAACCACAAGGACGAGATCGGGCTCTATTACAACCACGAAATTGCGGGCGGCGGAACTCTGCGAGTCATGATCGAGAAGGATTACCAGTGCATCGATGGTCCCGCAGACGAGATCGATCCCGCTGGCTATCCCAACCCTTTGGCGAAAGCCGGATGCAAGCACCACACCAACTAACGCAACGGGAAGTTTCCTCTGCTCGCTCGGAAGTCTCTCGGAAAGTGTCCAGCCATGCCCCAGCACCCTAGCGTCGCCGCCTTCATTCTCGCCGGCGGTGCGAGTTCGCGCATGGGGCGCAACAAGGGCTTGATGAAAATCACGGGGGAGCCGTTGATCCTGCGGACGGCGCGCCTGCTGGAGCCATTGGTATCGCGTGTGACGGTGATTGGTCCAGCAGGGCTATATCGAAAAGTCGGGATCCGTGCCATGCCGGATAAGATTCCCGGCCTGCGCAAAGTGGCCGCGTATCAGGGGCCGCTCGCAGGGATCGTGACCGCACTTGCCGTAACATCGTCACCTTGGAACCTGATTCTCGCGTGCGACCTTCCGTATCTCACTGCAGAATGGATCGAACTGCTGCTCTCGCGAGCTGTGCAGTCAAACGCAAAGGCCTTCGTACCGCGCTCTCCGGAAGGGCTGGAACCCCTTGCGGCGGTTTACCGGCGTGATGCTTACGTACCACTTGCGGAAGCGTTTCGGAAAGGCGTGAGAAAAGTGACGGACGCGCTCGCAATGATTCCCGTGGAAACGATCGCGTTGCAGGACTTCACAGTGGCCGGGCAGAATCGCTTGGTCCTGAAGAATGTGAATACGCCGGAGGATTTCAGATCGGCTGAAGAGTGGTGGAGATTAAGAGAACGGCAGAAGATCGATGGTCTCAAGGGTTTGAAACCCTCGCGGCCGAAACGATCCGTTCCTCGCCGGAATAAATGACGAACCGGTTTCCCCGCAAGAAGCCAATCAGGGACATTCCCAATTCGCGGGCAACCTGCACCGCGAGACTTGATGGTGCCGACACAGAAGCCAGGAGAGGCAGCCCGGCCACCAGCGATTTCTGCACGATTTCAAATCCACCCCGCCCGCTGACAAGGCAGAGATGTCCCTTTAGGGGAATTTGATTCCGTAGAAACGCCCAGCCAATGACCTTGTCGACGGCGTTGTGCCGGCCGATATCCTCGCGCAGCACAATCAGCTCGCCTTTCGCGCTAAATAAAGCGGCGGCGTGCAATCCCCCGGTGCGGCGAAAGAGCTCCTGCTCCGTCTTTAGTCGATCCGGCAAAGTACACAGCATAGGCGCGTCGAAGCGCGTGGCCGTTTCCGGACGGGCCAGGAGGCTTTGGCGCACGGCTTCAATCGTTGCCTTGCCACAAACGCCACAGGCCGAGCCCGCCGAGTACATTCTTTCAATTCTTTTCTTAGGGATTTTTGCGCCGCGTAATTTCACGGAAATCGTGTTCTGCTTCGCGCGCGGGCCTAAAACATTCCGGTTCGGATGAGGGAAAGCCAGTTCGTCAGGGCTGCGGATGATTCCGTCAGTAAACAATAGCCCAGCCACGAGTTCGTGGTCATGGCCAGGAGTGCGCATCGTTACACCCAGAGATCGACGGCCACAGCGAATCTCCAGCGGTTCTTCACTTGCCAGCCAATCCTCAACCCGCACCGAGGATCCGTTCGCCCACACGGTGACCTGCGTAATCTTCATGCTGTGAGGGTCACGTCTATCCCAGTTCATTTTTTCAGAGGTAACCATGGCTCCTCATCATAGCAGCCTGCTCTTGGTCAGATTATGTCTGATCATCTGTTGCCCGGCCACTGCAGCAACAAGGTGGCCAGACCATCCACGACAAGCGCGTTTCTTGCTACCTATCCGGGGACGCTTCCCACAACCGGACCTCTGGCCCGTTAGGCAGATCCGGCAGCCAAATGCAGAGCGAGCTTCACTGGCAGAATAACTTCCGGTTTGCCCGTGATCCGCCCGAATCTCCTCGATTGGGCGACGATATCCGCTCTCAGGTTTCAGACTAACATTCACGTCGTCCGGAGAGATTCCGGTTACAATTGCGATATCAAGTAGCGTATAGAAGGGAAGCGATGCAGATCACGCGCCGACGTTTTTGCAGAAACACACTGGGAGCCGGCCTTTCGCTCGGAGTCGTGCGCGCCAGTGACGGTTTCCTTCTGAATGCACAGGCCGCTGGCAAAAGAACGACTTACCTGAATCCCGTGCTTGGCGGCGATCATCCCGACGCAGGCGCGATCCGTGTTGGCGATGATTTCTTTCTTACGCACTCTTCCTTTGACTACGCGCCCGGACTTCCTATATGGCACTCGGAGGACTTGGTGAACTGGACGCTCGCTGGCGCCGCGCTCAAGAAATACTACGGCAGCGTTTGGGCTCCATATTTATGCCAGCATGAAAATCATTTCTACATCTACTTCCCTTGTAACAACCAGCTACATGTAGTGCACGCCCCGAATCCGCGCGGCGCCTGGAGCGAACCGGTCAACCTTGAGATAAATGCGATTGATCCGGCACACATCGCTGCGAACGGCCGCCGGTACCTCCATTTCAACGGCGGCTACATGGTAGAACTCTCCTCTGATGGATTATCAGTGAAAAGCCCTGCGCGAAAAGTTTTTGAACCGTGGCCAATTCCGAGCGACTTCCGTGTGGAATGCCAGTGCCTGGAAGCTCCAAAGATCTTTCAGCGGGGAGAGTATTTCTACCTAACGGTAGCCGAGGGTGGCACCGCGGGCCCGCCCACAAGCCACATGGTCGTCTCGGCGCGCAGCAGAAATCCCGATGGACCTTGGGAGTATTCGCCGTTCAATCCCATTGCGCACTCCGCTTCCAGCGCCGACCACTGGATGTCTGTAGGGCACGGCCGCTTGGTGGAAGCCGCGGATGGGAGTTGGTGGATGACGGCCCACGCGTACGAGAATGGCTTCCGTGGTCTAGGCCGCCAGACGCTCCTTCTGCCGATCGAGTGGACCAAGGACGGATGGTTCCGCTTACCCCTAAGCATCTCTCCAGAAAAGCCGATTGCCATGATGAAAGGTGGCGCCGGACAAAAGCCGCCCCTGAATCTCTCCGATGAATTCACCTCACCCGAACTTGGTCTGCACTGGCAATTCTGGCGTGAGTTCGATCGCTCTCGCTTCCAGACCGGCGATCGCCGCCTGGTGTTGGCCGCACGTGGAGCTTCGTTAGCCGACAGTTCGGCCCTGACTTGCATCACCGGAGACCATTCCTACACGATCGAAGTAGATGTCGAGTGCGAACCGGGCTGCGAGGCCGGCCTTCTCCTCTTCTACAATCAGGACCACTCCTGCGGCATGCGCATCGGCCCCCAGGGAATCGGCGTCCGCTTGGCCAGCGGTTACAGTCCCGAGATCGGAGTAAAAACCACCCGTGCGGGCTTGCGAATCGTGAATCAACAGCAAGAAGTTGACTTCTACTATCGACTGCCGGGAGAAGACTGGAAGCGAACCCAGGAATCGGCAGAGGTCGCGAGTATCAACCACAACGTGCTTGGCGGTTTTCTCAGCCTGCGCCCGGCACTCTATGCCTGCGGTTCAGGTCACGCTGTTTTTCGTTCGTTCCGTCATGCCAAGAGTTTGGTTATCTAGGCTGAGGTGCCAGTACGAAGCCGGAGATTGTCTCCAGATGAACGGATGGACGCGTCCTCCGTGGACAATCCGAACTGCTGCAGCATTCCCGCGAAGTTTTCTCCCCTGGGCATACGCTTCGCGGTGGGCAAAACCCATTCCGCCGACGCCGTTCACAACTCACTCTAATTTTCTATTACGTTGATTATTTGCCGATGGAATTGGCCGGGGTGGCAGTTCCCGCGACGCCGTTCGCAAAATAATTCTCTTCGCGCAGCCTGCGGTAAATGTGTCCCGCCACTTGCGCCGCCGTTGGACCCTTCACGCGCCGGGTATTCCCGCGGAGCAGCACTGCTAGGGCGATCTTCGGATGCGTTTCATCGGCATAGCTGACGAACCAGCCGATGCGCGATGGCGTGGTGTGGTCGTCGCAGGTGCCGGTCTTGCCAAGCGGCGTTTCCGCGCCGCCCGCGTCATAGCTGAGCCGTCCCGTCCCGTACAACACCGCCGCCAGCATCCCTTCGCGAACTTCCGGGAGAACGTTGGAAATATTCAGGTCGCGCTTCACGCGCGGCGCGAAATTGTCGATCTCTTCCTGCGAGTGCGGATACTGCAAATAATAAAGTGTGCCGCCATTGGCAAACGCGGCCGCCAGCGCCGCCAGTTGCAACGGGGTAATCTGAATGCCTTCACCGAAACTGGACATCCGCGCCACTCCGCCGAAGGCCGGCGGCTGCATGGGGAATGTCCCCGGATGCTCGTCGGGCAGATTGTATCCGGCAAGTTCACCCAGACCGAGCAGGCGTCCGTACTTGGAAACCGTGTCAAAACCCATGCGCCGGCCCAGTTCCTCGAAAAATACGTTATTGGAGTGCGCCAGGGCTTCTGTCAAATTCATATACTTGCGGCGGCCCACCTTCAACATGGTGTCGCTCGTGATGACATTTTCTTCCAGCGCCGCAATGGCAATCGTGGGCTTGATCGTCGAGCAGGGAATGTAGCCGTCGCTGAAGGCAATCTTCTGATTCACGATCGTCAGGATGCGCCCGGTATTCGGATCGACGGCTACAACGGAACCGTTGTAGCGGCCCAGGCCCTCCACCACGGCTTGCCGCACTAGGGGATCATCGAACGTGGGATCATCATCGCGCACCGAATCCGCATATGTGGGCACGCCGCGATAACGCGCAGCAGCGTGGCGCGCGCGCACACTCGATTTCGATTTTGCATTCGAGGTGTTATTAACGATGGGCTTGCCGGAAGGCTCCGCGGCAGGCAGTGGCACGGCGAGTGTCACGCCCAAACACGCCACAATCACAATTTTCCCGATTTCCCGGATCATTCGACTCTTATCCCTGGTCAGTCTCAGTAGTCCTAGTCGGCGTCCGCCAAATCTACGCTAAGCGCACGCCACGGTCAACTTTCGCCATCACTAAAGCAAACCCGGCGCCAGAGTTTTCGATGCCTGATAATAAACCGCTTAACTCTGGATCACCGCTTGCTTCACATCTGCAAGCTGAACAGTTCTCGCAGACTGAGACGTAGTGTACGCATGCGGAGGATGCCCTGACAATAGTTAACTCGGCCCAGTACGCATCTATGTGCTTTGTTTTGAACGCCTGACCGACTGGCCAGCGACCTACTGCCCAAGTGTCCACAACGGAGAAAGTTTTCCGGTCGCCAGGAAAGTCAACGTTGTACTTGTCGCATTTTGCGACGCACCGCAAAGAGCGAAATGGGCGGGAGGACTCGCCCTCTTCCCGCCCATTCCATGTGGCACGAAAAAAAGATCTGTTGCTTAGCGCGCTGGCCGTGCTTTAGCATCTCCCGCAGCAACCGCAGCCGCCTTGATCGGAGCCTTGTCTGTGGTAACCGTGGCGCTTCCATTGGCGCCCGGCGTCGCCCCTGCCGTCTGCCCCGGCAAGGGAATTTCCATCTTTTTGCGCAGAGCGTTTTCCAGTTTGTCGCGGATGTCCTTGTTCTCCTTCAGGAACACGCGGGCGTTTTCCCGGCCCTGGCCCATTCTCTCGCCGCCATAGCTCAGCCATGTTCCGGACTTTTCGATCAAGCCCTTATCCACGCCGAGATCGAGTAGATCGCCTTCGCGGGAAATCCCTTCGCCGTACAGAATGTCAAACTCCGCTTCACGGAACGGCGCGGCCACCTTGTTCTTCACCACTTTGCCGCGCGTCCGTGAACCCACCACGCGGTCGCCTTCCTTGATAGCTTGGATGCGCCGGATGTCCACGCGCATGGAAGCGTAAAACTTCAGCGCGCGCCCGCCGGTGGTCGTTTCCGGATTGCCAAACATCACGCCAATCTTTTCGCGGATCTGGTTGATGAAGATCAGGCAGGTTTTCGATTTGGAGACAATCGCGGTCAGTTTGCGCAGCGCCTGCGACATCAGCCGCGCCTGCAAGCCCATCTGTGGGTCACCCATGTCGCCTTCGAGTTCGGCCTTGGGCACCAACGCCGCCACGGAGTCCACCACAACCACGTCCACGCCACCCGAACGGATCAGAGTTTCCGCGATTTCCAGCGCCTGCTCGCCGTTGTCCGGCTGCGACACCAGCAGATTGTCCACATCGACGCCCAGCTTGCGCGCATAACTCGGATCCAGCGCGTGCTCCGCATCGATGAATGCGGCCTGCCCGCCCAATTTCTGAGCTTCCGCGATGATATGCAGCGTCAGCGTCGTCTTACCGCCCGATTCCGGCCCGTACACCTCGATCACTCTGCCGCGCGGGAAGCCGCCCACGCCCAGCGCCGCGTCCAGCGACAAACAGCCTGATGGAATCACGTTTACCGGTACCAGCACATCCTTGCTGCCCAACCGCATGATCGAACCCTTGCCATGCGCCTTCTCGATCTGCGATATGGCTGCTTCTAGTAGTTTTGCCCGTTCATCTGTCATTTCTCACCTCGGTGGAGGAAATTGGGTAACTCGCGAATAGGATTTTGGGGGCATTCACAAGCGGGCGCCGGGAACTGCGCCGCAACTTCTCCAGGTACGTTACGATAGCGGTACATTACCACTTCGTATCTGAGAATGCTACCCCTACTTCCCTTCCGCCCCGCGCCGGCCCTGACCGGCGAAGGTTCGGGATTCAACGGTTGCAGCCATGCTCCAGATCGTGATCCACCAGACTCGCTAGTGCCTGCCGCTCCCGGCGGTCCCACTCGGCCTGTTCTTCCCGGGATAGCGAGCGCAAACGTGTCAGGTATTGCCCGCGCGTACGTACCTCGAGCAGCTCAAATTCAAGCCTCTCATGCTCTACACAGCATAGAACATCGCAACGCGTCTGGGTCATGGGCCACCTGTTGAAAACTTCTGGCCCACACTAACCCAAAGGCGAACAAAAAGCAAACACTATTTTCGCCTGATGTTCGCCTTTGTGGCCCCCTCCCCTACCTCTTCTTACTTGGCCAAGT
>Ga0209517_10005095_pt1 | contig 16896 bp, 23 predicted proteins | sample PeaSoiMetSII2010_FD_187695 | JGI IMG/M metagenome (GOLD analysis project Ga0209517, IMG submission 187695) | Peat soil microbial communities from Weissenstadt, Germany - SII-2010 (SPAdes) (version 2) | ecosystem: Environmental > Terrestrial > Soil > Wetlands > Peat | place: Germany...
GTTCGCCTGGCTGCAAAACTTCCGCCGCCTGCTCGTGCGCCAGGACCGCATCCTCAGCATCTACCGCGGCTTCTTTCATTTCGCTTGCTTACTCATCACCATCAGGTATTTATGAAACCACTTCTAGACAAGGATTACATCTTGAGGAATTGTTCTGACTGTGACGCTCATCACACTCAATCGTGACGTTACGGCATTTGACCACATTGTTGACGAAACCAGGCTTTTAACACTCATTGACCGCATCGTGATCGCGACTTTGCGACAGTTGACCTAGTTAGATCAGTCCATGCCAGGATAGGGGTCGCCGTTCCCACGCGCAGTCGCGGACACGAAGGCTGGCTGCGGGTGTGCTCACCGCACGTCACGCTGAAACGCACGTCACTGACAGGATTCCGACTCTTGGCATTAGATTATCCTGAGGGTATATGCTGTGAGAAAGTTGCGATCCCCTTTCGTCCTGTTACTGACCATAGTTCTGGGCCTGTCTTTGGCGGTTCTGCCAGAAGATGTGCCCGAAACCGCGTTCGATGAATCGGAGACGCAGCCTTACGAAAGTACTCCTCTGTTCTCGACTGTGGTGCGGCCAGTGGCGGCCTGGGCAGCCGAGGACGCGCTGACCTGCGTTTCGCCACTCCGCTTCGCTCCCTTGACCGAGCGTTGTGTGCTGGTGCACCCGGACTCCGATTCTCTCTCCATCCTTGACTGTTCTCTTCGCTGTTAGCAACGTCGCAACCTGAATCTGTCTTCGGCACAGCTTGCCGAGTTCTGGGGAGTTAGACTGCCCGCACCCGTACGATTGGTGCGTAATCGGCCTTGCGAGGGAGAAAATGACAAACCCAATGACAGACCTAGACACTTACACAGACGAGGAGCTAGAACTGGCGCTGGTTCGTGTGCTGGCGCACGCTCGTGGAGAAGTGCTGAACGACGCTGAATTGCAGAAATTCTGGCAGATCCACAAAGAGATTCAGCGGCGTCGGGTGCACCCTGAGACTGCCGCGTAGTCAACGGACCGTACGCAGGCCCTCAGCGCGCTGGTGTTGAAATGGATGGGACGCGAATTGTTAACTGATGTAACCAGGCGTTTGCACTCAGAACCCGGTCAACGAGTGCTATCGGGAGAAGGTGTTGAAAAACTCGGCTACTGAGCCGCGGCGGCGGGCCGCAGCCAGCAATCCGATTGAAGTGCTAAAGCTCACGAGTGAAGTCACCCGGCTAAACAACAGCCCATCTCACGCCGAAATCGTTTCCAGCGTGGGTTGGTCACCAAAAGGGCTTTATTGTGTGAGCGAACTCGCCGTAGCGGAAAACACGTTGTTCGCATTCCCGCCGATCAGTCGGATAGTGCCAACCACTATCACCAGAATCACGGCCAGCATCACGGCATACTCAGCGATGTCTTGGCCTTCGTCTTGTGACCAGAGCTTGCGAAGTAAACCAGTCATATTCGCACCTCCCTGCAATGGCGATCACATTTTACCCCTCAGCCCGACTTGGTGCAGGAAAAGCCGCATTGGGGTAGTGGGCTACTTTGAATTCTCCTGCTCTGGAATCAGTTCCGCCACCCAAATGCATCCTCCATTCCAGCTAATTAACTCCCTGCCGCAAGTGCAAGTAAGAGAGTCGCTATCCCTGATGCCGAACGGGGCTTTATGTTTCGTCAGCTTCCAAGTCAGCCCGCATTCGCACTTCTTGATTTCTGGCTTCATGTTACGCTGCTCTTTCCGCCCTCCGCTGTTCGTAGGCTTTCCAGAGGGAAACCAAGCCACGGTCGCCAGCAGTCTCAAGATGAAAGTAGCCCACTACCACGCATTGGGTGGCCTTCCTTGCGCCTGAAACGAAAAGAGCCGAACCGGGTGTTCGACTCTTCCGCCATACGGGGGCTTCACAATGCTTGCATTTTCTTCTTATATAACTTTGGCCAGTCATGTCTGTGAGGTGCATCACGCCCGAGTGTTCTTTCGGGCCCGAAATCGAACCTTCTAGCGCAGATAAAGGAGTTCGGTTTTGTTCAGTAACCGGACAAACAATATTTCTTTTGGAGATGGGGGACGGCCCGAGCCCCCTTCCGGGTGAGGTTGTTGCACTCCGATCACTTGAGGGACCAAGGGAGTTGTTCTCCCGACCACACAATAAGTGTAATCGGGATATAACGCCAACTGAGCGGAATCTCCTCAACAGCAGTTCCGTTCGCGCCTACGGCAACACAGTGAAACTGCACGTTGCTGGTCAGCGTGCCTGCGAGAGTAGTTAACGTCAGTGCAAATGGAGAACGGCTTAGATTGCAGCACCTCACAGCCGGTCAGTGACTCGACGCCCGGTTCGGCAACACGGTCGTATTCAACATTACGCTGATATTACCGCTTACTGCGTTTGCGGTGGCAACGTCGGGCTTCCCATCGCCGTTGAAATCCGCAACGGTAATCTGCTGAGGGCCCTCCCCACCTAAAGAGAAGAACGAAGCGGGTTGAAATGTACCGTCCCCATTCCCCAATAGGATTGCCATGTATCCGTTAAAACTTTGATACTCATCTCCAACAACCACAAGGTCGGGTTTCCCATCCCCGTTGAAGTCTGCTACCGCGACGGCCTGGGGACCTGGTCCGGCGTTAAGCACGGCTCCACGCTTAAAGGTCCCGTCGCCCTGGCCCAAAAGAACCACCACGGCGCCCCTGCCTCCCGAAAATCCGGTGACCACCAGATCAAGGTTGCCATCTCCCTTGAAGTCTCCGGCAGCGATGCCGGAACCAAACGCCAAGAAGCCCTTGGGGAAATGGCGAACTTTGGGTGGTTGAAACGTACCGTCCCCATTGCCCAGCAACACAGCAATATTGCCAGGCACCTGCGAGGTGCCGTAGTTCAAGATCGCTAGATCGGGTATGTTGTCCCCATTGAAGTCTCCCGCGACCATCAGGCCGATTCCTTGCCCCCCGCAGCTAAACGTCGTGGGGCCGCTGAATGTCCCATCCCCGTTTCCTAGAAAAATGAATACCTTCCCAGCGCCGCTCGTGGCCAACCCCGCCACTGCAATGTCGAGCTTGTCGTCGCCGTTAAAGTCAGCGACTGCGAACCCGTTCGCATAAAGCCCGCCGATGTCAAGGAACGCGACGTTCGGGAAATTGCCGGTGCCATCTCCGAGCATGACCGCAGCATTCATCTGTTCCCCGTCGTTCACAGCCGCGCTGAGGTTCTGTCCATCGAACTTCCCTACGGCAAGAAGGCTCGGGGCATTGGACGCAAACGTCGATATCCAAGCTCCAAACGTGCCGTTCCCGATACCTAACCCGACTGAGATGTCCGATCCCTTTATTGAGACCACTGACAAATCCTGAATTCCGTCATTATTAAAATCACCGGCGGCAATGCCATAGGTGAAGGGTAAGAACGGGATAATCTCTGGTGGCGCGAAGCTGACTGTGCCGGAGGTCTGCGCAGGCGCGGCCATCGCTGTTGCGGCATACATCACGAAGAGTGCAGACACAGTTTTCCAGCACCTAAGCTTCATCACATCGCACCTGTTTGCCCGTTCTGGATTCTACTCCCGCGTGTTTGTGGCTGTACATGCGGACGAACGGTCCTTATCCAACGGTTGACGAAATCCAACGGTTGACGAAACCAGGCGTTTGCATAAGCTTGCGCCGTCTGTTCGCCCCTTCCGCGATTTTGCAGAGATTCTGAGTGTAACTGGGGGATGTTACGCCAACCATCCGACTACTCTTTTTCCCGCGATGCTCCAAGAACGTGCTCTTCGCCACCTGCCAGTGCCGGCCTGGACGCCGTCGAGTCGGTTCTCGGCGCACCTGAATCGCACGCGCTGTTTCCAGGTTAAGCACAGCTCGACACTGGTGCTGATAGGGGTTGGGCTCTCCTGGGCGTGGAAACGGCGGCAGAAAAGTCCCGGTTATTTTTTCACCTTGACAACGGCCGTGGAGCGGGCTGAGAATCTTGGACAATTTGTCGCCTGGTAACGACACACTCAGCCCAGCTTTGAAAAAGGGGTTTCACTCTCCGGGGAGGAAGATGCTGAGAAAACTGCTTCAGATAATGGCTTTGACTGCGTGTCTCACCCCGGCCTGGGGCAAAGAAACTTTGGAATTGTCGTTCTTCCGACAGCCCAGCACGGTCTTCGTCGTAGGACCCGGAACTGTCGTGACCGTTCACCTTCTACAGTTACCTTTCCTCGAGCCCCACTACGCGGTCAAGTACAAGACGGACGGCGGAGAACTGATCGAAGTGTGGACTCCCCGTAAGAACATCTTGGTGCTGGAAGGGATGTACGGGATACTTACCTACTCCACCAATCCTGAGAGGATCCTTAACTTTCGAGTGGTCGAGCGGAAGCCAACAAAGTAGCGACATTTTTTCTACCGTGGTCGCCACAGCACCTGCCCGGCCAAGAAATGCACTCATGAGAGACCTGCGTATGCCAATTGTGGCGGCAATCGGACGGCCCGAAAACGCGCGATTCCTGCCCCGCGGGAGTGCTCTCACTCAAACACGCAGCCGTTCGGCTGAATGGACAGACAACTGTAGATCGAGTCCGGAAGCCCTACTTTTTGTCTTTCCCTTCGGTTACGGCCTGGACTTTTGCGCCGCGAACTTCCGCAAGGAAGGGCTGAGCTGCGGCCGGAACCGGCACTTGGCCCAATAGTAAGGCGCGAGTTGTGACATTGCGGCCATACATCGCACGCCGTGAGTCATTGTCCTGACGGAGCGATGCACCTTCCAACGTGAGCCCAGCGAACACACCCTTGGCACGGGAGTAGGTCAGGATCTCCGTGTCCATTTTCCAATCCGTACCGGCCTCGGCATGCCGTCCCACTGGACCTGCTGCCGCGGAAGCGTCCCCCCCAATTTGGAAATTGCTGGAGAGCAGCCTTTGCACCCCTTTGTCATTCTGAATGATCAGTACCACATCCACCGCTTCTACACCGATCTGCAGGCCCCAGCTTCCGCCCGAAATCGTGATGAACGCCGGCGCGCTCCAGCCATTTGCTGTGCGGCAGGTGGCCACGCCTTTGCCTCCCTTAGCTCCGAAGATAAAGCCGCCTTTGACCATGTGCGGTATGACGGCCACGCACTTTGCATGCTCCAATACTTCTTCCGGGATTCCCTTATCAGGCATCCCCATAATTTCGTGCATCACGCTGGTGGCATTGTCAAGCCGGTCGGTGGCATCTTCCCGCGCCGATCCGGCCCAGCACATCGTGCCGAGACTCAACATTGCAAGCGCTAACATTACTTTTTTCATGGCTGCCTCATTTCTGTTTACCTCTGCGCCGCCTCTCCAGCATCGTGCCGCGCGTGGCGCACAAATGCGTGTGGAAAGTTGGGCACACCTCAAGGTCAAATCGACCTTAGCAAATCAGGATTGAGATGGTCTGAGCAATAATGCTCACCCTCGCCACGCTGGAGTTGACCAGTTGACCGCGAATCGTCCGACCTGAGCTTTTTTGCTCAGATTTCGACATTTTCGAAATGAGAAAGTTCGGTCAGAACCGTTTTCGGGCGAGACGGAGTCCTCGGTAAGTTTCGTCCGGAAATCGTGCCTCTCGATCCACGCAACCCGCGGCAGCAGAGCATTACCGAGCAAGCGAGGGATTGAAGGGCCAGAGGAATCACAATGCATATTCATTTCATTCGTAATACTTTGTTGTTCGCGCTCGTCGTGCTGTGCATGTCGGCAGCATCTTTCGGGCAAATTGGCGTTGCCATTAGGATCGGCCCGCCCCCGCTGCCTGTTTATGAGCAGCCTCTTTGTCCAGGCGACGGTTATCTTTGGACACCTGGCTACTGGGCCTACGATTACGACATCAACGACTACTACTGGGTGCCGGGCACATGGGTGATGGCACCGGAAGTCGGTTTCCTCTGGACTCCAGGCTATTGGGGTTGGGGCGGCGGCGGCTTTTTTTTCCATACAGGCTGGTGGGGTCCGCATGTCGGATTCTACGGCGGCATCAACTACGGTTTCGGTTATGGTGGCTTCGGCTATGAAGGCGGGCGCTGGGACAACGGACGCTTCTTCTACAACCGTTCGGTAAACAATGTGAACATCACTAACATTCACAACGTTTACAACACCACCGTGATCAACAACACCACCGTAAACCGGGTCAGCTACAACGGCGGCGAAGGCGGTATCAACGCACGTCCCAGGTCTGAGGAAGAAGCAGCTGCACGCGACAGACACATCGCGCCTGTCGCTGCTCAAACCCAACATGAGGAGACTGCTCGCGCTAACCCAGAGCAACGGGTTTCGGTCAACCATGGCAAACCCGCGGTCGCAGCCACTCCCAGACCTGGAGCGTTGACCGACCGCCAGGCTGTACCCGCCAAAGAGGCTGGGGCGCCATATAACCCTCCAACCAATCGTGCCGCAGTTCAGCCAGAGGCCAAGATGCCAGCCGCGCGTCCTGAGAACAATGTGCCTCGACCGCCGAATGCCACCCATGCCAGTGAACTTGCGCCGCATCAAAGCCCGGGTCCTCCTAACACCGGAAACCCCAAGCTGGACCAGAAATACCAGCAGCAACAGGATAAGCTCATTGCGAAGCAGAATCAGGACCACCAGAAACTCGCGCAGAAGCAAGAGCAGGATCACCAGCGGCTAGCACAACAGAACGCAGATGAAGCGAGAAAGCAGCAGACTGAGCAGAAGCACCAGCAACAGACGCAGCAAATGGAGCAAAAACACACGCAGCAGCAGCAGAAGTTGCAGGGAAAAACACAGCCAGCGAACCGGAATCAGCCTCCGAAGTAGAACTGTCTTGTTTGGAGGCCTCAGTAGTTCATTGGAGACGTAGCTGAAGTTTCTCTGGGCATCCTGAGTCTTCGGGATGCCTTTTTCTTTTTTCTTTCCCCCACGCACCCCGGGCGATGGTCAGTGCCACAGCAGAATAGAACGGGTGCTACGTGACCACGGCTGCCGACCCCAAGGGGCAACAAAGCGCCTACTCCAACGAGACGGAAGTGGCAATTCCTCAAAGCGCAATTAGTCCGCCGTAAGCTACACACTCTTCTGCCCGCCGCGCCGCCCAGGCAAGATGGGCCAAGGCAAAGGAAAAAGAGAAGAAAGAGAAAGGCTGATCAGATCGGAGTTTTTGCCGGGCCAACCGCCATCGGCCGTTCTCAGGCGCCGCGCTGAGCAAAGACATACTAATGTCCAGCAGTGTGTGGACTGTACAAGATTGCTCATTTCTCGCAGATTGCTTTTCAGGAGCTACAGATCCGAATCGGAGCGTTCTTGCCCGCGGAACCAAGCCAACGCTTCCGTTCCACCAATCCACCCATTGCGGACCGTTCACATAGAGCTAAATTGGACAGCTTGGGAGGGGCCAGTTCTGCCACACTCTGGCCATGACAACGAAAACGATTCCGGAATACCTTGAAGACGAGCGCAAAAAAGGTAGAGACGCTCAGGTGCGAATGGAAGCAGAAGCCGCGCGCATCCAGCCGCTGAACCATGGCCATCATCGCACTGTGAAACATCCCAAGCTGGAATTGCCGGCCGCGGCTTTTCAAGCCGCACCCAAAGGGAGAAAAACTGCGGCACGAGTTCGGAAAAAGTCACGCAGTGCGCCAAAGACGCCCACGAAACTTCGAAAGGCCGCGTGAATCCCGAGGTTGCGCCCGCAGCCAAAGCGAGCTCAATGGCTAGCCGATTCCTTTAGCTTCCAGACAGGCCGGTGTGTTGAACCGAGAAAGATCGCGTCGATCCCTGCATGATCTTTGCGGTCAAAAACCTGGAGCAGAGCGCTGCCCGTTTTGCGAACTCCGCAAGGCGAGCCTTCACGCGGCTCTCAATGCTTGCCCTTCGAGCGGCTCACAGACGATGTGAATGCTGTCGCGATGTCGTGGTATAGCCCGACTGATGGCGATTAAAGCATCAGACTGACAACGGGGACATCGATTCGCAGAATTGCCAACTGCTTGGCAGTCGGTACAGAAGTAAGTATCCGTAAGATCGATGAACGTTGACTCGCGCATACTTCTATCCCTCCTCTACCCAGATTGGCCGTCAACCTAAGCCAAGGTTGCTTTTCAGCTCGCATCATAAGCTGCGCACGATCCAAACAATCACGAGAATGACGATAACTGTTCCTACCAAACCGTAACCCAACATAGTCCCTCCAAATGCTAAGAATATGACATCCAATCAATTATGCTGAGCGACACGGAATTTTCGCTGCTCAGTTTTGCTCACAGACTACTGACTTGTAAGGGCGCAAGCGTTTGCGTCACAAGTCCGGTCAATGAGTGAGACAGAGATATTACGCCAACAACCCCGCTTGAGTGCCCACTTGGGAGAAGGCGGGTATAATTTCGCCCCATGGACGGGGGCATTCGAGAGCGAGTCGAGGCGCTGAGGCGAGAGATAGCCGAGATCCAGAAGCTAAATCTTGCGTATCTCCAAATGCCCAGACCTGGCTTTACTGAAACAGCCGACCACGTGCGCCGCGAACAGAGATTGACGAAAATCATGGACGAACTAAAGTCCATGACGGACTGGAAGCAAACCTGAGCATTCCCCGGTCCAACAGGCAGTCTGTTTGCTAAGGATATCGCACGCACCGGCGTCGGATCGGCAGAAAAGATGCCTTTTCCGATCCCTTAGTCGCCTCACGACCGGCCTTGCCCAAACCTTCGCGGCACCAAGTGATCCCACCCGGCAACCATGGGTAGTCGCGCGCGCTGCCGCCAACGTAGAGCGTATACGAACAGAGATAATTTGCCAGCAGCAAAAAGGAAGGGCCGTCGTAAGGGCTGAATGTCGACATGACGCTAACCCATGACAGCCCGGCTTCACGCTGGTGCTCTGTGACCATCGATACTACGCATCGACCGTTTGTAAATCTGTTCAATAGTGCACATTCTTGCCGGGTGAAAACCCTGGCGATCTTCACCTTAAGGGAAGTCATTGACCTGATCCAGACGAACGGTCACTTCTGACCACTGTGAGCATTACTGCTCAGCAGCGATCCATCCCCTTGCCGCACAATCGAGAGTGGCGACATCTCCCCCACAAGTGACAGCTCGTTCGGCAACAAAGTTGAAATTCGACGATGGACAAAAAAGAAATCAATTCTCCGAGGTTGACCCTCGACTTTCTGTTCTGGATTTGTGGGGTTGGCGGTTTCGTGCTGCTGATCCTGTTGGCGCACTTCGTTTGGAAGGTTTTGTGAGCTGGTGTGAGAAAAGGCGGCCGGGGAGTTCTCCAGGCACGGGGCTCGATCGAAACCGGGACTTCTATCTTGTGTTTTGTTTGCCCGGAGGTAGTTTCAAGGAACGCCTCCCGGTTTTGCAGGGAGCTGAATGATGCCAAGTCTTACACCCCGCCAACTCGAAATCGTGCCCTTGGTAGCGCAGGGACTAAAGAACGGAGATATTGCCGTACTGACGGGCACAACCGAGCACGACATTAAGAACTACCTTCGCGCCCTTTACAACAAACTAGGATTATGGAATCGCGTGGAGTTGGCTCTGTGGTGGGTGAGGCGTGAACACGAAAACATTACACAGGGGCCGCCTAGGCCCAGTGAATAATCCTCAGTGATCGAGGCATCCTCCAAGCATAGCTGATAGACATCTAGAAAACTGATCCAGCGCCTATCCCGCGAATCCTCAATGCGTCTTTGGAGAATACCGGTGTGCATTGTCAGAACTGTGCAGTTTGAACCAGCCGAACCATTCTTTCCAAGCCTATGCTGTATCTATCGAGGAAATGAACAGTCCGGCGAACGGTGCGCTGGCCTCCTGAAAGGAAACAATGGAATATGACCCATATCACCAATCATGCGAAACCCAAACTGCGTAAAGCTCCGCAACCGCCCCTGTCATACCCTGGCGCTACGCCTGACTCAGACCGTGCTAAGAAGCCAGCACTCACCGACCCGTCCGTCACCGACCAGGAACTGAATCCCGGAGATCGCGTCGAGGGTCTGGGCAATTTCGGAAAGCCGACTGGGGAATTCGGTACCGTTGAGCGAGCCAACGAAGATGACGCGGTCGTCAAATGGGATGACGACGGTCGTATGAGACTTCGACAACCATGGCTCCAGAAAGTCTAGGTTCCGCAGGGATCGCGCCGAGTTGCCAATTTGAAGTCTCTCAGACCGCAACTCCATTTTCGGAGTAGACATTAGCGCGTTCCACAAGCTCCTTGCGGCGCATGGACAAGTTAAGCAAAGTCCTTTCGCATCTGCCGAGGGGAGTGCGCGATTGTGAACAGCTTTGTGGGTGCCCGTTGTCTGACAATTGAAATTGTGAGGAACGAAGGGCTGCCACAGCGAAGCCGATCTACACGCCGTTGGCATCGTCCGTCTCACTGAAGGAAATAGTCACATGCATCGCTGCCTCAAAGCGTGCTGCGCACTGATGCCGCCTTTGGCTGTGAGACTGATTCACAGCCCCGCAACTCTCATAGTGACCATCATTCTGCTCGGGTCGACCGCACTCTCCCAATCGGATTCCGAGAGGCTCGGAATGTCAGCTAACGAGCTGGCGCGGAAAGTTGTCACGAAGGAACTTAAGGTCCAAAATGAGAATCTCGGCCACTGGATGTACCGACTCGAAAAAGAAGAATCCGGGAGGAAGCAGGGCCAGGTAATTGTTGAGACAAAAGATGGATCTCTCAGCCGCCTACTCTCGATTGACGGCCGCCCACTTAACGCTAGACAGCAACTGAAAGAAAACCAGCGCATTCAGAAGCTGGTGACCAACCCAGCTGAGCAACGGAAATTACAGCAGGCGAGCAGCAACGCAGCAGAACAAGGGGAGCGACTGTTCAAGATTCTGGCTGATGTATTCTTATTTGAGTACGCAGGCCGTGAGGGAGATCTCGTACAGCTAACTTTCAGACCAAGTCCGACTTTCCAACCGCCTTCCATGGAAGCCCGCGTTTTCCAGCATATGCAAGGTGAGATGACCGTCGATACTAAACAAGAGAGACTGGCAGCGATTAATGGCTATCTCACGGAAGAGGTGAAATTCGGAGGCGGACTGTTAGGACATTTAGACAAGGGGGGCCGCTTTGAAGTCAGGCAGACAGAAGTTGCACCAGGTCAGTGGGAAATGACTGCCCTGCTTGTGGAGATGAAAGGAAAAGCTCTGTTCTTCAAGACAATCAACGTGCAACAGGCCGAAAGCCACAGTGATTTTCACCGAATGCGCGATGACCTGACACTTGCGGAGGCGGCGAGCACACTCAACGGACAGACCGTAGTAGCGGATAATCGCTAACGCGGGGCAAAGAAGGTGCTGCCGAATTGCGCGCCTGTGTGGCAGCAAGGAGGAGATCGCATGCCGAGAGAAGCTAAACTGTTTGCTGCGAGTGCTGGCTCAGCCGTCCGCGGCTTTCTCAAATTCCGAGCGAACATCCCGCCTCGGTGGATAGAAAATGCGCGAACCTCGCGCAAGCGTATGGAGCCCGAGATTGCTGCGGCGTTTCAATCGTTTATGCGGTTGAAGAAGAATCGGCCGAGGGCACGAGCCGCCATTCAGAACGCGCAGAAGGAATTGCGAGTGGTCTTGAATCGTTGGGAGATCGCTTACCGCAAGGAGAATTTTTATCGCGGCATTCGCGTTCTCCTGGAGTTGCAACGGAATGGCTCCTCGAAGTTGTAGGCCCGGATGAAATCCCCTCACCTGGCTACCGATCCATCCCCGCCAGCGTAAATCGTCCGAGAAGTCAGCCGCGTGACCCAGCAGTAGGCTTGTTTGTGGATGTGCCGTTGAGCCGCTTCTCCTGCCTCTGCGCTCCACAAAATGCGACCGTTCTTGTCGGTCAATCGTAATGCCGCTGTGTCAGCGTTCCCGTAAATGTTCTGGCCTACGACGCCTCCGAGAACGGCGTCCGGGTCCTCAGTCCTCTACCACCGTTACGTGACCAGACCTTGCCAACTGATTTATGCCCCTGCCGGTCGACTCCAAGGGGTAACAGAGCGCCTACTCCAACCAGACGGAAGTGGTAATTCCTTAAAGCGCAATTGGCCTGCCGTAAGCTACACACTCCTCTGCCCGCCGCGCCGCCCAGGCAAGATGGGCGGAGGCAAAGGAAAAAGAGAAGAAAGAGAAAGGATGATCAGCCCGGAGTTCTCGCCTGCCAACACTCAATGTCCTCATTTCTATCCAATGCAGGCAACAACCAATCGCACGAACTGCAAAGCCTGGATGTCAGCCGTGGAGTCTTACGCCTGGAGGCCGTCCCATGACCAGTGTGGGATGCTGAGGCCGTCAGGCACATCATCGGCGGACTGGTGGTAGCGGGACATCGTTGTCGTGGTCGCCCAAGCGAAGTAGTCGTGGAGCACTTGTCGCAGCGCACCGTCGTCGGCTAGTCCGACATCTGCAAGAGCCTGGTCGAAGCAGGCAATCGCACGGCGATCCATTTCGGCGTGCCCCCCGTTGCCGCTGTGTATCTTGACGACCGTGGTCTCGTCACCATAGGAGTCCGAATACGCGCTGGGGCCACCGAGGGCCTCGGCCCAGTAAGCGGCAAGTCGCTCGACATGCTGGGGGTGGAAGCCGTGGCTGAACGCATGGCCGACCACCTCGTCGGCCATCACCCGACGATGCCAGGCGCCGGCAAGACGGCGCAGGCCGTCCATTCCACCCGCCGCCTCGAAGACAGTTTGCATGCCTTCATAATGACAATCGTCCCGTGCCTTCGCAAGCCGGTAGAGGTCTGGCACGGGGAGGATCACAGCAACCCTTACCTAACCCGGTAAGGTAAGGTTTGCCGACCATCCTCCCAGAATATTGGCCGTCGTCGACTGCGACTGGATGAGCCAGTTCGCCGTCAGTTTCGTTGCCGATATTTTCCCAAAAACATCTCGGGCAGACACCAGAGAGCGATGGCGCCGATCAGGGTCATTAGGCCGAGCAGGTTCCAACCGTTCCCCCCGAGATGCAGGATGCCGAGACCGTACGACAATGCGATGAGGGCCATCAGGAGGAAGAAGGGGCCGGTGAGGTAACAGTGCACGCGCCCACAGCGGAGCGCGTTCGCAATACACGCCACGCCCATTGTGGCGAGCGCGACAGTCCAGACGACTGTTCGCCAACCGCCGCTGATGGCAGGAGCCCCGGCCACGACAATCGCAATAGCCGGAAGCCAATACAGGAGGAAAACACGCCCCCGGCTTGATAGGATGTCACGCGATTTGCAGGTTGTGGCGTTAGACTCCACAGTGCTCCTTCGGTATCAAGGCTATTCTAAAATCTGGAGTGCAGTCCAGAGTCAAGCGAAATTGCGGTCGAATCACGAGCAAACCTACATAACCCGTAAGGGAAGGGTTGCCGACCACCCGCCCGGAACCGGACCTTGGCACTTGCCACGCCAAACTTGTTTTCTGAGTTGACCAGCAACTCTCGGTGCGAAAAAAAGATGTGGGAACGATCAACGCGGATTCTTTGACCAGTTCAACGCCGCAGCGCAGGCGGACACAATCCACTGACAGTCGTAAGCGGAAACATCAACTCCTGCTCACCCGGTGGCAGCAAGGTTCTACCGGACTTCGATTCGCTGGACGATCTTCCAACGTCTGGCCGCCGTGGGGTTGCTTCCCACCTCAAGCCGCAAGCTTCCCGATTCCCGAGACTCGTATTCGAAATCGTAGGTCTCTCCGCTGAACAAGATCTGCTGCGAGTCCTGCATCACCGCCTGGTTTGCCGGCAGATCGGCTCCGTCCTTGGCGACCGCACGCCACTGTGTCAATCCTCCTGGCCCCTTCAGTGAGAAGAGTGCTGGATTATTTGCCGTGATGTCGATCAGGCGCAAGCGATTGCGTTGGCCCCTCTGCCAATACAACGTGGGCGGATCATCCGCGCGGCCATTCAGCAGCCGCGGCGCCGTGACCTCGTCTGCGCCTCCGCGGCTGACGACAAAGATGTGGTCATTCGCCGGGTCAAATTGCGCTCCTGGCTCAAGCACGATAAGCGCGCCATACAACCCGCTTCCAAGCTGGACCTCGTCATTCAAGTGTGCGTGGTATATGAAGGTCCCGGCCCGCGGAGGCGTGAATCGAACCCGAAAGGATCCTCCCGGCTCGATGGCGGGCGTGATCTTGCGGCCATCCGTTCCCCAGCCGACAACCCCGTCGTAGTAGCTCTCCAGTTCCATGCCGTGCCAGTGAACGGCGGTCGGCTCCTGCAGTTGGTTGACGACGGTGATTTCTACCGGCCGGCCACGCTCCAGTACCACTGGCGGACCCGGCGCACTGACATCCGGGGAAACCAACTTGTGGGACTCCTCGAGTTGATAGCCGAAGCCCGGTGGCAAGCCGTTGCGCGCCGGCCGTCCGCGAACCAGGAGCCGAAGTTTCCGCGTGCGCCCGTGGGAAGCGACTGCCGGCCGTTTACCCGTTACCGTGATGCCGAGCACCAGCCCCGCCATGTGATTGGAACCGTGCTCGTGGATTCGCTCGGGTCGTGCCACCAGTGCGTTGGCGGCGGTCATTTCCGGCAGAAAGTGAGCAACCAGATGGCAGTGAAAGATCCATCGACCCGCCAGGGGAGTCCAAAAGGTCGACATGGTGGTGCCGGGAAGCATCCCGTGAGTGACCACCATGCGCCGCTGGGCGGCTTCGAAACTTTTATCCCGCTCGCCATCGCCCTCGCTGTCCACGCGGTAAAAGGAGCCGTGCATGTGCAGGGGATGCACTGAATCGCTGGCATTGATCCAACGCCAGCGCACGGGCTCGCCGGCTGCGTAGGTGAGGCGCTCTGTATAGGGCCAGGACTTGCCGTTAATCACGGGAACATCTTGAGAAAGCACTACGTCGACCTGACTCCGCCAAAGTCCGATCACGAAGACCCGATCGGCCTCCACCCTCCCCGGTGGGTCCACAATGAAGGCGCCCGCCAGTTGGCTGTCGTCCCTATAAGGATGGCGTCCGTTCAAGTTTTCCGCGGTACTGGCCCAGTACTGGTAGGTCCCCGGCACACCAGCCGAGAAGTGCAGTTCGCGCACTTCGCCCGCGGGCACTTCCACCGTATCTGTGGCCTCGCCGGGATGCTGGTGCATACCGTGCAAGACAGCAACGGCTGGGAGCAGATTGTGCAGGATGACGTGAATCTCAGTGCCTTGTGGGACGCGAATCAGCGGGCCCGGCACTTGAGGCGGTTGGCCTTCCTCGCCAAAGGCAAACACCTTCATGCTTGGGCCGGTGTCTGCCTCCGGATACCAATCCCCTTGGCGCAACTCGAGATGGAGGGTTAGAACTCCGTGCTCCAGCTTCCCCCCTGGTGTGCGGTTGGAATTGATTTGGATGGCCAGCGAGTCGGTTGCTGGCGGCGTTTGTGCTGTCAAAGGACAGGCTGCGAAAACTGCCAAGATCAAAACGACTGAACACTTGCGTACAACACGGGTGAGGGGAGTTGCCAACATATCCGAAATCTTTCATGAATGCGGAACGCTTTTCGGCCCGGCCATATTATGCATCCAAATCTCGCTCGTGCAAAACCAGTTAGAATCCGGGAAGTGAAACGCTGACCATCCAGCCGAGGAGACTATTGGAACGGTCCGAATCGAGCTTTTCGCAAAGTCATTCATTTGTTGCGGGTGCATGAAAGTCGCTTGCCGCCGATTGCGGGCGGATGACGGGCAACCGGGAAGTTATCCCGGGCCAAAAGTCTTAGTGCAAGTCCTCTTCTGGGAAATGAAGCCGAGCCTTACCCGAATTGGCAACCTATTCCCGAATAGCACGATCGCGACTATGCTTGCTTCGATCCAACTGGCCAATTCCTTCCAACCATTGGAAATACCTACCTCTTTTTTTTGTGCTGCAGATGGCCCTCGATGCGCCTTAGATCGTCGGCTATAACGTTTACCGCGGAACTCAACCTGACGGAACCTACCGGAAAATCAATTCTGTTCTTGACCGCCCAGGCAAGATGGGCCAAGGCAAAGGAAAAAGAGAAGAAAGAGAAAGGCTGATCAGGCAGAGTGGTCGCCGAGCAAACGTTTACCCTCCTCAGCACGAATGCTAGGGAGTAACCTGTACGGACACTAGCTCTGGGATGCACTGGGAGGTTTGGAGGGACTTGGCAGCGTCCTCGGCCGTGAATTTCCCCATCAACAGTGCGAGCTTCCGGTTGGTCGTCATGTGGATTGGAGTCGCATCAACTCGCTGTACGTATTGAGGATCGCGAGTACCACCTCGGTTCACTTTCACGAGAAATTTGATGTTTTTCATACTTATGTCCTTAGCCGAGAGGTTCTGGGGAGACGTGAGCAAAGCGACGGTTCATTTGTTTGAAGTCGAATACGCCACCTCCGTAAGGTGCTTGCCACACTCCATGCAACTTGCCTTTAATCGAGACGTGATCAATCCGCATGATGGGCACATCCTTTGCGATCCCAACCGGTCGGCCTGTGGTTTCAGCTTGAGCATCCACCGAATCAGCAGGATCGTGAACAGCACGATCAACAGACCGAGGAAAATACTGTCTGCGCCCACAAGAGCGACCCTTCCTGGCGAGTTCCGCGTCTACCGAGTAGAAGCGTTCCGATGTCGAACGGTCGGAATCTGGGCTCGCTGAAAAGCCTAAGGTGGATGAACTTCAGATGGACTGGCCTAGGTCAGAGGACCTGAAAGAGGAGAAAAACGTAACCGCCTCTGTGCTCATTATAGCAGTTGAGGCTTGTTTTGCTCTATGTCGCTACCAAGCGGCGTTCACGAGGCGGTCAATGCGTTTAATCGGGATTTATCAACAATGATTACCACCGCAGCAGATTGCGCCTATGTGAGACTCACACTGCTGCCGGATCGTGACGCAGCCGCCGCTGGAAGGATCTCCTCAAAGCTGGCGATGCGCATCGGCGTGAGCAGGCTAACCACCCCGGTCATGCCAAAATTGAAGCCCAACGCAATGAGGCCGGCATTGACGCCG
>Ga0209517_10005096_pt1 | contig 16894 bp, 8 predicted proteins | sample PeaSoiMetSII2010_FD_187695 | JGI IMG/M metagenome (GOLD analysis project Ga0209517, IMG submission 187695) | Peat soil microbial communities from Weissenstadt, Germany - SII-2010 (SPAdes) (version 2) | ecosystem: Environmental > Terrestrial > Soil > Wetlands > Peat | place: Germany: Weissenstadt...
GGCGTCAGAGCTGAGTACGAGAAGGCTCGTGGAGCGTCGGCAGATTTGCTGGGCCGATCCAGACATCTCGGAGAAATGAGCGATGCCCTCGCTGACGGCATGGATATGCAGTTCGTGTACGACGCTCATCAACGTCTGTTTGCCATCGGATACCAGGTAGGCGGCCCGCTGAACCTCACCGCTCACTACGATTTGCTGGCGAGCGAAGCGCGTCTTGCCAGTTTGGTGGCGATTGCCAAGGGTGACGTATCCGCGGAGCACTGGCTGGCGCTAGGACGGCCCTACACGTCGGCGAACGGCCAGGTTCTGCTTTCCTGGGGCGGCACTATGTTTGAGTACCTGATGCCGCTCCTGTTCACGCGCAGTTTCCGAAACTCCTTGCTGGAGAACGCTTGCGCCGCGGCGGTAAAACGCCAGATTGAGTACACCAAGGATCTCGGCGTGCCTTGGGGAATCTCGGAATCTGCATACAGCGCTCTCGATTCGCACAAGATTTACCAGTATCGAGCTTTCGGCGTTCCATCGCTCGCCCTGAAACGGGAGTTGGAGGAGGATCCGGTGGTAGCGCCCTATGCCACCGCGCTCGCTTTGCTGGTCAACCCCGCGGAATCGATCAAAAACCTCAAGCGTTTGGTGAAGGCCGGAATGTACGGCCGCATGGGGTTCTATGAGTCGCTGGACTACACCCGTCAGGAGGAACGGCGAGGCGGGAAGGGAGTAATCGTCTACGCATACATGGCTCACCACCAGGGAATGAGCCTCATGGCCCTGAACAACGTGCTCAACCGCGGCATCATGCGGCAGCGCTTCCATGCCGATCTCCGAATCAAAGCCGTGGAGCCGCTGCTGTTCGAGCGCATACCGCCTGTGCCTTCGATGCTCGTTCACCGCGCATCGGATCAGGTCGCAATGCGGCTGCTCTCCGGGCCATCGGAGCCTGAATACCGGGTGTTCGATGAAGACACTCCGATCCCCCGCGTTCAGCTGCTCGGCAACGGCCGCTATGCGCTGATGATCACCAACACGGGCGCGGGCTACAGCCGGTGGGGCGACTTCGACATCACGCGCTGGCGTTCGGATACCACCCGAGACAATTGGGGGACTTTTTTTTATCTTCGCGAAGCAGAAAGCAACACGCTTTGGTCCGTGACGCATCAGCCCTTAAACGTGAAAGACCCCCGCTACACGGCGACCTTCAGCGCCGATCGCGCCGAGTTCCGCCGCCGCATGCTGGGTATCGAGAGTCATCTGGAAGTGACGGTGTCGCCGGAAGATGATGCGGAGATTCGCCGTATCACACTCGTCAATCAGGGTTCGCGAGCGCGGACACTCGAGTTGACCAGCGCCGCTGAATTGAGCCTGGCGCCCCATGGCGCGGACCGTGCGCATCCCGCCTTTAACAAGCTGTTTATCCAGACCGAGGCGCGGGCCGATCTGCAGGCGCTACTCGCATGGCGCCGGCTACGAGCTCCCAATGAATCGCCGATCTGGGTTGCACAGTTGATGATTGAAAGTCCCGGGGGCGAGAGCTCGTTCGAGTACGAAACCGACCGCGCGCGGTCCCTTGGGCGGGGACGCACTTGGCGCGACCCGATCATGTCGCTGAAACACACCGATGGCTACGTGCTGGATCCTGTGTTCGTCATGAGACAGCGCGTTTCGCTTGAACCGAGGCAGCAGGCGCAGATCACGCTGGTTACGGTCGCCGCAGGGTCGCGCGAGGACCTGATGCGTCTGATCGTCAAATACCGCGATTCCGATGTCTGCAGCCGCGCGTTCGAGTTGGCCTGGTCGCACGCGCAGCTCGAATACCGCTATCTCGGTATTCAGAGCGATGCGGCGATGCGTTTTGCCGAGCTCGCCAGTCACCTCCTGTATCCGAACATCCGGTTGCGGGCGCCGGCGGAACGCCTGCGCCGGAATGTGCAAACCCAGTCCAAACTCTGGGCTCATGGCATTTCCGGCGACTTGCCGCTTGTGGCGGTTTGGGTCCCTGATTCGCAAGGTCTTACTCTGGTGCGCGACCTGCTGGTTGCGCACACGTACTGGCGGCTGCGCGGCTTCAAAGCCGATCTGGTGATTCTCAACCGCGAGCCGGCCAGCTATGAGCAGCCTCTCCATCAGCAGTTGCTTCGCCTGGTGCAAGCGCACTCATTGCTCACCGGGGTGCAGCAGCCCGGGGGCGTGTTCCTGCTTAAGGTGGATCAGATATCCGAGGAGGATCTGAATCTGATTCTCACCGTTGCGCAGGCGACTATGGGCGCGGCGCGCGGAACGCTGTCGAAGCAGCTCAGCAGTCCTCCGGAGGGAATTTTTCTGCCGCCGCCGTTGCAGATCAAGCGACTTGAGGAACAACCCTCTAGGTCTTTGCCCTTCCTGGAGCTTCCCTACTTCAACGGCGTTGGGGGATTTACAGCGGACGGGCGCGAGTATGCGATCTACCTCGGCCCGAATGCTTTCACGCCACTGCCCTGGATCAATGTGATGGCGAATCCGGTGTTCGGAGCCCTCGTGAGCGAAGCCGGTTCAGGATGCTGCTGGTACGGAGATAGCCAGTCGAACCGTTTGACACCCTGGAATAACGATCCGGTTTCGGATCCTTCTACCGAGGCCATCTATATTCGTGATGAAGACAGCGGAGTGTTTTGGACACCCACGCCGCTGCCGGTGCGCGAACTCGACGCGTATCGTGCCCGGCACGGGCAGGGATACACCGAAATCGAACACAACAGTCATGCGCTAGAACAAACGCTGATGACTTTTGTGCCGGTACACGCCGAGAGAGCCGATCCGGTTCGCATACAGCGTCTGCGGGTCAAGAATAGATCTTCGCAAAGGCGGCGTCTGTCCGTGACCTCATATTCGGAGTTCGTGCTCGGCACGGATCGTGAGGCGACGCAGATGCACATTGCTTCCTCCTGGGATGAGAGTGCGAAAGCTTTGTTTTCGCGCAATCCTTATCATTTGGATTATGGAGGGCGGGTCGCATTCGCGGCCATGACACCCGAGCCCTCTTCATACACCGGTGATCGCACCGTATTCCTGGGGCGCAATGGCTCGGTGGAAGCCCCAGCGGGTTTGCGGCGGGAGTCGCTTGCCAAGCGCACGGGTCCCGGGCTCGATCCATGCGGGGCACTGCAAACGAAATTCGACCTCGGCCCCGGGGAAGAGAAGACGGTGATTTATGTGCTGGGGCAGGCGGATGATGCCGAACACGCCCGGCGTTTGATTGCGCAGTACCGTGATGCGGAAAACGTTGAACGGTCGCTCGAAGAGACGCGGGAGTGGTGGGATGATCTCCTGACCACGATTCAGGTCAAGACGCCGATTCTCTCGGTTGATTTCATGTTGAATCGCTGGCTGCTCTATCAAACGCTGAGCTGCCGCATTTGGGGACGTTCCGCTTTGTATCAATCGAGCGGCGCGTATGGCTTTCGAGATCAGTTGCAGGATGCGCTGGCCCTTCTCTATTCGGCGCCCGATATCACGCGCGAGATGATTTTGCGCTCTGCTTCGCGGCAGTTTGTTGAAGGAGACGTACAGCATTGGTGGCACCCGCCTTCCGGTAAGGGCATTCGCAGCCGGTGCTCGGATGATCTGCTGTGGCTTCCGTTCGCAGTGTGTCAATACATGGACGTCACCGGCGACGCTGGCATTCTCGATGCCGCTACGACGTTTCTCGAGGGACCGAGGTTAAAAGAGGATGAGCTTGAAAGCTTTTTTCAGCCGGCGGTCTCGACTGAGCAGGCGACACTGTTTGAGCACTGCCGCCGGGCTATTGAGAAGGGCACTACCTCTGGGCCGCATGGGCTGCCCCTGATTGGCACGGGCGATTGGAACGATGGCATGAGCAGCGTCGGCGATGAGGGGAAAGGCGAGAGCGTCTGGCTAGCATGGTTTCTCGTGGACATCTTGAAGAAGTTCGCCGAGGTCTGCGCAGGCCGCGGCGAGCAGGAATTAGCCTCCCGGTACCGCGGCCGCGCGGACCGCTTGAGCGCGACGGTGGAAAGCACCGCTTGGGATGGCGAATGGTATTTGCGGGCCTTCTTCGACGACGGGACGCCCCTGGGCTCGCGACAGAACGAGGAAGCCCGCATCGATTCGCTATCGCAGTCGTGGTCCGTGATCAGTGGCGCCGGCGATGCGGATCGGGCGGCAGTGGCGATGCGCTCGGTCGAAGAACATCTCATCCGTGAGAAAGAGAAGCTGGTGCTCCTTTACACGCCGCCTTTCGACAAATCCAGCCCGCACCCCGGCTACATCATGGGGTATCCGCCGGGTGTGCGCGAGAATGGCGGCCAATATACACACGCCGCTTTATGGGTTGCAATGGCGTTTGCGCGCATGGGAGACGGCGATCGTGCCGTCAAAGTTCTGCAGATGCTGAATCCGATCGAGCATTCACGCACACCGGAGGATTATGCGGCCTATCGAACGGAGCCTTACGTCGTGGCCGCCGATGTTTACTCATTGCAGAGTCAGACTGGGCGCGGAGGTTGGACGTGGTACACCGGCTCGGCGGGCTGGATGTATCGGGTGTGGCTGGAGGAAGTTCTGGGGTTCAAGCTGCGAGCCGGACGTTTGTCAATTGAGCCCGTGATTCCTGAGAACTGGCCAGGCTACGTCCTGACCTTCCGCTATGGACGAACTGAGTATCGGATCACGGTGGAAAACGGCGGTGAAAGGTCTAAACAGGAGATCCAGTTGGTCGACAACGGTGTGAACCATGCGATTCATATTTACGCAGGTGCGCCGGCTTCGCGGACTCTAGTGGAGGTCACCGACGCGCCAACGACTGCCGTGTAGTATTTTCTCGTTGCATAGATATTCCCGGGCGTCGTGGTCCTCGAAATATTCTTATGTTGCCGACGTAACTTCCTGATCCCGAAATGCTCCAGTCAGGGGTAGCATTCAGATCAGAACTGCCGCGAAGCGCCAATACGATCGGGAGCCGAAGATCTCAGAAACACGCTACTGGTCGCGAGCAGGTTAGCTCATCCGTTCATCGTGGACGGGAGAGCCTGGCCATATTTTTCGCGCAGTGGGCCCTAAATAACTAGAGAACTTGAATACCACTGCCACGCCAACGTTGCAGATTACTGTCGCAAACAGGCCTGGGAACGACAGATGAACACTGCGGCTGGAACCCTTGCACAAACGCCGGCATTTAATCTGCCCGTCTGGCTGTGGCAAGTTGACCTTCGGAGGTCCGACAGGTTCTCTGTAACGCCGTAGTGTTGACCGAACAATCTCAACTCCTGTATTTTCCCCGATACGGAAAGTGAGAATCTTGGCCGGAACCGGATTCTCAACGTCCGCAGAGCGCGTTTTCCAGTCCTTGAATGTTTCAGAAGTTGAATGTTTCAGAAGTCCATCGGCCAATCCCAAGTGGGTATATACTGGCCGGGAGCCGGATGGCCAACCAACTAGAGCCTCGCGGCGAGGGGGCCTTGTGTTCTTGGTGGCTATTTCTTCAGACAACAAATTTGGGAGGGCGTTAATGCGCTTTCTAGTACAGTTGTTTATCTTGTCGATAGCAGGCTTGGCTGCGTTCGGCCAAACCGGGCAAGGCAAGGAGGGTGACATACCGTTGACCTCTTCCTATTCCGGCACCGAAATGTACATGACGTGGTGCGCGTCGTGCCACGGCGTGCAGGGCAAGGGAGACGGTCCAGCAGCGGCGGCGCTCAAGATACCTCCGGCGGACCTCACGCAACTTGCCAAAAAGAACCGCGGCAAGTTCCCGACGGAAAAAGTCCGAGACTACATTGATGGCACCAAGGCGGTGGCCGCGCACGGTTCGCGCGAAATGCCAGTGTGGGGCAGTTTCTTCCGCCGCCTGGGAAACGAGAGCACCGTTACTTACCGTGTGGTCACGCTGGCAAATTACGTCGTAAGCCTGCAAGCGAAATAGTAGCCAACCTCTAGACCCGGTGCGGTGAGGATCATCGCCCTACGCCAACGACGGAGTGCACTGCGAGCACTCGCGCCAGGCTTTGGCAAAACGGCACGGCGACTCACGTCGGCAACCTCGGGGCGCGAATAACAATGCTCCTTCAGTCATCAACAAAGGTGAAGCGAGCCAGACGCCTATCATGGCAGTAGAGAGCGACCCTGCCGCGCCTTACTTTCGGGAAACGAAATTCAGATAGGCGACCAAATCCGATATGTCTTGGGGTGAAAGGGTGGGCCAGGTCACGGCCTTGTCCCACATCTCCCGGTGCATCTGGCGATTCGATCCCCACGCGATCGCGGCCATCGAAAACGGCGTGAAGACCTTGCCGGAACGGGGGCTTAGGACGGCTCGCGTCTGCGCGTCGCTGTGGCAGCCGACGCAGCCCTTGGCGGCGAAGTCTAGTTGACCGCGGGTGACGTTGCCCTCGGGTCCTCGATACTGCAGGTCCCAAACGTAGGCCAGGATTTTCCGCAGGTCTGCTTCCGGGATGGTCGGAAACGCCCCCATCAGCGGCACATGGTTCCACACGCCCGCACCGATGTCGAGAAAGGTCTTGTTGGCGAGCCGGGCTTCCAGGGCCAACGGGCCTTGATGGCATTGCTGGCAGTTATGCTCGAAAGGGAGCTTGCCGGTGGCTGATTCAGGCAGCGAGAGCTGATGCTCTGGCGCGAGCTTTTGCACGTACTGAACGTAGGCGGCGAGATCCCCGAAGTCCCGCCCGTCCAGCATGGGCCAATCCCGCTTGCGGGCGGCAAATATCTCCTTCATGGAAGAAGCGTGGTTCCACATCTGGCACACCAGCGCCGCCGGATCATCCACGCTCTTCCAGGCGGAAACGGGCGGGCCCGGACCGCGGCTTGGCATAGCAAGGGAATGGCAATCGGCGCATCCTTTCGAACTGAAGACCTCTTGTCCTCGCCTGGTCTGAGCCGGGAACTGGAAGATCCGTTCCGAGTACAGATACGCGAATACGTCCCCCCACTCCGCCTCCGCCAGCGCCGGCCGGGGCACGCGCTTCGCTGAGATTTCGCTCCACATGGCGGGAGTGTGATTCCACAACGCGCTGGCGAAGGCCGAGGGCGTATAGGCGGAGACGGAATTCACTACCGCGAGGTCAGGTGCGGTGGCGTTGGCCTCATGGCCGCTGCCTTGGGCGTTCACCGTGTGACAGTCCAGGCAACCCTGATCATGCACCACGGTCGAGCCGTGTTGCGCGTCGGCTGCCCACGCACTGGCAGTCAAGGTAAGAAGGAGAATGCTTTTCATACTTTCCTCACTGAATCCAGGGGCTCAATAGAAGATCGCTTCTATCCCTTGCTTCAAAGAATCTATTTTTCGCGAGCTCAACCCCTAGTGCTTCTTAGCGTTCGATCTTGAACCCGACTTTCAGGGCGACCTGGAATTCCCCCACCTTTCCGTCCACGATTCGGCCGCGCTCCTGGACGACCTCGAACCAGTCCATGTGACGAAGGGTTCTGTACGCTTCGGCGATTGCGGCCTGAGTTGCCTCGGCAAAACTCGTTGGAGAGGTCCCGACCAGTTCAACGACTTTGTATGTACCTGTCATCTTTGGTTCCTCCTTACAGATGATCTATTGTCTGGCATTTTGCAATGAAGGGATAAAGGCGTCGGGTTTTTGACGTCATGATGGTCTCGCGATTCCGCTTCGGACCAAGACACGCTGCAGGTCGCTGCGCAGTGGTTCGAACGGCGAAGAATGGCGCTGCTTGAGCTGCGCGCCGTCCTCATATCATGAGTCTAGGCCCGGTGTGTGAGCTCGTCTGCACAGCCAGGATGCCCACAGTTGCAGGATAGTTCCAAGGTGTTGCGGGCATCGTGGCAGTACTGGCTGCAATATTCTTCGCCGTCTGCCACCGAACAATTACACGCCGTCAGGCCTGGGCAGAAAATCGTAGTAGTCCCCGCCTAAGAATTCCGCCGAGCGGCAATAACCCGCGTAGTCCATTCCAGGAATCGGCGGTTGGGCTTGAGGCAACAGGTGCTGCTGCACATCCCGAGCGATTTCCATTTCCCGAAGCAGAAGCTGGGCCACCTCCGCTTCCTGACGCAACCGTTGAGTTTCCAGAGTCGATGCCGAATGCGTGGTGCATAATCCCAACAGGTCCACGTCCTCGGAGGAGAATCCGCCCGGTTTGTTCAGCACTTGCAGCGCGCCCAAAGGTTTTCCGTCGATGCCGTGCAACGGCAGCGTCAGAACGGACTTCGTGACATACCCACTTTCGATATCTACACTTCTCAAGAACCGTTCATCCCCCAAAGTGTCATTCACAAGAATGGCCTCGTTCCGCGTGACGCAGGCCCCCACCAGCCCTTGCCCGATCGGGATGCGCAGCTCCTGGACACCGTGTGCAACCTTGGTCCACAGGCGGCTGTACTTGGCATCGACCAGCCAAATGCTGCAACGGTCCGCTCCGACCAGGTCACGTGCCAGGCCAGCAATGAGCACGAGCAAAGCATCGAGATCCTGCGCTGCGCCAATTTTGGCTGCGTAATCAAAGATTACGCGCGAAATTCGATCCTTCGGGACCATGGCTCGCCTCGCCGATTGAGTACTCATTGTGGCACTGGAGACCAGTCTATCGCCCTGGTTGGCCCTTGGCGCGGACCCGTTTCCCATTTAGTCGTGCAACGCGTGCCGGTGAACAAATGACACGATGCTCGCAGTCGCGTCATCTGAATGGGATTGGCGCATTCCCACTGCACAGTCGGCTACATGGAATGGGAGAGTGGCCAGGGCCGGATTCTCAATGGAAGGGTAGCGCGTTAACGAGGATATGAGGATACCGCTGGGACTCGCTACATTGCCTCCTCCACTGACTTACGTACCGGTTTTGTTGACGCCTCAAGTGAGAGTTACCATGGGCCATGCAACCGATATCTTTCGTGCTGGAGCTTGACGAAGAAGAAAAGAAACTACTCGCCACCTGGATGATGATAGTGCAAGAGCAACTGGAGAGAAAAGACAAGCACTACTGGAACATTAATGCGCGGGCGAATCGGCTGCGGGCAAAGATTCGAGATTTGAAACCGGTTTAGGAACTGTCAGTGGAGGCTCAGCCTCGCAACTCGCCTGACCATCCGCGTCAAGCAGCCCGAGACCGAGCACAGTTTGAGCGTCGGCAAGCTCCAGACGTGGCTCGATGGCGGCGCTAAGAGCCCGAATGAGCATGTTCTGAAAAATCGGTTGCGCGAGGTGCGTTAGAAGTTTGGCGAGCCGCGAAGAGCGGGGGAGGTTGACGCTCGTCCCTCGTTGAATTAGTTACTCTGCGCGGCTCATATGTGTCGATGGATGCTACACCGATCATTGCTCTGTCGCACCGGCAAAGGAACACGCGGGAGCCGAAAACAGTACTGTGGTGGGCGGTGTCTTGTACTGGGAGTTCCACCTTGTCGCTTCTCCGCTTCGCAAAACGGCACCCTAGCTTATGCGTCGGGTAACGGGAGTGGCAGCTCAGTGCTGTTGGGGTGTAGAGGAAGTGGTGGCGCACCGCCCCCCGGACCTCTTGCGCGCTAGGTTGATCGTGTTTCAACCGCCGTCGACCCGACATCTTCGCCGGGTATGTCGATGATCGTCTTGCCGGCGTCGATCTGTAGCCGCGCACTCTCCAAAACCTTCGGATCGTCAGTCCCCAACATTTTTTTCAAGAAGTAGTCCGCTAAGCCTTCCAGTTGCCGGTCGTTCAACTTGGCTAGGTCGCCGTCCCACGGTATGAGAAGATCCGAACGATCATCGAACATGCCGATCGCCTTCCCGATTAGCTCCTCGCAACGCGCCGCTGCCGAGTAGTGGCCTTTCTGTTGGGCTTCGTGGCTCAGTTGGCTGAGCCGGTTCAGCACTCGCTCGCGACTAAGGAGCACAGCCTCCGCCGAGGACCGAGCAGCCAGAGACTGAATCTCCTTGACCCTTTCTCCAACATCAGTACGCTTCAGTAAATTGTTTGCAGACTGCGGTGCCCCGGCCTTGCTGTAGCCGAGCGATACGTATGCTTCGGTTGGCTTTATACCACTAGCAACGAGTTGCGAAAATTTCTCATGACGAGCGTGGCGCAAAAGTGACATTTCGGGTAGCTCTTCACCTCCGATCATGGGTCACGCGGCTCCACCAGTCAAGAGCTCATCGGGCCTAATCTATCGCTTGCGGTAATCCCGCTATGTGCCACTCGGATTTCGTGATGCCGCAGTCCCCAGTGCGAGACTCGCAGACGATCTCAGATCGATTGACTTCGAATCATCCTGGTGCGCAGTTTCCTTATTGCACGAACCTAGCGGGCTATCGATTTCACTTCCGGTCTCGCCGGGAACGTGTACGGAAAGATGTACGGAAGGAACCACTCTACCCACGATTACCAAGCGAATTTTAGAGATGTTCAGGGTGACTCAACCGAAGCGTCATCACCCTGAATCTGAAGTACTATCTATCAATGGTGAGCAACGTCGAATAACTCACCCTGATAACTTGGGCGCAGGGGGTCGGGCGTTCAAATCGCCCCGCCCGACCATTAGATAACTCTTATCTCCTCCCCTTCAATGAGCGGCCTGCGCACTAATGCCCGACGATTTCTTTAGGCGGTTCCGAAGGCTCCTGAATTGTTTGACCTTAAGGCGGACGAAATACGGACCAATGGCGCGCAAGGGGTTCACACAGTTTCTACTTCCCAGACGCCAGATTCCCTGGTATACTAACCACAAGTTCGCTCGCGAAACGAACGGGTTTCCAGCGTAGTATTTGGGACCTCGTTCGCATCCCACCTTTTTGGCTCTTTGACGGAGCCGCTTCCGTGTACCCAGTTGTGAGCTGGCCGCTGTGTATTTGCGGCGTGGTTAACACGTTTTGTCGATACAAGGAGCCCTGGTGGCGCGAACGGACAAAGTGTATCTCGAAACACCTGCTTACGAGGCGACGGGGCTTCCGTTGCTCGGAAGCGAGCTAGTTTACGTAATCACTCCCGCCAAGCAACCGGCATTGATCCAGATCGAAGCGGAGCCACGGCCGCTGATCCCACAGCGGGCGCTCCAGCCAGGCGAGCAGTATCGCTTTCACTTTGACATGACGAAGTGTATCGGTTGCAAGTGCTGCGTGGTTGCGTGCAACGAGCAAAACGGCAATCCAGCCGCGATCAACTGGCGGCGCGTGGGTGAACTGGAGGGCGGCCACTATCCTCATGTACAGCGCCATCATCTCTCGATGGGCTGCAACCACTGCTTGGAACCCTCTTGCCTGATCGGCTGCCCAGTGGAAGCGTATAGCAAAGATCCTGTCACGGGCGTAGTAATTCACAGCGCCGATGCTTGCATAGGATGCCAGTATTGCACCTGGAATTGTTCCTACGGCGTGCCGCAGTACAACCCGGAGCGCGGCGTGGTTGGCAAGTGCGATCTCTGCCACAACCGGATCGATGACGGCATGGCGCCGGCATGCGTGGCTGCCTGTCCAGAAGGCGCAATCGCCATCGAGATAGTTGATATCGAGGAATGGCGGCGTGATTATTTGAGCGCCAACGCGCCCGGATTGCCGTCGGCCGACGACAGCATCTCGACGACGCGCGTGACATTGCCGCGGAATCTGCTGCCCGATACCGGCCGAGTGGACACGCAGCGGATTGTTCCTGAACATCCGCATTGGCCGCTGGTTTTCATGCTGGTTCTTTCGCAGCTTGCCGTGGGTGCATTCGGAGCGCTCTCGGCTCTCGATCTGTTCGATCGTGGCGCTGTCCGCTTGATCTCGGTACTTGGTTCGCTGGCATTGGCGGGGATCAGCCTAGGGACGGCGAGTCTGCATCTCGGCCGGCCGATCTACGCCTGGCGCGCGCTCAAGGGGCTCCGTCGATCCTGGTTGAGCCGCGAGGTTTTGAGTCTTTCGATTTTCGCTGGAGTCGCGGGGCTGTATGCCGCCATGGTCCTGATGCATCTTGCGGCGCAGTTGCCGGTCGGTTTATTGACCATGCTCTGCGGGCTGGCGGGCGTGACATGCTCGGCACGTATCTACATGGTTCCCGCCCGGCCGGCGTGGTGCAGCCGCTACACCCTTGCAGAATTCTTCTCTACGGCTCTGCTTCTCGGCCCGTTATTCGTGTGGTCGCTGGATATTCGGACGCTCAGCAATGTGGATCAGATCTGGCTGGCGCGTGCCGTGGTCGCGGGCGGCGCCGCACAGCTTCTCACCCAAGTGCTCAAGTTCCTCTGGCTCTCTCGCTCGGAGCAATTCGAGCTGCGTGCTTCTGCCCTGCTGCTGTCCGGACGCCTCCAGAACGCTTTCCTGATTCGTCTCGGAGTTCTCATCGCCGCGGGCATCGTACTTCCGCTCACCACTCACTCGCACTGGACCGTCGCGGTTGCACTGGCATTGGCGCTGGCCGGCGAATGGCTCGGCCGCTGGCTGTTCTTCGTATCGGTGGTTCCCAAGAACATTGCCGCCGCATTCACCGCAGCGGGGAGGGCCGCTGCATGAACTCGAAACTTCTGAACTGGAAGCGGGCTACGGGTTTGGACACGTTGCAGGAGGATTATGCCTATTCCCGAGATGAAACCACCGGCTACACTTCCGCAAAGAAGATTCCCGACCATTGGGTGCCCACCACCTGCGGTTATTGCTCGGTCGGATGCGGCATCGAGATCGGAGTGAAGAACGAGCGAGCGATTGCGTCTCGCCCGTGGGCCTCGCATCCGGTGAACCGCAGCAAGCTCTGTCCGAAGGGGCTTTCCGAGCACTACACCATCGAAGCTGAAAACCGCGCCAAGTATCCCCTATTGCGCAAGAACGGGAAGCTGGTGCGCGTCGGCTGGGACGAGGCGTTGGAAACCATGACGAAACGCTTCCGCGCCATCCAGTCCAGTTATGGTCCTCAATCGATGGGTGTGCTGAGTACAGGTCAACTGGTGACCGAGGAGTTCTACACGCTCGGCAAGCTGGTTCAACTTGGCTTCGGTACCAGCAACTACGATGGCAACACCACTTTGTGCATGGCCACCGCGGTCTCCGGATACAGGATCTCGTTCGGAAGCGATGGCCCTCCGGGCGCCTACGAAGATCTGGAGAAGGCCGACGTCGTTCTACTGATCGGCGCGAATATCGCTGACAATCAGCCCATCCTGTGCCAGTATCTGGATACCAATGCACCGAGGATGCTGATCGTAGCCGATCCGCGTGTTTCGAAAACCGCCATGATGGCGGATTTGCATCTTCCACTGAAGCCGCGCTCGGACCTGGCGCTCGCTAACGGCATCGCGCACATTCTGATTCGCCACGGGATGATCGATCGCCCTTACATCGAGAAGCACACGACGGGTTTTGACGAACTGGCTCGTTTTCTCGAAGCATATTCGCCGGATCGCGTGTCGCAGATCACTGGTTTGAGCGAGGAATTGCTTTACAAGACGGCATTTCTTTATGGCCGAGCCCGCGCAGGCTTCATTGGCTGGACGATGGGCGTGAACCACAGCACGCTAGGCACGCCGACCGTGAACGCGCTTTGTAATCTCGCGCTGCTGACCGGAAATATCGGCAGGGCAGGCGCCGCGCCGTTCTCGATCACCGGGCAATGCAATGCCATGGGGACGCGCGAAGCCGGATTCACTTCCAGCATGCCGGGCTATCGCAAGTTCGATCACGCGGGCGATCGACGGGAACTGGCGGAAGCTTGGGGCATCGACGAGACGCGTCTTCCCGCTAAGCGCGGCCTGGCCTATCCAGACATCATCGAAGGAGCGCTGGCGAAGAGCGTTCGCGGGCTGTGGATCATTGCGACGAATCCACTGGTGTCCTTTCCCAATCAAGGCGTGCTTCGTCAGGCGCTCTCGAATCTGGAATTCCTAGTGGTGCAGGACGGCTATCATCCCACGCCGACCACGGAGTTAGCCGATCTGGTTTTGCCCGCGGCGATTTGGGGAGAAAAGGAAGGGACCTACACGAACTCCGAGCGGCGCGTCAGTAAAGTAAACCAGGCGGTAACGCCGCCCGGCGAGGCGCGCGCGGATTTCGATATCTTTCTGGCAGTCGCCGAAAGACTCGGCTGCCGCGAGGAACTTTTTCCCGGATGGAGTTCAGTGGAAGACGCGTTTGAAGAATGGAAGCGAGTGTCATCCGGACGGCTGTGTGATTATTCGGGCATCAGCTATGGCCTGCTGGCCGAGCAAGGCCCAGTGCAATGGCCATTCCCGGAAGGAGGAACTTCTTCGGCGAGGCTATACGCGGATGGCCACTTCCAGACTCCCGATGGCCGGGCGAAACTGATCGCGGCGGACTGGGAGCCATTTCCGGAACAGCCAGTCAAAGACTTCCCGCTGATCCTGAATACCGGGCGTACGGTGGAGCACTGGCATACGCGAACCAAGACGCGCGAAGTACCAATCTTGGAACATCTTTCACCGCGTGCGTGGCTGGAGATGAACCCACGTGACGCAAAACAGCTTGGGTTGCGGAGTCACGATCGCGTGGATGTTGTCTCGCAGCGCGGCCGCGTTTCAAGCGTGGAACTGCGGCTCACGGAGATCACTGCCCCAGGCCAGGTGTTCATGCCGTTCCATTTTTCCGAGACCAACGTCAATGAGGTGACGCAAAGCGCGTTCGATCCGATTTCACGCGAGCCGAACTATAAGCAATGCGCGGTGCGTGTGGAGCGAACCGGAGCGCGGCCATGAAGAAACTCGTCGTGGTGGGTAATGGCATGGCGGGCGTGGCTTGTGTGGAGCAAATCCTGAAGCACCGCCACGATTTCGATATCACTATTTTCGGCGACGAGACTCACGCTAACTACAATCGCATCCTGCTTTCCATGGTCCTGGCCGGCGAGAAGTCCGCCGAAGACATCATCCTCAACGACATCGATTGGTACCAGGACAACGGCATTCGCGCGCGTCTCGGGGTTCGGGTTGAACACATCGATCGCACCAGGCGTGTGGCTATCGACGCGGATGGCGGAGTGACGCCTTTCGACAAACTAATCCTGGCCACGGGCAGCAATGCGTTCATTCCTCCCATTCCGGGCATCGACAAGAAGAACGTTCATGTGTTCCGCACGCTGGACGACGCGCGTGTGCTGGTCGCGAAAGCGCGGAAGGGCTGCAAAGCGGTGGTGATCGGTGGCGGATTGCTGGGCCTGGAAGCCGCACGCGGCCTGCAGTTGCGCGGCTGCGAAGTTAGTGTCGTGCACCTGATGGAAACGCTGATGGAGCGTCAACTCGATCCGGCGGGAGGCGCATTTCTGCGGCGCAAGATCGAGAGCCTCGGCATCCGTGTCCTGCTACCCAGGCAAACCCAGGCGCTCTTTGGAAACGGCCGGGTGGACGGGCTCCGGTTTGCCTCGGGCGAGGAGATCGAAGCCGATCTGGTTGTGATCGCGGCCGGAATTAAGCCAAATGCGGAACTTGGCCGGAAGGCGGGGCTCGAAGTTCGCCGCGGGATCGTGGTCAACGACTACATGGAGACTTCCGATCCGAACATTTTCGCCGTCGGGGAGTGCACCGAACATCGTGGCCAGGTATTCGGATTGGTCGCGCCGCTCATGGAGCAAGGCAAGGTTCTGGCCGCAGCCATCACTGATAATCACGGGCCGGTGTTCACTGGTGCAGCGCCGGCGGCAAAGCTGAAGATCATGGGAGTGGAGATCTTCTCCGCCGGTTCGATTGATGAGTCGGATCCCGCGGTGGAAATCGTCCGCTATGAGGATCCTTCGCTGGGGATTTACAAGAAGCTGTTGGTGAAGGAAAATCGCTTGCACGGTGTGATTCTGGTTGGCGATGCGTCGGACGAACGGCGCTACGTGCAATGGCTCCGTGAAGGAACCGATCTTGCTCCGCATCGGCGCCATTTGCTATTCCCGCCTCCCACGCCCGACGTGGGGCTGGAGGTTGCCGCAATGCCCGACAGCGAAGTGATCTGCGGCTGCAACGGCGTCAGCAAAGGCACGATCATCCAAGCGATTCATCGGCACGGCATCAGCACCCTGGACCAGCTCAAGGAACGCACGCGCGCGTCGTCGAGTTGTGGAAGTTGTACTGGCCTGTGCCAGCAACTTTTACGCGCGGTCGCGCCCGAGTTTCAAGAGGAGACGCGGACCACTTTGTGCTCGTGCCTACCCTTCTCTTACGAACAGCTCCGGGAGATCGTTCGCGGCCAGCAACTCAAGTCCGTGCAAGAAGTGCTGAACGTGTACGGCAACCGGAAGGGATGTGAAGTCTGCAAGCCGGCCTTGAGTTACATGCTGGACATGCTGTGGTGCGGAGGGCACGACGAGGACCGCTCGGCGCGATTCATCAACGATCGCGTGCATGCCAACATCCAAAAAGACGGCACGTTCTCCGTGGTGCCGCGCATGCGCGGGGGTGTTACATCGCCCGACGAATTGCGCCGCATCGCCGACGTCGCCGACAAGTACAACGTGCGCATGGTGAAAGTGACGGGAAGTCAGCGCATCGATCTGCTGGGAGTAAAGAAGGCCGATTTGCCCAGCGTTTGGGCGGATCTCGGCATGCCTTCGGGTCAGGCTTACACCAAGGGCGTGCGCATGGTGAAGACCTGCGTGGGCACTGAGTTCTGCCGGTTCGGAGTACAGGATTCGACTCGAGCGGGTATCGAGTTGGAGCGCCGCTTGGAAAACCTGTTTACTCCGCACAAAGTGAAAATGGGCGCGGTAGGCTGCCCGCGCAACTGCGCCGAAGCGACGGTGAAGGACATCGGACTGGTCGGTCAGGACGGCAGTTGGCAAGTCGTGGTGGGCGGGGCCGCCGGCAAGTCCGTGCGGAAGGCTGACCTTCTGATCACGGTGGAAACCACCGAGGAGGCGCTGGAGGCCTGCGAGCTATTCTTCCAGTACTACCGCGAGAACGGCAACTATCTGGAACGCACCTATGACTTTGTGGAGCGGTTTGGCATCGAAAAAATCCGGAAAGAGACCGTGTACGCGCCGGAGGCGGAAAAAC
>Ga0209517_10005098_pt1 | contig 16893 bp, 12 predicted proteins | sample PeaSoiMetSII2010_FD_187695 | JGI IMG/M metagenome (GOLD analysis project Ga0209517, IMG submission 187695) | Peat soil microbial communities from Weissenstadt, Germany - SII-2010 (SPAdes) (version 2) | ecosystem: Environmental > Terrestrial > Soil > Wetlands > Peat | place: Germany...
CTACCCTTGGCCAGGATGAAGTCCGTGTAACAGCGGATGGAGGTCCGAACCAGTGTTGGTTGAAAACAGCTTGGATGAGCTGAGGGTAGGGGTGAAAGGCTAATCAAATTCCGTGATAGCTCGTTCTCTCCGAAATAGCTTTAGGGCTAGCCTCTCGTGGTCCGTCGCGGTGGTAGAGAACTGATTGGACTAGGGGCCTTCCCAGGTTACCGAATCCAACCAAACTGCGAATGCCGTGAATGTGTAGCGAGGGAGTCAGACAGTGGGGGCTAAGCTTCATTGTCGAAAGGGAAACAGCCCAGACCGTCAACTAAGGTCCCCAAATCCATGCTCAGTGGGAAAGGAAGTCGGGACGCTCAGACAGCCAGGAGGTTGGCTTAGAAGCAGCCATCCTTTAAAGAAAGCGTAACAGCTCACTGGTCGAGCGGCTCGGTGCCGACAATATAACGGGGCTCAAGCATGGTACCGAAGTTACGGAATCCTTCAGCAATGGGGGATTGGTAGGAGAGCGTTCTCAACCGCTGTGAAGGCGTACCGTAAGGAGCGCTGGAGCGTTGGGAAGTGACTCTGCCAGCATAAGTAGCGAGAAACCAGGTGTGAACCCTGGTCGCCGTAAGTCTAAGGATTCCTGAGAAAGGTTAATCCGCTCAGGGTTAGTCGGAGCCTAACGCGAGGCCGAAAGGCGTAGCGGATGGACAGCAGGTTAATATTCCTGCACTGCCTTGTTTCGATCAAGACCGAAGGGGGGACGCAGACCGTAAGCTCTGGTGCGCAATGGTTTCAATCCAGAGTGAAGGGAGAGCCGGATTGGTAAATCCGCCGGTTCGTCTGCCAGGAAAATCCTCTAAGGAGAAATCAGGCATCCGTACCACAAACCGACACAGGTGGACGAGAAGAATATTCTAAGGCGCTCGGGTGATGGTAGGTTCAGGAACTAGGCACATTAGCTCCGTAACTTCGGGAGAAGGAGTGCTCTTGGCAACAAGAGCCGCAGTGAATAGTCTCAGGCGACTGTTTAACAAAAACACAGGTCTCTGCAAAGTCGAAAACGACGTATAGGGGCTGACGCCTGCCCGGTGCCGGAAGGTTAAAGGGAGAGGTTAGCCGCAAGGCGAAGCTTTGAACTGAAGCCCCGGTGAACGGCGGCCGTAACTATAACGGTCCTAAGGTAGCGAAATTCCTTGTCGGGTAAGTTCCGACCTGCACGAATGGCGTAACGATCTGAGAACTGTCTTAACATGCCGCCCGGCGAACTTGTGGTCCCGGTGAAGACGCCGGGTGCCCGCCACTAGACGGAAAGACCCCGTGCACCTTTACTATACCTTTTCATTGAACTATGGGGCCATCTGCGCAGGATAGGTGGGAGGCTTTGAATCCGGGCTCTCGGGCTCGGAGGAGCCAACGGTGAGATACCACCCTGATGGTTCTGTGGTTCTAACTTACTCCCGTAAACCGGGAGAAGGACAATGGAAGGCGGGTAGTTTGACTGGGGCGGTCGCCTCCTAAACAGTAACGGAGGCGCGCGAAGCTTGGTTCAGGCTGTTTGGAAATCAGCCGACGAGTGCAAAGGCATAAACCAGGTTAACTGCGAGACCAACGAGTCGAGCAGATGCGAAAGCAGGCCTTAGTGATCCGGTGGTTCTGTATGGAAGGGCCATCGCTCAACGGATAAAAGGTACGCCGGGGATAACAGGCTGATCGGAGTCAAGAGTTCACATCGACGCTCCGGTTTGGCACCTCGATGTCGGCTCATCGCATCCTGGGGGTGTAGAAGCTCCCAAGGGTTAGGCTGTTCGCCTATTAAAGCGGTACGTGAGCTGGGTTCAGAACGTCGCGAGACAGTTCGGTCCCTATCTGTGGTGGGCGTAGGAGATTTGAGGGGGCCTGCCCTTAGTACGAGAGGACCGGGGTGGACGAACCTCTTGTGATCCAGTTGTGGCGCCAGCCGCATCGCTGGGTAGCGAAGTTCGGTCAGGATAAACGCTGAATGCATATAAGCGTGAAACCTTCCCCAAGATGAGATCTCCCAAGCGTAAGCTAACAAGGGCACTGGAAGACGACCAGTTTGATAGGACGGATGTGTAAGCGCAGTAATGCGTTGAGCTTACCGTTACTAATTGCCCGTTCGGCTTGACCATAAAATACTACTGCGCACACGACTGCGCTAACTTTTTCCGCAAGCCCGTCAATATTCAAAGCTTTCCGCAATCAGCAGTCAGCTCTCGGCTTTACCATCGGCGACGGTGGCAAAAGCTGAAAGCTGATCGCTGAAAGCTGATCGCTCCTTCTGGGTGACCATAGCGAGAGGGACCCACCCGTTCCCATCCCGAACACGGCCGTTAAGCCTCTCAGCCCCGATGGTACTGCACGCGCAAGTGTGTGGGAGAGTAGGAAGTTGCCCGGTTCATCCTCGAAAGGCCCGACCCATTGGATCGGGCCTTTTGTTCGTTCCCCTACCCTTTTTCTCCCTCCCCGTTTGCCGCGGCTGGCTACTCGTGGTATAGTTGGAGCGCGTTTGAATAGCTTCCGCGAGTCCGGCTGAGTGTTTCTGAGCGACGGCACCGTCGCCCCGCTTGTGTTTCCTCCCCGATGAGCCCGCTTTCAAATTGTCTGGAGGATGTGTGAAGAATATTTTCGTGGGCAACCTCGATTTCAATGCAACCGAAGAGGCTGTCCGAAGCCTGTTTGAGAGATACGGCGCCGTGAACAGCGCCAGGATCATGACCGATCGCGATACCGGCCGTTCGCGGGGGTTCGCGTTTGTAGAAATGGAAAACGAATCGGAAGCGGATCAGGCCATTACTGCGCTGAATGGCTATTCGATGGATGGGCGCGCCCTCAACGTCAATGAAGCCCGCCCCAAGCCGGATCGCGGTTTTGGCGGCGGCGGCGGTGGCCGTTTCGGCGGTGGCGGCGGAGGCGGACGTCCTGGTGGTGGCGGTGGTGGCGGCCGGCGTCCCGGCGGTGGCGGCGGAGGTCGGCGCGAGCCTCGCTGGTAAGGCGTGAACTCCCGGCAAGGGTGGCTAAAGCCAGCCCGGTAGTCCCCCCGGCATTCATTCCCGCGGACCTGCGGCAACCTTCGCGGCATGGCGCATTAAATCCACGCGGCGCGTGGTTCATCGTCCGGAAGAACAAGCTATTTGTGTGCTGCAACGCCGCGAGCTTCAGCCTTCCGTTCACCAGCGACCCGATTCTCTTTTGGAAGTCGACCGCCTCGATCGCTACCGGCACTCAGCGCATCCTACCCCGAGCGGAGTTAAACTGAAGAAGGGAAGAGTGCACTCGCACACGCATAGTCATCACCGAACCACCGGCAGGGTCCTGGCCTGGTCGCTCGCCGCGACTGTCGGATTCGTGGCCCTCGAGGTCGCGGCGGGAATCTCGGCCCATTCTCTGGCCCTGCTTTCAGACGCCGGCCACAACTTCACCGACGCACTGGCGCTGCTTCTGGCGTGGTTCGCCGCCTATTTGCAATCCAAACCCGCCGATGAGATCAAGACTTACGGCTATCACCGGGCCGGCGTGCTGTCCGCGTTCGTCAACGCGCTGATTCTGGTGGCTCTGGCCGTGTGGATCTTTTATGAGAGCGCCGCCCGCCTGCGTCGGCCCGAGCCGGTGCACGAGTGGATCATGGTCGTGGTGGCGGCGCTCGGAGTGGTCCTTAATGGCGGCATCATGCTGGCGTTGCGCAGTGCCAGCCACAATGACATCAACGTGCGCAGCGCCTTTGTTCACTTTCTGGGCGACGCCCTTGGATCCATCGCCATCATCGCCGGCGCGCTGGTCATCCGCTACACTGGCTGGGGGCGGGTCGACCCCGTACTCTCGATCCTGATCGGCGCTCTGATCGTGTGGACCGCCTGGGACATCATCCGCGAGTCGCTCAACATTCTGCTGGAGGGTCTCCCGCGGGGCATCCGCCTGCCTGATGTGGCCGCGGGCATGCGCGCGGTCGAGGGCGTGCTCGACGTGCACGATCTGCACATCTGGAGCCTCGGTTCGAGCACCCACGCCCTGAGCTGCCACGTCCTGATCGAAGACGTTCCGCCCTCGTCCAGCGACGTCATCCTGCGGCGGCTCAACGCCATGCTGGCGGACCATTTCCACATTTCCCACACCACCGTGCAATTCGAGCATGTGAGCTGCGCCATCTCCGAGAACGGTTGCGCCATCCCCGTCCACATCGACGACCATGAAGGCCATCGGCATTAGAACAAGCCAGCGGCGGTCGGCTAAACCGCTTGCCTGCTAACCACCTGCTAACCAACGGAATACTAGTCTCGCGGGAACGCCGGTTGTATATTCCAGGCAGGCTCGGCCTTTCGGCCAGGACCGCTGAAAACCGATAGCGCGAAGCCGATACCTAACAGCCAATAAAGCCATATGTCGACAGTCAACGCCGTCCTGACGGAAACGATGCATCCCGAGACGCGCCCCCGGATACCCGACCGCATCGACGATCTGGGGATCCGGCCGGCCCTGGTCAACGACTTGGTACTGCGCTACTTGTGGCTCCACGGTTCCGCCACGCTCTCCGCGCTGAACCAGACGCTGAAGCTCTCGTTTCTTCTTCTGGAGAACCTCTTCCACCAGTTCCGCCAGCAGCAATTGCTGGAAGTGAAGGGGATGCTGGGGAACGATTATTCCTTCACGCTCAGCAACGCCGGGCGCGCCATGGCAACGGCGCGAAATGAGGTCTGCCAGTACGTCGGTCCCGCGCCGGTCTCCATCGACCAATATCACGAGGTCGTCAGGTCCCAGGCCGCACAGATACGGCTGGGCCGCCAGGGACTGCGCCAGGCCTTCCACGACCTCGTGCTGCCCGACAGCCTGCTCGACCAGCTCGGACCTTCGCTCATCGGGAATCAATCGCTGTTCCTGTATGGCGGCACGGGCAACGGCAAGACCAGCATCGCCGAGCGGATTCTGCGCGTGTATCACGACACTGTGCTGGTGCCTTACGCCGTGGAAGTGGATGGCCACATCATCACGGTGTTCGACCCGGTGGTTCACCGCGCGGCGCCGTCGGACGACGATCTGCTCGATCCGCGCTGGGTGGTGTGCGAGCGCCCCTGCATCACGGTGGGCGGCGAGCTTTCGGCGGCCATGCTGGAGTTGCGGCTCGACGAGAGCACGCGCGTCTTCATTTCGCCCTGCCAGATGAAGGCCAACAATGGCGTTCTGATCATCGACGACTTCGGCCGGCAGGTGCTCACGCCGCGCGAGCTGCTCAACCGGTGGATCGTGCCCCTCGACCGCAAGGTCGATTACCTGACGCTGGCCTCCGGCATGAAGTTCCGCGTTCCCTTCGAGATGTTGGTCGTGTTCTCCACCAACCTGGATCCGAACGACCTCGCCGATGAAGCGTTCTTGCGCCGCATTCAGAGCAAAGTGCTGGTGGAAGCCGTGACCCCCGACGTCTTCGACCAGATCTTCCAGCGCGTGATGCAGACCCATCAGGTGCCCTTCGAGACCAACGCCGCCGAGTGCCTCCGCCAGTGCTGTCTCAAGGCCGGCGCACAGTGCCTGCGCGCCTGTTATCCCATGGACATCTACAAGCTGGTGAAGGCCATCAGCGAATACGAAAGCCGGCCCGTGCGCATGACGCGAGCCAATATTGAACGCGCCGTCGGCCTGTACTTCGCCCGAGTCGCGCCGGACATGAGCAACTAGCCCACAGCGGCCGCAGCGACAGCAGGCTTGAAAGCCTGCGCAGCCGGGTCTAGAATGGACACTAGGGGGTGGGCCCTGATGTTTGGTCGTGCTTTCGCACTGTTCCTGGCGGCGGGACTTTGGTCCGTGGCCGCACAATCACCACCCAACGCTATGCTGGATGGCGCCAAGGCGGGCGTGCCACAGCCACAAGCGGCGAAACCGCTGTCGCCGGAGATGCGCGGTGACATCTTCATGGCGCGCAAAATGTATCGTGAGGCGATCGAGACCTTTCGCGAAGGTTCTCCCAAGGATCCCGTTCTGTTGAATAAGACCGGCATCGCCTACCATCAATTGATGCAACTCGACCAGGCCCGGAAGAGTTACGAGCAGGCGATCAAGGTCAAGCCCGATTACGTGGAGGCGCTGAATAATCTGGGCACGGTTTACTATGCCAGGAAGAATCCGCGGCGGGCCATCGGTTGGTATAACCGGGCGCTCAGGATTGCGCCGGAAGAGAGCAAGTCGGCCTCCATCTACATGAACCTGGGCACGGCCTACTTCGCCCGCAAGCGCTACGAAGACGCCACCAAGGCGTACCAGACGGCGTTACGCCTGGACCCGGAAGTTTTCGAGCGCCACAGCAGTTTCGGTGTGATGCTCGAGGAACGGAGCGTGGAAGAACGGGGCAAGTTCCACTTTTACCTGGCCAAACTTTACGCCAAGGGCGGTCGCAACGAACTGGCGCTCCAGTACTTGAGGAAAGCGCTGGAGGAGGGCTTCCGCGATAAGAAGATGGGCGAAGAGCCCGAGTTCGCCGCTTTGAAAGACCTGGACGAATTCAAGAAACTACTCACGCTGGAGCCGCGTGTCTTGTAGGGCCGGCATTGCGCTTGCCGCCCTATTCGCCTTTGCCTGCAACCGCCAGCCGGTCAGACCTCAAACCGGGCGTATCGCCATCCTGCGTTTCGAGAACCTGGGCCAGGACGCCGCCACGGACTGGATGGGGCGGGCGTTCTCCGAAATTCTGACAACCGAACTTTCCGGCGCGCCGGGAATCCATGCCATTCCAGCGAGCCGCATGCACAACTTCCAGCAAGCTCTCGGGGTGCGGCCGATTTCCGCTCCAGGCATTTCGTCCGAGCGCACCTTGGCCCTGGCAGCGGGGGCGAACCGAATCGGGTACGGGGAGTACAGCGTTCGCAAGGGCCGCCTGGAGGCGCGGCTGAGCATCGAGGATCCGCAGGCGGGTGTCATGTCCCAGGTGGTATCGGCCACCGCGGGAGCGAATGACGTGATTGCGGCAGCTTCCGGTCTGGCGCGACAGATTGCGCCGCGGCTGGCGCCGTACGGTACCCGCGATACGCGGGCACTCGAGCCATGGGTCTCGGCCCTGGAATCGAACGATGCGGCGGCGGCCTCGCGGAATCTGGAAGAGGCCATTGCCGCCGACCCCGATTTCGGCCCGCCTTACCGCATGCTGGCCGAGCGCAAAGCGCAGACCCAGGACCGCGATGGCGCCCGGAGCGTGCTGGAAGCGGCGCTGGCGCGCGGCGATCGGATTTCCGAGGCGGACCGCGCGCACATCCAGTTCGACATCGCGAATCTGGACAGTGACTCCGCCGGAAGGCAACGGGCGTTGCTCGCGCTGGTGAGGTTGGACCCGCACGATGCCATCGCATGGCGTGGCTTGGCCGAGGCGGCCATGGCGCGGCGCGAGTACCGGCCGGCCGTCGAGGCGTACCAGAAATCGCTGGAAGTGGAGCCTGAAGACGCCAATGCGTGGAACCAACTGGGCTACGCCGCGTCATATGCCGGCGATCTCAATGCCGCGGTGAGCGCCTTGCGCCGCTATCAAGCGCTGCGGCCCGCGGACGCCAATCCGCTGGACTCGCTGGGAGACGCTTACCTGCTGGCCGGCCGCTTTCGCGAGGCCGGCGATTTCTATCTGCAGGCCGCCCGGAAAGACCCCGGCTTTCCGCACAGCGCCGAGTTATTCAAAGCCGCCATGGCGCGGCTGATGTCGGGCGACGTGGCGGGCGCCGACGCGCTTTCCAAACAGTATGCCGAAGCGCGTGAAGCGGCCCACGACCCGCTGGTGGAGGCCTACCAGGCTGAATGGTCCTGGATCAGCGGACGCCGGCACGCCGGCTATGACCGATTGTCCGCCTTTGCGCGCGGGGCGGAAAAGGGCGAGTTGCGGGAAGCGGCATCGCGGTCGTATGGCGAGCTGGCCATCTGGAGCCTGATGCTCGGAGACCGGGCCGCGGCCGATGAGATGGCGCGGAAGTCGGCGTCGCTGGCGGGCCCGGGGCCCGCGGCAACGGCGGCGGTGGCTCGATTTCTGGCACAAGAGCCGGGCCCGGCCGCCGAGTGGGCCCGCCGCGCGGAACAACTCTTCGCCAATTCGCCGGCGAGCCCGCTTCGAGACCTTGCGCTGGCGTACGCGCTGCTGGTGAGCAAGGAGTTTCAGCCGGCTTCGGCGGTCCTCAAGCGGATTTATGATCGGGGCGGGACGGCTTCGGACGAGGCCGGGTATCTGCTGGCGTGGAGCCTGCTCGAAACGGGCCGGCCGAAGGAAGCGGCGCCGCTGCTGCGATGGAACCCGATTCCGCCGCTGACGGGGCCGGGGGCCATGCTGTCGTTTTACTTTCCGCGGGTCTATTATCTTCGCGGGCTGGAGGCGGAGAAAGAGGGGAAGGCGGACGACGCGCGAACGAACTACCGGCTGTTCCTGCAACTGTCCGGGCCGGATGCGATGATTTGGGGGGAGGAGAAGAGGGCGCGGGCGGGGTTGTGAGGGAGAGGGTACTTCCCGGCCCAGAACCCGGTCGCGGCTCTGAACAGGGGCTTACGATAAGTTCGGCTGTCCGGCTATCCCCGCAGGCGTACGAAGAACCATGCCATGCCGAATAGCAGCAACGCCGAAGCGGAAACCTGTACCGGGCGCAGGACGCGCGCCAGGCGTCCGATGCGGGCGAAGAGCAGCGCCAGGATCGCGATGGCGGCGATTTCGGCAAGGGCCGCTCCCGCCAGCACGAATGCCGGGCGGTAACCCGTGGTCTCGAGAAACAAGTAAAAGTAGAGGCCGTGAAATACGCCCAACACACCGGCTACCAGCCAGCGCGCGCCGGCCTCGGGGAGCAGCAGAATCTCCACTGCCAGGTACGCGATGGTGAGCGCCGCGGCGGCTTCCACAAAACGCGGGGCGGGCTGCCAGGCGGTATGCGGCGCCACCAGGACGGATGCGATCTGGCCCGCGAGGAACATGGCGGCCAGCGCCAAGAGCTCCTTGCGCGTCCGAGCGGCTAAGGCCAGCGCCGCCAGGAACAGAATCTGCACCGGGCCGCCCAGCGCGCGCATGAGGCCGGCGCCCGATTCGGTTGCGGCGATTTCCACTGCGGTGGGCGGACGGAAGCGCAGGGTCGCGTGCGTGAAGGAGAGATCGAAGAGTCCCTGGTCGTGCTTGTCGCCCACGTCCGCGCGCAGAAGGTGGACGTGAGTGGGCACCGTGATGGCGGCAAAGGTGCAGTCGATCTCCAGGCGGTCGACCGGGGCTGCGAACTCGTAGTCGGCCGTGCACACGTAGAGTTGGCGGGCGGGGTCCGATTGACACGTGCTGGCGAGCAGGCGGGCGTCGCGGCCTGCGCTCGCGAAGCGAATGTGCTGTAGAAGCGCGCGTTCCGGGGCCGGCACGTGCACGATCTCGTAGAGCGGCATGCGCAATTCGTAATGCGCGCGCGATCCGTCGATGGTAAGGTCGCCCGAGCTCATGCTGACTACATGCGCGTAGGCGGGCCAGGCAAGCAGGGCAGCCCAGAGCCGGATCATAGCTTGACCGTGGGGCTGGCAACCATGCGCGAACCCAGACGCGCCTTGCGAATTCGAATGTAGATAATTCGCACAAGCGCCAGCACGGGCACTGAAAGGAAAGTCCCCGCGATGCCGGCGACTTCCGCACCCGCGAAGACGCCAAACAGCACCAGCAGAGGATGCAGTTCCACCCCGCGCTCCATGAGGTGCGGGGAGAGAATGTAGTCCTGGAACATGCGGTAAGCCACGAGAAAGATCAGGACCGCCAGCAAGTGGGATTGAGCCACCAGCGCAATCAGCAGAATCGTGAGGCTCGCGGTGAGGGGGCCGATCATGGGGATGAATTCCAACAGGGATCCCACCGCGGCCAGCAGAATGCCGTACGGCATACCCGTGATTTTAAAGAAAATCGTGTACGCGGTGAAGGCGGAGAGCGAGAGCAGGAAGAGGGCGCGCATGTAATGGGCGAGGAGCAGGTGGACATCGGCCAGCACATCGTCCAGCAGCGCGCGGCGCGGGTTGTCCTCCACCAGATCCAGGAGATGCTCGCGAATGGCTCGGCCGTCTTTGAGGAAGAAGAAAGCGAGAATCGGGATAATCACGACGTAGATCAGGTTGCTGGCCACCGAGAGGAACTTCATGCCGGCCTGCGGCAGAGCTGAGAGGAGGTCGGTAGACCACTCGCCCACTTCCGTCCGCGCCCGTTCGACTACTTTGACCTTGATCTCGTTGAAGGTGGCAGACGGGCCGGGAGTTTGCACCCAGGTGGCGACCCGGGACGGAAGGTCCCGGGCCATTCTGTTGGCCTGTTCCACTACGCGCGTGCCGATCTCGATTCCGAAAAGGACCGCGAGTCCCACGAAAATGACGTACGCCAGCGCCAGCGCGGGAGTGCGTGTGCGGCTGGCCGGCAGGAGCCGGTCGAGCAAGTTAACCAGGGGCGACAAGAGGTAGGCGAACAGGAGGGCCAGAATGAAAATGAAGAGCGTAAAGCGAATCAGATAGATTACGTACAGCAGCAGCACTACGAGGACCGCGGTAAAGGTGGAGCGCGCTGCGTGACGATCGATGCCGAACATGCGTACGAGCCAATTCTAACGCGACGACGGGACGGGATGCTCGGACACTTTCTCAATGCGCACGCGCGCAATCCGGTTGCGTTCCATTTCGACCACGGTATAACGGCGTCCGTCGTATTCCACTCGCTCGCCGGTACGCGGGATCCGTCCCAGGCGGAAGAGCAGAAAGCCGGCCAATGTTTCGAAGCCGGCGTCGGCGGGAATCTGGATGCCGAACTCGCTCTCCAGATCGCGGATGCGGGTGGCGCCGTCGAGCTCCACGTCGTCGGTCTCGGCGGCGCGCGGCTGGACCTTCTCGTCGTGCTCGTCCTCGATCCGCCCCACGATCTGCTCCAGCACGTTTTCCACGGTGAGCATGCCGGCGATGGTTCCGAACTCGTCGACCACCATGGCCATGTGCGAGCGTCCCTGGCGGAACTCTTCGAGCATTTGCGAGAGCGGCTTGGTCTCCGGCACCACGAGGTGCGGGCGGAGCAGCCGGGAAACGCGAAATCCGCGGCTGGGTTTTCCGGAGCGGATGGCACTGCGGCGCTCCTCCCAAACCGGCAGCAGGTCCTTATAGTGCAGGATGCCGACGATCTTCTCGGGAGTGCCTTCGTAAACCGGGAGACGCGAGTGCTGCGCTTCGATCATGGTGCGCAGAACCTGATCGAGTGTGGCATCCAACGGGACGGAGACGATATCGTTGCGCGGCACCATGACCTCGCGCACCGAAATGGATCCGAGGTCGAGCACCCGGTGGATCATGTCTTCCTGGACTTCCGGAAGGTATCCGAGGCCGCGGCTGGAACTGACGATGAGTTTCAGCTCTTCGGCCGAATGTCCCCCGGAATGGGTCCCGCCTTGCAAGCGCAGAGCGCGTGTGAGGAAACCGGCGGACTTTTCGATGATCACGACGAAGGCAATCGAAATGCGATAGAAGACCAGCAGGGCTGGAGCGACCAGTGCCGCCAGGCGGTCGGCCTTGGCGATGGCCAGGTTCTTGGGCACCACCTCGCCGATCACGACGTGGAAGTAACTGATCGCCAGAAAGGAGAGTAGCAGACTGAGCAAGTGCAGAAACTTCTGCGTGAACGGAGTCTCCAGCGGTTGAAAGACCGCGGAGAGGATCCGATAGAGAGTGTCTTCTCCCGCCCAGCCCAATCCGAGGCTGGCGAGGGTGACGCCGACCTGGGTAACGGAGAGGAGGCGTCCCGGATTGGAGAGCAGGTTGAGTGCGGCCTGCGCGCCGGCCTGTCCCTGCTCCGCCATTTGCCGCAGCCGCGAATGCCGCACGGAAAGCAGCGCCACTTCCGCTGCCGCGAAGAACCCATTGACGGCGATGAGCAGGACCACGAGGAGGATGCGAAATGGGGAGCCGGTCACGTGTTCCGAACAACAATTCTAGCGGAAATTCGAACGGGGATGGCTAACGAAACGCGCCTCTCCCCGTCTGAATAGATAACCAACTAACTCCGTTACGTAGGTGGGCGCGCTCCAACGTATCCCGGGAACGCGCCCATTTTCATTTGTTAACAGTCTAGTCGAAAAAATCCTCGGATGCCAGCTTTTCTTGGAGCGGATGGAGCGGATGGAGCGGCCCATTTAGGGCGGTCCATCCGGTTATCATTGTTAACGTCCCTCCGATGACTCGATCTACAGCCGCCCGCGTGGTTAAGTACGTAAATTTCGCAATTGGCATTGTTCTTGCCGTGGCCCTGGGAGCCGTTTTCTGGTTTGTGTGGCGGCCGCTGCCCCAGAGGTCGGGCGTCATCCAGGCGCCGCTCGCCAGTTCCGCGATGGTGCTGTTCGACGCACGTGGTGTTCCTCACATTCGCGCGTCGAGCCTGGAGGACGCACTGTTCGTCCAGGGGTACTGCACGGCGCAGGACCGGCTGTGGCAGATGGATGCCCTGCGGCGTTACGATGCCGGCGACCTGGCCGAGATTCTCGGGCCGGGCGGGCTCGATTCCGACCGCGAGTCGCGGCGCCTGCGGCTCCGCCGGATTGCGGAAGACGCCTATACCACTCTGCCCGCCCAGGACCGCGCAGCTTTCGCGGCCTATGCCCGCGGGGTGAACCATTTTATCGCCACTCACCGCAACAACCTTCCGGTGGAATTCACGTTGCTCCGCTACCAGCCGCGGCCCTGGAGCGTGGTGGATTCGCTGCTCATCTGCCTGCACATGTTCCGCGCACTCACCACCACCTGGCGCGATGAGCTGACCAAGCGCGCGATGCTGGCGGAGGGCGATGCGGAAAAAGTGAAATTCCTGTTCCCGGTGCGCGCCGGAACCGAGGCCCCGCCGGGCTCCAACGCGTGGGCCATTGCGGGAAGCCACACTGCGTCGGGCAAGCCGCTGCTCTCCAACGATATGCACCTGGAGTACTCGCTGCCGGGCATCTGGCACATGGCCCACTTGCAGGCGCCGGGCCTGGATGTTTCGGGGGTGGCGCTGCCGGGGACTCCGGGAGTGATCGCGGGTCACAATCAGCGTATCGCCTGGGGGATCACCAACCTGGGGTTCGACGTGCAGGATCTGTACATCGAGAAGTTCGACGAGCGCAGCGGACGCTATCGGTACCGCGGCCAGGTGGAGCAGGCTCGCCGCGAGGTCGAGATCATCCGGGTGAAAGGACAGGCGCCGGTCGAGATCACGGTCTGGGTGACGCGCCACGGGCCGCTGTTTGTCACCGAGGGCAACGATCGCATGGCGCTGCGCTGGGCAGTGGCCAAGCCTGGCTTCGTCCAATATCCGATCCTGGACCTGGACCTCGCGCAGAACTGGCGGCAGTTCACTGCGGTGCTGGCCCGCTTCAACGGGCCCGGTTCGAATTTCGTGTACGCGGACGTGGACGGGAACATCGGCTATCACGCGGCCGGCGATCTGCCCAAGCGGCGCGGATATTCGGGCGATGTCCCGGTCGACGGATCTTCGGGCGATTTCGATTGGGACGGCTCGATTCCTTTCGACGAGCTGCCTTCGGCCTTCAACCCGCGCGACGGGATCGTCGTCACCTCAAATCAGAACCCGTTCCCAGCGGATTATCCCTATCCCGTAAGCGGCAGCTTCGCGCCGCCCAACCGGTCGAACCAGATTCGCGCGCTGCTCGCGTCGCGCAACGGGTGGCGCGCCGAAGAAATGCTGACGGTCCAGAAGGACGTGTACTCGGCATTCGATCGATTCCTCGCGGGCGAAGTGGTGGCGGCGTACCAGAAGCGCGGGGCGCACAGTCCGGAACTGGATCGGGCGATCGCGTTGCTGCGCGGATGGAACGGGCAGATGGAGAATCGCCTCGCGGCGCCGTTCCTCAGCGTGCTGGTGTACCAACACGTGCGCAGCGCGATGGCCGAGAAGGCGGCGCCGGGAAAGGGCCAGGCGTACGGGTTCCCGATGGCGGCGGCGGTGGTGGAGAGACTGCTGCGCGAGCGTCCCGCGGGATGGTTCCCGGATTACGACGCGATGCTCTTGACCGCGCTGGCGGATGCGGTGGAGGAAGGGAAGCGCATCGAGGGGCGCGACATCCAGCGCTGGCAGTATGGCGCGTGGCTGCGCGTCACGATCGCGCATCCGATCCTGCATCGGATTCCGTGGATCGGCCCGTCTCTCGATATCGGCCCGGTGCCGATGAGCGGGTCCGGCCTGACCGTCAAGCAGACCACGCGAGGCCTGGCGCCATCCATGCGCTTGAATGCGGACCTGGGGGACTGGGAGCGGTCGCTGCTCAACCTGCCGATCGGGGAATCGGGGCAGGTGCTGTCGAGCCACTACCAGGATGAATGGGCGGACTACTACGCAGGGAGGAGCTACCCGATGCAATTCGGCAAGGTGGATGCGAAGAGCCGCTTGGAGTTCCGTCCGGCCCCGTGATCATGCCACTTACTTTGCGATTCTGCATTTATTGTGGGGCGGACCCCCCTGGTCCGCGCGGGTCCCCCCGGACCCGCTTTCGCCACTGAAATCGAGATCCAGCCGAATGCGGGGAGGGCCGACGAGGGCGTCGGCCGATAGCGCACCGCCGTGATCGGCATAACGGGGTACAATCTCTACTGGGATACAGGTGATTGGCGCTTTGCCGCGATGAACATCTCCGTTAAAGGCGAATACGCATTGCAGGCCATCTTCGATCTGGCCTCCGGGCGGCCCGGCGAGCCGGTGAGGATCGCGGATATCGCCCACCGGCAAAAGATTCCGCAGAAGTTTCTGGAGCTCATCCTGGCGGGCTTGAAGCAAGGCGGTTTCGTGGAATCGCGCCGCGGCGCCGAAGGAGGCTACCTGCTGGCCCGCGCCGCCGAGTCCATCACGGTGGGCGAGGTGCTGCGATGGGTGGAAGGCGCGCACGCGGGGAAAGGCCGTTCCCGCCGCAAGGCCGAGACCCCGTTCACCGACATGTGGCAGCAGGTCGACCACGCGGTATCGGAAATCGTCGATAAGACCACATTCGCGGATCTGCTCCGCGGCTGGACCGACCGGCAGAACCGGTTCGTCCTCAATTGGGAGATTTGAGTTGACAGTCTACGAAGATAATTCGTTCAGCATCGGCCACACGCCGCTGGTTCGTTTGAATCGCGTCCTCGATGGAGGCAAAGCCATCATCCTGGCGAAGGTGGAAGGGCGCAATCCGGCATACTCGGTGAAGTGCCGTATCGGCGCTTCCATGGTCTGGGACGCCGAGAAGCGCGGGATTCTGCGGCCGGGCAAGGCGATCATCGAGCCGACCAGCGGCAATACGGGAATCGCACTGGCCTTTGTGGCCGCGGCGCGCGGATATCCGATCACCCTGACCATGCCCGAGACCATGTCGGTGGAGCGGCGGAAGGTGCTGAAGGCGCTGGGGGCGAGCCTGGTGCTCACCGAGGGTTCGGCGGGCATGGCCGGTTCCATTTCCAAGGCCGAGGAGATCGTGGCCTCTGACCCGGCACGGTACGTTCTGCTGCAGCAGTTCCAGAACCCGGCGAATCCCCAGATCCACGCGCGCACCACCGGCCCGGAGATCTGGGACGATACCGATGGCGCCATCGACGTCCTGGTTTCCGGCATCGGCACGGGAGGCACCATCACCGGGGTTTCCCGCTACATTAAAAAAGAAAAGGGCAAAAAGATCCTGTCGGTCGGCATCGAGCCGGTGAACAGTCCGGTCATCACACAACGCCTGGCCGGTCAGCCCCTGCGGCCCGGCCCGCACAAGATACAGGGCATTGGGGCGGGGTTTATTCCAGACACGCTGGACTTGGCCATGGTGGACCGCGTGGAATTGGTAAACAATGAGGAGTCGATCGAAATGGCGCGGCGCCTGGCGAAGGAAGAGGGAATACTCGTGGGGATTTCGAGCGGCGCGGCGGTCGCGGTGGCCGTGCGACTCGGAAAGCAGCCGGAATTTGCGGGAAAAACTATGGTGGTAGTGCTTCCCGACGCCGCCGAGCGGTATCTGAGCACAACCCTGTTCGAAGGGTTGTCCGACGATTAGAAAATGAAAAAGCGGGCGCGGTTTGGGTGATAGGGGTGAGTGCGCCCGCTGTCGTAACGGGGATTTACCAACTAGACGTGTTAACCCCGGCCGCATGTTACAGGTTGCGGTCGTTTTTTCGTTGTAGCGAAAGGGCCATTCTCCGGTAGCCCTTTAGGGCCACCTAAGGCCATGTGACATGACGCTTCTGATGCTGGCCACGATTCTGGTCGGGTTGACGATTCCGCTAGGGCGGGCACAGGAGCCTCCACCGGCGCCGCCCGCGCCCACCCCAGTTTTGCCTCCGGTTCTCGAAAATACGGGTAAGCCGGTGGTGGTGCCCTTCCAATGCTCGGCAGAGGATATTCAGGCCGCCGGGTTGAGTTGTTCGGAGGAGGATCCGTGCCCGATCTATCTGGAACTGGCCGCGGTGGAGTCGGTGGGTAACCGGATCTTCGCCGCCGGCAACATTCACTCGGCCGCCATCACCATTTACACGGTCTTACTTGCCACCGAGGATGGCGGACACACCTGGCGCGAGGTGGCCGACCGGATTCGCGGCGCGGGACTCGATCGCATCCAGTTCGTGGACCCCGAGACCGGGTGGGCCAGCGGCGAGACGCTGTCGCCGATTACCCAGGATCCCTTCCTTCTGGTGACCACCGACGGCGGTAAAACGTGGCGGCAGCGGCCGGTTTTTGGCGACAGCCGGGAAAGCCGTTATGGCTCGATCCAGCAATTCTTCTTCACCGCCAAGGAGAACGGCAGCCTGATCGTCGACCGGGGAAAGGGAAGCGATGGTGATCGTTACGAGCTCTACGAATCTCCCAATGCCGGTGACTCGTGGGACGTGAAGGAGACCAGCAACAAGCCGCTGCGCTTGAAGCGCACGGCCGCTGCATCCACGGAGTGGCGGGGGGGG
>Ga0209517_10005100_pt1 | contig 16890 bp, 11 predicted proteins | sample PeaSoiMetSII2010_FD_187695 | JGI IMG/M metagenome (GOLD analysis project Ga0209517, IMG submission 187695) | Peat soil microbial communities from Weissenstadt, Germany - SII-2010 (SPAdes) (version 2) | ecosystem: Environmental > Terrestrial > Soil > Wetlands > Peat | place: Germany...
ATCTGGTGCAGTTACGCCATCGGGTCATGGAAACGGGCTCAGACCTTGGATCCGAACCATCGCCGGAGAACTCTCATGAACCCATAAATCGGCCCCTTGACCTCGAACATGCCCATGTGAGCGGTCATCCGCCTGGGGACGCTCGAGCTCACCGATCGGCTGATAGCGTCGCTATCGCGTGAGGGGGTAATGGGGAAGAGTCGCGCGCGAGTTTGTGAAGGCTGAGGTTATGCGAGATCGGATAGTTTGGCGGCAAGCGCAAACTCGCGCATATAACTTGACGTCGAGGCTCCGCATGACCTTTCACCGGCGCACATTCATCGCCGCGGCTGCGGCTTTCGCACTGCCGGCAAAGCTGGCCTTCGCGCAGTTGGACAAGGTCTATCGCGTCGGCCTGGTCTTCGCAGGCGCGCCGGACACCGGGATTTTGGGCCCCGGGATGGTGAGCAACTTCACCAAGCGGGGTTATGTCGTCGGTCAAAATATTGTCTTCGAGCGCCGCGCTGCGCAGGGAAAGGTCGATCGGTTGCCCGAGTTGGTCGACGAGTTGGTCGCCGCGCACGTCGACGTGATCATCACGTCAGGCTATCCCACGGCGCTGGCAGCCAAACAGCGGGCCGGCGAGACTCCGGTGGTGGTGACCAATTCCGGCGATCCGGTGGCGACCCACCTGGTCGAGAGTCTGGCGCATCCCGGCGGCAACATCACCGGGGTCTCCGAGGTCGCTACTGAACTGTCCGCCAAGCGCCTGGCTCTTCTCAAAGAGGCGGTCCCTAGCGTGCACAGCGTCGCGGTGTTGTGGAACGCCGACGATCTTGGCATGACCTTGCGCTATCAGGCGGCAGAGACCGAGGCGAAGCGCGCGGGCATGCTGATTGTGCCGCTCGGCGTGCACGCTCCCGATGATTTCGATACTGCTTTTGCCGAAATGACCAAGACCCCGCCCGATGCGATCATGATGGTCACCGACTCGCTCACGATCCTTAACCGCAAGCGCGTCATGCAATATGCGGATGAGCACCGGTTGCCCGCCATCTACGAATTTGCCTCGCTCGTTCACGATGGGGGACTGATGGCCTACGGCCCGGATATTGGTGAAATTTACGATCGGGCCGCCGGGCTTGCCGGCCGCATCCTTAGGGGCGCAAAGCCAGGCGATCTGCCGCTCGAATTGCCGACGCGATTTCAGTTCGCGATCAATTTGAAGACGGCGAAAGCGATTGATCTGAAGATCCCTGAATCGATCATCCTGCAAGCTGACGATGTGATCGAATGAGCGAGCCCGGCGACGCTCTTCGATCACCGCGGCCCCGGCGGCCACTGTTCCAGAAGTATTTTCTGGTGCTGTTCGCCGCCGTCGTGGTGCCATTGCTGGTCAATGGCGCGAGCGAAGCCTGGTTCGGCTATCGCGACCAGCAAACGAGCCTCGGTCAGCGGCTTCATGTCGAGGCCGTCTCGGCGGGGGGCAAGATCCGCGGCTTCCTCGAAGATATCACCGACCAGCTGCAGTGGACGGTGCAGCTACCGTGGGTCAGCGGTAGCGAGGATCAACACCGTCTCGACGTCCTTCGGCTGATGCGCCAGGTGCCGGCCATCGTCGAGATTACTCTAGTCGACGGCGACGACATCGAGCGCCTCCACGTATCGCGAGTTGATCCTGATGTGATCAACAGTGGCATCGATCGCCGCGCTGACCCGGCAGTGCAAGACGCCCGCACGGCCCATGTCTGGTACGGCCCGGCGACGTTCTACCAGGGCTCAGAACCACATATGCAGATCGCCGTGGCGGGGACGCGTAAGGCCAATGGCGTCACGATTGCGGTGATCAACCTCAAGCTGATCTGGGACGTGGTCTCAGCGATCCATGTCGGCCGGTCGGGCGACGCCTTCGTGCTCGATAAGGCGGGGCGCCTTGTCGCTCATCCCGATATTAGCCTCGTGCTGCGCGGGGCGGACGATCCGGCAGCGGGCCGGTTAAAGAGCTTGCTGCAAGCGATGACCGCGGGAGGCGGCGAATTCACCGCTGGACGCAACGCCGAGGATGCTTCCGTGATCGCTGCAATGGCGACCATCCCCGGCCCTAACTGGGCTGCTTTTGTCGAGGAGCCACAGGCTGAGGCCTTCGCGCCGATTCGCGCGTCTTTGTGGCGTACCGGCTTCCTGCTCCTTGCGGGTGCGTTGTTTGCAGCAGGACTTGGCTTTCTGCTGGCGCGGCGCATGACCGGCCCGATCCGGGTGCTTGAGCGCGGCGCAGCACAGATCGGTGCCGGGAATTTCGACCACAAGATCGAGATATCGACCGGCGACGAGCTGCAGCGGCTGGCTCAACGGTTCAACGAGATGGCGGCGGGTTTGGCGGAGTCTCGAGAACGATCCGAACGCATAGCCCGCCTCAAGCAATTCTTGTCGCCACAAGTTGCGGAGATCGTCGAGGGAAGCGACCGCGAGGCGCTGCTCGATAGCCACCGCACGGAAGTCGTCGTGCTGTTCTGCGACCTGCGCGGCTTCACCAGCTTTGCGGGCGCGGCCGAGCCCGACGCGGTGATGGGATTGCTGCAGGAATACTACGAGGCGCTCGGCGTCATCATCACGCGCTACGAGGCAACGCTGACCTGCTTCATGGCCGACGGGCTGATGCTGCTGCTGAACGCACCCGTTCCCTGCCCAGACCCGGCCGAGCGCGGTCTGCGCATGGCTCTCGACATGCAGGCATCGGTGCAGGGGATGATCGCCGGCTGGCGGGCGCGCGGTCATGCGATCGGCTTCGGGGTGGGCCTCGCAAAAGGCCCCGCGACGGTCGGCCGGATCGGCTACGAGGGCCGCAGCGACTACACCGCGATCGGCAATGTCGTGAATTTGGCGGCGCGCATGTGCGCCGCCGCCGAGGACGGGCAGGTCCTGATCGATGCCGTAGCAGCAGCCGAGATCGGCGATGCCTTCGGCTTGATTTCGCTGGGGACCCGCACACTGCGCGGCTTCAGCGAGCCGGTTCCGGTTTTTTCGGTTGCGCCGCAAGAGGACTCTGCCGCCCCGGCCGACCTTCTGCTCGTTGCGAAGCCAGTGCTGGGCGACTAGCAGCTGCGTTCAAACCCCTCGGGGGAGCTTTCTGGCCGCCGTGGCGATCTGCGATCTGTCGGCCGCGTCGGGGAAACTTGACGGAGCCCGCTCAGTTGCCCCTTCGCCTTAATCGATCACTTCATCTGCCTGATCGAGCAGTAGCTGCGGCACGTTGAGATCAAGCATCTTTGCGGTCTTTAAGTTGATGGCTAACCGGAAGACCGTCGGCCGCTCAAATGGAAGATCGGCCGGCTTTGCGCCTTTCAGGATACGATCTACGAGGTAAGCGACGCGATCCAGGCCCTCGTCGATATCAGGGCCGTAAGACATCAGGCCGCCGTCGCGGACATAGAGATTGTTCTCGTAGATGGCCGGTAGCCGGTGCGCAGTTGCAAACTCGAATACCCGTCTGCGGTTCAGGTTTGTCAGCACGTCCGAAACCATGAGAATTGCGTCCGGCATTTCCGCATTCATAGAGGCGAACGCTTGATCAAAATCGTTGGGCTCGCGCACGCCTAGCTGCTGAATGCTGATGCCCTGCGCGGTAGCGCCGGCCTCCGCGGCGCGATAACGAAGCGTCATCCCGGGATCGCCCGCGTTATAAAGAATAGCCACGCGGTGAAGCCCAGACGCGAGGTCCTTCAAATATTGGAGCCGTTTGGGGGTAACTTCCGCTGATACGTCGGAGACGCCGGTGATTGTCCCACCAGGTTGTGCCAAGCTTTTTGCCAGCCCCGTCCCGACGGGATCACCCGCCGTGAACGACATCACCGGAAGCGTGCCCTTTTCTTTCACAGCTTCGGCCGACGCATAGCCAAAGCAGACGATGACATCGACATTGCTAGCCGCTAACTCGTCAACCAGCTTCGGCAGCATCTCCAGGTGCAAGTCTGCGCCACGGCGGAGGAGATCGACGTTGTCGCCCACCGTATAGCCGCGCTTGGTCAGACCTTTGACGAGAGCCGCTCCGTAAGGGCTTGCGTCGGGGATTGGCCCTCCAGTGTTCAACGATCCAATCAGGTATTTCTTGGGCTGTGCCCGTGCCCCTCGCGACCCAGCGATCGATGCCGACGCCATCAAGGCGAGGAGAGTTCGTCGCCGAAGTGTGAGGTGTCCCGGCGCGTTCGTGCCCTGTCTCATGGCCCGCCATTCTCCCCGGCGTTCATATCGTGTTTGTCTGGGTAGAGATAGGCGCGTGTCGATCACCTTCTCGTACTGCTGGACGGCAATCGACTGCAGTTCGTGGGATTTCACAAACTCGCGAGATCACCTACCCGCCAAGGATCGCGGATTTTCATGCATTCTGACGAAGGTCTGAAATGGGGCATGAACGGCCGGCTAAGACCGCAACAACGAACGGCCGTTCATGCGTCGAAAGCGGACCTAGGCGGACGCGGGCACCAATGGCGAGGATGCGCCGATTCCGGCCATTCGCGACGGCTATGGAACCGCGGGGTAGCGACCCCGTGCCCATGTTCCCCTCGGCCATCACCGCTGCACCTCGACTGCGTACCGCACCGCGTCACCACCACATCCGAACTCGCCATCAGCAAACCTGCCTCGCCATTCTGAATGGCGTTCACGCTCGCGCCCGATCCATAGCTGCGTTAACGTGCCGCAGCTAAAGTATTGCCCGGAGGAACTGGCGATGACGCGGACCTATGACGTAGTCGACGCTGACGGCCACATCCTCGAGCCGCTCGATCTGTGGGACAACTACATTGATCCTAAGTTCCACAACCGCCGGCCGCGGTTCACGATCGATGAAAACGGCAAGGAACGCCTAACCGTCGAGGGCAAGTTGCTAGGCAATCCGCGGGGAATCGGCAGCCTCGGTTCCGTCGGGGTGCGGCAGGGGGCGGTCAAGCTTGACAGCCTTAAATATGCCGAAGGGAAGAAGGGCGGGTTCGACCCACACGCGCGCATCGTCGACATGGATGCCGACGGCATCGACGCTGCCTTCCTATACCCCAGCCTCGGCCTTTTCGCCGGCGCGGTCGAGGATCCTGAGCTCGCCACCGCGATGTGCCGCGCCTACAACCGCTGGCTTGCCGATTACTGCAAGCCGTATCCCGACCGGCTGTTTGGGGTCGCAATGCTGCCGATGCAGTCCGTCGAGCTCGCGATCGAGGAGATGCGCTACGCGCGTGAAGCGCTCGGGATGCGCGGTGGCTTCCTGCGGCCGAACCCGTACCACGGTAAGAAGATGATCAACGATCCGATGTACGAGCCGTTCTGGACGATGGCGGAGGAACTCGATTTCTCGATCGGCTTTCACGAGGGCTCGACCAACGCGATGCCGACCGTCGGCGTCGACCGTTTCGAGGCGGACCGGGCGGCGCGCCACATGATCTCGCACACCATGGAGATGATGCTGGTGGCGATGAGCGTGATCTGGGGCGGTGTCGTTGACCGTCATCCGCGGTTGCGCGTCGGGTTCCTTGAGTCGGGCGGCGGCTGGATTGCACCCTGGCTCGACCGTATGGATCGCCATTTCGATGACCAGGGTTTCAACGAGACCGCCCCGAAGATGCGGCCAAGCGAGCTGTTCCAACGCAATTGCTGGATCTCCTTCGAGCCGGTCGAGAACAGCATTGCCGTGCTCGCCGATTACATCGGCCCACACAAGATCATGTGGGCGACCGATTATCCGCATCAGGACGGCTTCTTTCCGGGTGCACCGCAAATGGTTCGCGACCGGCTCGGGCCGTTGTCGCGGGAGGCAAAGCACGGGGTAATGGCCGGCGGTGCGCTCGGCTTTTACGGCATGAACTGACGCGGGCGGTTCCGACTGTGGGCGGCCACCGGGACCACCGCCCGGATGGCTGCTGGCACTGGCGGCGGTGCAATCCTTCGGGGGGTCATCTCCGATGTCAGGAGCAGAAAATATGAGTACCTCACAGGCGGCGCCGCGCAGCGTCGAGACCGTTCCGGCCGCAGAGTTTGACGCCGTCGTCATCGGCGCCGGGGTTTCCGGCCTCTATCAGCTCTACAAGCTGCGCGAACTTGGGCTCAAGGTGCGGGTGTTTGAGACCGGCACCGGTGTTGGCGGCACGTGGTACTGGAACCGCTATCCCGGCGCGCGCTTCGATTCCGAAAGCTGGACCTACGGCTACTCCTTTTCGCAGGAACTGTTGGAGGAATGGAACTGGCAGGAGCACTTTGCGGGCCAACCCGAGACCGAGCGATGCCTCAACTATGTCGCCGACAAGTTCGACCTGCGCCGCGACATCCAGTTCAAGAGCCGCGTGACCGCCGCGCACTACCAGGAAGACACGCGCAGTTGGCATGTCATCTTGGAGGACGGCCGGCGCTATACCACTCGCTTGTTGATCACCGCGATCGGCGTGCTCTCCGCGGCGACCATGCCGACCATCCCCGGCGTCGAGACGTTTCGAGGCCAGTCCTGTCATACCCATTACTGGCCGAAGGAAACGGTTCCCTTCGAGGGCAAGCGCGTCGCGGTGATCGGCACCGGCGCGACGGGCATACAGACGATCACCGAAGTGGCTAAGACTGCCGGCCATTTGACCGTGTTCCAGCGCACCGCCCAGTGGAGCGCGCCGCTGCACAACGCCAAGATTGCCAAGGAAGAGATCAACCGTATCCGGGCCAATTATCCCGAGATCTTCGCACGCTGCCAGGAGACCTATGGCTGCTTCATTCATGCGACCGACCCGCGCGCCACCTATGAGGTGACGCGCGAGGAGCGCGAGGCTTTCTGGGAGAAGCTTTACGGCGAGCCCGGCTTCGGCATCTGGATGGGCAATTTCCGCGATGTCCTGGTCGACCGCGAGGCCAACAAGCTGATGTCGGATTTTCTTGCGCGCAAGATCCGCCAGCGGGTCAAGGATCCGGCTGTCGCCGAGAAGCTGATTCCGAAAAACCATGGCTTCGGCACGCGCCGGGTGCCACTTGAGAGCGGCTACTTCGAAGTCTACAACCAGCCCAACGTCAAGCTCGTTGACATAAACGAGACGCCAATCGAGCGCATCACCCCGACCGGCATCAAGACCAGCGACGCCGAGTACGAATTCGACGTCATCATCTACGCGACCGGTTTCGACGCGATCACCGGTGCCTTCGACCGGATCGACATCCGCGGTGTCGACGGGGTGTCGCTAAAGGAGAAATGGCAAGACGGACCGCAGACCTTTCTCGGCATCCTGGTGGACGGTTTTCCCAACATGCTGATGCTGATCGGCCCGCATGCCGGGCTCGGCAACCTTCCGCGCGCCGCCGAATACAGCGCCGATTGGGTGACCGGGCTGATCCGCTCCGCGCGCGACCGCGGCCTGACGCGCATCGAGGCCACCGCGGCGGGTGCCGCGGCCTGGACCGACCACGTCATTGCGTCGAGCGAGGGCTTGCTCTTCACCGAGGTCGACTCGTGGATGACAGGCGTTAATCGCAATGTCGAAGGAAAGCAGGTCCGCCGGATCATGCGCTACAGCGGCGGCCACCCCGCCTTTCGCGAGCGCTGCGAGGCAGCGGCGGCGTACGGGTATCGCGAGCTGGCGCTGGCTTGAGGCGGCGCAGTTCCAACCGGGCGGAACGCAACGAACCAAGGAGCGGTCCATGGATGTCGGCATGATGATGGTTTTCGCCAGCTACGGTTGGGAGAACTGCTCCGACGCGCGCGTGTGGGACGAGGAGATCCGGCTGGCGCGGCTCGCCGCCGATCTCGGCTTCGACTGCCTGTGGTCGGCAGAGCACCATTTCAACGACTACTCGTTCGTACCCGACAACCTGCAGCTGATGACATATCTATCGGCGCTTTGCCCCGACATCGACCTGGGCACCGCCGCGGTCATCCTGCCGTGGCACGACCCGTTGCGCGTCGCAGAGCGGGCGGCGGTGCTCGATATGCTGAGCAAGGGGCGGCTTCGCCTCGGCCTTGGGCGCGGTCTGGCGCGGCGCGAGTTCGCCGCCTTCCGTCTCAGCATGGACGAGTCGCGCGAGCGCTTCGACGAGGCTGCGCCGATGATCGTCAGCGCGCTGAAGACCGGCTTCATCGAGGGCAACGGCAAGTTCTACAAGCAGCCGCGTATTGAGATCCGCCCGCGGCCGCAGCATTCCTTCGACGGGCGCATCTATGCCGTCGCTTCCAGCGAAGACTCGATCGATTCCGCCGCCAAGCTCGGTGCTCATATCGTCATGTTCGCTGACCGCCCATGGGAGATGCGGCTCCCGAACATAGAACGCGGCCGAGAGCTGCACCGCAAATACCACGGCACCGAGCCGCCGCAGGTCATGCTGACCGAGTTCTGCATCTGCGGCACCACCCTCGCCGAGACCGAGGAAGAAGCACGGCGCTACCAGGGGAAATTCGTCGAAAGCAACTTCTACCATTACGAATTCCTGGGCGATCACTTCAAGACGGTGAAGGGCTACGACGCCTATCAGCAGAAGGCGGAGATCGCGCGGAAGGGCGGTCTCGAGGGCGCGGTGAACGGCTTCATGCAGGCGGCGAGCTGGGGCACGCCCGATAAGATCCTGCGCGGGTTCGAGGCGCGTCGAAAGATAATCGGCGACTTCGAGCTGAACGTCGCTTTCCGCTTCGGCGGCACGCCTTACGAGGTCGCCGAGCGCGGCCTGAAGCTCTTTGCCAAGGAGGTGCTTCCGGTGCTCAAGTCACTATCCCCGATCAAGGTTCGGGAGGCGGCCGAGTGAGCACTTCACAGGGAAGAGCCGAAATTCCGGGACGCACCTCAGAACCCGTGAAATTCGACGCGATTATCGTCGGCGCTGGAGTAGGCGGTCTCTACGCGATTTATCAACTGCGCAAGCTCGGCCTCAGAGTGCGCGCCTTCGAGGCTGGCGGTGGTGTTGGCGGCACTTGGTACTGGAACCGCTATCCAGGGTGTCGCTGCGACGTCGAAAGCATGGAGTATTCGTATTCCTTTTCGGACGAGCTGCAGCAGGAATGGCATTGGCCTGAGCGCTACGGCACTCAGCCTGAGATCCTGCGTTACATCAACCATGTGGCCGACCGCTTTGACCTCAGGCGCGACATCGAGTTCAACACTCGGGTCAAGGAGGCCTCCTTCGATAGTGAGACCAGCACCTGGACGTTGAAGACTGATAAAGGTGATACGGCGACCGCGCGATTTTGCATTATGGCAACGGGCAATCTTTCGACGCCTCGGACGCCAAACTACCCTGGTTTGGAGAGGTTCAAAGGGAAGTGGTATCACACCGGTTTATGGCCCCATGAAGGGGTCGATTTCACCGGATTGCGAGTAGGTGTCATCGGAACGGGCTCGTCGGGCGTCCAGTCGATACCCATCATCGCGAAGCAGGCGAAGCATCTATACGTCTTTCAGCGAACAGCTAATTTCAGCTTGCCCGCGCGAAATGTGCCGATGGATAGCGCGAAGGAGCGCGCGCACAAAACGCAGTACCCCGAGCGGCGCCGCGCCGCCTTCGACACGCCCTTCGGGATTGCCGGCTATCCGCCGCCCGTGAAGTCCGCGCTCGAGGCAACCGAGGAGGAACGGCGGCGGGCCTACGGGGCGAAATGGGCGGAGGGTGGAAGCATCAGCTTCCTGTATTCCTTTACCGATTTGTTGCTTAACAGAGAGTCCAATCAAACGGCATCAGAGTTCGTACGCCAGGAGATCCGCGCCACGGTCAAGGATCCAAGAACTGCGGAGCTGCTGTGTCCTAACGATCATCCGATCGGCACCAAACGGTTGATCCTCGATAATCGCGACAACGTCACCTTGGTGGATATCAGAAGCAAGCCGATCACAGAGATTATGCCGAGCGGACTGCGCACTGCGGATGCCGACTACACGCTCGATGCGATCGTCTTTGCAACCGGCTTCGATGCCATGACGGGGGCGATGAAAGAGATCGATATTCATACAGATGCCGGAATGTCGATCAGAGCGAAGTGGGAGCACGGTCCGCGCACGTACCTCGGGATCATGATCGCCGGGTTTCCGAACCTATTTATGATTACCGGCCCGCAGAGCCCTGGCGTAAAAAGTCAGATGATATTGGCATGCGAGCAGCACGTTGATTGGATAGCCGATTGCGTGCAGTACATACGCAACCGGGGTTTTTCTTACATAGAAGCGGAGGAGGATGCCGAGGACGCCTGGCTGCTGCATAACAACGAGGTCGCGGATCGTACGCTCTATCCGCTAGCGAACTCATGGTATGTTGGCGCCAATATCCCGGGGAAGCCTCGCGTCTTCATGCCGTATGTCGGTGGCGTCAGCGCGTACAAGAAGAAATGTGATGAGGTCGCGGCCAGGGGATACGAAGGCTTTCGCTTTGATCTCGGCGCCGGCGAGCAGCGGTTTGCGGCAAAATGATCGTTCCGTGAACCTCCCGCTTGCGGTCATTTGACTAGGGCTCTGGCCATCGCGCGTTCGCCACTATCGCGACGAGGCAGATCGCGTGTGCCATCTCCTACACCGAAATTCAGGCTACCGTCTGGGGAAGCGGAAGGGCAAACTGGCGGGCCGCATTCCCACCCATCATGCGGGCGATCAGCGGCTCCGGCACACTGGCGCTTCGAAGACGCGTGAGCGCATCCCAGGCGCTCGTAGCGTCGTGGTGCGGATAGCGCGACCCCCAAACAACCTTTGCTGCAAAATCCTGCGGCAACTTTAGGATCAGCCGTTCCTCCGCATCGAAGCCGAGCATCACGTTGCCGTGCTCCCACATCTCTTCGGGTTCGGTGCTGACCGGATAATGGTGAAGCAGCGGGATGACGCGGGTCGAGGCCTCCATCTTTTCGAGGACCTCCTGCATCCATGACGCCTTGCCGTGGGCGACAACGACCTTCATCGCCGGGTACCGCTCCATGACCGTGTAGCCGATCAAGGTCGAGGCGATGAACATGTGGTTGTCGAGCCAATTGGCCAGGATCGGCGCCATCGGATGACCGAGCGGCGTTGCGCCCGTGAAAGTCGTCGTCTGACCCGCGCCGCCGCTGCCGCCAGCAAAGGGCCCGCCGCCCCCGCCTGGCGCGATCGGTTGGACAAGCCGGTCCTTGATCTTTTCGAAAAACGGACCGTGCGAGGTCCATTCCGGGTTCCACAGGCCCGGTGTCGCGTGCACCGCTGCTGTGATTCCGAGCCGCTCTAGTTCGGCCCATAGCGGATCGTAATAGGGGTGGTTGAGATAGCGATCTTCGACGAACATCGGCCGGATGAAGACGGCGCGGATGGATGGAAGCAGCGCGACCCGAGCCAACTCCTCGAGCGCAAAATCCATGTTCTGCAGGGGCAATATCGCGGCGGCGAACAGCCTCTTTGGCGCCGCCTCGCAGAAGTCCACGATCCAGTCGTTGTAAGCGCGCGCCAGCGCATAAGCCACGTCAGGGTCGCGTACGAGGAAGAACCCCTCGGCGAACCACGTCGGATACAAGAGCGTCTGATCGACCCCCATCGCGTCCATGTCGGTGAGACGAGCCTGCGGGTCCGAGGCGCCCTCGTTAGCCGAATGCTTTACATGCGGGTCGAGGGCACCGATCGTATCCCAGTCCATGCCCGGCCGCCACAGTGCGTGGCGCGGCAGGTTGGGGTTTCCCTTGTCGCGGAAGATCTCACCATTCACCTTGAGATAGGCGCCGGTGCGTCCCTCTTCCCGCCAGAGGGCGTGTTTGCCGAGCATACGGTACTCGGGGTCGAGATATTTCTCCCACAGCAAGGGCGGCTCGACGACGTGGCTGTCGGCGTCGAACACTACGAAATCCTTAGTCGCCATTCGTTCCTCCGCCTTTTGCGCCGGTCCTCTTGTCGATGTCAGCGACGCTGTTTGGACGTGCTACACGCCGATCGCGACCAGACTGCTTCGCTTAGCTGGTAGCGCGGCGCCGCTAAGGCTGCCTGACCGCCGCCTCGGGCCGCAGCGAGGCGCGGACTTCCTCCTCCGTCGGCCACCAGTCCGGGCGCTCAATCTCAGTGACGCGCTCGCGGATGATGTTGGCCGGCGCCTGCACGTTGTAGAGGCGCCGGGCGTTGGCGCCCAAGAATTTGGCCTGATCCTCCTTCGGCAGGCCGTAAGTTTGCATCGTCTCCAGTGCGCGCCAGGCGTCGTCGCCGTCGTGGTGGTAGACGTCGGACGACCAGCACAGGATGTCGCCGTAGAATTCCGGTAGGCGCGCCGGCGGCGCCTCGTCGCCTTCAAAGCCGGTCATGCAATGCTCGAAAAAGGTCTCGCTCGGGAGCTTCTTCAGAGCCGGCAATTGCCGTTCGTTGCGGTAAAGCCGATAGACCTTGTCGCACTCGTCGATCAGGAAGCTGAGCCAAGTCGACGAGGCTTCAAACACCGCCGCATTGATTTTCGGATGCCGCTCGAAGAAGCCCGACATCAGTACCACCGTGACCCAGAGCGCCGCTTCCGACTGAAAATTCTGCACGTTCGTTAGGAAGGAATGCGGCAACCCCCCTGTCGCGACGGTTTTGCGGATCAACTCGGCGCCGGAATATTGCTCGCTGTAGCCCGACGGCTTCGAGCTGCCGAAGGCGGGGAACGGGTGCATGCCGTAGACCATGCCGGTCTCTTCCAGCGCGTCCCAGACCGGCTCGTATTTCGGCTGTATCGGGTAGTTGCCCATCGCATCCATCGGACGTACCAACGCCACACGGCAGCCCAGCGCCGCGACACGGCGGACCTCCTCGACCGCGTAATCGGGATGCTGCATCGGAATGAGCGCCGCAAAGAACAGTCGTTCCGGATCGGCCAGCGTGTATTCGTAGGCCCACTCGTTGTAGGAGCGGCAGAACGCCTTGGCGCCGAGCGCGTCCTCCAGCCAAGGGTAGATATCGATCTCGGTCGGGATGATCATGACCTGATCGATTCCCTGAATGTCCATGTCCCTGAGGCGCGGCTTCGGCTCGTAGGAGCCGGCATGGTCCAGATAGGCGACCTGGTCCTGGGTCAGCGCTGTCTTGGGGTTCAGGTTGCGGACATTGAGGGCCCGCTGGATATCGTGCTTGACCCCGGGCCCGGCGTTAGTGATGACCCGCATCGTGCCGGGGATGCCGCCCTTGCGTGGCGCACCGAGCCCGACCCCGGCGCGGCCGTTAACGATCAGGAGCCGGCCATCGGCATCCCACCAGATAGTGCGCTTCAGCGCGTCGAGTTCATCACGAGTCAGAAAGTCCTTGGCGCGCTCCCAGATTAGCGGCGGCTCGGTGACATGCGCATCGCAGTCGAAGGTCGCGAAGTCCTTGGTCATCGGCGCGAAACGTTGAATCGGCATGATGTGTCTCCCTCACCGGATGGTGACGCGTTGGCTAGTCTTCGAACGCCGGCAACCCGAGCTTCCCCCGTTTGTATCGAACGAGTCGTGGATGCGGCCGCGGCGGACCGGCGACTGCGACAACGCTTTCTTTGCATAGTCGCGGTTCACGGCATCGATATCGTCGGACCATCAGGTCGAAGGGCGCTCTGGTCCCGGGCGCGGGCGGCTTCTCGGCGTCGAGCACCGCCAGGTCACGCACGGTCACAATTGGCCGCAAGCCGGCAGTCTCTAGCCGACTGGAGGCCCACATGGCCGACCGCAACCGGTGGCCTCTGATCGGTGGCACCGTGCATCGCTACCTCCTCGCTCGCTTTCACTATGCAGCCAGTCTCTGCCGTGCCGCGTCTTTGATGATCGCCCCGCCCTTTTCGGCGATCATGATCGTTGGGGCGTTGGTGTTGGTCGAGGTGACCGCCGGCATCACCGAAGCGTCGATGACCCTGAGCCCGTCGAGCCCGCGCACGCGTAACTCGTCATCGACAACTGCTAGCGGGTGCTGGCCCATCATGCAGGTGCAGCTGGCGTGATAGCAGGTGCCGCCGTTGCGCCGCGCGTAATCGAGCAGTTCGTCCTCACTCTGGACCCCGACGCCGGGGAGGCTCTCTTCCCGAACGAACTTCTTCAGCGCCGGAGCGTCGAACAGCCGGCGCGCAAACCGCAGGCCGCCGATGATGGCCCGGCGGTCGCTCTCTTCCGAGAGGTAGCGCGGGTTGATCGCCGGCATGTCGCCTGGTCGGTTCGACTTCGCCTCGACATAGCCGCGCGACAGCGGCCGCATTTGCCAGGCGCCGGCGCTCAGCCCGGGTGTCTTCTCCAGCGCACCCATCTGGCCGTCCTTGAAGCTGCCCGGCGCGAACGTCACCTGCATATCAGGTGTTGCCGATTCCTCCAGCACCTTGACCGAGGCGGCGACGAGCGAGGGGCTGTAAGTCATCATGCCCTTGCCAGTGACCAGCCAGCGGATGACCTCGCCGGCGAGTGGCAGGCCGCGCGAGCGCTCGTTGGCGGTCTGGGCCCCGACGACCGGATAGGAGACCCGCGCGACGTAGTGGTCCTGCATGTTCTTGCCGACGCCGCGCAGTTCATGGACGACCGGCACGCCGATGCGACCGAGGTGCTCCGGGTCGCCGACTCCCGACAATTGCAGGATATGCGGCGAGCCGATCGCGCCGGCCGACAGGATAACCTCCCGCGCTGCGTCGGCTCGTTCTACCATGCCACCTGGCGAGAACTCGACGCCGATCGCGCGCTTCCCGTCGAACAGAATGCGATGCACGAGCGCCTTGGTGACCAGCTGGAGGTTCGGCCGCTTCAGCGCCGGCCGCAGATAGGTGCGTGCGGCGCTGGCCCGGCGGCGGCCGCCGCGGGTCTGCTGGCACCAGCCGATACATTCGCCGGCGCCGGGTGTGATGCTGTTGACGTCTTCGCGGTATTCGAGCCCGAGTTCTTTGCCGGCCTCAACCACGCTGGCGCAGATCGGCGAGCGGTCGATCCTCGAGGTGAACAGTGGCCCGTCCTTACCGCGGACCTCGGTTTCCTCGCCCTCCCAGCGTTCCGCCTTGCGGAAATAGGGCAGGCAGTCGTCCCACGACCAGCCTCTGTTGCCGAGTTGGCCCCAATGGTCGTAGTCCTCGGGTTGGCCGCGGATATAGATGAGCCCGTTGATCGACGATGAACCGCCGACTACCCGGCCGCGCGTGTAGACGATGGCGCGTCCGTTGGTTCCGGGATCGGGTTCCGAGCGAAATTTCCAGGTCAGAGTGTTGTGGTCGAGCATCTTGAAGAATCCGGCCGGGACATGGATCAGCGGGTTCCAGTCCCTTCCGCCTGCTTCGATCAGCAGCACCTTGACGCTCGGATCCTCGGTCAGCCGGCTGGCCAGCACGCAGCCTGCCGAACCTGCTCCGACGATGACGTAATCCGCCTGCATGCGCTTTACTCCCTGAGCTGTGGTTAACTGACCGCCTGTTTCGCGCAGTTTAGCGGGTCACTAGGCCATATGACGATTATCGGCGCTAACTCGCCATCGACGCGCGCAACGGCAAGGACTCAATTCCACCCCGTGCGGACCTCTCGTTTGAGAGATGCGAAAGTCTGATAATGAGGGCATGAAGAGTAGTTCCCACCGCCCAGGCTAAGCGTCGGTTGTGGGTTCAGTAAAGAGACCTTCGCCGGGACTGACGGCAGCGACGGGGTTGCGCCGATTCCGGTCATTCGCGGGACCGCTATCGAACCGTCGAGTTCGACCCTAAGCCGTCGTTCAGGACCCCGCCAGCCGCAGTCCATTGAGGGCGCTCGATCGAGGGAAGACGACTCAGCTTGCCTCGTTAACCATAATTTCCCAATCTGTTGCCGCTCCTTCTGTTTGCCGAGTTTCCCAAAGATGCTCCTCCAATCCCCGCGCCCTCGGGCTGCCGATGATTTTGCAACGATCCGCGCCCGCATGGAGGAGCTACGCCGCGAGCGCGCTCGCGTATGGGCGGGTGGCGAGCCGCACCCGTCGATTCGGCCACGGCCCGACGCCTCTAGTAGCCAGCCGGCCGCCGCCGACAAGCCGCGACTCCTACCCGCAATCCTGCGTGCGTTGGCGCGGGCGAGTAGAACCTAGAGTGCTTATCCCGGTGCGTCCGCGCGCGCATAACCGCCAACGCTTCGCGCGGCGCTGGCCGCGGGGTTGCTGTTTCATCCCGGCACGTCGCGAGAGCCGCCCCTAGATCACAGCGGCATCGAGTACGAGGCGAGGTCTACCCACGCTTTCTTCTTAGGAACGCGATGACCACTAATGCTGTGTAGGCGGCAGGGACTACGAGCAACGCGACACCGGCAAGCCAAATGCCCAGCGCCACCCCGTCCAACAGCAGCGCCAGCGATGCGAGGATCGAGATCGTGGCCACTTCCCAGCCAACGACGACCGCGCACAAAGTTAACAAATCGCTTGGGCTTTCGAAGGCCCAAAGCCGCTTCCATCGCATGTGATAATCACAAAATGTTCGTAACTCGCCCTGGCACACGAGAGAGAAATCGCGGCGCCGCGGACGGGAGAAACCATAACCATCCCGGATTGTCCCGCGACATACCGTCGCGAGAATTAACCGCGATGTGGCTTTGGTGCTTTCATAGTCTTAAGCATCTGGAAAGTATACACGAACTACCCTTTCTGGATGCAGTTTCAAACTCGTTCTAAGCAGTGCGTCCTTGATGACTTACTGGTCAAACTGGGTAAGCTTCCACCAAATCATCCCGACCGACATACGTTAACTCGGATGATTGAAGGGCTTAGAGCCGAACTTCGAGAAGCGAACAGCCGAGCGAGAGCCGGTGAGAACGGGTCGACCCAAGCCCGGTCCGAGGACTGAGACGCCTGGCGGCTGCCGGCACGCGCTACCGGGTGCGACCGATTATGATTGCCGACGGGCATAGGAGACACCGGTCAAAGCGATCGGAAGTGGCCGCTTGCCACCCGCCCGAGCCCTTTGGGCTGGAGTCGGGGACGGACCGAAATGGGGGCATGAACAGCCGGCTAAGACCGCGACAACGAATGGCCGTTCCTGGTCAAACAGCGGACC